>Ga0302314_10003142_pt1 | contig 30570 bp, 21 predicted proteins | sample III_Palsa_N2_3_FD_200533 | JGI IMG/M metagenome (GOLD analysis project Ga0302314, IMG submission 200533) | Peat permafrost microbial communities from Stordalen Mire near Abisko, Sweden - III_Palsa_N2_3 | ecosystem: Environmental > Terrestrial > Soil > Palsa > Peat permafrost | place: Sweden... | reverse complement strand
AGGCGAACGAGGCGTCTAGGGTGCCGAAGTTGGCTTGGTTTTCAATCGACGCCCGGTCGAGGCCGACGAAGAAGTGCGAGCGGTAGGTGTAGGCCAGCCGCAAGCTCACGCCGTGGTCCTCGTAATAGCCGACCAGGTTGCCGGTATACTTGGACGTGCCGACGAGAGGGTTGCCGTCCTGGTCTTCACCCTCGACATAAGTGCCGTTGGCTTGCACGCCGAAACCCCAGGCGATCGGCTGCTGCCACTGGAGTTCGACGCCGCCCAGCTGTCCTGAAACATTGATGGGGGCGGAGATGGTGTAGGGAGTGTCATGACCCAAGAACATGTTGAAGTAGGTCTGAGTGTAGTTTGCGAAACCTACGTAAGATGACAGGTCATCATAGAAAATGCTCACGGCGACCAGGGACTGCGGGGCGTAGTAATATTCGAGGCTGGTGTCGAAAACGGCGGCTCTGACCGGCTTGAGATTCGCGTTGCCGCCGCTACCGACCTGAAGGAGGTCGTTAAGCGACACGCTCCCGCCTAGCGAACTGTAATCGGGCCTTGACATCGTCTCGGCGGCCGACACCCGCAACAACAGATTCTTTTCGAGGTCGAAGGTGAAGTTCGCGCTCGGAAGGATACTGAAATAATCGTGTTGGATGTGATTGATGTAATATGGACCGTAAGCTGACGTTGTAATCAGCGGCGAGCTCGAACTGGTGGCGTCCGGAGCATTCACGTAATCATTCTCGTTGGTGTTCACGATCCTGAGGCCAAAGTTGCCGCGCCAATTGTCTCCGCCGACGTGGGTCATGATGTAGCCCGCGACGTCGGTCTCCTGAACCTTGAACGAGGCATCCCAGAGATAGTTGATCGGCTGCACGATCGCCGAGATCGGGCCGCGGACTCCGCCCGGTATGGCGTCGATGATCTGCCCAATCGTCGTCGGATTGCCGCCAATCGGGATGAGAAGGCCAGGGATGCCAAGCGCGCTGGCCGAATAGCCGCCGGGATAGGGCGTCGGATTGGTGGCCGCGAAGGGCAGGGTCGGACTGCCGAAACATTCATTGTTGGTGCCCAAGGTGCATCCGCGATCCCAACCGTCGACCTGACGGGTGTGGTCGGCGACGCGAACGCCAAACGTCACGTCCTTGAAGGCGCCGTTACTGACGTCCCAGACGCCGTCGGCCTTGGCGTAGAGTTCCTTGTCGACCGAGGTGAATTTGGCGTTCCACGACCAATCGTCAGCCAGGCCATTCGGGCTCTGCGGATTGACGTTGGTCGGGTCGACCGCAAAGCCGTTGCCGGATGGAGCGTAGTTAACGCCAGTGACGCCATCGGCCTCGAAGGAAGGCTGCTGTGGCGTTTCGCCGACGCCATGGGTGTAGCCGACCTGGGTCTTGATGGTCAGCCGATCGTTAACTTGGAACTTGCCGTCCAGATTGATGTAGTAGCTTTCGGCAGATTCATTTGGCCGGGTGATGTTGTCGATGATGATGCCCTTAACGGGTGAGCCTCCGCCGGTCGGGAACGTATAGCTAGTCCCTATAGGTGTATACTCGGGCCAGTCCGCCGCGATGAGAGTGTTGTTCTTGACAGTGTAGCTTGTGGGAAGGTTATTGGCCAGCTCGTTTGAACCCCACATCATATAGTTGTCGTTGTAGTTGTTGGCGTTCAGGTGGGAGTAGAAGCCGGACAAGTCGAGTCCGGCCCTGTCGTCCGACGTTTTCCATTGAACCGACCCGGTGACGCCCTCACGCGTCCGATCTTGTTCGAACAGGGACGAACCAATCAGAGTCGGAGCCATGACGCCATTGAGCGAAGGGTTGGCCTGGGCGATCGGATCGCCGGTGCCCGCGACAGCGGGCGTGGTGGCCGTCGCAGCCACGGGGGCGGTGCCGGAGATTGGAGTATAGCCCAAGGTTTCCTGGCCATAGCGCTCGACGCTCCGCTTTTCGTAGAAACCCTGCAGGATGACTCCGAAGGTGTTGTCGGCATTCTTCCAGCCTAGGAGGCCGTTGAACTGAGGTTGCCACTGGCTGCCATGCTGACCGGCGTTGGTATTGTACGCGGCCTCGGCCGAGGCTTCGAAGGTGAAGGTCTTGCTGAGATCCAGCGGCTTGCGCGTCTGAATGTCGACCGCGCCAGAGACGCCGCCTTCGACCAGCGACGCGTCCTGGGTCTTATAGACCACGACGTTGGAGACGATTTCCGACGGCAGCAGGGTGAAGCTGACGCTGCGGCCGACCACGCTGTACTGGTCGAGGATGTACCAGTCGCCAGTCGACACGTTGTGGCCGTCGATGGTGACGTTGGTGAGGCTGGGCGAGGTGCCGCGGATACTCACGCGGTCGGCTTCGTCGAAACCGCCTTCGCCGCCGGCCGCGCCCTGGATGTCGACGCCGGGCAGACGTTGCAGGGCGTCGGCGACGTTCTTGTCAGGCAGCTTGCCGATGTCAGTCGCCGAGATCGCGTCGACCGAGTTCTCACTGACCCTTTTGATCTGGATGGCTTTTTCGAGGGATTGACGAATGCCGGGAACCACCACCTCCTGGACGGTGGTCGAGCTGTCGGCGGCCATGGCCGAATCGACCGCCAGGCTGAGCGCCGCAATGCTCGCCGATCCGATCAGCACGGTTGTGCGAAGTTTCATTCCCGTCTCCCCCAAAAAGAGCCAGCGGCTCTTCGTCAATGGCCAATAAGATACCAATTCGACATATTCGGACGGCCAGCGCAACACCGCCAGCCCGAATTGACGCGAGGTTGTCACAATCTTCGTCCCGAGCGCAAGCCCAAATAGAGCCAGTTTCAATACCAATTCAGATTTTGGTATGCAAACGCCTCGGGATCGTGGCACAAACGCATCAGGCGACCCCGGCCCAAGCCGTGTCGCCGACTGGGATTGGGCAATCGGACGAAGGGTTTAGAGTGGTCGGGTCGCTATCCGAGCTGATCGGCGGATTGGGTGACCGAGCTCCGGGCCCGCTCTATCAGCAATTGCATCGCGCCTTGCGTCAGGCGATCGCCAACAAGCAGCTGGCGCCCGATGAGGCCCTGCCGGCCGAGCGCGACATGGCGCAGGATCTCGGCGTATCGCGGATCACTGTGCGCAAGGCCCTGGACGCCCTGGCCGATGAAGGTCTGGTCACCCGCCGGCAGGGCGCTGGCACCTTTGTCGCCGCGCGCGTCGAGAAGAGCTTCTCCAAACTGTCGTCGTTCTCGGAAGATATGCTCGCGCGTGGGCGAATTCCTCACAGCGCCTGGCTGCGGCGGTCGGACGGCGCGGTGACGCCCGAGGAGGCGATGATCCTGGGTCTCAGTCCCGCCACGCCGGTCTACCGGTTCAACCGCATCCGGTTCGCGGACGATTCGCCCATGGCGTTGGAATATTCGACGGTGCCCGGCTTCTGTCTGCCTTCGAAGGAGGCGGTTGAGACCTCCCTCTACGAGGCGCTCGATCGCCATGGCCACCGGCCGGTGCGCGCCCTGCAGCGGCTGCGCGCGGTGTTGTTCACCGACGAGCAGGCGCGTCTTCTGACGGTCGCCCACGGCGCGCCGGGCCTGTTGATCGAGCGCCGCGGCTTTCTGCCTGACGGCCGGGTGGTGGAATTCACCCAGTCCTACTATCGCGGCGACGCCTATGACTTCGTCGCCGAGCTCAACGACGGGGCGCTATGAATTCCGGGGTGACTCAGATGTTCCGCGAGGCGGCCCAGGCGCCCGCGCGCGTGCGGGATCAGCTTGCCGCCAACGAAGGGGCGGTGAAGGTCCTGACTGAGCGCCTGCGCAGGCGCCCGCCACGGGCGGTGACGACACTGGGCCGCGGCAGTTCGGACAATGCCGCCACCTACGCCCGTTATTTGATCGAGACCCGGCTTGGGGTCATGACCGCCTCGTCGTCGCCGTCGGTGAGCTCGGTGTACGAGGCGTCGACAGAGATGAACGGCACGCTGTGCCTGGTGATCTCCCAGTCCGGCCGCAGCCCCGACCTGCTCGCCGCCGCCCAGGCTCACGCCGCCGCCGGGGCCCTGGTGGTTGCGCTGGTTAACGACGAGGATTCGCCACTGGCGGCGCGGGCGGACGTGACTTTGCCGCTGATGGCCGGGCCGGAGACGAGCGTGGCGGCCACCAAGTCGTTCATCACCGGCCTCTCGGCGATCGCCCAACTGGTCGCCTATTGGAGCGAGGATCAGGCGCTCCTCGCCGCGGTGAGTGGACTCCCGGAGCAGCTCGAGGCGGCGTGGGCGCTGGATTGGAGCGCGGCGATCCGGCCGCTCTGCACGGCCGAACACCTCTATGTGGTGGCGCGCGGCGTCGGCTTCGCCATCGCTCAGGAAGCGGCGCTCAAGTTCAAGGAAACCTGCGGCCTGCACGCCGAGGCCTTTAGCTCGGCCGAAATCCGGCACGGCCCGATGGCCCTGATCGGGCCATCGTTTCCGGTGCTCGCCTTCACCCAGGAAGATCAGACCGGCGAGGGCGTGGAGGCCGCCGTGGCGGCGTTCACACGTCAGGGCGCTCAGGTGATCCAGGTGGGCGGCGCCAGGGCCGACGGGATCACACCGCTACCAACGGCGCCGGCGCATCCGGCCCTGGAGCCGATCGGACAGATCCAGACCTTCTACCGCTTCGCCGACCAGCTGGCGCGGGCGCGCGGCTTCGATCCGGATCGGCCCTCGCACCTCGCCAAGGTGACCGAGACCATCTGATGGACCTGGCGCTCGTCAACGGCCGGATCATGACCGACTATGGTCTGGAGGGCGGCGTGGCGGTCCTCCTGGCGGGCGATCGCATCGCCTTCGTCGGCGATCCGGCGGACCTGCCGGTCGGCGTCCGGCGCCTAGACCTGGGTGGCGGCCTTTTGCTGCCGGGATTCATCGACATTCAGGTTAACGGCGGTGGCGGCGTGCTGTTTAACGATTCGCCGACACCGGAAGCGATTGCCGCTATCGGCGCGGCGCACCGGCGGTTCGGCACCACCGGGTTCCTGCCGACGCTGATCAGCGACGAGCTCTCCGCCGTCTGCGCGGCGCTGACCGCCGGACGTGAAGCCGTCCGGCGCGGAACACCCGGCGTCCTGGGTGTTCACATTGAAGGGCCGTTCATCAACACCGAGCGCAAGGGTATTCACGAGGCCGCCAAGCTGCGCCGGCTGGACGAAACCGGAATGGAGATGCTGACCTCGCCGGGCGAGGGGCGCACGCTCCTCACCCTGGCGCCGGAAATGGCTGGTCCGGCCATGATCGAACGCCTCACCGCCGCCGGCGTGATTGTATCGGCGGGCCATACCAACGCCACCTACGCCCAGGCCATCGCTGGGCTCGACGCCGGCATGACCGGGTTCACTCATCTCTTCAACGCCATGTCGCCGATCGCCAGCCGGACACCCGGCGTCGTCGGCGCCGCCCTTTCCGATCCCCGATCCTGGTGCGGAATTATTGTCGACGGCCAGCACGTGGATCCGGTCGTCCTGCGGATCGCCCTCAAGTGCCGGCCTGTTGAGCGCTTCATGCTGGTCACCGACGCCATGCCCTGCGTCGGCTCGGACCGGCGAACCTTTACGCTACAGAACAAGACCATCACCGTCCGTGATGGCGCCTGCTTCGATGAGCGCGGGCGGTTGGCCGGTTCGAACCTCGACATGGCCGCCGCGGTGCGCAACGCCGTCGACCTGCTGGGCGTCGACCTTGCCGCGGCCTCGCGCATGGCGAGCGGCAACCCGGCCGAGTTCCTGGGTCTCGGCGGCGAACTGGGCCGGATCGCGCCCGGCTACCGCGCCGACCTCGTGCTTCTCGACGACGATCTCGCCGTGCGCCGGACCTGGATCGGCGGCCAGGCGGCCGAGGAAGCGCTCGTCGCCGGCGCGAAGTGAGGATGCGGTCGGCCCTCGGCGGCCTGATCCTGGCGTGCGGCGCCCTCGCCGCCGCCGCCCAGACCGTTCGCATCGACGTCATCCCTAGACCGCAGAGCGTGATGGCCGGAACGGGCGGCGTGGTGCGGCTGCGCCAGGGAACGCCGGTCGTCGTCCCCACCGGCGATGCCGGCGCCCTGAAAGCGGCGCGCTGGCTGGCTAAGTTGACCAGGCGATCCCGGGGCCTTGAGCTCGCCCCCGGCGCCGCGCCCCGGCGAGGAACAGTCTCCATCGTCTTCGAGCGAGAGCCGGGCCCGGCGTCGAGCGAAGCCTATAAGATCGACATCGGCCGCGGCCGCGTGGCCGTCGAGGCGTCGTCGGACGCAGGTATGCTTTATGGCGCGGTGACGCTCTGGCAACTCATCACCGCCGAGGAGGGGAGAGGCCCCGTCCGCCTACCGAGTCTGGCGATCGCCGACCAGCCCCGGTTCGCCTGGCGAGGGCTGCTCCTCGATTCGGCCCGGCACATGCAGTCGCCGGCCTTCATCCTCAAGACCATCGACTGGATGGCGCTCCACAAGCTCAATGTGCTGCAATGGCACCTGACCGACGACCAGGGCTGGCGGTTGCCAGTTCCGGGCTATCCCAGGTTGACGGAGGTCGGCGCCTGGCGCGTTCCAGCCAGCCTTGACCTGCCAGGCGCCGACCGGCCCGCGCTTTACGGCGGCTTCTACACCGAGGCGGAGATCCGCCAGATCGTCGCCCACGCCAAGGCGCGAGGCGTGACCGTCGTGCCCGAGATCGAGATGCCCGGCCACGCCCTGGCGGCGTTGCTCGCCTATCCGGAACTCTCGGCCGGTCCGTTGCCGCCCAAATCCATGCAGAGCGACTGGGGCCTCATCCCTGACGCCTTCGGGGTGGACGAGCCGGTGTTCGCCTTTCTGGACAAGGTGCTGGCGCGGGTCACCGACCTGTTCCCGAGCCGCTTCATCGATATCGGCGGCGACGAGGTTCCGCTCGATCTGTGGAGGGCCTCGCCGGCGGTCCAGGCGCGGATGAAGGCGCTGGGCGTCCCGGACGAGGCGGCGCTGCAGAACTACTTCATTCGCCGCGTCGACACCTTTCTGGCGGCCCGTGGCCGCCGCCTGATCGGCTGGGAGGAGATCCTCCACGGCGGCCCCTTGCCGTCTGACGCGGCGATCAGCTCCTGGCAGGGCGCGGCGAGCGCGGTTGCGGCGACCGAGGCCGGGCATGACGTGGTGCTGGCCATCGCGCCCACGCTCTATTTCGACAATCGCCAGAGCGCGCTCGCCAACGAGCCGCCCGGCCGGGGCTGGGTGGTCAGCCTGCGGGACGTCTACGCCCTGGATCCGGCGTCGCCGCCCCTGCCGCCGGCGCCGAAACCAGTCGCCGGCGCGCCGCCACCGCCTCCGCCGCTCGCCTTCACCGACGCCGACCGCGCCCACATCCTGGGCGTCCAGGGCAATCTGTGGACCGAGCACGTCCGCACTGACGCGCGGGCGGAGAAGATGATCTGGCCGAGGGCCGCGGCCGTTGCGGAGGCGGGATGGACGTCCCAGGCGAACCGAGACTGGCCGGATTTTCTCCAGCGTTTGCCCGCCGAGTTCACCCGTTTCGAGGGCCTGGGTCTGGACGAGGATCGGAGCGCGTTGGCGCTCGACCTGCAGGCCACGCCCTCCGGCGCCGAGGGGGCGAGCATCACCCTCGCAAACCAGTCCGCCTATGGCCGGATTCGCTACACCCTGAACGGCGCGCCGCCAGCGGCGGACTCGACGGCCTACGCCGGCCCTCTGACGCTCGCCCTGCCGGCCCGCGTGCGCGCCGCCGCCTTCGTCGGGGGGGCGAAGGTGTCGACCGATTTGGATGAGCGCCTGGACGCCCAATCGGTTCGCACGCGCGTCAGCCAGCAGCTCACGCTTTGCCCGGGGACCCTGCCGCTCAATCTCGAGGGCCAGCCGACCGCCGACGGCCGGCGCCCGGTCTTCCTGACCGAGATCATGAATCCGTGTTGGATATGGGCCGCCGTGGATACCTCGGATTTAACCCGCGTGAAGCTGACCCTCGCCGCTGCGCCGTTCAATCTCCAGCTTGGGCCGCAACTCGCGCAGGTGATCCACCGACCGGCGACCTCGGCGAAGGGCGAGATCCAGGTGCGGCTCGATACTTGCGATGGCGGCGAGCTCCTGGCCATCCTGCCGCTGCCAGCGGCCCGGCCGGAGATTGAGCTCGATGCCGCCGTTCCGGCGCGGCCAGGGGTCCACGCCCTGTGTTTTGTCTATGCGAACGGGGCCAGACTCGATCCGATCTGGGGCGTGGAGAAGGTGGAGCTGGTGGCGCGGCAGGCGGGTGATCATGACTGACCTGATCCTCACCGCTCCCATGCGCGGATGGGCGACGCCGCTCGACGAGGTGGACGATCCGGTGTTCGCCAGCCGCATGCTGGGCGACGGTCTGGCCATCGACCCCACCGGATCGGAACTGCGCGCGCCGTGCGATGGCGAGATCGTCAGCGTTCATCCGGCCGGCCACGCCGTCAGCCTGCGCGCGGCGAACGGCGCGGAGATCCTGCTCCACATCGGCCTGGAGACCGTCACGCTGGGCGGGGAGGGGTTCACGCGCCACGTCGAGGACGGCCAGGCGATCCGGCGCGGTGATCTCCTGATCAGCTTCGACCTCGATTTCCTCGCCGCCAACGCCAAAAGCCTGATCACGCCGCTGGTGATCACCAACAGCGATGACTTCGCCATCGTCAGCCGCCAACAGGGGCGCCGCGTCGAGGTCGGCGACCCGCTGATGGAGGTTCGCGGCGGAGTGACCAGCGGGCCCACGCAGGCTGGCGTCACCGCCTCCAGGACCGTCACCGTGCCGCTGGCCCACGGACTGCATGCCCGGCCCTCGGCGGTGGTGGCGGCGGTAGCCAAGCGCCACCGCTCGGATATTACCCTCACCTCGGCGGGCCGGTCGGCGAACGCCAAAAGCCCGGTGGCGATCATGGCGCTGGGACTGGGCCACAACGCTGCGGTCGATATCACCGCCAACGGGCCGGACGCCGAGGCCGCGGTCGCCGCCCTGGCCGAACTCATCGCCCATGGCTTGCCGGCCGAGCCGGCCGCCGCCGCGATCGCTGCGCAAGCCGCACCGCCAACGGCGCTGTCGGCCGACGGCCGGCTGCAGGGCACGCCCGCGGCGGCGGGCCTCGCCATCGGCACGGCCGTGCGCCTGATGGCTCGCCCAGTCACCGTGGATGAGCGGTCGCGTGGCGCCGATGCCGAGAGTCGGGCGCTGGCGGCCGCGGTCGAAGCCTTGCGTGCGCGGATGATCGCCCAAGCTCAAACCGGGCCGCGGGCGCAACGAGATATCTTGGGCGCGCATCTGGCCTTCCTCGATGACGAAGATCTGGTCGGCGCGGCTCGCCGCGCCATCGCCTTGGGGGCCAGCGCAGGCGTCGCCTGGCGGGATGCGATTCGCGCCCAGGTCGAGGTCCTGCGCGGCGTCGACGATCCCCATATCGCCCTGCGCGCCGACGATCTCATCGACCTGGAGCGGCAGGTGCTGGCCGAGCTCTCCGGGGAGGCCGAGCCGCGGCAGGTGCTGCCGGCGGGAGCCATCGTCCTGGCCGATGACCTCGGGCCCGGCCAGCTCATGGGCCTCGAAGGCGGTCTCGCCGGGATCTGCACCGCAGGCGGCGGCCCGACCTCGCACGTGGCCATTCTGGCGAGCGCGCTCAATATTCCCGCCGTGGTGGCGTTCGGACCGGCTCTGCGGAGCGTGCCCGACGGCGTTGGCCTCATTCTCGATGGTGGGGCGGGCCAACTTAGGATCGCGCCGGACGCGGCCGAGATCGAGGCGGCGCAGACGCTGCTGGCGGCGCGACAGGCGCGGCTCGCCCAGTCCCGCGCCGAGGCGGCGCAGCCCTGCCGCATGGCCGACGGGACCCGGATCGAGGTGTTCGCCAATCTGGGATCGGAGGCGGACGCCAGAACCGCGGTCGCCAATGGGGCCGAGGGCTGCGGTCTTCTGCGCACCGAATTCCTGTTTCTCGAACGCGACGAGGCGCCGGGCGAGGATGAACAGGCGGCCTGCTATCAGGCCATCGCCACAGCGCTGGGCGGCGCGCCGCTCGTCATCCGCACGCTCGACGTGGGCGGCGACAAGCCGGCGCCGTACCTCGACCTGCCCGCCGAGGAGAACCCGGCCATGGGCCTGCGCGGTGTGAGGGTCAGCCTCTGGCGTCCCGACATTCTGGCCATACAGCTGCGCGCCATCCTGCGCGTCCGGCCGCAGGGTCAGTGTCGGATCCTCGTCCCCATGGTGGCGTCGCTGGCGGAGCTGACAGCCGTCCGGGCGATGGTCGAGGCGGCGCGCGCCGAGACCGGTTACGCGGGGGCGGTCCAGGTCGGGGTGATGGTCGAGACGCCGGCCGCCGCCGTCACGGCGGATCTGCTCGCCGCCGAGGCCGATTTTCTTTCGATCGGCACCAACGATCTCACTCAGTATGGCCTGGCCATGGATCGGGGCAATCCACAGGTGGCGAGCGGCATCGACGCCTTGCACCCGGCGGTGCTGCGCCTCATCGCCGCGACCACCAAGGGCGCCGGGGTCCACAGGCGGCAGGTCGCGGTGTGCGGCGGGCTGGCGGCCGATCCGTCGGGCGCGGCGATCCTGATCGGCCTCGGCGTCACCGAGTTGTCAGCGCCGCCGGCCGCAATCCCCGAAATCAAGGCCGCGGTGCGCCGGCTGACGCTCGCCGCCTGCGAGTCGCTGGCCGCCCGGGCGCTTGACTGCGCCAGCGCCGCCGAGGTGCGGGCGATCGCCGCGCACTCCCTGGGAGGAACGCCATGAAGGTTTTCGGCGTGACGGTGTCGGTGGGAGCCCTGCAGCCGCTCGGCCGCTCTCTGATGCTGCCGATTGCGGTGCTGCCGGTGGCCGGCCTTCTCCTAAGGCTCGGTCAGCCGGACCTGCTCAACATTGGCTTTGTCGCCGCCGCCGGCGACGCCATCTTCCACAACCTGGGACTGCTGTTCGCCATCGGCGTGGCGGTAGGCTTCGCCAAGGACGGCAACGGCGCGGCCGGCCTGGCGGGCGTCGTCTGCTTCCTGGTGGCGACTCACGGCGCGGAAGCCCTGATCGCGGCGCCCAACGCCCCTGGACTCGACGCCAAGACCGCCGCGCTGGTGGCGGCCGACTTTCGCAACGCCGCCCTGTTCAAGCTGAATGTGCCGCTCGGCATCCTTTCGGGGCTGATCGCCGGCGACTTTTACAACCGCTTCGGCGCCATCAAGCTGCCAGACTATCTGGCCTTCTTCGGCGGGCGGCGGTTCGTGCCGATCGTGAGCGGCCTGGCGGGCCTGGCCCTGGCCGCCGCCTTTGGTCTTGGCTGGACCAGCCTGGACGGCGCCATCGACGCCCTGAGCCGCTTCGTCGTCGGGGCCGGGCCGTTGGGACTGTTCCTTTACGGCCTGCTCAACCGGCTGCTCATCGTCACCGGGCTGCACCACATCCTCAACAACATCGCTTGGTTCATCATCGGCGACTATCATGGGGTGACCGGCGACCTGAACCGGTTCTTCGCCGGCGATCCGACCGCCGGCTCTTTCATGGCCGGCTTCTTCCCGGTGATGATGTTCGGCCTGCCCGCCGCGTGCCTGGCCATGTACCACGAGGCCCGGCCGGAGCGCCGCGCCGAGGCGGGTGGCCTGCTGCTGTCCCTGGCGCTCACCGTGTTTCTGACCGGGGTCACCGAGCCCATAGAGTTCAGTTTCATGTTCCTGGCCCCGGTGCTCTATCTGCTGCACGCCGTCCTGACCGGGATGTCGATGGTGGTGATGAGCTTGCTGGGGGTGAAGCTCGGCTTCGGCTTTTCCGCCGGTCTGTTCGACTATTTGCTCAATTTCGGCAAGGCGACGCGGCCGTTGCTGCTTCTGCCGGTGGGGGCGGTCTATTTCGCCCTCTATTATGGGCTGTTCCGCGTATTCATCCGCCGCTTCGATCTGAAGACGCCGGGGCGGGAGGATGCGCCGGCGGCGGTGGCGGCGGTCTCCAGAGCGCCGGCGGACCGTGCGCGGGGTTTCATCGCGGCGCTGGGCGGGGCGGCCAACCTCACCAGCGTCGGGGCCTGCACCACGCGCCTGCGACTGGTGGTGGCCGATCAGGGCGCGATCGATGAGCCGGCGCTCAGGGCGCTGGGCGCGCGCGGTCTGGTGCGCCCTTCCGAACGCGATCTGCAGGTGGTGGTCGGCGCGACGGCGGATCAGATCGCGCGCGAGATCAAGGAAGCGCTGGAAGCCGAACCTCCGACTTCGTTGGCGCCCGCGTTCTCCGCCGCGGCCCTGGCGCGGGCGCTTGGACCGATCGCCAACGTGGAGGCGCGCTCTTCGCGGCTGGTGGTGACGCGCGCCAAACCGGGAGCGGTCGATGAGGCCGCGATCCTCGCCGCCGGCGCCAGGGGCGTGACGGTCACGCCGGCGGGCAAGGTTCATCTTGTCATGGGCCCGGAGGCCGAGGCGGCCGGCGCGGCTCTGCTTAAGCTCGCGCCGGCCTGACGCCCGCTATTGCGGCGACGACGGGGGCGGTGTCGTGGCGGGCGTCGTACCCATCGGAGGCGTGGCGCCGGCAGGCGGCGCGGGCTCAGACGGCGTGGCGCTTGTCGGCGGGTTGACCGCGCCGCTCGAAGCCGGTGGCGTCATGCCGTTTTCCGGCGGAGCCGCGGCGGGCGAAGGTTCGGTCATCGGCGCCGCGCCCTGCGAGGTGTCGCTCGTGCTGGCCGAGGTATCGGCGGCGCCGCCGGTGTTGGCCGAGGCCATCTCTATGGATTTCCGTTCGGCGCGCGAGGCGTGCAGATAGTGGTCGAGTTGGGCGTAAGGGACCGGCTGAGCCGGCGCGCGATAGGTGATGCTGGCCTCGCGCATGGCGCGATGAAAGTGGCGGGCGGTGTGAGCCGAGGCGCCGCCGGCGGCGAGGGCGCCAATGGCGGCGCCTGCGATGAGAAGCCTGATATTCACGGGGATGCTCCGAATCAGTTGCAGCGAAGAACGCCCCCCGTGGCTCCTAAACGGGTGAGCGGGCGTTCGGTTCAAGGTCGGCCAGAAAGCGCGCCTTGGCCCCGTCGCTGGCCAGGTGAACGCGGCGGGCGTTCGGGGCGAATTCAGCAAGGGCCCGGGCCATCTTTGGGCGTGTCACGCGGTTCCAGGTCCAGATGTAGCGATAGAACTCCAAATCGAAGCGTTCGGGGCATCCTGGCGAGAGGTCCGCCCGCGACCGACCGTAGTCCAACAACACCCGGCGGACTGCCCGCCACAGGCACAGCAGGATGGGCAGGTCGATCCAGATGACCGTGTCGGCCCGGGCGAATCGCAGGGCGGAGGCGGAGGTGAAGTTGCCCTCGATGATCCAGCGTTCCTGAGCGGCGGCGGCCTCGACGCGGGGGCGAAACTCCTCGATCGGGCTCTCGACCCATCCCGGCTTCCAGAACAGCGTGTCGAGGTGGACGACGGGCAGACCGAGGCGCTCGCCGAGCGCGCGCGCCAGCGTTGATTTGCCCCCTCCGGAGCAGCCGACGATGGCGATCCTCTGCATGCCCCGCGCATGGCGGCGCACGCCGCTCTGGTCAAGAGATGGGCGGCCGATGTAATTCCCCACGCATAACCGCTGGGATTGATCGTGACATCGTCCAAGCCCGCCCTGCTGATCGTCCAGCCGCACCTGGGCTTCCTCGCGCCGATCCTGGAGCCGGACTATGTGGTCTGGCGCTTCTGGGAGGGGCCGCCGATCGAGGCCGTGGGGACCATCGCCGCGATGGTGGTGGCGGGCGAGTTCCCGATCGACAAGCATCTGGCGGAAAGCCTGCCCAATCTCGGCCTCATCGCCTGCTTCACTTCGGGCTTCGACGGCGTCGACCTGGCGTGGGCGGGCGGCCGCGGTCTGCAAGTGAGCCACTCGCCGGGGGTTAATCACGAGGATGTCGCCGATCACGCCATGGGGCTGATCCTCGCCGCCTGGCGCAAGATCGTGGCCGGTGACGTCCAGCTGCGCGCCGGGGCGTGGAAGCCGACCGTCAAGACCGTGACCTCCTCGCTGAGCGGCCGGCGACTGGGCGTGGTGGGGCTGGGCGGGATTGGCGCGGCTCTGGCCCACCGCGCCGAAGCCTTTGGGCTGATCACCGCCTGGTGGGGACCGAGGGAGAAACCCGACGCGCCGTGGCCGCGGCGCGCCAGCCTCGCGGCCCTGGCCGTCGAAAGCGACATCCTGGCCGTGGCCTGCAAGGCGAGTCCGGAAACTATCGGCCTCATCTCCCGGGAGGTTATCGACGCCGTGGGCCCCGACGGCCTGCTGGTGAACGTTTCACGCGGTCAGGTGGTGGACGAGGACGCAGTGATCGAGGCGCTGAAGTCCGGCCGCCTCGGCATGGCCGCCCTCGACGTCTTTCACCGTGAACCCACGCCCCCGGACCGCTGGCGAGAGGTCCCCAACACCGTGCTTACGCCGCACACCGCGGGCGCCACGAACGCCGCCGTGCCCAAGATGATCGCCCTGACGCGGGAGAACCTGCGCCGGTTCTTTGCCGGCGAGCCTCTGGCCAATCCGGCGGCGGACTAGCCGCCTACTCGCGGTCGAGCGTCTGGGCGGCCGCGTCGAGAGCAGCGGCCACGTCGGCGATCTGGGCGTCACTGAGCTTGCCGCGCTCGAGCCGCAGGCGAAGCGCCAGGCGGAGATTCTCCATCGCCCGAACGATTTGATGCGGCGGCGTGCCGCCGAAACGCTCGGCCGCGTCGGAAATGCGGCGGAAGATGTCGTCGACGATGTTCTTGTTATCGGCGAGCGCGGCGCGGCCCTCGTCGGTGATCTCGAAGGCCTTGCGGGCGCCCTCGGACTGAACGCCGCGGATGTAGCCGAGCTCCTCGAGTAGCGTCAGGGTCGGATAGACCACGCCGGGGCTCGGGCTGTAGGCGCCGCCGAGGCGGTCCTCGATATCCTTGATGAGTTCGTAGCCGTGGCTCGGCTTGTCGGCGATGAGTTGCAGCAACACATAGCGCAGGTCGCCTTGTTCAAAGACCCGTCCGCGCCGGCCGTGGCGTCCCATGCCATGACGGCTCATGGCGTGGCGGGCGAAGGCGTGGGCGAAGTCACGCCCGGAATGGCCATGCCAATCAGGCGACTGGGCCTCATGGTGATGGCGGTTGAAATGAAAACGATGCATAATTTATACCTATCTAGAGCTATGCGAGATATATCGCACGAAAGATATATCTAACTTGTGTCGGAGTTTGTCAAGGCCATATCCGCGCCGGCGTCCCGCGCCTTGACTTTCTCATATAAAGATATCCTTATATCTGAATGACGCTGACCTCGGATCAGGCGGTGGAAGTGTTGCGCGCGGCGGGCGAGCCGACGCGCCTGCGCATCCTGGCGCTGCTCACGCATGAGGAACTGGCGGTTCTGGAATTGTCGCGGGTGCTCGGTCAGAGCCAGCCGCGGGTGTCACGTCACCTGAAGCTCCTGGCCGACGCCGGCCTCGTGGAACGGTTTCCCGACGGCGCGTGGGTGTTTTACCGACTAGCTTCGTACGAGCCGACGCGGGCGCTCGTCGACCACGCCCTGGCGCTGATTTCGCCGGATGACGCCACCCTTCGTCACGACACTGAACGGCTGAAGGTGGTGAGCGCCGAACGCGGCGCCCAGGCCGCTGACTATTTCGCCCAGAACGCCGAGCGCTGGGACGAGATCCGCTCGCTTTACACCTCCGAGAGCGCGGTCGAGGAGGCGATCCTGCGCGCCGCCGGCGACGGGCCGTTCGAGCGGCTGGTGGATCTGGGCGCCGGCACTGGCCGGATGCTGACTCTGCTGGGGAGCCGCGCCCGGCGCAGCGCTGGCCTCGATCTCTCCCGTCAGATGCTCAATATCGCCAGGGGCAATGTGGCGGCGGCGGGCCTGGCGGGCTGCGAGCTGCGACACGGCGATATCTTCGACACGCGTCTGGCCGACGGAGCGGCCGATCTGGTGGTGGTGCATCAGGTGCTGCACTATCTGGGCGAGCCCGCGGCGGCCGTGGCCGAGGCCGCGCGCTTGGTGGACGCTGGCGGCCGACTGATCATCGTCGACTTCGCGCCGCACAGCCTGGAATTCCTGCGCGCCGAACATCGTCATCGGCGCCTCGGCTTCTTCGACGACGAGATGGAGCGCTGGCTGGCCGCGTCCGACCTCGGCGAGTTCACCGCGACCGCCCTGCCACCGCCGGCGAGCGGTGGGCTGACGGTGAAGGTGTGGAGCGCCCACCGGGCGGCGGCGCATGTGCGGAGGGTGGCGTGAACGCCATGCTCGATCCCTCTGTCAGCGCGCTCGGGCCGGTCGCCCGCGCCGGCGGCCGCGACCAGCGGCGCCTCAATGTGTCGTTCGAATTCTCGCCGCCCAAGACACCGGAGGCGGAGGAGACGCTATGGGCGGCCATCCGGCGGCTGGAGCCTCTCGATCCGACGTTCGTGTCGGTGACCTACGGCGCCGGCGGCTCGACCCGGGAACGCACCCATCGGACCGTGCTGCGCATGCTGCGCGAGACCACCCTGACCCCGGCCGCGCACCTGACTTGCGTGGAGGCCTCGCGCGCCGAGGTCGACCAGGTGATCCGGGAGTATTGGGACGCCGGCGTGCGTCACATCGTGGCCCTGCGCGGCGATCCGCCGGGGCAGATCGGCGGGGCCTATAGTCCGCGCGTCGACGGCTACGCCAACGCCACCGAACTGGCGGCGGGGATCACCGCCATCGCGCCGTTCGAGATTTCCGTGGGCGTCTATCCCCAGGTCCATCCGGAAAGCCCCTCCAGGGCCCATGACATCGAGGTGTTGAAGGCCAAGGTCGACGCCGGGGCCACCCGCGCCATCACCAACTTCTTCTTCGACATCGACGGATTTCTGAGGTTCGTCGAACAGGTGCGGGCGGCGGGCGTGACCGTCCCGATCCTTCCCGGGATCATGCCGGTTTCCAACTTCAAGGGTCTGCGCAAGATGTCCGACGCCAACGGCGTGGGTCTGCCCGACTGGATGGGCAATCTGTTCGACGGGCTCGACAGCGATCCGGAGACGCGCCGTCTCATCGCCTGTTCGGTGGCTGCGGAGATGTGCGCCCGCCTCGAGGAGGAGGGCTTCACCGACTTTCACTTCTACACCCTCAATCGGGCGGATCTGGTCTACGCGATCTGCCGGGTGCTGGGCCTTCGGGAGCTGGCGGCATGAGCGACCGGGCCAAGGCCAACGCCGCCCTGGCGGCCGCCGCACGCGAGCGGATCCTGGTGTTGGATGGCTCTTGGGGCGTGATGATTCAACGCGAGCGTCTCTCCGAGGAAGATTTCCGCGGCGAGCGCTTCGCCGACCATTCTCTGCCGGTGAAAGGCGACAACGACCTGCTGTGCCTGACGCGCCCGGACATCGTCGCGGGTCTGCACGAGGCCTATTTCGCGGCTGGCGCGGACATCGCCGAAACCAACACCTTCAACGCCACACGCATCAGCCAGTCGGACTACGGTCTGGAAGAAGCGGCTGTCGACATCAACCTCGCCGCCGCCAAGCTGGCGCGCGAGGCGGCCGACCGCTGGACGGCGAGGACGCCGGACAAGCCGCGGTTTGTCGGCGGCGCGATCGGTCCGCTGAGCCGCACCCTCTCCATGTCGTCGGACGTCAACGATCCGGGCGCGCGTCAGGTCACCTTCGACGAGGTGCACGGCGCCTATCTCGAACAGGCTCGCGCCCTTCATCAGGGCGGCGTGGATTTCTTCCTGGTCGAGACCGTGTTCGACACCCTCAACGCCAAGGCGGCGATCAAGGCCATCCTCGACCTCGAGGACGAGGGCCTGGAGCCGCTGCCGCTGTGGATCTCGGGCACCATCACCGACCGCTCGGGGCGCACCCTCTCGGGTCAGACGGTCGAGGCTTTCTGGAACTCGGTGCGCCACGCGCGGCCGTTCGCGGTCGGCTTCAACTGCGCGCTCGGCGCCGACTTGATGCGGCCGCACATCGCCGAGTTGTCGCGCATAGCCGACACCCTGGTGGCCGCCTATCCGAACGCCGGATTGCCCAACGCCTTCGGCGAATACGACGAGGAGCCGCACCAGACCGCCTGCCACCTGGGTGAGTGGGCGGGGAGCGGCCTCGTCAACATCCTGGGCGGTTGTTGCGGCACCACGCCCGAGCACATCCGCGCGATCGCCAAGGCCGTCGAAGGCCGCGCGCCGCGCCAGGTTCCGACACGCGCGCCGGCCATGCGCCTCTCCGGCCTGGAGGCGTTCGAACTCGCGTGACGAATGGCCGGGGTTTGGAGACCGCCGCTTGAGGCCGGTCTTCGTCAATATCGGAGAGCGCACCAACGTCACCGGCTCGGCGAGATTTCGCAAGCTGGTGAGCGAGGGCGACTATGTGGCCGCTCTGGCGGTGGCCCGCGATCAGGTGGCGGCCGGCGCCCAGGTGCTGGACGTCAACATGGACGAGGGCCTGCTCGACAGCGTCGCGGCCATGACGACCTTCCTCAATCTCATCGCCGCCGAGCCCGACATCGCCCGCGTGCCGATCATGATCGATTCCTCCAAGTGGGAGGTGATCGAGGCGGGCCTGAAGTGCGTTCAGGGCAAGGCGATCGTCAATTCGATCAGCCTCAAGGAAGGCGAGGAGAAATTCCTGCATCAAGCCACCCAGTGCCTGCGCTATGGCGCGGCGGTGGTGGTCATGGCCTTCGACGAAAAGGGCCAGGCCGATACGCGCAACCGCAAGGTGGAGATCTGCGAGCGGGCCTATTTGCTGCTGACCGAGAAGATCGGCTTTCCGGCCGAGGACATCATCTTCGATCCCAACATCTTCGCCATCGCCACCGGGCTCGAGGAGCACGACAACTACGGCGTCGACTTCATCGAAGCCACGCGGGCGATCAAGCAGCGCCTGCCCCACGCGCGCGTCTCGGGCGGCGTCTCCAACGTCTCGTTCAGCTTCAGGGGCAACGAGCCGGTCCGGCGGGCCCTGCACGCGGTCTTCCTCTACCACGCCATCGCCGCCGGCATGGACATGGGCATCGTCAACGCCGGCGACCTGCCGGTCTTGGACGAGATCGATCCGGAGCTGCGCGAGGCGGTCGAGGATGTGGTGCTCAACCGGCGGCCCGGCGGCACCGAGCGGCTGGTGGAGATCGCGCCCAAGTTCAAGGGCGGCAAGGCCATCGACCGGGCGCCAGACCTCGCCTGGCGGCAGGCGACAGTGGCCGAGCGCCTCAGCCATGCCCTGGTGCACGGCATCACCGACTTCATCGTCGCCGACACCGAGGAGGCCCGCCTGGCGGCTACCCGGCCGCTCGAGGTCATCGAGGGTCCGCTGATGGACGGCATGAACGTCGTCGGCGACCTGTTCGGCGCGGGCAAGATGTTCCTGCCCCAGGTGGTGAAGTCGGCGCGGGTGATGAAGCAGGCCGTGGCATGGCTGTTGCCGTTCATGGAGGCCGAGGCGGCGGGCCAGCCGCGGCAATCGGCCGGGCGGGTGCTGATGGCCACCGTCAAGGGCGACGTGCACGACATCGGCAAGAATATCGTCGGCGTCGTCCTGCAGTGTAACAACTATGAGGTCATCGACCTCGGCGTCATGGTTCCGGCCGATCGCATCCTCGACGAGGCCGTTCGGCTGCAGGTCGACATCGTCGGCCTGTCGGGTCTGATCACCCCCTCGCTCGACGAGATGGTGTTCGTGGCCCAAGAGATGGAACGTCGCCAGTTCGACGTTCCATTGCTCATCGGCGGGGCGACCACCAGCCGCACCCATACGGCGGTGAAGATCGAACCGGGCTACAAGCGTGGCTCGACCACATATGTGCTCGACGCCAGCCGCGCCGTGGGGGTCGTTTCGGCCTTGAGGTCCGGGACCGAGCGGCCAAGGTTCGAGGCGGCCACGCGAGACGAATACGTCCGAATCCGCGAACAGTTCGACAAGAGCCGCGCGGCCAAGACGCGAACGCCGCTGGCCGTCGCGCGGGCCAACCGCTTCGCCATCGACTGGCAAGCCTATCGAGCTCCTGTTCCGACGTTCCTGGGCGTGAGGACGTTCGACTCCTGGGACCTCGGCGATCTCGCCCGCTACATCGACTGGACCCCGTTCTTCGCCGCCTGGGAGCTGGTCGGCCGATTTCCCGCCATCTTGGAGGACGATGTGGTCGGCGAGGCGGCGCGCGATCTCTATCGCGACGCCAAGACCATGCTGGCGCGGATCATCGATGAGCGGTGGTTTCAGGCTCGGGGCGTCGTCGGCTTGTGGCCGGCCAATTCGGATGGCGACGATATCGTCGTCTGGACCGACGAGACGCGCCGCGATGAGGCCGCGCGCCTGCACACCTTGCGCCAGCAGATGGCCAAGTCGGAGGGCCGCCAGAACGCGGCGCTGGCCGACTTCATCGCCCCGACCGACGCCGACTACATCGGCGGCTTCACGGTGACCGCCGGCCATGGCGAGGCGGAGATCGCCGCCCGCTTCAAGGCCGCCGGCGACGACTATTCCGCCATCCTGTCCGCCGCCCTGGCCGACCGCCTGGCCGAAGCCTTCGCCGAAGCCCTGCACCACAAGGTCCGCGCCGAGCTGTGGGCCTATGCGCCGGACGAGCCGTTCGATCTCGACGGCCTGCTCGGCGAGCGTTACCGGGGCATCCGCCCGGCGCCCGGTTATCCTGCCCAGCCAGACCACACCGAAAAGCAGACCTTGTTCCGGCTGCTTGGCGCCGAGGCGGCCACGGGCGTCGCGCTGACCGAATCCTGCGCCATGACGCCCGCGTCGTCGGTCTCGGGACTGTATTTCGCCCACCCACGGGCCCACTATTTCGGTGTCGGCAAGATCGAGCGTGATCAGGTCGCCGACTATGCCGTCCGAAAGGGCTGGGAGACGGCGAAGGCCGAACGCTGGTTGTCGCCAATCCTCAATTACGAGCCGTAGCGCGCCTCACGCGCGCGCCATCCGGAACCGAACCTCGTCGCGGGCGAAATCGAGGCAGACAGACTGGAACCGGCTCAGGATATCGACGCCGATCAGGATCGCCGGCTTGTCGACCATGTCCCACATCCGGAAGGTGTGCAGGTCGGCGAAGGCCACCGGCCACAGGCTCACGCGGAAGTTGCCCACCCTCAGGTCCTGCAGGTCGGCGATTTCGGCCGGCATGGTCTGGCCGGTGGAGCTGATGATTGAGGATTTGGTCCACGCGCCTGTTTGATTGCGCGTGAACGCCATCTGGCGCAGCGCCATGTTCCCTATGGTGTTTTCAGCCCCGGAGTCGATGAAGGCGGTGAGCGGCATTTCGCCCAGGAACACGTTCACCAAGGTCAGCTGGCCGTCGCGCCGCCGGGCCTTGACCACCGCGGCGTCGGGATCGCGCCAGTTCTCGCGGCCGCTGTCGATTCTGAGGTTCTTGCCGGCGAAATCGAGGGTGAGCGACGACTCTCCGATGGTGTCGAGCCCCAACATACCCAAGCCGCCGATTCCGGGATGCGGCAGGACCGACAGCGTCTGGCCAGCCAGAACCCGCCGGCCGATTTCGAGCCCGGCGGTGGTCGTCGGCGCGATCTGGACGCCGGCCACGCCGTTGAGCGGCGCCGGCGGCCCCAGTGGTAGTCCGAGCTGGTCGGCGAGGTCTTTCGCGATCACCGACTGGTTGGCGCCAGTGTCGACCACGAAGCCGAACGGCCCTGCGCCGTTGATACGAACCGGCACGGTCATGCGGCGATAGATGTCGGCCACGACCTTCAGGTCAGACGGGGGAAGATAGTCTTCCGCGTCCTGTTGCTGGAGATGGCTAGCCGGAGCGTACCGGCGCTCAAGAGTGAAGCTTTGGGACTTGGCGGCCGATGCGACGCCACAAAACAGCGTCGCGCCGATCGCCGTCGCCACCGTTCTTCGCGTGGTCAGGTCGTGGCCCATGCCAAGCCACCTCGCCTTCGATACCGTCACTATAGACCTGTAGCACGCGAGTCGCACGCGACACGTCGGCGCAGGACGAAGCGTGAACTCAGCCGCCTTCGCGCCAGAGCCGCATGAGATTGTTGCGGGCGTGCTGCAGACGCGTGCGGTTCTCCCAACTCATGTTGAAGCCCTCGAGGGCGGCGACTTCGTTGAGGTGGTAGAGGATTTCCCGCTTGGCGGGGTCGCGGATCACGCTTTCGATGAAGGTCAGTCCGACAAGACGATCCCCGGCGGTCACCGGCTTTACCTCATGCAGGGTGTCCGACGGATAGACGATGGCGGAGCCCGCGGGTCCTTTGAAGATGACTGTGCGCCCACCGAGCTGAACGCTGAGCTCGCCGCCTTCGTAGGATTGCGGCTCGGCCAGGAACAGGGTGCAGGAGAGATCCGAGCGCAGGGCGCCCGTCCCGACCATTATGGTCGCGGCGTCGGAGTGGACTCCGTAGTTCATGCTTGGCGCGTAGCGAGCCAGCATCGGCGGGGCGACGGTGCGTGGAAAGGCGAAGTCGCGGAAGGCTTCGCTGCGTTGCAGGGCCTGAGCCATCAGGCGGGAGGACTCGGCGTAGGCCGGATCGGAATGATCGACCTGCAGGTTGTTCTTCACCTTGGAGTGAGGGTTGGAGAGGCGACCTTCGACGAAGCGGGCGCTCGCCGCCACCGCGCGAAGACGCTCCACCTCAGGACGCGTGAGAACATCGGGAAGTTCTAGGAACATTGCAGTCCTTCAGCTGGCGGAGGCGTTTTCCTCGATCACGCGGGCAGGACGTCGAAGGCCGCGGCCAGGCGTGGCGCGTCGCCGCCGAACGCAACCGTCCCATGCCACATATAGGAGGGAAACAGCACCAGATCGCCCGCCTTCGGCTTCACGAAGTGCTCCGGGCCGAGGCGGGGGCTGGTGACGACGCCCGGCTCGCCGAACTTGAGCCACCCTTGGTGACCGTCTTCGATGGAAGCGGGCAACTCGACGTGGAACGCCGAGGAAATCCAGCCGAGCGGATGGATATGGTCCACGTGACGGCCGCCCGGACGAAGCAGCACAGACCACGCGCCAGAGAATCGGTAGCCTGACGTGACCCGGCTGCCGAGCAGATCGCGGCGTTCCGCGAGCATCTGGATGTAGGCGCGGATCGGGGCGTCGATCGCGGCGAAGAAAGCCAGAATGGTCGGATCGTCGGATCGGGCGAGGGACTGAGCGGTCTGGGTTCCCTGCCTTAGCGACTGGCCGATCGGATGCGCCCGCAGCTCCTGCAAGGCGCGCAGGTGGGCGGCAAGGTCGGCCAGAAACGCCTGGAGCGTCGCCCAACCGGCCGGCGTCTCGATGGTCTGAGCCTGGACCAGTCGCTCGTAGTCGTAGAGTTCGCGGTAGCGGGGATCGCCCAGGATGCGCCACGCCGTCGCCGCGAGTGTCACTGGAAACTGATCGAGCGGCCACTTTCGACATAGGTCTTCAGCGATCGCCGCGGCGATGTCGGCGCGGCCCAGCGCCAGGTTGGCCTGGCAGAGCGCCGCCGCGGGCGGCCCGTCCTGGCCGGCGACAAACACCGCGCGCTCGGCGTGTTGCAACGCCAGCTCCGGATCCGTGTCCAGGATGAGCAGCGTGGCGGCGCTGAGGAGGCGGGGATTGGCGCCAGCGACAAGAAGGGCGTCGCCGAGCGCGTCGTAGCCCGCCAGCGGGTCCCCGGCGTATTCAAGCAGCCGCGCCTTGGCGAGACTGAGTTCGACATCGCCGCGCGCCTCGGAGAGCGCGGCGTTCAGCGGTTCGCTGGCGAGGCCGAGATCCTCGGTCCGCATCCAGATGAGCTGGGCCAACTCCGAGTGGGCGTCGGCGTAGCCCGATCGCTGGCCGATGGCCTCACGGAACGCCGCCTCCGCCGCATCGAATTCGCGTAGTCCAAGGAAGGCGCGGCCCTGGACGAGCCACGTCTCCGGCGCCTTGAGCCCATTATTCAAGGCCCGACCGGCGGCGTCGGCGCTCTCGGCGTATCTGTGGGCGTCTCCGAGCGCTCCGGCGAGATTATGTTCCGCGACCGCGCTTTCGGGGTCCAGTCGCGCCGCCTTGGCATAGGCCTCCACGGCCTCATCGTGCCGCCCCAAGAGCTTCAGCGCCGCGCCATAAATCGTCAGCAGCGGTGAATCGGCCAAGGGCGTATCCACGAAGGGCGCCAGTATGCCGGCGGCGCCGGACGCGTCCCGACGCGCGAGCATCAGTGCGGCCAGTCTCGTCGCCGTCCGGGCCGAACCGCCGCCTGCGGTCAGCGCCGCGCGTAACGCGCTCTCAGCGGCGACGCGGTCACCGCTCCTCGCGAGCGCGGTGGCCAGCAGCTCGTGGGCGTCGCCGAAGTCGGGGCGCTCGGCGATCAATTGGCGCAGGTCGCCGACGGCCTGGCCGACGCGGCCGGCGGCGAGGAGGGCCTCGGCCGCCTCCAGGCGCGTGTCGGCGGCCACGGGCTTCACAGGCCTTCGCCCGTCACGGGGCCGCCCTGGAAGCGGTCGAGGGCCGCGGTGAGCCGGCAGATCAATTCACGCTCCTCGTCCGACAGTGTCGGCGCCCAACAATCGCAGATAAGGATGGCGCGCGGCAGGCCGCTATCGTTCCAGGCCTCATGCTCAATGGTGTCGTCGAACACCCAGGCTTCGCCTTCGCGCCATGGCCGGGTCTCGCCCCCGACGCGAAAGGCGCAACCGTCCGGCACGATGAGCGGCAAGTGCACGACGAGACGCGCATTGGAGACGCCGGTATGAGGCGGGATGCGGGTTCGGGGCTTGAGGATTGAGAACATCGCCGCGGGCGAGCGGCCTCGAATGTGCGGCTGGTCCACCATCTCGAGCGCCGCGACGGTCTCGGGGCATTTTTGGCAGTGCTGTTCCACCCGCTCGCCGTAGAACCACAGGTGATAGGCGGTCCAGTCCAGCGAGTGATTGAGGTCCGCCCATTGGTCGACAGGTGCGCCGGGGGGATAGGAGACGTAGGGTTCGAGTCCGGGCGATCCGTCGCTCCACACCGACAGGACTTCGGCCCGAATGGCCTCGGTGCGCGCCTCAAGCGCCTCCAGCCAGGGGAACTGGCTCCGCTCATGGAACTCGATCGCGGGCAGGCCGGGATAATGAAATTGTACCGGCTCCTGATGGAAGATCTTGCGCCGCCCGGCCATCGCCTCGATGAAGATGTCCGCCTTCCGGCCGAGCGCCGTCGTCGGCGACACATCCTCGAGCCCCGCTTCGGCTCGCAAACTCGCGGCAAGATCGGCGGCGTGGCGATCGTGAACCTCCCGCGCATGGGTGAGGGCGCGTCGCGTCGGCTCCGCCAGTGAGTCGAGGGGTGGGGCGAGTTTGGTCGCCACCCCGTAAAGCGTCGCCGCCGCGGTCGTGCGGCCAAGCGCCTCGAGAAGTGAGCCTTTCATCAGCAATGCCGGGAAAAAGCGCGGCTCGATCGCCAGCGCTCCCTCCACCGAAGCCAGGCTGGCCTCCAGATCGCCGAGCGCGCGTTCGCACGCGGCGAGGCCCATGTGCAATTCGATGCGTCGGGGAGCCAGGTTCAGAGCGCGCTGAAACAGCTCGCGCGCCCGCCGCGGATCGCCGCTCCGCAGAGCGTGATCCGCGCTGTCCTTGAGGGCGGCGAGCGTCGCGGTTTCCTCGGCGCTGGTCATGACCGCCCTTAGCCGCCTTGCGGTCTTTCCGCCAGCCCAGAAAGGATGGGGCGGCGCGAGTTGGACGGTAAGATTGGGCGGGCTATACGGACCGGATCGGGCCATTCTGAGCGGCGCCGATTGTCGAGACAGGGGCCGTAACGGCGTGAACACAACGCCGCCGCAGGATGTAGATCAGCTGGCGCGGGAGGCTGGCGAAGCGCTGCGCCGCAAGGATTCAGGCCTGGCTCGATCCCTGTTCGAACGGCTGGTGACGGCCCGGCCCGCGGACCAGGGGGCTTGGCTCTCCCTGGCCCTGGCCTGCCGCGATCTCGGTGACGACGCCGGACAGCTCCGCGCTCTGGACAGCCTGCTGGTGGTCAATCCAGTTCACCTCCCGGCGTTGATGATGAAGGCCGATCATTTCGCCCGGTTGGGCGACGGCCGCGCGGCCCAGGCGTTCTACAAAGCAGTGATCGCGGGCGCCGCCCAGGTTCCGGACCTGGCGCCGGAGCTTCGGGCCGAGACGCGCCGCGCCGAACGCGAGAGCGCCAGATACGGTCGGTCCTACGAGGTCCATCTCCGTCAAATGCTCTCGCAGGCGGGCTTCGATCCGGCGACGTCGAGCGCAAGATTCGGACGTTGCCTGGACATGCTGCTCGGCGCGAAGCAGATCTATCTGCAATCGCCCACGGCCTTCTATTTTCCCGAGCTGCCGCACAGGCAGTTCTATGAGCGCGCGGAGTTTCCCTGGCTGGCGGCCTTGGAAGCCCGAACAAGCGATATTCGCGACGAGCTATTGGCGGTGGCCCGCGATGACGGCGCGTGGAAACCCTATGTGCAGACCGATCCGACACGTCCTCAGCGAGACTATGTCGGCCTTCTCGACAACCTCGGCTGGAGCGCCTTCTATCTGATCCAGACCGGCGAGGTGGTCGCCGAGGCCGCGCGCCGCTGCCCGAAGACGATGGAGGCGTTGGCGTCGGTTCCGCTGACCGACGCGCCGGGTCGCACGCCTTCGGTGCTGTTCTCGCTGCTGCGTCCGGGCGTGCGCATTCCGCCGCACACCGGCTACACCAACGCCCGCCTGATCTGTCATCTGCCGCTGATCGTGCCGGACGGATGTGGCCTGCGCGTCGGCAACGAGACCCGGCGGTGGACGCCGGGCGAGGCGCTGATCTTCGACGACAGCATCGAACACGAGGCCTGGAACGAGAGCGACCAGTTGCGCGTGGTGCTGCTCTTCGATATCTGGCGGCCCGAACTCAGCGCTGAGGAGCGCAAGCTGGTGGCCGCGACCCTGGCGGCGGTCGGGTCCTACGGCGGCAAGACGACGGCCTGGACCTAATTGGCCGGATAGCCGAAGCGATGCACCCAAGGCGCCAGTGTGGGCAGAACCGGCGACAGCTCTTGGCGGTAACGCCGCCATTGGCCCGCGCCGCTTGAATAGAGGCCTCGGGAAATCTGCGCGCCGCTGGCGCTCGCCACCTCGCCACGTCGCGCGCGGCCCGCGAAATCGATCAGATCCTCGCGCCAGTCGGCGCCGATGAAGGCGCATACCGACCGAGTCTCGGCTTCGAAATCGACGACGAGACGCTCGTAAGCGAGCTGGATCTCGTTGAACTTCAGTTTGGGCCTGAGGATCTCGGCCAGCTTCATGACGGAGTCATAGTTGAACGCCGTCCGTCCAAGGTCGAGGAATTCATAGGTCGTCGGATTGAAGCCAAATCGTTTGCGGAAGCAGCTCAGCACGACGTCGCGCGGATCGCGGAGGGAAAAGACGATCTTCGCATCCGGGAACAGACGGTTGATGATCGGCAGCTTGAGTGTGTTGAAGGGATGTTTGTCGACGAAGATCTTGCCGTTGGGCTCGACGCCGAAACTCCGCACGCGCGCCCAGTAGTCCTCTCGTAGCCGCCTGAGCTCGCGGTCCGTCGCGGTCGGCAGGCGCGCCAGATCCTCCGGCTTGCTCATGAAGGCGACAGCGGCGGCTTCGAGTGTTTCCCGCTCCTCCAGCGAGGCGACATCGGGGTGCGCCGCCAGCGCGCTTTCGATCAAGGTCGTGCCCGAGCGCGGGAATCCGAGCAGGAAAACGTGTTCCCGCTCGCCGGCCTCGCCGGCGAACGATCGCGCGGGCCAGGGGGCGGTGGGCAGAGCGCGCGCCCAGGGGATGAGCCAGGCGAAGGTGTCGGGGACGGTCGGCTTACCAGGCCCTTCGAAGCGCGGGCCGATCTCGCGGCGGTACAGGGCGTTGCTCTCGCTCCAGGTGGCGAAGGCCTCCGCCGGCCGATCCAACCGGTCCAGCGCATCGCCCAGCTGGCCAAGCGCGTGGGCGCGATCGAACGGCGTCAATCGCGCCTGCAACAATTCGCGAAGTCGCCCTGCCGCCTGCGCCGGGTCGAAGTGATCCGAATCCGCCAGCGCCATCACCGCCGTCGGATGACCCGGCTGCTGCGCGAGGGCCTGCTCGGCGTGCGTGCGCATGCTGTCGCGGTCGCCGCGACGACCGTCCAGCACGGCGAGATTCGCCCAGGCCTGAGCGTTTTGCGGATGAAGCTCGACCGCCCTGGTATAGGATTTGGCGGCCTCGGCGGTCTCGCCCAGGCGTTCGAGGACCCAGCCGCGATTGAACGAGGCCTGTCCGAACCCCGGCTCAAGGCTGAGCGCCTGATCGTAGCAACGCAGGGCTTCGTCGAAGCGGTCCATGCGCGCCAGACAGAGGCCAGTGGCGTTCAGGATCGTGAAGTCGGTCGGCGCCAGGACATGCGCGCGCCGCAGGTCATTGAGCGCCTGGCTGAACATGCCGGCGTCTTCGAACTCCATCGCCCTGAGATTGAGCAGGACATGGTGTTCCAATCCGCGGGCCAGGGCCGCGCGCGCCAAGGATTTGGCCGTCCCGAGATCACCCGACCGGATCGCGGCGAACACCGGCTGCAGAACCTCGGCGTGCGGCGACACTTTCGGCGTTGCGGCGTCGCCCTCCATCCAACGGCTCCCTATTCCGGCGCGTAGCCGAACTTATCGACCCACGGCTGCAATATGGGCATGACCGGTTCGAGGGCGAATTGGTAGCGCCGCCACTGATCGACGCCCTCTTCATACAGGCCGCGCGCCACCTGGACGCTGCTGGGCGTGGCGATCGTCCGCTCCGTCCGGGCGAAGTCGCGGAGTTGGTCGGTCCAATCGACGTCGAGGAAGTCGCACACGCTGCGGGCGGTTCCCTCGAAATCCGCGACCAACGCCTCGTAGCGCAGGCGGTGAAGGTTCAGTGGCAGCCTGTCCATATAGACCTCCCCGGCCCGCATCACCGCTTCATAGAGCCGGGCGGTGTTCTCGAGCGCCCGAAACTCATAGGTCGAGGGGTTCATGTTGAACGTGCGGCGGAAACAACTCAGCACCACGTCACGCGGATCACGGATGGCGAAAATGATCTTCGCCGCGGGAAACAGCTTGTGGATCAATGGCAACTGAAACGTCGCCAGGGGGTGTTTGTCGACAAACACCTTATCCTTCACCGCGAAGCCGAATTCGCTCACGTTCCTCCAGTAGGACTTCCTGTAGGGTTCGAGCAGGTCGCTCATCATGGTCGCCAGGCGCTTCATGTCGCCCGAGCCGCGAATGAGCTCGGCTTCCGCGTCCTTGAGCAGGGGACGTTCGCCGGCGGCCTCGATGTCCGGGTGCGTCGCCAGCACCTGCTCCATCAAGGTCGTGCCGGATCGCGGAAAGCCTAGCAGGAAGGCGTGGCCGCGTTGGTCTTTCGACGTCGGGAGGCGGTGCGGAGGGGCCCAGCTTTTGCGCGGCGTTTCCTCGAACTCGGCTCGCATCTCGCTGATGACCACGGTCGCCGGGGCCACGCCCGGGCGGGCGAATTCACCGGCGTGGATATCTCCAAGCGCTTGCTTGCCTTGCCGATACGCCTCCATCCCCGCCTCGTAACGGCCGGCGCCGTCCAGGGCGTCGCCCAGCAGGATGCGCGCATTGGCGCGGGCGACGGGCTTGAGGTGGGGCAGGGCGATGAGGTCCGTCAGACGGCGTTCGGCGGCGTCGAAGTCGCCGACGCCGAGGTCGATGCGCGCAAGATGGGTCAGGGCGTCGGTCTGCCGGGCGTCGAGCGCCACGGAGCGTTCGGCCCAGGCGCGCGCGCCTGAAAAGTCGCGCCGGCGCACCGCCAGGCCGGCCAGGCCCGCCAGCGCGTCGGCATGATCGGGATTGAGGACCAGGGCGCGATCGAACGCCGATCGGGCCGAGTCCAGCGCGCCCAGTCGCTCCGCCGCCCACCCATAGCCATAGGCCGCGTCCGGCGAGCGAGGATCGAGCTTGATGGCGATCTCGAACACGCGCGCCGCTTCCGACCGACGATCCAGTTCCAGCAAGCAGAACCCTGTCGTCGTCATCAGGCGCGCATTGCTCGGTTCGAGCTCCAATCCGAGCCCGAGTTCGACGATCGCCTCTTCGAAGCGGGCGTCCTCCTTGAGGTCCAGCGCCACCAGGTGATGCACCACCGCGGCGCGCACACCGTTGGACTTCGCTAGCCGCGCCAGTTGGGTCGCCTTGGGAAGATCGCGGTCGGCGACCCTGGCGATGTCGGTGGCCGTCGCTGCGTCGGCCGGCGGCGTCATGCTCATGAGATAATCCGGAGACTTCGGGAGGTGGTCGTCAGGCTAGTCGCGCGCGACGGGGCGGACAAGCGCGGCGCGCTGGCGGTGGACTTGCCTCAAAAAAATACGGGCCAGGCCCGACCTGGAGGGTCGAACCTGGCCCGCGGGGACCAGATAGGTCTGTCGCCGATTAGAAGTCGGCGGTCAGGCCCAGGAAGAACACGCGGCCGAGCGGATCGAACACTTGCGGATAGGTGTTCGCATTGCCGAACGCGGGCGCCGAGATCGGGAAGCTGTTGGCCGAGACCAGCGGCGGGGTGCGATCGAACAGGTTGTTGATGCCGCCACGGACTGTGTAGCGGTTCTTGAACTTATAGAGGAACGAGAAGTCGAAGTAGCTGAAGTCCGGGATCCGGATATCGGTCGGCACCTCGTCAAGACCCAGGCTGCTCGCCAGCAATGGGTTACCCGAGTTGATGTCGACCCGCGTCGCGCTCAGGTAGCGCCATTGCATCGACAGGCTGAGGTTC
>Ga0302314_10003140_pt1 | contig 30577 bp, 29 predicted proteins | sample III_Palsa_N2_3_FD_200533 | JGI IMG/M metagenome (GOLD analysis project Ga0302314, IMG submission 200533) | Peat permafrost microbial communities from Stordalen Mire near Abisko, Sweden - III_Palsa_N2_3 | ecosystem: Environmental > Terrestrial > Soil > Palsa > Peat permafrost | place: Sweden... | reverse complement strand
CGCCAGCCTGATCTCGATCTTCGCCCGTCTCGGCGGCGGCATCTTCACCAAGGGCGCCGACGTGGGCGGCGACATGGTCGGCAAGGTCGAGGCCGGCATTCCCGAGGACGACCCCCGCAACGCGGCGACCATCGCCGACAACGTCGGCGACAATGTCGGCGACTGCGCCGGCATGGCCGCCGACCTGTTCGAGACCTATGCGGTGACCACGGTCGCCACCATGGTGCTGGCGGCGATCTTCTTCAAAGGCCAGGCGGCGGTCGGCAATATGATGCTGCTGCCCCTGGCGATCTGCGGCGTCTGCATCATCACTTCGATCATCGGCACTTTCGGCGTGCGCCTGGGCAAGTCCAACAACATCATGGGCGCGCTCTATCAGGGCCTGATCGTCACCGGCGTCTTGTCGATCGGCGCGGTCTGGTTCGTGATCAACAAGCTGGTGACCGGGCCGCTCACCATCATGGCGGGCACGGCGACGGAAAAGACCTTCGACGCCAACGCCCTGTTCGGCTGCGGCCTCGTTGGCCTGGCGGTGACCGCGGCCATCGTGGTGATCACCGAATACTATACCGGCACGGGGTTTCGCCCGGTGAAGTCGATCGCCAAGGCCTCGGAGTCCGGCCACGGCACCAATGTTATCCAGGGCCTGGCCGTCTCGCTGGAGTCGACCGCTTTGCCGGCGCTGGTGATCATCGCCGGCATCATCGTCACCTATAAGCTGGCGGGCCTGTTCGGCATCGCCATCGCCACCACCACCATGCTGTCGCTGGCCGGCTTCATCGTCGCGCTGGACGCCTTCGGTCCGGTGACCGACAACGCTGGCGGCATCGCCGAAATGGCCGGCCTGCCGCCTGAGGTTCGAGTTTCGACGGACGCCCTGGACGCGGTGGGCAACACCACCAAGGCGGTGACCAAGGGTTATGCGATCGGTTCGGCGGGCCTCGGCGCGCTGGTGCTGTTCGCGGCCTATACCCAGGATCTGCACTTCTTCTCGCTGCCGGAAAACGCGGCCAACTTCCCGTACTTCGCGGGCATGGGGACGGTCGCCTTCGATCTGTCCAACCCCTATGTCGTCGTCGGGCTGCTGTTCGGCGGCTTGCTGCCCTTCCTGTTCGGCGGTCTATCCATGACCGCGGTGGGCCGCGCGGCCGAGGCCGTGGTGGCCGAGGTGCGTCGCCAGTTCAAGGAAAACCCCGGCATCATGACCTATGAGGTCAAGCCGGAATACGGCAAGGCGGTGGACATCCTGACCAAGGCGGCGATCCGCGAGATGATCGTGCCGTCGCTGCTGCCCGTGGCCTCGCCCATCGTGCTGTTCTTCGTCATCCAGGCCATCGCCACCAAGGGCGAGGCCTTTTCGGCGCTGGGCGCCATGCTCGTGGGCGTGATCGTGACCGGCCTGTTCGTGGCCATCTCGATGACCGCCGGCGGCGGCGCTTGGGACAACGCCAAGAAGTACATCGAAGAGGGCCATTACGGCGGCAAGGGTTCCGAGGCGCACAAGGCCGCGGTCACCGGCGACACTGTCGGCGACCCCTATAAGGACACGGCCGGCCCGGCGGTGAACCCGATGATCAAGATCACCAACATCGTGGCCCTGCTGCTGCTGGCGGTCCTGGCCCACCACGCCGTCGGCTGATCCTTCGATCCGACAGCAAGACGCCCCGGAGTTTCGGCTCCGGGGCGTTTTTGTTTGGGCGGAGCGTGCAGTGCGTGCTTCGACACGCCGGCTGCGCCGGCTACTCAGCATGACGATCTGGGAGATCAAAATTAGTTCGTCATGCTGAGTAGGCCGCGCAGCGGCCGTGTCGAAGCACGCACCTACGGGCGTGCCTACCGCGGCGGGCCGCCTTCGCCCGGGCGGGTGCCGGGGGCCACGTCCTGGGGATTGCCCAAGAGGCCGCCTTGGCCCAGCGTTCCGATGATCTGCTCCAGCACGCTCAGCTGGCGCCCCCGCGTCGGGGTCTCGCGGCCGTTGAAGGCGATCAGGCGGCCGTCCTTCAGCGACAGGGTGTCGATCTTGGCGACCTTGTCGTCTTCCTTGTTGAACGACACCGCCACCACGTCGCGTCGGATGGTCTTGGACTGATAGAAGGCCTGGTGTTCGGAAACCTGGGAAATATAGAACCAGACATTGGGGTCGAACGTAGACACGCTCGAGGGCGAGCCCAGATGCGCCAAAACCGTGGACTTGGTGTCTTCGCCGACCTTCAGGTCCGCGGGTTTGGAGTCGACGACCTGGAAGCCTTGGTAGACGCTGATGGGCGCGCAGGCCTGAACGAGCGCGGCGGACGCCGCGAGCGCGCACAGGACAGGGACAACACGTCTGATCATGGTCGGCCTCGAAAAGAGCAACTCGCAAACTTTGACCTATCGCTCTCGAACCCTTAGTTCAATGGCCCGGCGGCGGAAGTGAGGCGATGGTGAATCTGCGGCAGATGTTCAGGCCTCGTCCAGCACGCCTGGCCGGCGAAGCTTTGTACGAGGCCGCGACCCGCCAGGCTCGCCAGCCGGACTTCTATCTGTCGCTCGGCGTTCCCGACACGGTCGAGGGCCGATTCGAGCTCTACAGCCTGCACGTGGTCCTGTTGCTGCGCCGGCTGAGGGGCGACGGTGGCGGGGCCGCGGAAGTCGCCCAGGCCCTGTTCGACACTTATGTTAGCGCGCTGGACAACGCCCTGCGCGAGATGGGCGTCGGCGATCTGTCGGTGGCCAAGAAGATGCGCAAGCTGGGCGAGGCCTTTTATGGCCGGGCCAAGGCCTATGACACGATCCTGGCCGCGCGCGACCATACCGAGCTGGCCGCGTTGATCGGGCGCACGGTCTTCGCCGACGTCGCCAGCGACGGGTGCGGCAAATTAGCCGACTATGTCCTGGCCGGCGCCGACGGCCTGGCGGCGCAGCCGCTTGAGGCGGTGCTGGAGGCGCGGCCCCGCTGGCCGGAGGTTCCGGTTTGAGCGACGTCGTTTCCGTTTGGCCGCGGACCGCGCCGCTGGCGGACCTGGTCCGGGCCCGCCCGGACAACCCCTATCGGCGCCGGTTTATCGCCGATGACGCGGCGCGCGCGGCCGTCGCCAAGGCGCTGGGCCTCGTTGCGCTGGAGCGGCTGGAAGCGGATATGAGCGTCCACGGCTGGTTCGACGGTGTGGCCATCGACGGCCGCTGGAGAGCCCGGGTGGTGCAGATCTGCGGCGTGAGCCTGGAGCCGTTCGCCACCGATCTGGAAGGCGAATTCACCGTCAGGGCCGTGCCCAGCGGCAGTCCGCATGCGCCTGACCCGGACGCGGAAATCGTCATCGACCTGGAGGCCGACGATCCTCCCGACGTTCTGGACGGCGAATTCGTCGATCTGGGCGGCTACGTGGTTGAGCATCTGGCGCTGGAAATCGACCCCTTTCCGCGCAAGCCCGACGCCGTGTTCGTGCCGCCGGAGGCGCCGGTGGAGCGCTCGCCCTTCGCCGTGCTACGCAGCCTGAAACCCAATGACGCGCCGGAATGAGCGCCCCCCGGAATGAGCGCCCCAGTGCCTGATCCGACCGTCATATCGATCGACGCCATGGGTGGGGACCACGGCCCGCCGGTCGCGGTGGCGGGCGCGGCGCTGGGCCTGGCCGACTGGCGCGCCCGCAATGTCCGCTTCTTGCTGCACGGCGATCGGGCCCAGATCCAGGCCCAGCTCGACCGGGCGCCCGGCCTTAAGGCCATCAGTGAGATCCGCCATACCGATCTGGTGATCGCCTCCGACGAAAAGGCCGCCCGGGCCATGCGGCGCGGCAAGGGCACCAGCCTGTGGAACGCCATCGAGGCTATTCGCCAGGGCGAGGCGGGCGCGGTGGTCTCGGCCGGCAATTCCGGGGCCCTGGTGGCGGTCTCGATGCTGATCCTGCGCATGGCCGCTGGCTTGGAGCGCCCCGCCATGGTGGCCAACTGGCCGAGCGTGCGCGGCTTCACCACGGTTCTGGACGCCGGCGCCAATGTGGAATGCGACGCCGAGCGCCTGGTCGAGTTCGCGGTCATGGGCGAGGCGTTCCACCGCTGCCTGCACGGCGCGACCAGCCCCACCGTAGGCCTGCTCAATGTCGGCTCCGAAGACCAGAAAGGCCACGAGGAGGTCCGCGAGGCGCACAAGATGCTTCGCGCGGGCGGCTACAATCTCGACTATCGCGGCTTCGTCGAGGGCGACGATATCTCCAAGGGCAGTGTCGACGTGGTGGTCACCGACGGCTTTTCCGGCAATATCGCGCTGAAGACCGCCGAGGGCTTGGCCCGGTTCATCGGCGGCGAAATTAGCGCCGCCTTCCGCGGCTCGCCCATCGACATGTTGGGCGCGCTGATCGCCAGCCGAGCCTTCAACAAGCTGCGCGCCCGGCTCGACCCCAGCGCGCTGAACGGGGCGCCATTACTCGGCCTCAATGGAATCGTGGTTAAGAGTCACGGGAGTTCGGACGCGAAGGGATTCGCCAACGCCGTCCGCGTCGCCGTCGACCTCGCTCAGAGCCAGTACGTCGCCGACATTCAGCGCCACCTGGAGCAGCTGACCGTCGCGCGGGCCGAACGTTTGGAGGGCGCGCCAATTCAGGCGTCCGCGCCGCCGCCGGAGAACAACGGGTGAGTTCAGTGTTACGAAGCGTGGTCACCGGGGTCGGCGGCTATCTGCCGGACGAAGCGGTCACCAACGATGACCTCGCCAAGTTCGTCGACACCAGCGACGCCTGGATTATGGAGCGGACGGGCATCCGCAAACGCCACCGCGCCGCGCCGGAGCAGGGTGCCTCGGACTTGGCGGTCGAGGCGGCGAAAAAGGCGCTGGCGGCGGCCGGACGCACGGCGGCCGAGCTCGACCTGATCATCGTCGCCACCACCACGCCGGACCTGACCTTTCCGGCCACGGCCGCGATCGTTCAGCGCAAGCTGGGCTCGCCGATCGGAATCGCCTTCGACGTCCAGGCGGTCTGTTCGGGTTTCGTCTATGCGCTCAGCGTCGCCGACGGCTTCGTTGCGCGGGGTCTCAGCAAGTGTGCGCTGGTGATCGGCGCCGAGACCATGACCCGGCTGATGGACTGGACCGATCGCGGCACCTGCGTCTTATTCGGGGACGGAGCGGGGGCCGTGGTGCTGGAGCCTTCCGCGGGCACGGGCGAGGTCACGGATCGGGGCCTCCTCGGCTTCGCCCTGCGCTGCGACGGGACCAAACAAGACCTGCTCTATGTCGATGGCGGACCCTCGACCACCGGCACGGTCGGCCATCTGCGCATGCAGGGCAACCAGGTGTTCCGCCACGCCGTGGTCAATATCTCCGAGGCGGTGCGCTCGGCGGCGATCGCGGCCCATATCGAACTGTCAGAGATCGACTGGTTCATCCCGCACCAGGCCAACCAGCGCATCCTGGCGGGCGTGGCGCACCGCCTGGGGATCGAGGAGAGCCGGGTGATCTCCACCGTGGCCGAGCACGCCAACACCTCGGCCGCCTCGATCCCGCTGGCCTGGGCCCAGGCGGTGGACGATGGCCGCATCAAACCGGGCCAAGTGCTGCTGCTGGAAGCCATGGGCGGCGGCCTGACCTGGGGCGCCTGCGTACTGCGCCTGTAGCAGGCTCTGCCGCCGGGCGGGCGATCTGGACCAACAAACAGGCGAAGACACCCCTCGGCACGTCATCCCGGACGGCCTGCAAGGCCGAGCCGGGACCCAGGGCCCCATTTGCTGAATTTGGGCGCACGGCCCCTGGGCCCCGGCTCTCCGCTTCGCTGCGGCCGGGGTGACGACGAAAATGGGACGGTTAATTTGAGTTCGCCGCTTTCGCCTTTGCCGGGAACCCTTTGACTTGTTGTGAATTTCGCTGCATTCACACAATCGGGTTTGAACTTTCGGGGCGGGGCCGATCCGATGACTGGCGAGACTCTGACGCGGGCCGATCTCAGCGAAGCCGTGCACGAGGACGTGGGCCTGACCCGTCAGGACAGCGCCGGCCTGGTCGAGCGCACGCTGGATCTGATCGCCGAGGCGCTGGAGCGCGGCGCCACGGTCAAGCTGTCCGGGTTCGGCGTATTCCAGGTTCGCGCCAAGCGCGCCCGCGTCGGCCGCAATCCCAAGACCGGCAAACCTGCTCCGATCGAGCCGCGCCGGGTGATCGGCTTTCGCGCCTCCCACGTCATGAAGGCTCGCGTCGACCGCGGCCTGAGCGGGTAGGGCCCGGCTCATTGGCCAAGGGACCCGAAGCCTTCCGCACCATCTCGGAAGCCGCCGCCGAACTGGGCGTCCCGCAACATGTGCTGAGGTTTTGGGAAACCCGGTTTTCGTTCATCCGCCCGATGAAACGCGCCGGCGGCCGGCGCTTTTACCGACCCCAGGACATTACCGTGCTGCGCGGCGTTCGCGTCCTGCTGCACGACGAGGGCTACACCATCAAGGGCGTCCAGCGCCTGCACCGCGAAGAAGGCATGGCCCGCCTGGTGGCCGCCGCCAACGGCGCCTCGGCGCCCCGCGAATCGGCCCTGGTCGCCGACTGCGACCCAGCGAGCCTCTCCGACACCGACCGCGGCCGCCTGATCCACGCCCTGGGCGACCTGGAGTCCGCCAAGGCAAGGTTGGACGGATTGCTGCGCTAGACCCTTCTCCCCTTGCGGGAGAAGGAGGGGCCCGCGAGCAAAGCGAGTGGGAGGATGAGGGGTCTCACGGACCCCAGCCGATTTGGCTCGCCATCGCCTGCCGAGAAAATCGCTCGCCCGCTCGGATAGGCCGGTGAGACCCCTCATCCTCCCATGCTGCGCATGGGCCCCTCCTTCTCCCACAAGGGGCGAAGGGAATACCCCACTTCCCGATTGCGGGACTAGGGCCGCCTGCCTATAAGGGCGCTCCTCTGCGGCGGAGCGTGGCGCAGCCTGGTAGCGCACTTGACTGGGGGTCAAGGGGTCGCAGGTTCGAATCCTGTCGCTCCGACCAACGCCTTGGATGAGTTTGGGTCTCAGCGGCTCCGATTCATTCAGGCGATCAGAGGAATCAGCGGCGCGCCGACATCTTCGGCGAGACCGCCGCCGCGCGGCTGCTTCGCAACCGCGACGCCCAGCCCGCGGCCTTCACATCAGGAGTCAAAGTGCGCATCGCCTTCGTTGAGTGGCCGGAAGACCTGAAACCGGAAGGCCCGGCGTGGGCGGTGATCGTCGCCGAGGTCGCCGACGCGCGGGCCGACCTTCTCATCTCGAATGAACTTCCCTTCGGACCATGGATCGCGGCCGAGGCGACCTTCGATGCGGCGGTCGCCCAAAGCAGCGTCGACGCCCATATCCGCGGCCTGGCCGCCCTGGCTGCCCTGCCGGTCCCCGCCGTCCTCACCTCAAGGCCGGTCTGGGTTGGATCGCGCCTGGCGAACGAGGCGGTCGCCATTGAAGATGGTCAAGTCCGGCCGCTTCATCGCAAGCGATTCTTCCCGGCCGAACCGGGCTGGCATGAAACCTCCTGGTACGAGTCCGGCATTGACGATTTTCCGGTGACGATCGTCGGCGGCGTCGGTGTTGGCGTGCTCCTGTGCACCGAGGCCATGTTCAACGAACACGCGCGATCCTATGGGCGAAAAGAAGCGACTTTGATCGCCATCCCGCGCGCCACGGGCGATTCTTCGATCTGGCGTACGGCAGGTCAAATGGCGGCCATCGTGTCGGGCTGTTACGTGGTGAGTTCAAACCGCGTCGGCGCTTCGCCGAACACTCCGACCTTCGCCGGCGACGGCTTCGCCTATGCACCGGACGGTAGGCTGATGAGCACGACGGATGCGCAAAACCGTGTCGTCACAATCGACATCGACCCGGCGCTGGCCGCTCGTCAGCGCACCTGCTATCCATGCTACGTATCGGAAACGCCCGTCTGAGGGTGGTGAGGTAAGTAGCGACACACACTACTTATCCATGAAGTCCACCCTACCGGCCCCGGTTCATCCAGGCGATCAGAGGGATCAGCGGCAGCCCCCATGCCGTTCCGGCCACGAGGTAGAAGGCTAGCTTAACCCACCATATCGGCGGGACCATCTGGCCCAGCATGCTCATCGCCCAGATATAGGCGGCCAGGAAGACGAGCATCCCGATCCCGCCGATCGCCTTGCGTATGCGCGCGCTCATCTGGACCCTCACCCTGGGACGCTGAAAAAACTATCCGTGGACGATCCGCCGCCCACGGTCTAGGGCCGTCACACTTGCGCCGCAGCCGAGGGTTTTGTCGCGTTCATGACCTCGTTTCTGAGATCGGATCGGTCGCGTCCGGTCGCCGTCTGGCTGTTTTCGGTCGCCGCACTGGTGTTCGGCATGGTGGTGCTGGGCGGGGCCACCCGGCTGACCGGGTCGGGGCTTTCGATCACGCAGTGGAAGCCGATCTCCGGGACCATCCCGCCGCTCAGCCAACACGCCTGGCTGCTGGAGTTCCAGAACTATCAGCGCATTCCGCAATATCGCTACATCAACGCCGGCATGAGCCTGGAGGCGTTCAAGGGCATCTATTGGTGGGAGTGGGCGCACCGGCTGCTGGGCCGCGTGGTCGGGGTGGTGTTCGCGGTTCCGTTCCTGGTGTTCCTCTACCTGCGCCGGCTGTCCGTGCGGATGATCTGGCGCTGTGTCGTGCTGTTCGTCCTAGGCGGGCTGCAGGGGCTGGTCGGCTGGTGGATGGTGGCCAGCGGTCTTGAAGGGCGGGTCTCGGTGGCGCCCGAGCGATTGGCGATCCATCTGGGCCTGGCCTTGATCCTCTACGCCGCCCTGATCTGGACCGGCTGGGAGGCCTGGTCCGGCCCCGCGCGGCCGACCTATCGCTCGCGCTGGCCGCTGGCGGCGCTGGGCCTGCTGGGCCTGGTCTATCTGCAGTGCCTGCTGGGCGCCCTGGTGGCCGGCAACCAGGCGGGGCTGGTCTATAACGACTGGCCGATGATGGCCGGGCAGTGGTTCCCGCGCGGCTATCTGGAGGGCGGGCTGTGGCATAGTCTGCTGCACAGCCAGGCCGCGGTGCAGTTCGATCACCGGATGGTCGCCTATCTGCTGCTGGCGGCGTCGGCAGGGTTGGCGGTCTCGGCGGCGCGGTCGGTGCGGCTGGCGGGGCCGGCGAGGGGGCTGTTCGTCGCCCTTGGCGTGATGGTCAGCGCGCAAGCGGCGCTGGGCGTGGGCACCCTGATCAACCAGGCGCCCCTGGCCCTCAGCGCCGCGCACCAGGCCCTGGCGGCGATCGTCCTGGCGGTGGCGGTGACGCTGGCCTGGCGGACGCAGCGGGTCTGATGTGGTATCATGATACCTCATCGTGAAAAACCTTGTGCGACAAGGTGTTGCAGGCCATTCCACGATCGTTTTTGCATTGACAACGCGCGCGGGCGCCGGTATCGCCCCGGCCTCACGCTGAAGGACGGTCTTAGTTCTTCGCGCCTCGAAACGGACCTGAACCCATGCAGACGAAGACCACGGCTTCGCTGAAGCCAGCGGACGTCGAGAAGAAGTGGATCGTGATCGACGCCAAGGACGCCATTGTCGGCCGTCTGGCGACCTTCATCGCCATGCGTCTTCGCGGCAAGCATCGCCCGGACTACACCCCCAACGTCGATTGCGGCGACTATGTCGTGGTGATCAACGCCGAACAGGTGAAGTTCACCGGCCGCAAGCTCGACCAGAAGATCTACTACCATCACACCGGCCACCCCGGCGGCGTCAAGGCGCGCAAGGCGGGTCAGATCCTGGCCGGCCGCTTCCCCGAGCGCATCCTGGAAAAGGCCGTCGAGCGCATGCTGCCCAAGGAAAGCCCTTTGGCCCGCGCCCAGATGACCCACTTGCGGATCTATACCCGCCCCGATCATCCCCATGAGGCGCAGAACCCCGAGGTCATCGACTTCGTGGGCAAGAGCGCCAAGAACGTCCGGAGCCAATAGACCATGGCCGAAGGTTTCGAGGCTCTGCAGAGCCTGTCCTCCAATCCCGAAGAACAAGCCGAGCGCGTTCAGGTGATCGACGCCCAGGGCCGCGCCTATGCGACCGGCAAGCGGAAGAACGCCATCGCCCGCGTCTGGATCAAGCCCGGCAAGGGCCAGATCACGGTCAACGGCCGCGACCAGGAGGTCTATTTCGCCCGTCCGGTGCTGCGCATGATGATCGCCCAGCCGCTGGAAGTCGCCAATCGCCAGGGCCAGTTCGACGTCGAAGTGACCGTGCAGGGTTCAGGCCTGTCCGGCCAAGCCGGCGCGGTGCGCCACGGCATCTCCAAGGCCCTGACCTATTACGAGCCCGGCCTGCGCGCCGTCCTGAAGCCGCACGGCTTCCTGACCCGCGACAGCCGCGTGGTCGAACGCAAGAAGTACGGCAAGGCCAAGGCCCGCCGCAGCTTCCAGTTCTCGAAGCGCTAAACGCGGGTCACATCCCTCGTTTATGGAAAAGCGCTTCGGGCAACCGGGGCGCTTTTTTCTTGGGCTGGGCATATTGTTTTCGGGCGGAGGCTTGGATGACCTTCAAGGTTTTCATCGACGGCGAGGCGGGCACCACGGGCCTGCGGATTCATGCGCGACTTAAGGCTCGCCGCGACCTGGAGCTGGTCTCGATCGATCCGGAGCGGCGCAAGGACACGGGCGCGCGCGCTGAATTGCTGAACAGCGCCGACCTGGTGATCCTCTGCCTGCCCGACGATGCCGCGCGCGAGGCCGTGGCCCTGATCGAGAACCCCAAGGTCAAGGTAATCGACGCCTCGACCGCCCATCGGGTCGCGCCCGGCTGGGCTTTCGGCTTTCCCGAGAGCGAACCGGGCCAGCGCGCGGCGGTCGCCGCCGCCACGCGGGTCAGCAATCCCGGCTGCTATTCCACCGGCGCCATCGCGCTGCTGCGGCCCCTGGTGCGTGGCGGCCTGGTTCCCGCCGACTGGCCGGTGACCATCAGCGCCGTCTCCGGCTACAGCGGTGGCGGCAAGGCGATGATCGCGGAGTTCGAGGACGAAGCGGCGGCGAACCACACAACCGTCGCCTACCGGATCTACGCCACGGGCCTGGACCACAAACACGTGCCGGAAATCCAGGCGCATGTCGGCTTGGCCCACCGGCCTCTATTCACCCCCGCCGTCGGCCGCTACGCCCAGGGCATGATCGTCGAGGTTCCGCTGCAGCTTTGGGCGCTGCCGGGCGAGCCCAGCCTGGAGCACGTTCACGCGGCGCTGGCGGGCGCCTATGCCGGCGAACGCTTTGTCGAGGTCGCCACGCCGGACGAGGCCGCGAACCTGAAGACCCTCGACCCGGAAGGCCTGAATGGGACCAACCGCATGCGGCTGTTCGTGTTCGGCGCCGCCGAGCGCGGGCAGGCGCGGCTGGTCGCCCTGCTGGACAATCTCGGCAAGGGCGCGTCCGGCGCGGCGGTCCAGAACCTGAACCTGATGTTGGGCCTGGACGAGGCCGAGGGGCTGGTCTGATGCACATCCGCCGGGCGGTGCTGGACGACATGCCGACGGTGGCGGTCTTGCACCACCACACGATGCGGACCTCACTGCCTTTCCTGCCCGATCTGCATACGCCGGACGAGGTGCGGGATTACTTCCGGGACCACATGTTTCCCATCAACGACGTCTGGGTCGCCGACCAGGACGGCGAGGTGATCGGATATACGGCGCGCGGCGGCGGCTGGCTGAACCAGCTCTATGTACACCCAGACCACCAGGGCCAAGGCGTCGGCGACGCGCTGTTGGTCAAGGCCATGGACGGCGTCGACGAGTTGCAGCTCTGGGCGTTCCAGCAGAACATCCGCGCCCGGCGGTTTTACGAGAAACGCGGCTTCGTTCTGGCTGAGCTGACCGACGGTTCGGGCAATGAAGAGAAGACGCCGGACGCGCGCTATGAATGGCGGCGGGGGTGAGCCTCGCACTTCACGATTCTTTGTGTACGCTGACGTAACCGAACGCCGCGCGCGATCGTAATAGGGGCATGACCATGCAGACCTTTTATCCCGCCCGCCGGACCGTTCTCTTCGCAGCCGCCGCGATTAGCCTTGTCGCCGCGACATCCAAGGCTCTGGCCGGCGGCGCCGATGCGGCCTTCGTCAATTCGCCGTTCCGCCACCTGTCCCCCGAGGACTGGCGCAAACGCTTGTCGCCGGCCTCGTTCGGGGTGCTGCGCCAGGAGGACACGGAATATCCCAACAGCAGCCCGCTACTGAACGAGCATCGGCGCGGGACATTTATCTGCATGGGCTGCGATCTGCCGCTGTTCAAATCGGAGTGGAAGTTCGATTCCGGCACCGGCTGGCCCAGCTTCTTTGAGGTGTTCGGAACCGGCGTGCAGCGCAAGAGCGACTTCAAGATCGGCGTGCCACGCACCGAGTATCACTGCGCCCGCTGTCTGGGCCACCAGGGCCACGTCTTCGACGACGGCCCGCGCCCGACTGGGCTGCGCTATTGCAACAACGGCGTAGCGCTGAAGTTCGTGGCGGCTTAATTCCTCCCCCGTTGGGGGAGGGGGACCACGCGTAGCGTGGTGGAGGGGGGTCTGGCCGGAAAAGTCTCGGCAGCCCCAAGGCCCCCTCAGTCGCTTCGCGCCAGCTCCCCCAACGGGGGAGCAACTGACGTTCATGGCCTCCGGTCGGCGCTTTGGAGCTAAGACCGCACCTTCACGAAACTCCCCGGCGCATCCTCGGTCGCTTTGAGCGGCCCCTGGGTGGGATCCCGCGCCGGGACCATGGGGCCGGATTTCTCCGCCAGCCATGCCGCCCAATGCGGCCACCAGGAGCCTGGGTGCTCCTTAGCCCCCGCGATCCAGTCGTCCACCGAGTCGGGCAGGGCGGGGTTGGTCCAGTGCTGGTATTTCTTGGCGTCCGGATGGTTGATCACGCCGGCGATATGGCCGGACCCGGACATCATGAATTCGGTCGGGCCGCCGAACAGCTGGGCGCCCTTGAACACCGAACGCAGCGGCGCGATGTGGTCCTCCTTGCTGGACTGGACGAAGATCGGGATCTTCACCTGGCCCAGCTCCAGTTTGACCCCGCCCAGCACCAGCTCGCCCTTGGCCAGCTTGTTGTCCCGGTAGAATTCCCGCAGGTAATAGAGGTGCAGCGTCTTGGGCATCCGCGTCTGGTCGGAGTTCCAATAGAGCAGGTCGAAGGGCTTGGGTTCCTTGCCCAGGAGGTAGTTGTTGACGAAGAACGACCAGATCAGGTCGTTGCCGCGCAGGGCGTTGAAGGTGTCGGCCATCGACTTGCCCGGCAGGATGCCGCCGCCGGCGTCCATCTGCTTTTCGACATCGTCGATCCAGGCGTCGTCGGTGAACAGCAAAAGATCGCCGGCCTCGCTGAAATCCTGCTGAGCGGCGAAGAAGGTGGCCGAGGCGATCCGCTTGTCCCCCTTGGCGGCCATATAGGCCAGGGTGCAGGACAAAAGCGTGCCGCCGATGCAGTAGCCGACCGTGTTCACCCGATCGACGCCGCATTGCTTCATCACCGCCTCGCTGGCGGCATAGACGCCTTCGATCATGTAGTCTTCGAAGGTCTTGGCGGTCAGGCGCTGGTCCGGGTTGACCCAGGAGGTGACGAACACCGTGAAGCCCTGAGCCGTCAGCCAACGGATCATCGAATTCTCGGGCCGCAGGTCCAGGATGTAGAACTTGTTGATCCAGGGCGGGAAGATCAGCAACGGAATCTGGTGCACCTGCTGCGTGGTCGGCGTGAACTGCAAAAGCTGGATCAGTTCGTTCTGGAACACCACCTTGCCCGGCGCGGTGGCGATATTCTCGCCGACCTTGAATGGCGTGGAGTCGGTCTGGCTGATCGACAGCTGGCCGCCGCCGCGCTCCAGGTCGGCGGCGAAGTTCTCCATGCCGCGCACCAGGCTCTCGCCATGGGTTTCGGTGGCCTCACGCAGAGCGGCGGGGTTTGAGATCAGGAAGTTGGAGGGTGAGAAGGCGTCGGTCAGCATCTTCATGAAAAATTCGACGCGGCGCTTGCTGAGCGGGTCGACATCCTCGACCTCGGACACCAGGCCGTTCAGCCAGTTGGAGGTCAGAAGATAGGACTGCTTCATCACGTCGAAGACCGGATTGTTCGACCAGTCCGGATCGTTGAAGCGCTTATCGCCCTTGGCCGGCTTGACCACCTCCTGGATCTCGCCGCCGGCCACGCGCCGGGCCGCCGATTGCCATAGCTCCATGTAGCGGGTGAACAGATCGGCTTGGGAGCGCATCAGCCGGTCGGGCTGGGCGACCAGGCGGCCCATCACATCGGTCAGGGCGGGGCCGACATGGAAGGGATCGGGGCTCAACGCCGCGGGGCGATCGGCCTGACGCAGGGCGGCCTCGGCAATGGCGCCCTGGGCGGTCAGGGCGGCGCGCGCCAGATTGGCCGACATCTGCTCCAGCATCTCGCGCTGGGCCGGCGACAGGGCGCCGGCGCCCAGCGCGGACGCGCCAAAGTTCTCGGCCGGGGCGGATTGGCGAGGCGGCGGCGGGGCGGCGAGGGTCTCGGGCGCCGGTTTGGCGGTTGGCCGCGCGGCCGGCTTGGCGACCGACGTCGGGGCTGGCCGGCGGGCGGGCTTGGCGGCGGGTTTCGCGGGCGCAGCCGGCGCGGCCGCGTTGATGGTTTTCGCAACCTTGGCGGTATCCGTCGCCGCCTTCTTCTTCGCGGACTTGTCTTTTTTGGCGACCGACGGCGCCACGGCGCGTGCGGCGGCCTTGGCGGCCAACTTGCGTCGTTTCGCTTTGCCGCCGCCCTTAGCGTCGCTCATCTCGCCTCTCCAAACTCAGTCGATCCATCCCTGGCGTGTCGCGCGCTCTTTCGTTCGCGTCTATCATCGCATAAGACCGCAACTGATTTGAAATGGCGAGCATTGGCGTTCGATGGATTGGCGGGTTCGATGAATTGGCTGCACGCCGCCCGGCGCATCCGCGGCTCTAGCCCGTTCCTTGCGATGGGAGCGGCGATCTTGGTCGCCGGCTGTGTCGACACGCGCGCGTTGAACCCGCTCGCGGTCAGCGGGGTGAACCCGGACTCCACCATCTCCGCCGAGGTGGTCGCGGCCCAGCACATACCAGGCCCCTATCCCCATTTTTCCCAGATTCCACCGCCGCCGACCGACGTGCGCGCCGTCCCGGCCTGGCGGGAGGCGGTGATCACCGAATGGGGCCAAAAGCGTCAGACCGAGCGCCAAGCCGCTGCAATCCCCTTCACCCTAGCCAATACCGAGGCCTGGGCCGAGCGCTCCCGCGCGAAGATCCCGGCCAGCGAGCGGTCCCAGCCCGAGCCGAGCGTCGCCGAGCAATCCGAGGCCTACGCCGCGGCCCAGCGCGCGCGAGCTACGCCGCCCCCGCCGCCGCAATAGGCTTTAAGGGGGCGAAACCGGTCTTCGTTTGCTGGAATCGGACCCCCGCGCGGTCTATTCCTGCGTCCGTCCATCTTCGAGACAGGCCCCTTAAGGAGGGGCCAATCCCATGAACAACGACTTTCACCGCATCCGGCGCCTGCCGCCCTACGTCTTTGAAGAGGTCAACCGGCTCAAGGCCAAGCTGCGCGCCGAGGGCGTCGACATCATCGACTTCGGCATGGGCAATCCGGACATGCCGACCCCCAAGCACATCGTCGACAAACTGATCGAGACGGTCAAGCGGCCCAAGACCCACGGCTATTCCGCTTCCAAGGGCATCGCGGGCCTGCGCCGCGCCATGGCCGCCTATTACGACCGCCGTTTCGGCGTGACGCTGAACCCGGACACCGAAGTGGTCGTCACCTTGGGCTCGAAGGAGGGGTTCGCTAATCTGGCCCAGGCGCTGACCGCGCCGGGCGACGTGATCATCTGCCCGAACCCGGCCTATCCGATCCACGCCTACGGTTTCATCATGGCCGGCGGGGTGATCCGGCACGTGCCGGCGCTGTCGCCGGAAGAATACCTGTCGGGCATCAGCCGGGCGGTGAAACACTCCGCCCCGCCGCCCAGCGTGCTGATCCTCAGCTATCCGTCCAATCCGACCGCCCAATGGGTCGATCTGGACTTCTATAAGGACGCCGTGGCGCTGGCCAAGAAGCACGACATGCTGGTGCTGTCCGACATCGCCTATTCGGAGATCTACTTCGAGGACAATCCGCCGCCCTCGCTGCTGCAGGTCGAAGGCGCCAAAGACATCGCGGTCGAGGTCAATTCCCTGTCCAAGACGTACGCCATGGCCGGCTGGCGGGTCGGCATGGTGGTGGGCAATGCGCGGATGTGCGCGGCCCTGGCGCGGGTTAAATCCTATCTGGACTACGGCGCCTTCACCCCGATCCAGGTGGCGGCGACGGCGGCGCTGAACGGGCCGCAGGACTGCGTGGCGGCGATCCGCCAGACCTACAAGTCCAGACGCGACGTGCTGGTTCAGGCGATGGGCCGCGCGGGCTGGGAGATCCCCGCGCCGCCGGCCTCGATGTTCGCCTGGGCGCCGATTCCAGAGGCCTATCGCGAGGCCGGCTCGATGCTTTTCTCCAAGCTATTGATCGAGGAGGCGGGTGTGGCCGTCGCGCCTGGGGTGGGCTTCGGCGAATACGGCGAGGGGTTTGTACGCATCGGACTTGTGGAAAACGAGCACCGCATTCGTCAGGCCGCGCGCAATGTGAAGAAATTCCTGCAACAATCCGGACAGATACTCAGCCGCGCGCGCGAAGAGTTGCCGGCGGCGGCGCAGTAGGATCACGAATGGCGAAAGATGTCTGGCGCATCGGCGTCGCGGGCCTCGGCACGGTCGGGGGCGGCCTGGTGGGGTTTCTGGCGGAGGCTCCGACCTTCGCCCCGGTCGGCGCCCGCGCGACGATCGTCGCCGTCAGCGCCCGCGATCACGCCCGCGCCCGCGATTTCGACATCTCGGCCTACCGGTGGTTCGACGATCCCTCGGCCCTGGCGGCGGACCCGGACGTCGAGGTGTTCGTCGAACTGATCGGCGGCGCGGACGGCCCGGCCAAGGCGGCGGTGGAGACTGCGCTCAGGCTGGGCAAGCCCGTGGTCACGGCCAACAAGGCCTTGATCGCCAAACATGGCGCCGCCCTGGCGATCCTGGCCGAAGCCCACGATGCGCCGCTGCTGTTCGAGGCGGCGGTGATGGGCGGCACGCCTGCGGTCAAGATGCTGCGCGAGGCCATGGTCGGCGATCAGGTCGACGCGGTCGCCGGCATCCTGAACGGCACATGCAACTATATACTGACCGAGATGGAGACCGGATCGCGGCCCTTCGCCGAGGTGTTGGCCGAGGCCCAACGGCTGGGCTATGCCGAGGCCGATCCCACCACCGACATCGGCGGGTTCGACGCGGCCCACAAGATCAGCATCCTGGCCGCCTTGGCCTTCGGCTGCGCGCCCAATTTCGACGCCGCGGAGATCGAGGGCGTCGACCGCGTCGAGCTGCTCGACATCAAGCTGGCCCACGATTTGGGCTATCGCATCCGCCTGGTCGCCCAGGCCACGCGCGCCGATGGAGAAATCTCGGTGCGAGTGCATCCGGCGCTGGCCCCGCTGGGCCATCCGCTGGCGGAGACGCGCGGCGCACTGAACGCCCTGTTCATCGAAGGCCGCCGGATCGGCAGAATCTTCATCCAGGGACCCGGCGCCGGGGCGGGACCGACGGCCGCCGCGGTCGCCGCCGACATCGCCGACGTGATGACCGGCGCGCGCCGGCCGGTGTTCCAGGCGCCCGCCACGACGCTGAAACCCTTCGCGGCCGTGGACGCCGCCCACCGGGTCGGCAAGGCCTATGTCCGCTTGCTGGTCAAGGACGAGCCCGGCGTGATCGCCGCGGTGTCCGAGACCCTGGCCGAGGTCGGCGTCTCCATCGACAGCTTCCTGCAAAAGCCGGTGGAGAACGCCGGTGGCGTGCCGATTGTGCTGACCACTCACGCGACGCCCGAGTCTGTGTTGCTGAAAGCGATCGAACGCATCGGCGCGTTGAGCCAGGTCTTGGAGCCGCCCCGGATGCTGCGCATCGCGCGCATCTGAGAATCCCCCAATAATGAACGATTAGGCCAGGAGAACCCCCTAAATGAGCTCGAACGATCTGGACCGCAGCCTCGTGCTCGATGCGGTCCGCGTGACCGAGGCGGCCGCCATAGCCGCCTGGAAGCTCGTCGGCCTCGGTGACGAAAAGGCTGCGGACCAAGCCGCCGTCGACGGCATGCGCACCGCTTTGAACACCTTGGACATCGACGGCGAAATCGTCATCGGCGAGGGCGAGCGCGACGAGGCGCCGATGCTGTACATCGGCGAGAAGGTTGGGACCGGCAAGGGCGCCAAGATCGATATCGCGCTAGACCCGCTGGAAGGCACCACGCTGACCGCCAAGGCGATGGCCAATGCGCTGGCGGTGATGGCTTGGGCGCCCAAGGGCACGCTGCTGAACGCGCCCGACACCTATATGGACAAGATCGCCTGCGGGCCCGGCTATGCGGACGGCCTGATCGATCTGGACGCCTCGCCAGCCGACAATGTCCGCGCCATGGCCAAGGCCAAGGGCGTCGCCCCCTCCGAAATCACCGTTTGCGTGCTGGATCGCCCGCGCCACGCCGAGATCATTGCCGGCCTGCGCGGCGTGGGCGCGCGGGTGCACCTGATCACCGACGGCGACGTCGCCGGGGTGATGAACACCGCCGAGCCGGTAACGGGCATCGACCTCTATATCGGCCAGGGCGGCGCGCCCGAGGGCGTCCTGGCCTGCGCGGCGCTCAAATGCGTCGGCGGCCAATTCCAGGGCCGGCTAGTGTTCCGCAACGCCGACGAGAAGGCCCGCGCCGCGCGCCTGGGCGTCACCGACTTCAACCGCAAATATTCGCTGCACGAGATCGTCCGCGCCGACGCCATCTTCGCCGCCACCGGCGTCACCAAGGGCGCCCTGCTGGACGGGGTGCGCCAGGAGGGTGGCTTTATCTGGACCCATTCCCTGGTGATGAACTCCTCCAGCCGCACGGTGCGTGAAGTGCGGATGAAACGCGTGCTTTGAGATGGCGGATGGCGCCGGCTCCAGCGGGTTTCTGGGTGTTTCGCGCTCGCTGACGGGTCGCGTCTGGCGCGAGCGGCCGGCGGACCCTGACCTGGCCCGCCGCCACGCCCAGCGCATGGGGTTGAGCGAGCCCATGGCCCGCGCCCTGGCCTCGCGCGGGATTACCGACGAGTCCGCCGAGTCCTATCTGGCCCCCACGCTGAAAGCTTTGTTCCCCGATCCGTCCAGCTTTCTCGACATGGATCGGGCGGTTCATATCCTGCTAGACGCCCTAGTCGCCGACCGGCCGATGGCGGTCTTCGCCGATTATGATGTGGACGGCGCCACCAGCGCCTCGCAGCTGGTCCGCTGGTTTCGCGCCATGGGCCGCGACCTGCCGATCTATGTTCCAGACCGCGTCACCGAGGGGTATGGACCCTCTCCGGCGGCGTTTCGGCGCTTGCGCGATCAGGGCGCCGAGCTGGTGATCACTGTCGACTGCGGCGCGGCGGCCTATGACGCCATCGCCGCGGCGGGCGAGATCGGATTGGAGGTGGTGGTGATCGACCACCACCTGATGCGCGAGGATCCGCCCGCCGCCGCCGCTGTGGTCAACCCGAACCGGCCAGGCTGCGCCTCCGGCCAGGGCGTGTTGGCCGCCGCCGGCGTGACTTTCGTACTGTTGGCCGCCCTGAATCGCGAGGCGCGGCGACGGGGCCTGTTCGAGACCCGGCCCGAGCCCGACCTGCGCCAATGGCTGGACCTGGCGGCCCTGGGCGCCATTTGTGACGTCACCCCTCTGACCGGCTTCAATCGCGCCCTGACGGCCCAGGGCCTGAAGGTGATGTCGGCTTGGGGCAATCCAGGCCTGAAGGCGCTGCTGGAGGTCGCGGGTTCCAAGGGGCCGGCGACGACCTTCCACGCCGGCTTCATCCTGGGCCCCCGCATCAACGCCGGCGGGCGAATCGGCCGCTCGGACCTGGGGACCCGCCTGTTGTCGACCGACGACCCGGACGAGGCCAAGGCCCTGGCCCAGGAGCTGGACAGCCTGAACGCCGCCCGCAAGGATGTGGAGAGCGCGGTCATCGACGAGGCCGTCTCGGTCATCGAGCGGCAAACCAATCTCGACCCTGACGCGCCGGTGCTGGTGGTGGCCGGGGAGGGGTGGCATCCCGGCGTGATCGGCATCGTCGCCGGCCGGCTGCGCGAGCGCTATCGCAAGCCGGTCATCGTCATCGGCCTTGATCCGGCGACCGGGATCGGCAAGGGCTCAGGTCGCTCCCAGCCGGGGGTCAATCTGGGCCGCGCGGTGCAGGCGGCGTTCGAGGCCGGCCTGATCATGTCCGGCGGTGGCCACGCCATGGCGGCGGGCCTGACGGTGCGCGGCGACGCCGTGCCCGAGCTTCGCGAATTCCTCTGCAGCGCATTGGCCGAGGAGGGCGTCCAGGCGGCGTTGATGGACGTGGTGGAGGTCGACGCCCTGATCGCCGCCGGCGGAGCCACCCGCGGCCTGCTGGAGGATTTCCAGCGCCTGCAGCCGTTCGGGCCGGGCAATCCCGAGCCGATGTTCGCCCTGGCCGATGTGCGGGTCGAGCATGTCATGAGCCTGCGCGGCGGTCACATCCGCTGCCAGCTCGCTGACGCCGACGGCTCGAAGGTGCGCGCGGTGGCTTGGCGCGCCGCCGAAACCGACCTGGGCCGGCGGTTGCTGGCGGGCGCCGGCGCCCTGCATGTGGCGGGTCGGCTGAAGGCCGACGACTGGAACGGCCGCCAAGGCGTCGAACTGGAGATCGAGGATGTCGCCGATCCGCGCATGAGTCGCTAGATTTCGCGCCCGTCCCGGGCTTGCACGCCCCCGTGAAGGCGGATATATCGCCCTTCCTCTTCACCGTGGTCCCTTCGTCTATCGGTTAGGACACCAGATTTTCATTCTGGGAAGAGCGGTTCGATTCCGCTAGGGACTGCCACGACGCGGTTGAGGCACAGGCCTCCCGCCCAGGCTCTTGGTTAACCCGCGCGACTGAAGCTGGCGAGCGGTCTGTGCCCAATTCGCCTATGAAAACCGTGATTTGACAAATAAGCCGTCCCGATGCGGCGGCGTCTCAATTTGATGCGGCATGTATCAAACATCATTTCAATAGATGCATCTTCCACAAAAACGGGTTCGGGCGGGTCCGAAGACCGACTTCCGGTGCGGCGGAATATCGCAAGAGTTCTCTCCTGGCGCGCGAATCAGTTATTGACGCTCAGGCATAGCGAGAACACTGTTATTAGCTGTAGTTTGTCCTATGAGGACTTAAGGCGGGCCAGAGGGGTGGCATGTCTAGTTACGGTTTCGAGGAAGCCGACATTCATGAGGAGTCGGTACGAATAAGCGGACGCGTGAAGTGGTTCGACGCGGGTAAGGGTTACGGGTTCATCGTTCCGGATGATCCGACCAAGACCGGCATGAAGGACGTATTACTGCACGTGACCAGTCTTCGTCAGTGCGGGCGCGAGCAGGCGCCCGAGGGCGCCGTCGTGGTCTGCGAGGTGGTCAAGCGCCCCAAGGGCTGGCAGGTCTGCGAAGTGGTCGACCTGGACGAAAGCACGGCCACGCCGCCCACGGAGCACGGCCATCGCGGCCCTGATCGCGATCATCACGGCGGGTTCAGGCGCGAGCGCGATAACCATGACGGCCCAAGAGGCGGGGGCTTGCGCGATCGGGCGCCCAGGCGCGGGCCCAGCCCCGACGGACCGCTGGAACACGCCAAGGTCAAATGGTTCAACCGGACCAAGGGCTATGGCTTCGTGGTGCGCGACGGCGAGCCAGGCGACATCTTCGTCCATATCGAGACCTTGCGTCGCAGCGGCCTAGAAGATCTGCAGCCTGGCGAGGAGGTGATGGTCCGCTTCGCCACGGGTCCCAAGGGCCTGGTGGTCGCGGAGATCGCCGCCGAGGCGCACTGATCGGCCCAGACCAGCAGGAGCCGAATCAGCCGCGCGCGTCATCCAACTGCGTGAGCGGCAGAGCGGTCGAGTCCTTCAGCGTCTCCAGCACGAAACTGGAGCGCACATCCTTGACCCCCGGCATTTTCAGCAACCGCTGCAGGGTGAAGTCGGCATAGGCGTCCAGATTGGGCAGCACCACCTTCAACAGATAGTCGAAGGCGCCGGTCATCATGTGGCAGGCGACGATCTCGGGCTGACCCTCAATCGCGGCGCGGAAGGCGGCGGCGCCGACATCGCTGTGGCGATCGACCTGGACCTCCACGAAGGCCACCACGTCCAGGCCAAGCTTGCGGCGGTCCAGCAAGGCGACATAGCCGCCGATCAGTCCCTGCGCCTCCAGCAGCTTGACCCTGCGCAGGCAGGGACTGGGCGACAGGCCGACGCGTTCGGCCAGTTCGACGTTGGAGACGTGGGCGTCGGTTTGCAGCACCTCGAGAATCTTGCGATCGGTGCGCGTCAATTTTGGCATAAAATGACCTGATCGAGCGGAAAAGGGGGCAATCTCGGTGAATATGTCGCCTAGCCAGGGACCATGCGCAAGGAAATGACGTCCGATCTGGCTTATCTTGCAGCCGCTTCAGCAGGAGATGCGCGAGATGGCCGATCTGTTCGACAACCCGTTGGGCACCGACGGGTTCGAGTTCGTCGAATTCACCGGCCCGGACCCGGAAGCGATCAAGCTGCAGTTCGAGCGGATGGGTTTTATCGCCGCCGCGCGACACCGCTCCAAGAACGTGGTCCGCTTCAAGCAGGGCGACATCAATTTCCTGCTCAACATGGAGCCGAGCGGCCAGGTGGCCCAGTTCCGCTCCGACCACGGTCCTTCGGCCAACGCCATGGCCTTTCGGGTCAAGGACGCGGCCCTGGCCTTCAAGCTGGCGCTTGAGCGCGGCGCGACGCCGGTGCAGGGGCCGGTGGGTCCGATGGAGCTGAACATCCCGGCGATCGAGGGGATCGGCGGCTCGAACCTCTATCTGGTCGACCGCTATGGCGCCAAGGCGATCTACGATGTCGACTTCATGCCGATCGAGGGCGCCGAGGAAGCCGAGGCCCGCGCCAATGTCGGCCTGACCTACCTCGACCACCTGACCCACAACGTCCACAGAGGCGCCATGGCCAAGTGGGCGGACTTCTACGAGCGTATCTTCAACTTCCGCGAAATCCGCTATTTCGACATTGAGGGCCAGCAGACCGGCCTGATTTCCAAGGCCATGACCAGCCCGGATGGCAAGATCCGCATTCCGCTGAACGAGAGCCGGGACGACCATTCCCAGATCGAGGAATTCCTGCGCGCCTATCAGGGCGAGGGCATCCAGCACATCGCTCTGGGAACGGGCGACATCTACGCCTCCGTCGAGGCGATGCGCGAGCGCGGCCTGAAGTTCCAGGACACCACCGAGACCTATTTCGAGCAGATCGACGCGCGCCTGCCCGGCCATGGCGAAAGCGTGCAGCGGCTGAAAGCCGATCGCATCCTGATCGACGGCGCGCCCAGCGAAGGCCAGGGCCTGCTGCTGCAGATCTTCACCGAGAATGCGCTGGGGCCGATCTTCTTCGAAATCATCCAGCGTAAGGGCAATGAGGGCTTCGGCGAGGGCAACTTCAAGGCCCTGTTCGAAAGCCTGGAACTGGACCAGGTCCGCCGAGGCGTGCTGCCCGCCATGAAGTCGGCTTAAGGGCGCCGGCGATGGCCAAGGGCAACTGGCTGCCGGTTCGCGGGGCCCAGGGGGAGCATTCCCGCCAGGCCCACGCCGACCTGCCCGACGGCGCCTATGAGCGCGAAATGTCCAAGGAGGGCTTTTTCGGCCCCGCCGCCTTCCTCTACCACCGGCGCCCGCCGACGAGCTGGGAGAGCTTCGAGGGGCCGCTGCGCCCGCGCGCCTTCGACCTGAACGGGCTGAACGAGGCGGCGCCCTCGCCCTGGGCCGCGCCGGTGGTGCTGTCCAACGCCAATGTGCAGATACGGTTCTGGGCGCTGGCCGCCTCCATGCCGGCCCTGGCACGCAACGCGGACGGCGATCAGCTGCTGTTCGTGCATGAGGGCAGGGGCGATCTTTTCTGCGACTTCGGCCGCATCGGCTACGAGGCTGGCGACTATCTCTATCTGCCGCGCGGGACGATGTGGCGTCTGCGCTGCGATGGCCCCACGCGCGTCCTGATGATCCAGGCCACCGGCAGCCACTTCACCTTGCCGGACAAGGGTCTGTTAGGCCCCCATGCGATTTTCGATCCCGCCATGCTCGATACCCCGTTGATGGACGACGCCTTCCGCGCGCATCAGGCCGAGGACGGCCGGGTCGCCGTCGAGATCAAGAAACGCGACCAGATCTCGATCGCCACCTATCCTTACAATCCCCTCGATGCGGTCGGTTGGCACGGCGAGCTGGCGCCGGCGCGGCTGAACGTGCGGCATATCCGGCCGGTGATGAGCGCGCGCTATCACGTGCCGCCCTCGGTCCACACGACATTCCTGTCCGACCGGTTCGTGGTCTGCACCTTCGCGCCGCGCCCGTTCGAGAGCGATCCTGGCGCGATCAAGATCCCATTTTTCCACAATAATGACGACTATGACGAGGTCCTGTTCTATCACGCCGGCGACTTCTTCAGCCGCGACAATATCGAGGCCGGCATGATGACCTTTCACCCCTCCGGCTTCACCCACGGCCCGCATCCCAAGGCGCTGAAGAACATGCTGGTCCAGACCAAGCCGGCGACCGACGAATATGCGGTGATGATCGATACCCGCGATCCGCTAGATGTCGGCCCGGGCGCCGCGGCGGTCGAAAACGCAGCCTATGTCGATAGCTGGAAGGCCTCATGAGCGAGCTTTTGCTGTTTGACTATTGGCGCTCCTCCGCGGCCTATCGGGTGCGGATCGCGCTCAATCTGAAGGACGTCCGCTACGAGAGCCGGGCGGTGAACATTCTGCCGGGCCGCGACGAGCAGCTGTCGGCGGAATATCTGCTGCTCAATCCGCAGGGCCGGGTGCCGATGATCTCCACCGCGCGCGGCGACGTCGTCCAGTCGATCGCCGTCCTGGAATGGCTGGAGGAGACCTATCCCGAGCCCCCGCTGCTGCCGGCGGATCCCTGGGAGCGCGCCGAGGTCCGCGCCTTCGCCATGACCATTGCCTGCGACGTCCACCCGCTGAACAATCTCTCCACGCAGCGGCAGATTCGCGCCCAGTGGGGGGACGACGAGGCGGCGTTGCGCGAATGGGGTCAGTACTGGGTGCGGCGCGGGTGCGAGGTGCTTGAGATGCAGTTGGCCGATCGTCCGGCGCGCCGCTACGCCTTCGGCGACCGGCCAAGCCTGGCGGATATCTGCCTGATCCCGCAGCTCTACAACGCCCGGCGGATGGATCTGGACCTTTCTGGTTTCCCGCATTTGACCCGTATCGACGAGGCGGCCAGGGCGCATCCGGCCTTCGCCGCCGCCGCTCCCGACCGCCAGCCGGATGCCCCCAAGGTTCAAGAAAGCGTCCGATGAAACTTGCTTCGCTCAAGGGCGGCCGCGACGGCCGTCTGGTGGTCGTTTCCACCGATCTGGCCTGGTGCGCCAGCACCGCCGCCATAGCGCCGACCCTGCAGGCCGCGCTGGACGACTGGGACCGCTGCGAGCCCATGCTGCGCGCCCTGGCCGCGCAGGTGGAGGCCGGAACCACCCGGCGCCAGCCGTTTCGCCAGCACGACTGCGCTTCGCCCCTGCCCAGGGCCCACCAATGGGCCGACGGCTCGGCCTATGTGAACCACGTCCAGCTGGTGCGCCAGGCGCGCGGCGCCGAGATGCCGGAAAGCTTTTGGACCGAGCCTTTGATGTATCAGGGCGGCTGCGACGGATTCCTCGGCCCGCATGATCCCATTCCACTGGTCGACGAGGCCTGGGGCTGCGATCTGGAGGCCGAGGTGGCGGTGATCACCGACGACGTCCCCCTGGGCGTGACGGCCTCGCAGGCGCTGCCGCTGGTGCGGCTGGTGATGCTGGTCAACGACGTCTCGCTGCGCAACCTGATCCCGGCCGAGTTGGCCAAGAGCTTCGGCTTCTTCCAATCCAAACCCGCCTCCGCCTTCTCGCCGATCGCGGTGACGCCGGATGAGTTGGGCGAGGCCTGGAACAATGGCAAGCTGCACGGCGCCCTCGAAGTCGAGCTGAATGGCCGGCCGTTCGGCCGCGCCGACGCCGGCGTCGACATGACTTTCGACTTCGGCCGCCTGATCGCCCACGCCGCCAAGACCCGAACCCTGGGGGCCGGCTCGATCATCGGCTCGGGCACCGTCTCCAACCGCGACGCCGGCGGCGGCCCCGGCCGACCCATCGCCGAGGGCGGCCTTGGCTATTCCTGCATCGCCGAGGTGCGCACGGTCGAGACGATCCTGCGCGGCGCGCCGGAAACCCCGTTCCTCAAGGACGGCGACCATGTGCGCATCGAGATGAAGGATGCGACCGGCCGCTCTATTTTCGGCGCCATCGACCAGGCCGTCGCCAAGTGCGCGCAAAAGGAAGCCGCCTCGCCCGACCTGTTGCGCTGGCGCATGGCGGGCCGACGCAGATGAGTCCCGCCGCGCGAGAATTGAGATGAGCGCCTCCGCGCTCCGGGGCGCTGCGCCGCCTGATGCAGCGGCGGACTGGACCGTCGATCAGGCTTGGTCCAGCTACACCGCCGCCGAGCACCAGGTCTGGCTGACCCTTTATGAGCGCCAGGCGGCCATCCTGCCCGGCCGGGCCTGCGACGCCTTCTTACACGGGCTGGACGCGCTGGACCTGCGTGGCGAGGGCATTCCCGAGTTCACGCGGGTGAACGAACGGCTCGGCAAGCTGACCGGCTGGAGCGTCGTCGCGGTCCACGGCCTGGTGCCCGACGAAGTGTTCTTCGACCATCTGGCCAACCGGCGTTTTCCCGCGGGCCGGTTTATCCGTCGCCCGGACCAGCTGGACTATCTGCAGGAGCCGGACGTTTTTCACGACGTCTTCGGCCACGTGCCGATGCTGACCGACCCGACTTTCGCCGATTATATGCAGGCCTATGGGCGCGGCGGCGCGCGGGCGGCGGGCCTGGGCCAGCTGCACCATCTGGCGCGACTCTACTGGTACACAGTCGAGTTCGGCCTGATGGATACGCCCCAGGGCCAGCGCATCTACGGCGCCGGCATCGTCTCCTCGCGCGCCGAAACGATCTACAGCCTGGAGGACCCGCGGCCGCGCCGCATCCCCTTCGACCTCGAGCAGGTCATGCGCACCCCCTACCGTATCGACGACCTGCAGGCGCTCTATATGGTGATCCCCTCGCTCCAGACCCTGCTGGACGTCACACTGCGGGACTTTGGGCCGATCTATGCACGCTTGCAGGGCCAGGAGGATCTGCCTCTGGAGGGGTGAGGCGACCGTGCGTGCTTCGACACGGCCGCTTGAGCGGCCGGCTCAGCATGACGAAGAATTGGGAGTTCAAAAGAGCTCGTCATGCTGAGCCGGCGGCGTAGCCGACGCGTCGAAGCACGCACTGACTACCCCACCTTCGGCGCCACGACCGCCGGGGCGTCTTCCCAGCCGCCGCCCAGGGCCTGGAACACCGCGACCTGGTCGCTGGAGAGCAGCTGGTCGGAGGCCGCCAGAGCCTGCTCGGCGTTCACCACGGTGGTTTCCGCGGTCAAGAGGTCCAGATAGCTGGCCGTGCCGGCCTGATACTGGATCTGGGCCAGGCGCAGCGCCTCGTTGGCGCGATCGCGCGCGGCGCTCAACGCGCCATGCCGGTCAAGTTCGGCGGCGTAGGTGGTCAGCGCCTGCTCGGTTTCCTTCAGCGCCTGGACGACGGTGGAGTCGAAACTGGCCAGCGCGCCGGACGCGACCGCCCTGGCCTGACGGATCTGGGCCAGCGCCACCAGGGTGTTGGGAAAGGTCCAGGAGATCAGCGGGCCGGCGCTGTAGGACACCGAGTTGTAGTTGAACAGCTGGCCGGGCGTGTCCGCTCCGGCGTTGATCGCGCCGCCCAGGCTGACGCTCGGATAGAGACTAGCGACCGCCACGCCGATCTTGGCGGTGGCGGAGGCCAGCTGGCGGTCGGCCTGGCGCACATCGGGGCGCCGCTTGAGCAGCGCGGCGCCATCGCCCACCGGCAGCGGCTGGGCGAGCCTGGGCGGCGTCTGGCAGGCCGCGGCGTCGGCCGGCGCTTCGGCGGGGGTCTTGCCGAGCAGGGCCGTCAGTTCGAACAGCGCGGCGCGCCTTTGGCCGTCGAAGGTGGGGATGGCCGCGCGGGTCTGTTCCAACAGGGTGGCGGCGCGGGCCACGTCGAAGTCCGAGAGCGCGCCGGCGTCCCGCTGGCGCACGGTGATGTCGTAGCTTTCCTGGACCAGTTGCAGCGAGCGCCGCGCCGTGGCGGCCTGTTCGGCGTAGCCGCAAACGTTGGCGTAGGCCGCGGCTGTCTCGGCCGCCACGGTGACGCGCACGGCGTCCTCGGCGGCCTGCTGGGCCTCCGCGCTGGCCCGGGCGGCTTCGATCGAGCGGCGGATCTGGCCGAACAGATCGACCTGGTAGGCGGCGCTGAAGCCGGTCGAATAGAACCAAGTGGCCGCAGCCTTGGCGCCCGTCAGGCTGGCCAACTCGTCGGACGTGGCGCTGCGGCCATATGCGGCCCCGGCGCTGGCGTCGGTGGAGGGGAAGAGGCCCGCACGCGCCTGGCTGACCAGAGCCTGGGCATTGGTCAGATTGGCGGCGGCGACCTTCAGATCGTCGTTTTCCACCAGCGCCTCGCGCACTAGCCGGTCCAGCACCGGGTCGTTATAGAGCCGCCACCAGTCGGGCGGGACAGCCTCGCTCGCCGCGCTGGATGGCGCCGTCGAGACGAAGGGTCCGGCGGCGGAGGCGGGAGTCGCCGGCGCCCGATAATTGGGGCCGACCGCGCAGCCGCTCAGGGCGACGAGACTGATCCACAGGCTGGCTTGACGGCGGACCGACATCATTCGCCCGGCGCCAAGTCATCGCTCACCGCGGCCGGCGCGACGGCCGCCTTGACCTTCGCCGGCTTGGGCAGGCGTTGTGAAATCGCCCGACAGACAACGTAGAAGACCGGAGTGAACAACAGACCGAACCCCGTCACGCCGATCATACCGGAGAAGACGGCGATCCCCAGGGCCTGGCGCATCTCCGCCCCGGCGCCGGTCGCGAAGGCCAGCGGAACCACCCCGAAGATGAAGGCGAACGAGGTCATCAGGATCGGCCGCAGCCGGGTCCGTCCCGCCTCGGCGGCGGCTTCATGAGCCTCCAGGCCGTGGTCTTCCTCGCCTTGACGCGCGAACTCGACGATCAAGATGGCGTTCTTTGCGGCCAGGCCGATCAGCACCACCAGGCCGATCTGGGTCAGGATATTGTTGTCCGCCCTCGCCAGATTGACCCCGACCATCGCCGCCAGCAGGCACATCGGCACGATCAGGATCACCGAGAACGGCAGCGTCACGCTCTCGTACAGCGCAGCCAAAAGCAGGAAGACGAACACCACGGCCATAGCGAACACGATGCCGCCGGTATTGCCGGCGATCTTCTGCTGGTAGGCCAGATCGGTCCATTCGTAGCCGTAGCCGGCGGGCAGGTTTTCGGCGGCCAGTTTTTCCATCGCCGCCATGGCCTGGCCGGTGGAGTAGCCGGGCGCAGCGTCGCCATTGATCTCGGCGGCGGGGTAGAGATTGTAGCGCAGCACCCGGTAGGGTCCGGTGATCCGCTTCAGATTGACCACCGAGCCCAGCGGCACCATCGCGCCGGAGGTCGAGCGAGTTTGCAGCTCGCTGATCTGGGAAGCGTCGCCGCGGAACGGCGCATCGGCTTGCGCCAACACCTGAAATGTATGACCGAATAGATTGAAGTCATTGATGAAGGTTGAGCCGAGATAGGTCTGCAAGGTGTTGAAGACGGCGGTGTCCGGCACGCCCAGCATCTCGGCCTTGGCTCGATCGATGTCCGCATAGAGCCTAGGCGTGCGCGTGTTGAAGCTGGGGAAGGCCGCGCTGATCGCCGGGTCATGGCTGGCGGCCTGGGCCAATTGGTCGGTGACGGTCTCCAGGTCTCGCGAACCATGCCCGCCCTGGTCTTCGACGATCATCTTGAAGCCGCCCAACGTGCCGAGGCCGCGAACGGGCGGGGGCGGGATGACCTTGACGTCGGCGGCGGTGATCGAGCCGACGCGCTTGCGCAGTTCGGCGATGAGGTGGGGCGTATCCTCGCCTTTTGTCTTCAGTCGATCGGCGAAGTCATTGAAAATCAGATAGATTTGCCCACCGCTGGTCACGGTGGTGTTGGTGGTCGGATCGACGCCGGCATAGACCGAGGCCGCCCTGACCCCCGGGGTGGCCAGGATCCGACCGGCGATGTCATGCATCACCGCGTCGGTGCGGGTCAGCGACGAGCCCGGCGGCAAGGTCGCGGCGACGATCACATTGCCCTGGTCCTGGGCGGGGATGAAGCCCCGCGGCGTGGCCGCCAGCCGCCAGCCGGTCATCAGCAGAAGGCCGCCATAGATGATCAGCATGATCACCACCAGATGGACCAGCCGGTGAATCAGCCGGGAATAGCCATCGCTCAGATTATCGAAACTGTGATTGAACAGCTCGCCGAAGCGGGCGAGGGGGCGGCGCCGCCAGATCAAGACCTCGCCCTCTTTCTGATGGTGCGGCCGCGTGTTCAGGGCCGCCAGCGCTG
>Ga0302314_10003139_pt1 | contig 30583 bp, 29 predicted proteins | sample III_Palsa_N2_3_FD_200533 | JGI IMG/M metagenome (GOLD analysis project Ga0302314, IMG submission 200533) | Peat permafrost microbial communities from Stordalen Mire near Abisko, Sweden - III_Palsa_N2_3 | ecosystem: Environmental > Terrestrial > Soil > Palsa > Peat permafrost | place: Sweden... | reverse complement strand
CCAGGCTTCCCGGTCGGTGGGGTAGCAGAGGACGCTCGGCGCGCCGTCGGCGAAATCCAGGCGCGCGCCCGCCAGCACCCTCTGGCCGATCTCCCGCCCCTTGGACCAGGCGCGCACCACGCCGGCCAGGGTGTTGCGATCGGCGATGCCGATCGCGCCGATCCCCAGGGCCTTGGCCGTCGTCACCAGCTCCCCCGGATGCGACGCGCCCCGCAGGAAGCTGTAGTTGCTGGTCACTTGCAGCTCGGCGTAGGTCATGGGCGCGCGGCGGCCGCCAGGATCGAGTCCATAACCCCATCGAGGTTGGTGTCGATATCGCTGTTCCAGACGCGCAGCGTGTGGACTCCCACGAGGCACTGTTTGAAGCATACGGAATCGAGGTAGTAGCCTCGAAACGGCGCTTGCCTGCGGAAGTGAATCCCTTGCGCGCGCAACGCACGCAGATAGAGCCACAGACGTGCTTCCTGCGGCGTGAGCGTCTTGCGGAATTCTCTGGCGCGTCGAGTAGATGCGCGACGTCCATGTATTCTACCTCCCTCCCCTTCATGGGGAGGGACAGGCCGCGTAGCGGCCAGGGTGGGGCTCTCGACGGTTGAGCACGGCCCCCGCACCCCACCCGGCCCTTCGGGCCACCCTCCCCATGAAGGGGAGGGAGGATTATCGGACTTACCCGAAGAGGCCATGGAGCCACCATTTGGCGGGGGCGCCGGGGGCGTGGAGGCCGTCGCGGAAGACCCAGAAGCGGGCGCCGGCCATGTCCTCGACGCGGTAGTAGTCCCGGGCGCGATGGGCGTCGGGGGCTTCGAAGGGACGCCGCCACCATTCCCGCGCCAGGCGCTCAGGCCCTTCGGCGCGGCGCACGCGATGGGACGATCCGCGCCAGCGGAAGAGAATGGGCGGATCGTCGGGCACGGGCGCCACCACCTCGATGGGTTCGGGACGGCGAAACAGGCGCAGGGGCCTGGGCCGCTCGGGATCCCATCCCGACGCGGAGGCCGATGACGGCGCTGACGAAGGCGCCGATAGCGGCGGCCGGCGGGCGACCGCGCGTTCTGGCGCGTGGCTGGGAAAAGCCTCGGCGCGCCAGACCGCCCCTTCGCCCAGGCGATTGGCGAGGCGGTCGACGAGCGGCGCCAGACCCTCCTCCACGGCCACCTCGCGATGCTCGTCCAGACGCCGCTGGCGGGGCGAGAGGCCTTCCACTTCCGCCGCCACAAGAGTGACGACCTCGATCCCGAAGCCGGGGTCCACGGTTTCGAGCGCGGGCTGAAAGAGGCGGGCGATGCGCGGCGCTTCGCGTCCCGGCAGGGCGAGGCCGATCGACAAGCACTGGACCTGGCCATCGAGGCGGTGAAAGGCCAATTCGAACCGCCGCGCGCCGCGCCCCTCTCTCTCCAGGCGCGCACACAGGAGGGCCGCGATGTCGCTGGTCACCCGGGCGAGATCCTCAGGCGCGCTGATCGGCTCGGCGAAGGCCAGGCGCGCGAACCAGGGCGTGGGCGGCCGCCGATACACGAGGGCTTCGCGGGCACGGCCGACGGCCTGATCCAGGCGCCGGACCACCTCGGCCCCGAAACGGCGGGTGAGCGATCCACGCGGCAGATCGGCCAGCGCGCCGATCGTGGTCAGTCCCAGGCGGACGATCTGGGCGGCGGCCTCCATCGGCAGTCGAAGCGCGGTGATCGGCAGGGGGGCGAGCCGCGCCTCATCTTCGCCCAGGGCCGAGATCGTCTGCTCGGCGCCAAAGCGGACGAGGGCCCAGGCCGCGCCGGGCGTGGCGGCGACGGCGGCGCGGGCGGGAATGCCGTTTCCCGCCAGCCGCCCGATCAGATCCCGCGCCAGGGCCGGCTCGCCCCTCCAGAGGTGACCGACGCCGGTGATGTCGAGGAAGAGGCCGTCGGGCGGATCCATGGCCACGGCCGGAGAAAAGCGCGCGCACCAGTCGGCGAGCGCCTCGAGGGCGGCCAGATCGGCCGCGGGATCGGCCTCGGCGGTGGTTAGTTCGGGAGCCAGGGCGGCGGCGTCAGTGGCCTTCTGGCCGACGAACAGGCCCCGCGCGGCCGCGCCCGCATCCACCGCGGTCAGCCGGCGCACGCCCCGCTCGGCGGCGACGAGGGCGAAGGCCTCAGCCGGCGAGGCGGAGGGATTGCGGCGCCGCCAGTTGGCGATCGCCCAGTTCGGCGACCACACGCAGAGGATACGCTCCATCGCTCTTCTCCATGATCCAGGCCCCGGGCCGGCCGCCCCGGCAACGCTCCAGGCCCACGCGCCAGCGCGGCGCGCCGAGCCCCGGTACTCCCGGCGCCGGTTCGCTGGGGGCGGGGTCGATCCGCCAACGGGTGGCCGCCGCGGATCCCGAACCGGCGCCGGACGCGGCCGCGCGCGCCTGGCCGCCGAACGGGCGGCGGCGAATGACGAAGCCGGCGGAGCCATGACGCTCGCACGCCAACTGGAGCCGGCGGCCCTGTGTCAGGTCGACGCCCGCCACTTCGCCCACGGCGGCGGCGACGCCGGCGCTGCCGAGCGCATCCTCCAGGGCGCCGAGGGCCTGAGCCTCGTCGCGGACGCAGACCTGGATCAGGCGCTCGGCCGGAAAGCCCAGGGTGCTGAGCCCCGGAGCGTAGAGATCATCCCGCCGCATCACCCAGACGACGGCTCCGCGCGCGGCCAGCGGCGCGGCCAGGGAGGCGACAAAGGCCGCCGCGGCTGCGCCGGTCTCCATCTCTAGCCCCTCGCCCACCGCTTCGTGCCAACGCCCGAGCGGCAGGCCGCCGGCGGGCAGACGCCGATCGACCCGCGCATCACCGAATGGCAGCACGGCGCGTCCCGCCACGCCGCCTGTTTCCAGGGCGGCGACCTTCGCCCGCACCGCCAGCAGGCGCGCCTCGCGAAACATGGCCTCGGACTCCGTTTGTTCTCATTTTGTTCTAATCCGGAGTCCGAGGGAGTCAAGCGAAGGCGCGCCAGCCGCCTCCCCTTCCGCACTCGGAGGTGTTAGGCTTCTCGGATGGCCATTGCCGGCTCATTCTTCGAGGAGCTGGACGCCGAGGCCGAAGGCTTGGCCGATATCGAGGCCGGCCGGGTCATCCCTCATGAGGAAATCGTGGCCTGGCTGGCGACATGGGGAAGGCCCGATGAAGAGGCCACCCCAGAATCGTGGTTCAAGTAGTCTGGTCGCGCAGAGCGGCCGCGGACGTCGCCGCCATTCGAAGCTACATCGGCCTCGATCGGCCAATCGCCGCGCGGCGCATGGCGCAGCGCCTTCTCGCCGCCGGCGATAGCCTGAAGGACTACCCAGAGCGTGGCCGGATGGCCCGAGGCGGGGTCCACGAACTGCCCGTGATCTATCCGTACATCATCCGTTACAGGGTTCGCTCTTGACGTGGTCCACATCATCCGGATCAAGCACGGCGCCCAGCGCCCAGATCCTTGAGCGCGCGGCCCTCGCCCCCCCAAACCAGCGTTTGGAGACGCGCAATTCCTCCCTATGGTGGCGTGACAAGGCGCCTGCCGCCGACCGAGGAAGCCCATGCCGTTCAAGCACGTCCTGATCGCCAATCGCGGCGAGATCGCCATCCGTGTCGCGCGGGCGGCCAGCGAACTGGGCCTCGCCGCGACGGCGGTCTACTCGATCGACGACGCCGCTTCGCTGCATGTGAAATCGGCCGACGGGGCGATCGCGCTCGGCGCCGCCGGGCCCAGGGCCTACCTCGATATCGCCGCCATCATCGCCGCCGCGCGCGAGGCGGGGTGCGACGCGATCCATCCGGGCTACGGCTTCCTCTCCGAGAGCGCCGCCTTCGCCAGGGCCTGCGCCCAGGCCGGGATCATCTTCATCGGCCCGTCGGTCGAGGCGCTGGAGGCCTTCGGCGACAAGGCCCGGGCCCGCGCCATCGCCGCCAAGGCCGGCGTCCCGGTGATCGAAGGCACCGCCGGTCCGGCCAGCCTGGCCGACGTCGAGGCGTTCTTCGCCAAACTGCCGCAAGGCGCCGCAATGATGATCAAGGCCATGGCCGGCGGCGGCGGCAGGGGCATGCGCCTGGTGCGCGCGGCCACGGAAATCGAGGCCGCCTTCGCCGCCGCCGCGCGCGAGGCCCAGGCCGCGTTCGGCGAAGGGGGCCTCTACGCCGAGCGCCTGATCGAGCGGGCCCGGCATATCGAGGTGCAGGTCGCCGGCGACCGGACCGGCGTGCTGGCCATTGGCGAGCGCGACTGCTCGCTCCAGCGCCGCCACCAGAAGATCCTCGAGATCGCCCCCGCGCCGAACCTGGGCGAAGACCTCCGCGCCCGCCTGTTCGAGGCCGCGGTCAACCTGGCGGCCGCGGTGCGCTACCGAACGCTCGGCACGATCGAGTTCCTGCTGGACGGCGACAGCGAGCGCTTCGCCTTCATCGAGGCCAACGCCCGGCTACAGGTCGAGCACACGATCACCGAGGAGGTCACCGGCGTCGATCTGGTGCAGACCCAGTTCCGCCTCGCCGCCGGCGAGACGCTGGCCTCCATCGGCCTGGCGGCCACGCCCGCGCCGCGAGGCTACGCCGTTCAGGCGCGGGTCAATCTCGAGACGCTAGGCGCGGATGGCGGCGTGCGGCCCACCGGCGGGCGCCTCGACGCCTATGAGCCCCCGTCCGGGCCCGGCGTGCGCGTCGATGGCTTCGGCTACGCCGGCTATGTCACCAGCCCCAGCTTCGACTCCCTGCTGGCCAAGGTGATCGGGGCCGCGCCGACCCTCGCCCAGGCGGCGGCGAGGACGGCCAGGGCGCTGATGGAGTTCCGCATCGAAGGGGTTAAGACCAACGCCCCGCTGCTGCGCGCCCTGCTGGAGCGGCCGGAAGTGCTGGCGGGCGAAGCGACCACGCGGTTCATCGAGGAACACGCGGGCGCCCTCGTCGAGGCTGCGGCCGCCCTGCCGGTCCGCACCTTCGAGGCTGCCGCCGCTGCGTCCGCCCGCGCGGCGCAGACCCTGGACGGCGCGGAAGCGGTGAGCGCGCCGTTGCAAGCCACCGTCGGATCGCTCGAGGTGGCCACTGGCGATCTGGTTCGCGCCGGCCAGAGCGTCGCCATCCTCGAAGCCATGAAGATGGAGCATGTGGTGGCCGCGCCGGTGGCGGGTCGTGTGGCCAAGATCGTCGTCGCCAAGGGTGAGGTGCTGATGAAGGGCGACGCTGTACTCTTCATCGCCCCTGAGGCAGTCGACGAGGCCGTCGAGGAGGCGCAGGGAGAGGTTGACCTCGACTTCATCCGCCCCGACCTCGCCGAAGCGCTTGCGCGCTGGCGCATCACCCTGGACGAGGCGCGCCCAGAGGCCGTGGCGCGACGGCGCAGCCGCAACCAGCGCACCGCGCGCGAGAACATCGACGATCTGGTCGATCCAGGCAGCTTCCTCGAATACGGCGCCTTCGCCCTGGCCGGCCAGCGCCGGCGGCGCTCCACCGAGGAGTTGCTGAAGATGAGCCCGGCCGACGGCCTGATCTGCGGCGTCGGCACGGTGAACGGCGACCTGTTCGCCCCGGAGAAGGCCAGATGCGCGGCGCTGGCCTACGACTTCACGGTCCTGGCGGGCACCCAGGGGATCATGAACCATACGAAGACCGACCGGCTGCTGGAGATCGTCGAGCGCGAGGAGTTGCCGGTCGTGTGGTTCGCCGAAGGAGGCGGGGGCCGGCCGGGCGACACCGATGGCATAGGGACCTCAGGCCTGGCCACGCCGAGCTTCAAGTCGTTCGCCCAACTGGCCGGCATCGTTCCCAAGATCGCGGTCGTCTCCGGCCGCTGCTTCGCCGGCAACGCCTCCTTCGCCGGGGTCAGCGAGATCCTGATCTGCACCAAGGGCTGCAACATCGGCATGGGCGGCCCGGCGATGATCGAGGGCGGGGGGCTGGGCGTGTTCACGCCCGAGGAGATCGGGCCGATGGACGTGCAAACCGCCAACGGCGTGGTCGACATCCTCGCCGAGGATGAGGCCGACGCCACGCGCCTGGCCAGGCAGACGCTCTCCTATTTCCAGGGACCTGTTGTCGCCTGGACCGCCGCCGACCAGCGCCTCCTGCGCCGCGCCATCCCCGAGAACCGCCTGCGCGTCTATGACGTGCGTGCGGTGATCGAGACCCTGGTCGACGAAGGCTCGTTCCTGGAGCTGCGTCCCGCCTTCGCGCCCGGCGTGATCACCGGCTTCATCCGCATGGAGGGCCGGCCGATGGGCCTGATCGCCAACGACCCCCGCCACCTGGGCGGTGCGGTTGACTGCGACGGCGCCGACAAGGCTTCGCGCCTGCTTCAGCTCGCCGACGCCTTCGACCTGCCGGTGCTGTCGCTGATCGATACGCCGGGCTTCATGGTCGGGCCCGACAGCGAGGCGCAGGCCGCCGTGCGCAAGACCTCGCGCCTGTTCATCAACGGCGCGCGTCTGGGAACACCCATGTTCTCGGTGGTGCTGCGCAAGGCCTATGGCCTGGGGGCGCAGGCGATGGCCGGCGGCTCGACCCTGGCCGGCATGTTCTGCGCCGCCTGGCCCACCGGCGAGTTCGGCGGCATGGGCCTCGAAGGCGCGGTGCGCCTGGGCTACCGCCGCGAACTGGAGGCGCAGACCGATCCGGCGGCGAAGCAGGCGCTGTTCGAGACTCTCCTGGCCAGGCTCTACGCCGGCGGCAAGGCCATCAACGTCGCCGCCACCCTGGAGATCGACGCCGTGATCGACCCCGCCGACACCCGCCACTGGATCATGCAGGGGCTGAAATCGTGCCGGGCGCGCCACGCGCCGCGGCGCCGGTTCGCCGACGCCTGGTGAGGCGCGACCTCAGGCCTCGCGCAGTCTCGCGAGCGTGAGCGGATCTCTCTCGCCGTCGAAGTAGGTGTCCAGGACCTGACCGAACAGCGGCTCGTCCGGCGCGGCCTGTGCGAACAGCGTCATGCTAGACTTCAGCTTCAGGTCGTCGGGACTGCCGAGGATCGCGTGCGCCGATCGCCCTGTATGCTCTGTCAGCGCGCTCGCGCAGTCGCGGAGCCTGCGCCCGAGCACCGGGTGATTCAGATAGGCCCGCGCCTCCGCCAGCGAAGAGATCGCATGCCGCACCGCCATCGCGCTGGACCCCAGACCGGCGACCTGCGGAAAGATGAACCACATCCAGTGCGATGTCTTCCGCCGCCGCCGGAGCTCCGTAAGGGCGTCCTCGTAGACGCCGTGCTGCGCCTCGATGAAACGTTCGAGTTGGAAGGGGTCGTCGGACTCAGTCAAATCGCTGCCTACGTGCAGATCTTGGCCACGCTAGATCATCTCGGCTTCGACGCCGATCGTCTCTGCAGCCTCAGCCAGTCGGCGATCCAGCGTGCAGATGGCCGCGCCATGGTCGAGAGCGATGGCCACGTGCAGCGCGTCCGCCGCCCGAAGGCCTAGGTTGGACTGGTCGGCGAGCCGCGCGGCGGTGCGAAATTGGGCGCGTTCGACCGGCAGGAGGCGCAAGGATCGGTCAGATAGGCGCGCGAAGGCGGCCAATGACTTGGCGCGCTCAGTCGCCAAGATCGTCCCAAGCCTCAGCTTCATCGAAAGGGCAGCCGAAACCTCGGTGACGACCCAATCGCTGATCACCAGATTGTCAGGCGCCTGAGCAGCGAGCCACTCCCGCACCCTCGGAGTCGCCACCTCCTTCGTCAGCGCAGCAATGAGCAGTGAGGTATCGAGGTAGCGGCTCAATATCGATCCGAATCGCGCATCTTGCGCATGAACTCGCCCGCCGACTCCGGCTGCATCTGCATGGTGCTGGTGAGCGCCTCCAACGCGGCGATGTCGATCTTTTCGCGCGGTCGCTCGACCGGAACCATCCGCACGACCGGCTTGCCGCGACGCGTTATGCAGACCGGTTCGCCTGCCTCCGCGCGCGCGACCAGAGCGCTCAAATGCGCCTTGGCCTCGGCGAGACTGACTTCGGTCATGAATCTCTCCTGACCATCGAGTTGGTCATCTAACGTGCGGCCATCTGACATTCAATGGGGGTGCGAGCTAATCGTCGCCGCACATTCGCGGCGCGACTCACCCACTCAAAACCGCAACGCCCGCGCCTCCTTCACGTGCGGGAGGGCCCTGATTCGGGCGATGAGCGCATCGTCCGGGGTCTGATCGATGCCCACGAGGGCTATGGCGTCGTCGCCGGCGGCCACTCTGCCGAGGTTGAAGGTGGCGATGTTGACGCCCTCCTCGCCCAGCAGATGGCCCAGGGCGCCGATGAAGCCGGGTTTGTCGAGGTTGTTGACGTAGAGCATGTCCGGCGCGAACGCGGCGTCGAGTTCCATGCCCTTCACCTCGACGATGCGCGGGGCGCCGGCGACCACGGTGCCGGCGAAAGAGCGGCGGCCCATCTCGGTGGCGACGGTGACGCGCATCAGGCTCTCGTAGATCGGCGAGATCTCCTGGCGGGATTCGGAGACGGTGATGCCGCGCTCCCTGGCGACAGCGGGGGCGGAGACCATGTTGATCTCCGCCAGCATCGGCCGAAGGAACCCGGCCAGGGCCGCGGCGGTGAGCGGCTTGACGTTGAGCTGGGCCACGTCGCCCTCGAAGGCGATGTCGACGCCGCGCAGGCCCACGTCGACCATTTGCCCAGCGAAGGCGCCCAACCGCTCGGCGAGCGCCACGTAGGGGCGCAGCTTGGGCGCTTCGTCGGCGGTGATCGAGGGGCTGTTGAGGGCGTTGGCGACCGCGCCGGTGAGCAGATAGTCGCTCATCTGCTCGGCCACCTGCAGGGCGACATTCTCCTGCGCCTCGCCGGTGGCGGCGCCCAGATGTGGCGTGGCGATGAATCCCGGCGCGCCGAAGAGGACGTTGGCCGTGGCCGGCTCCTCGACGAACACGTCGAAGGCCGCCCCGCCGATGTGGCCCGCTTCAAGGCCGCGGCGAAGCGCCGCTTCGTCCACGAGGCCGCCGCGGGCGCAGTTGATGATCATCACCCCCTTCTTGGTCGCCGCCAGGGCTTCGGCGGAGAGGATATTGCGGGTCTTGTCGGTGAGGGGGGTGTGAAGGGTGATGATGTCGGCGCGGGCAAGGAGTTCGGGCAACTCAACCTTCTCCACGCCGATCTCGACCGCGCGTTCCGGCGAGAGGAAGGGATCGTAGGCGATCACCTTCATCTTCAGGCCGTTGGCCCGGTCGGCGACGATGGAGCCGATGTTGCCGGCCCCGATCAGGCCTAGAGTCTTGGCGTAGAGTTCCACGCCCATGAAGCGGTTCTTCTCCCACTTGCCGGCCTGGGTGGATTGGTCGGCGGCGGGGAGTTGGCGGGCGAGGGCGAACATCATGGCGATGGCGTGCTCGGCGGTGGTGATCGAGTTGCCGAAGGGCGTGTTCATCACCACGATGCCGGCGGCGGTGGCGGCGGGAATATCGACATTGTCGACGCCGATGCCGGCGCGCCCGATCACCTTGAGATTGGCCGCGGCGGCGATCACGGCCTTATCGACCTTGGTGGCCGAGCGGATGGCGAGTCCGTCGTAGCGGCCGATCACGGCCAGGAGCTCATCCTTGGCAAGGCCCACCTTCACGTCGGCGTCGACGCCGCGCTGGCGGAAGATGTCCACGGCGGCGGGAGAGAGGGAGTCGGCGATCAGAACGCGAGGCGGCATGGCGGAGGGTCCTTGGCGTATTTCCGTCCCTCCCCTTCTGGAGGAGGGTGGCGCGGAGCGCCGGATGGGGTGGTTGCGGAGGCGTTGGATACTGGGGATTTGCCTGGAGCAGCCCCGCCCTGACGGCTTCGTCGGCCCCTCCCCATAACAGGGAAGGGAGGAAGGGGCGCTGAGCTCAGGCGGGGATCAGCTCGGCCGAGACGGTGGCGAAGGCCCAGTCGAGCCAGGGAGTGAGGGCGTGGAGATCGTCGGCGTCGACGGTGGCGCCGCACCAGATGCGAAGTCCGGGCGGCGCGTCGCGGTAGCCGCCGATATCCAGCGCGACCCCTTCCTTCTCCAGCAGAGCGGCGAGCCGCTTGGCGAACTCCGCCTGGGCGTCGGCGCCGAGCGCGGTCACGGCCCTGTCGACCACCTCGAGGCACACCGAGGTGTTCGACCGGCAGGCCGGATCCTCGGCCAGGAAGTCCACCCAGGGCGTGCGGCCGACCCAGGCTTCGAGGACGGCGAGGTTCGCGTCCGCCCGGCGCTTCAGTTCGGCCAGCCCGCCGATGGAAGCCGCCCATTTGAGCGCGTCCAGATAGTCCTCCACGCACAGCATGGAGGGCGTGTTGATGGTCGAGCCCTCGAAGATCTCCTCGTTGAGCTTGCCGGACTTGGTGATGCGGAAGAGCTTGGGCATGGGCCAGGCCGGCGTGTGGCTCTCCAGCCTCGCCACCGCGCGCGGCGAGAGGATCAGCACCCCGTGCGCCGCCTCGCCACCCAACGCTTTCTGCCACGAGAAGGTGACCACATCGAGCTTCGGCCAATCCAGGTCCTGGGCGAAGCAGGCGCTGGTGGCGTCGCAGATGGTGAGGCCCGCGCGGTCGGCGGCGATGAAATCGCCGTTGGGCACGCGCACGCCCGACGTGGTGCCGTTCCAGGTGAACACCAGATCGGCCTCGCCGCGCACGCGGGCAAGGTCCGGCAGGCGGCCGTAGGGGGCGTCCAGCACCTCGGCCTCGATGCGAAGCTGCTTCACCACGTCGGTGACCCAGTCCTTGCCGAACGATTCGAAGGCCAGCAGCTGCACCGGACGCGGGCCCAGCAGCGACCAAAGCGCCATCTCCACCGCGCCGGTGTCGGAGCCCGGGACGATGCCGATACGATAGTCGTCGGGAACCTGAAGCACGGCGCGGGTGCGGTCGATGGCGGCCTTCAGGCGCGCCTTGCCGGGCTTGGAGCGGTGCGAGCGCCCCAGAACCGCGCCGCGGAGGTTTTCGGGATTCCATCCGGGGCGCTTGGCGCACGGGCCGGAGGAGAACTCGGGCCGGGCCGGGCGCATCGCCGGCATGGCGGGGGTGGTCATAGCGATGTCTCCCATCCTTGCAGATGGACTGCGCCCCGTTGGGAGGGCGTGGCCCGGTGCGCACAAGCCCCAAATCGCGCTCCGGCGCAAGCCCGTTTCCCTGCGTCAGCTCAGGATCGCGGATTTCGCCCAAGATTGCGCCGCGCCGTCGGACGTACGCCTTACCGCGGTGACCTCCCGGTGAGACGTGGTAACCCCTCACCCTCCCAACCGCGCCAAAACCCCTCTCCCAGAGGGCGCCATGAAGGGGAGGGAGGAGGCGTTCGAGGCCCAGCGGAGTGCCGCGCCGCCGAAGCCCCGTCTCACCGTTAAACACCGTAGATGCGGTGCGCGGAGGATGGGCGTTGGCTTGGTTTTGCCCCCGTCTCACCGTTAAACACCGTAGATGCGGTGCGCGGAGGGCGCCGCATCGGCGTTGGCGTGGTTCGGCCCCGTCTCACCGTTAATCACCGTAGATGCGGTGCGCAGGGGGCCGGGTCGTCGTTGGCGTGGTTCGGCCCCCCGTCTCACCGTTAAACACCGTAAGTGCGGTGCGCGGAGGGCGGGCGAGGCGGACGGTGCGGTCGAGTTCGGCGTCGGAAAAGTCATCGATCGCCGGCGCTTCGACCCTGAGCTCACGATCGAGTATCCGCGTCAGGACGGCTCGCCGGCCCGGGTTGCCTGGACCGAAGCGCCCGTTGGTGTGGCGGGCGGGTTGATCGGTTGCGGATGGGGCGGGCAAGGCGGCCTCGCGAGAAGGGGAGGTGAGGCCCATAGAGTGGCAGAAAACTTGCAGTTTGTAAAGGTCCAGCGGTCGGGGTCTGGCGGTCGGGGGCCGAACTTCCGTGAATCCCGTAGCGCAGAGGGTGCCCAGAGGGAGAGGGAGGGGCCCATGGCCCACGGGAGGGTGAGGGGCGCTTCAGGTTCGCCGGAGAACTCCTGGTCAGATCGTCAGCACGACCTTGCCCAGGTGGTCGGCGTCCATCCAGGCATGCGCCTCGGCGGCGCGGGCCAGGGGGAAGGTGGCTTCCACGACCGGCTTCACCTTGCCGGCGGCGATCCAGGGCCAGACCACGCGCTCGACCTCCGCCGCCAGACGCGCCTTCTCGTCGGCGGACCTCGGCCTGAGGGTCGAGCCGGTGACCATCAACCGCTTCTGCATGAGCTTCATGATCGGCAGCTCCACGGTCCCGCCCGCCAGGGTGGCGATATGGGCAAGCCGCCCACCGGTGCGCAACGACTCGAGGTTCTTGGGGAAGTACGGGCCGGCGACCATGTCGAGGATCACGTCCACGCCGCCGTCGGCCTTGGCGACCGCCTCGAAGTCCTCCGCGCTCGCATCGACGGCGATGTCGGCGCCCAGCGCGCGCGCCTGCGCGGCCTTCGCGGCGCCGCGGGCGGTGGCGATCACCCGTGCGCCGGCCGCCTTGGCCATCTGGATCGCCGTCACCCCGATCCCGGACGTGGCCCCGTGGATCATGGTGGTCTCCCCGGCCTTCAGTCCGCCACCCTCGAACAGGTTGGCGTAAACGGTGAACACCGTTTCGGGCAGGCTCGCGGCCTGCGCGAGGCTCAATCCCGTCGGGATCGGCAATGCATGGCGGGCGTCGCAGACGGCGAACTGGGCATAGCCGCCGCCGCCGAGCAACGCACAGACCTGGTCTCCCACCCGCCAGCGCCCGGCGCCTGCCACTACGTGCCCGGCCACCTCGAGGCCGAGCGTCGAGGGAGCGCCCGGCGGTGGCGGATAGAATCCCAGCCGCTGGATCACGTCCGGCCGGTTCACCCCCGCCGCCGCGACCTCGATCAGGATCTGCCCCGCCGCGGGCTCTGGCCGCGCAATCGTCACCGCCTCGAGCGCCTCCGCCGGCCCCTTGCCGCCGGCCACGGCGATGGCGGTCATGGTCGCCTCGGCCATCGATCTGCTCCCAAGCTTGCGCCCGTGGCGGCGCGGCCTCAGATAGCGCCGCAGCGGTGGCTGAGCAAAGGGAGAGCCCGTCATGGCGGATGAACCGGCGGAGGTGCGGCGCCAGCGCGGCCAGGGCCTGATCGACCTGGCCCGCGAGGATCTGGATCTGTTCGGCGTCGAGGAGCTGAATGAACGGATCGAAGCCCTGCAGGCCGAGATCGAGCGCGCCCGCATCCAGATCGCCAAGAAGCAGGCCACGCGCGCCGCCGCCGACGCGCTGTTCTCGCGCCGGGACTGATCGGCGCGTCCTTGCCTTCCTTCGACCTGACCACGCCGCGCGGGCGCCTGCGCACCACCCTCGATCACTTATGGAACGACCACGCCTACCTTCGGCTGGGCTTTTCCAACGCTCATTGGATCTCCGATGAACTGGTGCGCACCAACCAGCCCTGGCCCTTCCAGCTCAAGGCCTGGGCGGACCGCGGCATCCGGACGGTGATCAACCTGCGCGGCGGCTTCGACGCCAGCTTTCGCGCGCTGGAAGTGGAGGCTTGCGCGCGCCTGGGCCTTGAGCTGGTGGATTTCGTCATCGCCTCGCGCGACGTGCCCACGCCCGAGAAGGTGCTGGGGGCCAGGGCGCTGTTCGAGACCGTCCGCTATCCGGCCCTGATGCACTGCAAGTCGGGGGCCGATCGCGCCGGCATCATGGCCGTGTTCTACAAGCACTTCCGCGAAGCCCTGAATCAGCTTTCGCCGCGCTACCTGCATGTCAGGGCCGGCTTGACCGGGGTGCTCGACTACATCTTCGAGCGCTATCTCGCCGAGGGCGAGCCAGCCGGTCTCACCTTCGTGCAATGGGTCGAGAGCCCCGCCTACGATCCGGTGGCCATCAAGGCCGATTTCAAGGCAGCATGGTGGGGGACCCTGCTCACCGACCGGCTCATGCGGCGGGAATAACGCGCCTAGCTACATAGACCACGTGCGGCCGGAGCGGATCGCCCGCTTCCAGCGTCGGATGCTCGAAGTCCCGGGCCGGCGCGCGCCGCATGCCCAGCCGCTCCATCACCGCCCGCGAGCGGCGGTTCGACACGGCGGTGAAGGCGATGATCTCGGCCAGACCGCGCCGGAGGAAGCCATCGGCCAGCAGGGCCCGCGCCCCCTCGGTGGCGTAGCCGGCGCCCCATGCTTCCCGCGCCATACGCCAGCCGATCTCGACGGCGGGGGCGGGCGGCAGCGGCTCGCGCACCGGCCTCAGGCCCGCGCAGCCGAAGAAAACGCCATCCGACTTGCGCTCTATCACCAGAAAACCCCAGCCGGCGGTCCCGAGCTCGGTCTCGGCGCGATCCACGAACGCGTCCGCCTGCGCCGCGCTCATCGTTCCGCCGAGCCAGTAACCCACCTCGGGGTCGGCCATCATGGCGGCGAACGGCGCTCGGTCGGCATCACGCCACCGGCGCAGGCGCAGGCGCTGAGTCTCGATCGCCGGGTCGATCATCCGGCCCGGGTGTTGATCAGGCCGCCGTAGAGATCGGGACGCCGGTCGCGGAAGAACCCCCAGGCCGCGCGCCGGGTGGCGAGGGCATCGAGGTCGAAGGTGAAACTGGCCACGCCCTCCTGGTCGCGGTCCAGGCCGGCCTGCAGATCGCCGCGCTCATCGCACACGAAGCTCGACCCGTAATAAGCCTGACCGCCGGAGGGAAAGCCTTCCCAGAGCTCGAACCCGGTGCGGTTGGCGGCGACCACCGGAACGACGTTGGAGACGGCATGGCCTTGCATCGCGCGGCGCCAGGGGATGGCGGTGTCCAGCTCGGCGTCGTGCGGCTCTGTGCCGATGGCTGTGGGGTAAAGCAGGACCTCGGCCCCCATCAGGCACATGGCCCGGGCGGCTTCGGGAAACCACTGGTCCCAGCAGATGCCTACGCCCAGGCGGCCATGGCGGGTGTCCCAGACCTTGAATCCGGTGTCGCCGGGCCGGAAGTAATACTTCTCCTGATAGCCTGGCCCGTCGGGGATGTGGCTCTTACGGTAAATGCCCATCAGCGAGCCGTCCGCGTCGACCATGACCACACTGTTGTAATAGTGAGGCCCTTCGCGCTCGAAGATCGAGATCGGCAGGACCACGCCGAGCTTGGCGGCGAGCGGAGCCAGGGCGACCACACAGGGATGTTCGCGCCATGGCCAGGCCCGCTTGAACCAGCGCTCCTCCTGGCGCACGCAGAAGTAGGGACCCTGGAACAGCTCCGGCGCGACGATCACCTGCGCGCCCTGTGCGGCCGCGTCGCGGACCAGCCGCTCGACGCGCTCGATGTTGGTCTTGATGTCGTCGTCGCCGAACGCCGCCTGGATCGCCGCGACGGTGAGGCTCCGCTCGTTCACGCCGGCTCCTGCTGGCTGATGCAATGGAAGGACCCGCCGCCGGTGAGCAACGCCCGGGAGGCGAGGCCGATGATCTCGCGCCCGGGAAACTGCGCCTCCAGCGCCTCCAGGGCGAAGTCGCCGGCGCGCTCGCCGTACACCGGCGCGACAACCGCCCCGTTGGCGATCAGGAAATTCATGTGAGACGCCGGCGTCACGCGACGATCCTCACCGATCACGCGGCCGGGCGAGGGAATGCGGATCACCGTCAAGGCCTGGCCCTCCGCGTCGCTGGCCTCCGCCAGCGCCCGCGCCGCGGCGTCATAGGCTGGAGCGTTGGGATCGTCGAGGCCGTAGGCCACCGGACAGGCGACGACGCCGCGCGCCACGAACCGAGCGAGATTGTCAACATGCCCGTCGGTGTGATCGTTCATCAGGCCCTCGCCCAGCCAGATCACCTTGCGCACGCCGAGCGCCTCTTCCAATGCCCGCTCGGCGTCGCCCTCCCGCCAGCCGCGATTGCGGTTGGGGTTGAGCAGGCACTGGCGCGTGGTCAGCACCGTCCCGGCGCCGTCGTGATCCAGCGCCCCGCCTTCCAGCACGAAGTCATGGCGCGCGAGCGTCGCGCCGGACGCGTCGGCGATCGCCCCCGCCACGGCCTCGTCGCCGTCCAGCACATACTTTCCACCCCAGCCGTTGAATCGGAACGCCGCCGCCTCTCCCGGGGCCGCAAAGATCGGCCCGGTGTCGCGCAGCCACACGTCCCCGAACACGGCGTCGATAATCTCCATGCCGGCGACGCCACCCAGGCGATCCGCCGCCGCCGTGACCGCCTGGGCGCCGCACGCCAGCAGCCGCACCCGCTCCCGCCCGGGCCCAGCCAGCGCCCTCACCAGCGCTGCCACCTCGTCTTGCGCGGCGGCGAGGTCGTTCTCCCAGAGCTCTCCGTGGCTGGGAAACCCCACCCACATGGCGCGATGCGGCGACCACTCAGCCGGGACGGGGGCGATCATGCGGGGTGGCTTAGTCGGCGCGGCGGCCACGCGAAAGGTGCGTCCGGACGGTTTGTTCCTGGCGCAGAGCGTGTTGCAGAACCGCCTCGGCCTGATCACGAGACGCGCCAGGGAACCACGCCAGGAACTGTTCGACCGTCGCACCCACCTCGATGTCTTCAAACAGCGCCTTCACTGGCACGCGCGTGCTCTTGAACAGCCAGGCGCCGCTCACCTTTCCAGGCGTCCGTTCGACGGCGGGGCCATCCGACCAGTTCGGCATCGCTGTCAGATGGCGGGCCTCGCCGGGGATTGCAAACGGACGGTCTGAGCGCGGCGACCGCACCACAGAGACCACCATCCCGGATACGGGAGCGCGCATACCATCCGATCGACAACGAACGTCGCCGGTTCTACCTTCCCAGAGGCGCCGCACCGGCGCGTCGGGAGAATGAATGAACGGCCCCGAAATACTGGTCCGGACGCTCGCAAGGCTACTCGTGAAGATCGTTACGGGAACCGTTGGCAGTACCATTCGAGAAGCGATCACCACTCCAAGGTCGCCTGTTGGGGCATAATCTTCGATCTGTTGCTGGTCAGACCGCTGCTGCGCCGCCATGTTGCATCGGGCGATGTCTGGTTCGGCATCAATCATGAGACGCGGGACTTCGTTCACGATCGGAAGAAGAACCTCGATCTGGTTCTTTGTACCGCTTCTGGGAGTGGCGGTGCGAGATCCAAGGAGACACTCGGTTCCCTCCGCGGCGCCTATGGAATCGCGCTCTCCGCGGTGGAGACGGCCGCGTTCGACGCATTGCCCCCCCTTGCGGCGAGCGCCCGTAGGCGCAGTGCTCATCGCGCTGGAAGCAAAAGCCTGCATGACCGCCCATCAGCGGGCTCTGCCGCGCCTCTACGACGAGCTGAACTCATCCCATCTCACGGTGCATGGCGCGAACGATCAGGCCACCGCCGCAGGCTTCGCCATGATCAACATCGCAGACCGCTACCGCAGTCCTGATCTCAACAAGAAGAATCGCGCCGAGGACCCGGTCTGGAGCTCGCACGGTCAGCGCGGAACGCGCAACTGGCCGTGGACAAGATTCGGCAGCTGCCAAGGCGGTCGAAGACAGGCGATACCGGCTACGACGCCCTCGCCATCGTCGTCGTCGATTTGCCTAACGACGGAAGTCCTGCAAAGCTGATCGACACGCCGCCGGCGCCCCAGCCAGGCGACATCTATCACTACGCTTCAATGATCGATCGGCTGCGCCAGACCTATGCGACGCGGTTCAAGGAGCTTTGACAGCCTGGGCGCGGCCCTGTCGACTTGGCATTCCCAGATGATCGCCACACGGAACCCGGCTCGGCGCAGGGCCAGGATGGCCTTGGCGTCGCGAGCCCGGTTATCGGCGAATTTCCCGATCCAGAAGGCGTTGTTCGCCTTGGGAACGGTGGCCCGGCGGCAGCCGGTGTGGCGATGCCAGAAACAGCCGTTGACGAACACGGCCCATTTCCGTTTGCGATTGGCAAAATCGGGCGACCCCGGCAGGGCGCGCACGTTCTTGCGATAGGCGGCGCCGAGGGATCGCAGCGCCGCGGCCACGGCGAGTTCGGCGGCCGAACCTCTCTGCCGCACCCGTCGCATGAGTGCGCTGCGACCTGGGCTGGTAGGTATGGCAAGCTTCACTCCGCCGCGATTGACACTATCTCCGCGGTGAAATCGAGACCCTGGCCCTGAACAGATCGCAAATGCGCCCGCAGCCGATCCTGAAATCCGGGGACGAACCGCAAGGTGCTGCGCTCGGTACGCGCAAGGAAGCCCAGCGTCGCGCGAGCCGACAGGGGTTTGCCGGGATAGAGCAAGAACTCGTCCAGAGGCGGCCGTGTCCGCCACACGGGGTGGGCGCCGATGCTCACGGCGCGGCGCTTCGCACCGTCGAAGCGCGCGGCGCGCGGCCATCGTCCGCGGTGCGGCATCCACAGATCGCGGCTGCGCTCGTAGCGACCCGGCTTCATCAGCCGCTCGCCGAGCCATTCCGCCACGGGCGTGGAAACCGCATTGCCGACCAGAGACCACCGAGCCGACGCACGGCCAACGCGGCACGCGGGCGCCGTCCAGTCGGCTGGGAAGCCCTGCAGCCGCTCAGCATCGCGGATGTCCGGTGTGATGACCCGGCCCGTTGGCAGCAGTATCGCCGGCGGCGAGGGGATTCCGATCGTGGAGCCATTCTTCAAGGTCGGGATCGAGTCCGGCGCCCATCCCAGACCGCGCACGCCCTCGGTCCAGTAGAATCCGTGGGCAGCGCTATCGAGGGACGTCTCGTTCACCGGAGGCTCTACATCGTCCACCAGGACCACGTCCGCCGGGTCTGCGTCAGTGGTGGTGGCGACGAAGAGCACCCGCTCCCGTCGCTGAGGCAGGAAGGCGAGGGAGTTCACCACGCGGTACCCCCACCGATAGCCGCGAGCCTCGAAAGCCTCGACCAGGGTGGCCATTGCCCTGCCGCCATCCAGATGGAGCATGAAGGAAACGTTCTCCAACACGACCCAGGGCGTCCGGCGCACATTCAGCAGTCGGAAGATCTCGCCGACGAGGCCCGAACGCGCGCCGGAGATGCCCGCTGTCATGCCGGCCTGGCTGAGATCCTGACACGGGAAGCCGGCGAGGAGCAGATCGATGTCTTCCGGCAGCGCCCGTATCTCGAGTATGTCGTGCGCACACGGAATATCAGGGAACCGCGCAGCGAGCACCGCCCGGGCGGTCTCCAGAATCTCGCAGAAGACGGACGTTTCGTGACCGGCCGCCGCGAGGCCTACTTCGAGGCCGCCGATCCCGCTGAACAGCCCTGCGACCTTCATGCGGCTGCCCCGACGAATCAGCTGGCCCGATCCTCGAGCGAGGATGGGTGACAGAAGCCGGCGCGGGAAGGCGCCGCAGGATAGTTCCTATATTGTTCTCTCTGGCAACGCAACCTCGACGCCGTGAACGCACCTCCAGCTCTGTGCGTCGGCGTCACACCCCCACCGTGAACGCCGCCTCCGTCTTCGCCTGCACTTCCCCGACCGTCACGCCGGGCGCCAACTCCGTCAGGGTCACGCCGCCGCTTCTCCGGTCGATGTCGAAGACGCCGAGGTCGGTGATCAGGAGGTCGACGACCCGGGCGCCGGTGAGCGGGAGGGTGCATCTGGTGAGCAGCTTGGGGGCGCCGGACTTTTCGATGTGGTCCATCACCACCACCACGCGGCGCACGCCCGCCACCAGGTCCATGGCCCCGCCCATGCCCTTGACCACCTTGCCGGGCACCATCCAGTTGGCCAGGTCGCCGTCCTGCGAGACCTGCATGCCGCCCAGGATGGAGAGGGCGATATGGCCGCCGCGGATCATGGCGAAGCTGTCGGCGCTGGAGAAGTAGCAGGATTCCGGCAGTTCGGTGATGGTCTGCTTGCCAGCGTTGATCAGGTCGGCGTCGGCCTCGCCCTCGAACGGAAATGGCCCCATACCGAGCATGCCGTTCTCGCTCTGCAGGGTCACCGAGACGCCGCCCGGGATGTGATTGGCGACCAGGGTCGGGATGCCGATCCCCAGGTTGACATAGAAGCCGTCCTCCAGCTCGCGAGCGGCGCGCGCCGCCATCTCGTCTCTCGACCAAGCCATCAGACTTCCTCCCCCGTGGCGGCGCCCTGCACGACGCGCGGCCGCGTGGTGACCCGTTCGATGCGTTTCTCGAAATGCGCGCCCTGGAAGATGCGGTCGACGAAGATGCCGGGCGTATGGATGGCGTCCTTGTCGAGCCCGCCGACGGGAACCAGGTCCTCGACCTCGGCGATGGTCAGCTTGCCGGCGGTGGCCATCATCGGATTGAAGTTCCGCGCCGTCTTGCGATAGGCGAGGTTGCCCTCGGCGTCGCCCTTCCACGCCTTGACGATGGCCAGATCCGCGGTGAGCGCACGCTCCATCACATAGGTCTCGCCGTCAAAGTCGCGCAGTTCCTTGCCATCGGCGGCGGGCGTACCCACGCCGGTCTTGGTGAAGAAGGCGGGGATGCCGGCGCCGCCGGCGCGGATGCGCTCGGCCAGGGTGCCCTGCGGGTTGAACTCCAGTTCGAGCTCGCCCGAGAGGTAGAGCTGCTCGAACAGCTTGTTCTCGCCGACGTACGAGCTGACCATCTTGCGGATCTGGCCGCCCTCCAGGAGGACGCCCAGCCCGAAGCCGTCGATGCCGCAGTTGTTGGAGATCACGGTGAGGTGGCGTACCCCCGTCGCGCGAATGGCGGCGATCAGGTTCTCGGGGATGCCGCACAGGCCGAAGCCGCCGGACATGATGGTCATGCCGTCGAAGAGCACGCCCTCCAGGCAGGCCGCCGCGTTGTCACGCACTTTTCGCGCCATCAAGGTCTTCCGCGTTGCACAAGGGGAACCGACGCGGCGAGCCATAGGCCCTAAGGCCGATTGATTTCAACCGCGGCTCGTGGAAGCTCCGCCCATGCCCGCGCCCGCGATCACCCCCGTCTCCCTGCGCCTGCGCCAGGCCGATCCCGCAGGCTTCGAAGCCGGCCTGGTGGGGAGCTTAGAGCGCCATGGCTTCGCCGTGGTCGCCGATCACGGGCTCGACCCCAGGCTCATCGACGCCGCGCTCACGGACGCCAAGGCCTTCTTCGCCTTGCCGGAGGAGGTCAAGCGCCGCTACCGCGTCGAAGGCGCCGCCGGCCAGCGCGGCTACACGCCGTTCGCAGTCGAAACCGCCAAAGGCGCGGCGCACGCCGATCTCAAGGAGTTCTGGCACGTGGGGCGCGAGCTGCCGCCCGGCGATCCGGACCGAGCCTTCATGCCGCCGAACGTCTGGCCGGTAGAGGTGACCGGGTTCCGCGATGACACCCTGGCGCTCTACCGCGCCCTTGAGGCGCTGGGGGCTGAGATTTTGCGTGCCCTGGCCCCTCGCCTGGCGGTCACCGCCGATTTTTTCGGCGGCGCCGTCTGCGGCGGCGATAGCATCCTGCGCCTGTTGCACTATCCGCCCGCCGACTTCGATGGCCCGAACCTGCGCGCTGGGGCCCATGAGGACATCAACGCCATCACCCTGCTGCTGGGCGCGGAGGAGGCCGGCCTGGAGATCCTGGACCGCGACGGCGCGTGGCTGCCGATCGATCCGCCGCCCGGCGCGGTGGTGGTGAATATCGGCGACATGCTGGCGCGCCTGACCAACGATGTCCTGCCCTCCACCACCCATCGGGTGGTCAATCCCGAGCCGCAGCGCCGGGGCCGAGCGCGCTACTCGATGCCCTTCTTCCTCCACTTCCGATCGGACTTCGAGATCCGCACCTTGCCCAGCTGCGTCACGGCCGGGCGCCCGGATCGCTACCCCGAGCCGATCACCGCCGACACGTTCTTGCGCCAGCGGCTCGAGGAGATCAGGCTGGCCTAGGCGGCATGCGCACATCTCCGCTGATCGATGTTGCGAGCGCCGCACTCCGCTGGAGCCCCCTACCCGACCTTCGGGCGTACTCCCCAACTCGCCGCTTGCGCTCATCCTCTCTTCCCCCGCTGGGGGAAGTACCGGCGAAGCCGGCGTAGGGGGCTCCAGCGGAGCGCGGCGCACCAGCTACGCCGATGTTTGACCCGCTACGACGATGTTTGAATCGACTCAGTAGAACTAAGGACCAAGTCGCCGCAGCCGGTTGACGTGGCCCATCTTGCGGCCCGGCCGCGGCTCTCGCTTGCCATAGAGCCACAGGCGCGTCTCGGGCCCGCGCGCGCCCCGGCGCCAGGCCTCGACCTCGCCGCCCAGCAGGTTGGTCATCTCGACGCGGGCGAGGGCGGCGGTCGGGCCCAGCGGCCAGCCGGCGATGGCGCGGATGTGCTGCTCGAACTGGTCGACCTCGCAGCCGTCGAGGGTCCAGTGGCCGGTGTTGTGCACGCGGGGGGCAAACTCGTTGACCAGCAGGGCGCCATCGTCGCGCTCGAACAGTTCCACGCCGATCACGCCCACGTAGTCCACGGCGGCGAGCAGCAGGGCCGCCAGGCGTTCGGCCTCGGCCAGGGCGCGCGGCGAGGCGGCGGCGGGCGCGCTGGTGCGGCGCAGGACGCCGTTCTCATGGTGGCTCTCGGTGAGCGGATAGACAGCGATCTCGCCGTCCCGGCCGCGCGCGGCGATGACCGCGAGCTCGCGGCGGAAGTCGGCGGGCGCTTCGGCGATGGCCGGTCGGCGGCCGATCTCGTCGAACGCCGCCTCCGCATCGTCGGGCCGCATCACCCAGCTCTGGCCCTTGCCGTCGTAGCCGCCCCTGCGGGTCTTGAGCAGCAGGGGCGCGCCCATGGCACGCAGCGCCCTCTGCAGATCCTCCAGGCCATCGATGGCGGCGAACGCCACGGTGGGCAGGCCCGCGCCGTTGAGGAAGGTCTTCTCCTCCAGCCGGTCCTGGGCGATGGCGAGGGCCCTCGTGCCGGGGGCGATGGCCGCGCCCAGGCCGGCCAGCGTCTCCAGCGCCGCGGCCGGGACGTTCTCGAACTCGAAGGTGATCACCGCCGCGCAGGCGGCCAGCGCCTCCAGAGCGGCCTTGTCATCGTAGGCGGCGATGATGGCGCGGGAGGCCACGCGCACGGCGGGGGAATCGGCCTCTGGGGTCAGGATGGCCGTATCGAAGCCCAGGCGCGCGGCGGCCATGGCGAGCATGCGGCCGAGCTGGCCGCCGCCCAGGATGCCGATGGTGGCTCCGGGTGGGACGGGAAAGTCGGCCATCAGATGCGTTCCGCGGCGCCAACCGTCTCAGGCATCGTCTCGGGGACCGTTTCCGGCACCGACTCGGCCAGGGCCGCGCGATGGCGCTCGAGTCGCTCGGCGAGACCCGGATCGGCCAGCGCCAGGATGCGGGCAGCCAGCAAGGCGGCGTTGTGCGCGCCCGCCGCGCCGATGGCCAAGGTCCCCACCGGCACCCCTGCGGGCATCTGGACGATGGAGAGCAGCGAATCCAGACCATCGAGGGTCGCCGACCGCACCGGTACGCCCAGCACCGGCAGGTCGGTGAGGGAGGCTGTCATGCCTGGCAGGTGCGCGGCCCCCCCCGCCCCGGCGATGATCACCTTGAAGCCCGCCGCGCGCGCGCCGGCGGCGAAATCATAGAGGCGCTTGGGCGTGCGGTGGGCGGAAACGATCTTCACCTCGAAGCCGACGCCCAGCGACTCCAGGCAATCGGCCGCACCCTTCATGACCGGCCAGTCCGAGCGGCTGCCCATGATGATGGCCACGGCCTTGACGGGGTTCATGAACGTCGCTCGTTCGGGGTCAGGGCCACCCGCGCCCCAGGGAGCGCGGACTATACCTGCGCTCCCCCGCGCCGCAACGATGATCGGCGGATGACGCCGCGCTGGCGCGGCCAGGGCAGAGCGCGAGTTGATTATGGCCTCAACTCGCGCCCGGCCATGGCGTGCATTTGTGGGTAATGAGGCAGGGAGGGTTCCCCGCAACGCCTTCGGCGGCGTAGAGGGAGGCGTACGAGAGAGGATCGGTTGTATGCGCGAGATCGGGCACTTCGTGGACGGGAAGGTGTTCGCCGGGAGCGGCGGGCGCTTTGGCGACATCTTCGATCCCAACACCGGCGAGGTTCAGGCGCGCGTGGCGCTGGCGACGGCTGGCGACGTCGACACCGCCGTGCAGGCGGCGGCGCGCGCACAGACGAGCTGGGCGCAGGTCAATCCCCAGCGCCGGGCGCGGGTGATGTTCGAGTTCAAGCGCCTCGTCGAAGCGCGCATGGACGAACTGGCCCGGCTCCTCTCCAGCGAGCACGGCAAGGTGATCGCCGACAGCCGCGGCGATGTGCAGCGCGGCTTGGAGGTGATCGAGTTCGCCTGTGGCATCCCCCATGTCTTGAAGGGCGAATACACCGAGGGCGCCGGACCTGGGATCGACGTGTATTCGATGCGCCAGCCGTTGGGGGTGTGCGCGGGGATCACGCCGTTCAACTTCCCGGCCATGATCCCGATGTGGATGTTCGGCATCGCCATCGCGGTAGGCAACAGCTTCATCCTCAAGCCGTCCGAGAAGGACCCGAGCGTGCCGGTGCGGCTGGCCGAGCTGTTCCTGGAGGCCGGAGGGCCGGCGGGCGTTCTGAACGTGGTCCACGGCGACAAGGCGGCGGTGGACGCCATTCTCACCCACCCGCTGATCCGGGCGGTGAGTTTCGTCGGCTCCTCCGACATCGCCTCCTACGTCTATTCCACGGGCGCGGCGCACGGAAAGCGCGTGCAGGCCATGGGCGGGGCCAAGAACCACGGCGTGATCCTGCCCGACGCCGACCTCGACCAGGCGGTGAAGGACCTGATCGGCGCGGCCTACGGCTCGGCCGGCGAACGCTGCATGGCCCTGCCGGTGGTGGTGCCGGTGGGCGAGCGGACGGCGGAGGCGCTGCGCGAGAAGGTGCTCTCCGAGATCGAGACCCTGAAGGTGGGGATATCCACCGACCCGGCGGCGCAATACGGCCCGGTTGTCTCGGCCGCGCACAGGAAGCGGGTGGAGGACTATATCCAGCTGGGCGTCGACGAAGGCGCCGAGCTGGTGGTCGATGGCCGCGGCTTCTCCCTGCAGGGCTACGAGAAGGGCTTCTTCGTGGGACCCAGCCTGTTCGACCATGTCAAGCCGGCGATGCGGACCTATCAGGAGGAGATCTTCGGGCCGGTGCTGCAGATCGTGCGCGCCTCGACGTTCGAGGATGCCCTCACCCTCGCCTCTGACCACCCGTACGGCAACGGCGTGGCCATCTTCACGCGAAACGGCCGCGCGGCGCGGGAGTTCGCGGCGCGGGTCAACGTGGGCATGGTCGGGATCAATGTGCCGATCCCGGTGCCGGTCGCGTACCACACGTTCGGCGGCTGGAAACGCAGCGCCTTTGGCGACACCAACCAGCACGGCATGGAAGGGGTGAAGTTCTACACCAAGGTCAAGACCGTCACCGCCCGCTGGCCGGAAGGCGCTGCGGAGGACAGCGCCTTCGTCATCCCCACCATGCAGTAGGCGGCGGCGAGGAACGCATGGACTTCAATCTCAGCGAGGATCAGCGGGCGATCACCCAGACCGCCCTGGCCTTCGCCATGGCCGAGCTCGCGCCCCACTCGGCGCGCTGGGACGAGGACAAGCACTTTCCCGTCGACGTGCTGCGCGAGGCGGCGAAGCTGGGGCTGGGCGGCATCTATGTGAAGGAGGATGTGGGCGGCTCGGCGCTGACGCGCCTGGACGCCACGCTGATCTTCGAGGCGCTCTCCTATGGCGACGTCTCCACTGCCGCCTTCCTCTCCATCCACAACATGGCCTCGTGGATGATCGACCGGTTCGGCTCCGAGAGCCTGCGGCGCAAATACCTGCCCAGGCTCACCACCATGGAGCTGATCGCCAGCTATTGCCTCACCGAGCCAGGGGCCGGCTCGGACGCCGCCTCGCTCAAGACCACGGCCCGGCGCGAGGGCGAGACCTATGTGCTGAACGGCGCCAAGGCCTTCATCTCCGGCGCCGGAGTCTCCGACATCTATGTGGTCATGGCCAGGTCCGGCGGCGACGGCGCGGGCGGGGTCTCGACGTTCGTGGTCGAGAAGGGGATGGACGGCCTCTCCTTCGGCGCGCCGGAGCGCAAGATGGGCTGGTCGAGCCAGCCCACGGCGATGGTCCATTTCGACAGCGTCGTGGTCCCCGCCGAGAACCTCGTGGGCGCGGAGGGCCAGGGCTTCCGCATCGCGATGATGGGGCTGGACGGAGGACGCCTCAACATCGCCAGCTGTTCGCTGGGCGGCGCCGGCCTGGCCCTCGACACGGCGCTGTCCTACCTCGAAAGCCGCAAGCAGTTCGGCCGCGCCCTGCGCGAGTTCCAGGGCCTGCAGTTCAGGCTGGCCGACATGGCCACCGAACTGGAAGCGGCCCGCCTGATGGTGCGTCGCGGGGCCGCGGCGCTGGACGCCGGCGATCCGGCCGCCACCAAGCTGTGCGCCATGGCCAAGCGCTTCGCCACCGACGCCGGCTTCGAGATCGCCAACCAGGCGCTGCAGCTGCACGGCGGCTACGGCTACCTGAAGGACTATCCCCTGGAGCGGATCGTGCGCGACCTGCGCGTGCACCAGATCCTCGAAGGGGCCAACGAGATCATGCGCGTGATCATCGCCCGCGAGCTCTACAAGCCATGAGCGACCGGTGAGCGACCCATGAGCGACCATGAGCCGGAAGTGCTGGTCAGCGTCGAAGGCGCGGTCGGGCGGCTGACGCTCAATCGCCCCAAGGCGCTGGGTGCGCTGACCACGGGCATGGTGGCGACCATGACGGCGGCGCTGCTGGCCTGGCGCGAGAACGACGCGGTGCGGGCCGTGCTCATCGACCATGCCGGCGATCGAGGCTTCTGCGCCGGCGGCGACATCCGCTTCCTGGCCGAAAGCGCGGCCGAGGGCGGCGTGGCCGCCTGCCGGTTCTTCTTCACCGAATACCAGCTCAACCACCTGCTGTTCGTCTACGACAAGCCCGTGATCGCCATCATGGACGGCATCACCATGGGTGGCGGGGTGGGGATCTCGATGCCGGCGCGCTACCGCATCGCCACCGAGCGGACCACCTTCGCCATGCCGGAGACCGGCATCGGCCTGTTCCCAGACGTCGGCGGCGGCTGGCACCTGCCCCGGCTCCACGGCGCGACCGGCGTGTGGCTCGCCCTCACCGGCGCGCGGCTGAAGGCGGCGGAGTGCGAGCTGCTGGGCATCTGCACCGATGTGGTGAACGCGGCGAGCCTGCCGGCGCTGAGGATGGCGATCCTGGCCGATCCAGACGCCATCGAGACGGCGCTGGCCGAGCTGGAGTGGGATCCCGGCCCCGCCGCCATCGCCGCCCACCGCGACGACATCGACCGCCTGTTCGCGGGCTCCACGGTGGAGGCGATCTTTGCGGCCCTGGAGGCGGACGGCTCGGAGTGGGCGAAAGCCCAACTGGCCATCCTGGGCGCCAAGTCTCCCCTGTCGATGAAGACCTCCCTGCGCCAGCTGCGCGCCGGCGGCGCGATGACCGACTTCGCCGACGACATGGCCATGGAGATGCGCATCGCCGCGCGCATCGTCATGTCACACGACTTCACCGAAGGTGTGCGCGCGGTGATCGTCGAGAAGGACAACCAGCCGGCCTGGAATCCCGCCACCCTGGCCGGCGTCACCGACGCGATGCTGGCCGCCGTGTTCGCGCCTCTGCCGGCGGACGAAGAGTGGCGCCCGCTGCCCGAGCTGACCGCCGCCGGGACCCGGGGATGACGACCGCCCGCCTTCAGCCGCCAGCCGCCCTGGGGCACCCCCAACATGATGGAGCCTGCCGTGGCCTATGAGACCCTGATCGTCGAGACGGCCGACGCCGTGGCCCTGATCCGGCTGAACCGGCCGGCGGCCCTCAACGCGCTGAACGCGCAGCTGATGGACGAGATGACCGCGGCGCTCAACGCCGCCGAAGGCGACCCGCAGGTGCGCTGCATCGTCATCACCGGCTCCGACCGCGCCTTCGCCGCCGGGGCCGACATCAAGGAGATGGCCTCCAAGAGCTATGCCGACGTGTTTACTGAGGACTTCATCACCCGCAACTGGGAGCGTGCCGCCAGCTGCCGCAAGCCGGTGATCGCCGCCGTGGCCGGCTACGCCCTGGGCGGCGGCTGCGAGCTGGCGATGATGTGCGACTTCATCATCGCCGCCGACAACGCCCGCTTCGGCCAGCCGGAGATCACCCTGGGCGTCTCCCCCGGCGCCGGCGGCACCCAGCGCCTGACCCGCTTCGTCGGCAAGTCCAAGGCCATGGACATGGTGCTCACCGGCCGGATGATGGACGCGGCCGAAGCCGAGCGCAGCGGCCTGGTCAGCCGCGTCGTTCCCCTCGCCGACCTCCTCTCGACGGCGATGGACACCGCCAGGAAGATCGCCGGCCTCTCGGCCAATGCGGTGATGCTGACCAAGGAGATGGTCAACGCCGCCTACGAGACCCCGCTCTCGCAAGGCGTGAAGCTCGAGCGCCGCCTCTTCCACTCCCTCTTCGCCTTCGACGACCAGAAGGAGGGCATGGCCGCCTTCATCGAGAAGCGACCGGCAAAGTTCACGGGGCGGTAGTCAGGCGCACCGCTGCGATCGCGTGCGCTCGGGGTTATGGCAAGATAAAAGCGCCGCCTTCGGAGTGGCGCAAAGGGTTGGTTGGGTTGGGTTTTCTGGCCCTCTCTCGCTCGCGCCGGCCGGCGCATTTCTCGGAATCCCACGGAATCAACGCCTTTCGCGCCGTCGGCTGGCCGATCGGCGGCTCGTCCACGGGCGGCTCCGGCTCGGCTGGCTCGGGGCGTTCGGAACCGACATTGTGGACAATGGCGCACTTACGGGTCGCGGACGTAGCCAAAAAGCCAAACGTTCACCCTTTGGTGCGGAAAGCCCTCGCGAGGTGCGCGACTCGCCCTATCTGAAACAATACGTCGACACGATTCCTGAACACACTCAACAGCAACCCGGGGGTGACGTGGGCCTACGACGCCGCCGGCCGGCGCATCGGCGAGGCGACGAACGGCCGCGCTCTGGCCTTCAGCTATGACGCCAACGGCAACCCCAGCGGCGTCACCTGGCCGGATGCGATCACCGTGCCGATGGCCTATGACGCCGCCAACCGCTTCGCCTCGGCCGGCACGTCCGCCACGGCCATGGTGACGGCCGGCTACGATACCCTGAGCCGGGTGAACGCCCTCACCCGCCAGGGCGGAGCCAACATGGCCATCGGCTATGACGATGCCGACCGCATGGCCAGCCTGGCGCACAGGTTCACCAACAGCGCCAACAACCAGAGCTGGGCCTTCGCCTATACGCCCGGCGGCCGGCTGGCGAGCGAGGCGGGAACCAACAGCGCCTGGGACTGGGCGCCGGCGACGGCCTCGGGGGTGATCACCACCGCCAACGGCCTCAACCAGAACGCCACGGTGGGATCGGCGAGCTGGGTCTACGACGTCAACGGCAACCTGACCTCCGACGGAACCCGCGCCTTCACCTATGACGCCGAGAACCGGCTGCTGTCGGTGAGCGCCACCGGCGTGAGCCTGGCCCTGGCCTACGATCCCACTGGCCGACTGACCCAGACCATCGACAGCGACGTGAAGCTTGAGCGGCGCCTCTTCCACTACCTGTTCGCCTTCGACGACCAGAAGTAGGGCCCGGCCGCCTTCATCGACAAACGGCCGGCGGAGTTCACCGGCTGGTCGTCAGGTCCACCCGCCAGGTTTCGCCCTGCAGGGGGTGGCCGAAGGTCTCGTGCACGGCCACTTCGACGATCTCGAAGCCGTGGGCGGCGTAGATGCGCCGGGCGCTTTCGAGGATGGTGTGGGTCCACAGGGTCATGGTCTGGTAGCCCACCTCGCGGGCGAAGCCGAGGCAGGTGGAGACCAGGGTTTCGCCCAGGCCTTGGCCGCGCGCGAACGGCTCGACGTAGAGCAGGCGCAGGCGGGAGAGGCCGTCGCCCTCGTCGGTGAGGAAGATCGAGCCGGCCATCACCCCGCCCTGCTCCGCCACCCAGCACTGCTCGCGGCCGGGCTTGAAGTTGCGCAGGAACGCAGCCGTGACCTCGCCGATGTTGGCTTCGATGCCCGGGCCCCAGCCGTAGGTCTCGCGGTACAGCAGGGACTGGCGGGCGGAGACCAGGCCCATGTCGCCGGCCCGGAAGGCGCGGAGCGACACTTCGCCGGGCATGCGGCCGGAGAGCAGGCCGCGCGCTGTGTTGAGCGCCGAGACCAGATCCTGGCGCTGGCTGGGCGCGAGCGGGGCCAGCGCCTGCGCCACCTTGTCCCGCTGTCGCCGGTCGAGCTCGGCGAACGCGGCCTGGCCGGCGGCGGTGAGCGCGATCGGCCGCTTGCGCCCGTCTTCCTCGCCGCGTCCGCGCACGATGAGGCCACGCGTCTCGAAGCGGGCGAGGATGCGGCTGAGGTAGCCGGCGTCGAGATCGAGCGCCGCTTGGATGTCGGCGGCCATCGGGGCCGCGGCGTGGGCGATCTCGAACAGCACCCGCGCCTCGGGCAGCGACAGGTCCGTGCCCAGGAAATCCGGGTCCAGCGCCCCGACATACTGGGTGAAGAAGCGGTTGAAGCCGCGGACCGCATCGAGGGCGTCGCTCATGCGGCCATGATTCCCGCCGATGTTTGACTTTGTCAACTTGTCGGTCGACGCTTGCTAGGTGGGTAGTCGCCGCCCTCGAGTCTTCCTCACCCCACTGGCCGCAGCGGATTGACGAATTCCAGCCCGGCAAATTCCTTCTCGTTGTCGGTCACGATCCTGCACGCGTTGGCCTCGGCGATGGCCGCGATGATCATGTCCAGCGCGCTACGTGGGCGGCCGGCGGCGGTTCCGTGGGCCATCAACCGGGCCCAGGCGAGGGCG
>Ga0302314_10003136_pt1 | contig 30590 bp, 24 predicted proteins | sample III_Palsa_N2_3_FD_200533 | JGI IMG/M metagenome (GOLD analysis project Ga0302314, IMG submission 200533) | Peat permafrost microbial communities from Stordalen Mire near Abisko, Sweden - III_Palsa_N2_3 | ecosystem: Environmental > Terrestrial > Soil > Palsa > Peat permafrost | place: Sweden... | reverse complement strand
CGGCCTGCTCATGAAGGAGGCCTTCGAGGAGGCCGGAATCCCGGTGGAGTTCAGCTTCGCCCGCAATGGCGTCGAAGCCCTGGAGATGCTGGGCCCGGACCATGCCCGGCCCAATCTGCTGATCCTTGACCTCAACATGCCGCGCATGTCGGGCGATCAGGTCCTGAAGGCGGTCCGCAGCCGGCCGGAGCTGGAGAGCCTGCCGACGGTGATGCTGACCTCATCCGATCGCGCCTCGGACCGCCGGCGCTGCTGCGCGGCGAATGGCTACTTCATCAAATGCATCCGCTGGGAGTGCTACGTCGAGCTCGCTCGCGATCTCGCCAAGCAGATGTCCCGCTTCCTGCCCGGCCGTGCGCCGCCGGCGGACATCGCCCCCGCCTGATCCCGGAGCTGACGCTCCAGCATGGACGAAGCGCAGGCTGGAGACCTGGCCATTGCCGGCCTGCGACTCTACCTATACTGATCGGTACAGGATGGCCCATGTCGCGTGTTGCCAAACAGGCTGCAGCCGCCATCGCATCGGACCACATGCACGCCTCTACGACCCTGGTCAGCATGACCATGCCCTCGCCAGTGGGCCGGCTCACCCTGGTCGGTGATGACCACGGTCTTGCCGCCGTCCTCTGGGAACACGACGCCCCGCGACGCGTGCGCCTCGGCAGGGTGCGCGCGACGGCCCACCATGCGCACTTGCGGGCGGCCCAGCAGCAGCTGGACGAATACTTCGCCGGCGTGCGCACCGTCTTCACCGTGCCGCTCGCCTTCCGCGGCACGCCCTTCCAGCGCCAGGTCTGGGCCGCGCTCTGCGCCATCCCCTTTGGCGAGACCCGCACCTATGGCGAACAGGCACGGGCCATCGCCCATCCCAGCGCGGTGCGCGCGGTCGGCGCCGCGAATGGCCGCAATCCGATCTCGATCATCGCGCCCTGCCACCGCGTGATCGGCTCGACCGGCCGTCTGACCGGCTTCGCCGGTGGCCTGGACGTGAAGGCATTCCTGCTGCGCCTCGAAGGCCATCAGGTCAGCCAGCAGCAGGTCGGCACCGCCGCTGCGACGCGCGGATCCTGAGCCGGCATGGGGAGCAGGGGCCGCAACGCCCGCAAACCCGGTCCGCCCAAGGCCTTCGCCGTGGAGGCCGCCCTCGATGCCGCGATGCGCGTCTTCTGGCACCAGGGCTTCCACGGCGCCTCGCTGACCAATCTCACCGCGGCGATGGGGATCCAACGGCCCAGCCTCTATGCGACCTTCGGCGACAAGCAGTCGCTGTTTCGCCGCACGGTGGCGCACTATGCCAACCTGGGTGCGACGGTGCTCGCGACCGCCGCGGCCCAGCCCGGCGCGCGCGCTTTCGCCCGCACCCTGCTACGCGGCCAGGCCGATCTCTATACCCGTCCCGGCCTGCCACCGGGCTGCTACCTGGTGATGAACGCGGTCGGCATCAGTACCGTGGACGATGCGGCGCGCGCCGAGACCAGCATGCACCGGCTGCGCAACGAGCAGGCGGTCCGCTGTGAGCTCGCCCGGCCGCAGCGGCTGTGCGACCTGCCGCCCGGCCAGACGCCGGCGGACATCGCCGCCTTCCTGGCCGCGATCGGCCACGGGCTGGCTGTGCGCGCCGCGGATGGCGCGAGCCGCGCCGATTTGCACCGCATCATCGACCTGGCCCTGGCCTTCTGGCCCGACACGCCGACGCCACCCGGGTCCGCACCGTGACCGTGGCGCGGCGCGCCGACGCGCCCACGTCAGGGCGGGTGATGCGACTGGACTACCAGCCGCCGCTGGCCTGGGCGCGGTTGCTGCGCTTCCTGGGCGTGCGCGCCATTCCCCAGGTCGAGTCCGTGGCGCAGGGGGTCTACCGGCGCACCGTACGCATCGCCGTGGGCCGACGCGTCCATGCCGGCTGGATCGCGGTCCATGATGAGCCCGCGGCCCGGCAGCTGGTGGTGCGCTGCAGTCCGGCGCTGGATCCGGTGGCCGGGCAGGTGGCGCTGCGCGCACGACGGCTGTTCGATTGCGACGCCGATCCGCTCGCCATCGGCGCCGCGCTCGGCGCGCTGGCCCAGGACCGGCCGGGACTGCGCGTGCCGGGCTGCTGGGAGCCGTGCGAGATGGTGGTGCGGGCGATCCTCGGTCAGCAGATCTCGGTCGCCGCGGCCCGGACCCTGGCCGGGCGGGTGGCGGCGGGATTCGGCACGCGCGTGCGCGGCGCCGACCGCCAGCTCGGCTACGCCTTTCCGGAGCCAGCGCGCCTGGCTGAGGCCTCGGTGCCGGCGCTGGCCAGGCTCGGCATCATCGCCCGTCGCGCGGCGACGATCCGCATCCTGACGGCGCAGCTGGCGCGTGGGGAGCTCATCCTCGAGCCCGGCCGCCCGGTGCAGGCCACGCTCGAGCAGCTGCAGGCCATCCCCGGCATCGGCCCGTGGACCGCGCACTACATCGCGATGCGCACCCTGGCCTGGGCCGATGCCTTCCCGCATGCCGACCTCGGGCTGCGCACGGCGCTGGGCATGGCGGATGATCGCCGCATGCAGGCGCACGCCGACCGCTGGCGGCCGTGGCGCGCCTATGCGGCGCTGCACCTGTGGACTGGCCTGGATCCGGGCGTGTGAGCCTTCCCGCGCGCGGGACAGGTGCTGCGGAGAATCACTCCACCGCCCCATCGTAACCGGTCGCCGGCGCGAGTGCGGCGAGGACGCCGATCACCGCCTGCCGCCACGGCAGCCAGGTGATGGTGTCGAGATGCTCGCCATGCGGCATGACCAGGGTGCGGGCGCGTGGCGCCCGCGCGGCGACGCTGGCGCTCTCCGCGGCCGGGATGGTGCGGTCATCGGCGATCCAGCCGATCAGCAGCGGCGGCCCGCAGCCCAGGACCGGGGCGGCCTCCGGCACGGTGCGCGTCAGCGCCACGCCGGCGAACCGGCCCAGGGTGCGGCCGCACCAGCTGATCGGGGCGGGCAGGGCGTGGCGCATCAGCCGCGCGAGATCGCCGAACGGGCTCTCAAGCAGCAGCGCCGCGCAGCCCGGCAGCCGGTCGCCGGCGAGCAACACCACCACCGCGCCCATGCTCACGCCATAGGCGACCAGGGGCGTGCCCGCCGCGAGGCGCTGCGCCTCGCTCCACAGCGCCACCAGGTCCTCCTGTTCGCGACCGCCGAAGGAGACCGCAGCCGGCTGGGATCGGCCATGGCCGCGCAGGTCATAGGCCAGCACCGCCCAGCCGCTGCGCGTGCACAGCGTGAGGTGGTTGAGGAAGCCTTCCTTCCAGCCACCGAAGCCGTGCGTGAGGACCACCAGCCCGCGCGGCGTGGCAACACAGCGTGGGCGGTAATAGCGCGCCTGCAGGCGCATCCCGTCATAACCGTGCAGCACCAGGTCGCTGGTGGTGGCATGCATAAGGACCCGCGGCGCGTCGGCGGCGGTGATCTGCTGCACGTAGAGGTTGGCCAAGGGCGGCAGGACCAACGCCACCGCCGCCGCCTGCACCACCAGCCACGGTGCCGCATGCGTCCAGGGATGCACCAGACCCGGTGCGAGGCGATCGAGCAGGCAGTACGTCGCCGGGCAGGCCAGCACCACACCGCCACAGCACCAGCCGCGTAGCACAACCGACCACCCGACCGCATGGCCGTTATAGCGGCGCGCCAGGGCCCGGCCCTGCAGGTAGGGCAGCAGCAGCCCGAGCAGGAGCCCCAGGGAGATGAGCAGTCCAGCCGTCGCGGGCGGCAGCACCGCGCTGGCCGCCGCCATGGCCCACAGCGGCGCGGCGAGCAGCGCCGCCGAGAGCGGCTGCGAACCGGCCACCACCGCGCCCACCGCCACCACGATGCCGCCATTGAGCAGGATGGCGGCGGCGCTCAGCACGCCTTGGCGGTGAAGCGGTAGTGGCTGACCAGCCATTCGCGGCCCTGGTGGAAGCCGAAGAGCTCCTCACAGGCCATGAAGAACATGCGCCAGCGCTCGACCTGGGTGCGGGGCTCATGCGGGCCGGGCTGTGCGGCGAAGACGCTCAGCGCCTCGCCCCGGCGCCGATCGAGGTTGTCCAGCCAGGCGCGCGCGGTGCGGGCGTAGTGCGCGCCGTTGACGCGCCAATGCTCCTCGATCGCCAGGTGCTCCTGGAAGTAGAGGAAGAGCTGGTCGGCGGGCATGATGCCGCCGCTGAAGAAGTTGCGTCCCATCCAGTCGTCCTCGCCCTCGGCGCTGAAGGGATAGGCGAAGGCGCGATGCGAGAAGATGTGCACGAAGAGTTTCCCGCCCGGCTTCAGCCAGGTGGCGATGCGGCGAAACAGCTCGTGGTAGTTGCGCAGGTGCTCGAAGCACTCGACCGAGACCACGCGCTCGAAGCGCTCGTCGATCTGGAACTCGCGCAGGTCGGCGGTGATGACCGTGACGTTGCTCAGGCCGCGCGCGCGGGCCTGGCCCATGATATAGGCGCGCTGCGAGTGCGAGTTCGAGACCGCGACGATGGTCGCCTGCGGGTAGTGGCTGCCCATCCACAGGGTCAGGCTGCCCCAGCCGCAGCCGAGCTCGAGGATGCGCTGGCCATCAGCCAGCTGCGCCCGCGCGCAGGTGGTCGCCAGCATGTCGTGCTCGGCCTGGTCGAGGGTGCCGCCATGCTCGGGCCACAGCGCGGAGCTGTACTTGAGATGCGATCCGAGCACCAGCTGGTAGAAGGCGGCCGGGACCTCGTAGTGCTGCTCGTTGGCCTTGTCGGTCTCGACTGCCAGGGGCGAGGCGCGCAGGGTTGCGACCAGCGCCATCAGGCGCTCCTGCTGGGCGGTGGGGTCGCCCGCCCCCTCGTCGCGCAGGCGCTTGCGCAGCAGCGAGCGGATGCCCATGCGGGTGAGGCGGTCGGGGACCAGGCCGCGTTCGACGAGGTCGATGGTGCTGGAGATCATGGCGTGCCTCGGTGGTCGGGGTCGGGGTCGGGGATGGATGGCGCGGACGGGGAGGGAAGCGGGCTGGACGGCGCTGCGCGCGCGGCAGGCGGTGGCGGCGGGTCGAGGGCGCGCTTGGGGAACCAGGGAATGAAGGCGCTGGTCGCGGCCTGGTAGCGGCGGTAGTCGTCCCCGCGCGAAGCCAGGGCGCGCGCCTCGGTGTAGGGGATGCCGGTGACGAAGACCAGAAGCAGCAGCAGCAGGATCGGCACCGGCGGCACCAGCCACCACCACGGTCCGCCCAGGCCCAGCAGGATGTAGCTGCACCACACCAGCCATTCGCAGAAGTAGTTGGGATGGCGTGAGTAGCGCCAGGGACCGCCACGGCAGGTCTGGCCCTTATGCGCAGGATCGCCGCGCCAGCGCGCCAGGGTGTAGTCGGCGTATGCCAGGCCGAGGAAGGAGGCCAGCCACAGCACCGCGCCGCACCAGTCGCCGGGCGCGCCGAAGGGCGTGGGATCGCGGGCGATGGCCACAAACGGCAGCGTGAACACCGCCACCAGCAGCGCCTGGGCCTGGAAGAAGAGGAAGAAGTAGGGCTGGGCGCGTGCGCCCCACTTCTGCCGCAGCATCTGGTAACGGCCGTCCTCGGGCTTGCCGATCACCCGGTCGCGCACCAGGTGGATGGTCAGGCGCAGCGACCAGGCGGCAATCAGCGCGCCGACGATGAGGCGCCGCCCCGGGTCGCCGGAACCCAGCGCGAGCGCAGCCACGCCGCCCACACCGATGCCGAAGGCCCAGCCGGCGTCGACCAGGCTCGCATCCTTGCGGCGCCACTGCACCAGCCACAACCCGGCCATCAGCACGCAGGCGAAGACCAGGACGAGGGCCAGGATCAGGAGGGGATCATGCGGCATGGGGCACCAGACGCAGGGGTGAGGACTCGGTGAGGCGTCGCGCCTGCCAGGCCAGGAGGGGCATGGCGATCGCCCATTCGCAGGCCACCGCCCCGAGGAAGGGCCAGAGGCCATGCGGGCCCCTCAGCGCGCCGAGGCGCCAGCCGGCGTAATAGGCCACGGGACCTCCCAGCGCGCCGAGCAGCGCCGCGAGGCGCAGGCGGTGCTGGAGGAACGACAGGCTCAGGCGCAGGGTGGCGGCGAAGGAGGGCCAGAGCACGGCCATCCACAGCGGCGGCCACGGGCCCGGATGCGCACCGCCCCGGAAGGACACCGCCCCGCCCAGGCTGCACAGGCCGTCGCCGACCACGCCGACCACGATGGCGATGAGCATCAGCACCAGCTCGCGTCCGAGCTCATGGACGCAGGCCAGGTGGATGAGCAGGCAGCCCGCGACCACCACCGGTCCGAAGAACGGCTGATCATGCGCAGCACCCAGCACGCAGGACCACCAGCCGAGCTGGTAGAGCCCGAGCTGGAGGTAGGGATAGGCGGCAAAGCGGGCGGCGTTGGCGGACATCACGCGAATCCGGGCTGCTGCCAGCCGGGCTTGGCCAGGAGCATCTGCACGGTGCCGATGGCGCGCTCGCGAAAGCCCCCTTCGCAATAGCAGAGGTAGAACTCCCAGAGGCGGATGAACTCCTCCGGATAGCCGAGACGGCGCACCTGTTCGACGTTCTCCAGGAAGCGGCCGCGCCAGGCGGCGAGGGTCCGGGCGTAGTGCGGGGTGATGTCATCGAGGTCGGTCAGGCGCAGGTCGCTGGCGGCGGTCATGGCCTGGGTCAGCGCGGTCACCGACGGGATGCAGCTGCCGGGGAAGATGCGCGCCTGGATGAAGTCCACCGCGCCGAGCGCCTCGTGGTAGATCTGGTCACTGATGGTGATGCTCTGCAGCAACATCGCACCCGCGGGCTTCAGCAGCCGGCCGCAGGTCTCGAAGTAGCGCCCATAGAAGCGATGGCCCACCGCCTCGATCATCTCGATCGAGACGAGCTTGTCGTAGGTGCCGGTCAGGTCGCGGTAGTCGGCCAAAAGCACGGTGATGCGCTCCGACAGTCCCGCCGCGCGGATGCGCTCGGTGGCCAGGCGGTGCTGCTCGGCCGAGATGGTGGTGGTGGTCACGCGGCAGCCGCGGCTTGCGGCGGCATGGATGGCGAAGCCGCCCCAGCCGGTGCCGATCTCAAGCAGATGATCGCTGGCGGTCAGGCCCAGGGCCGCGCAGATGCGCTCGTTCTTGGCGGTGGCGGCTTCATCGAGTGTTGCGGCCGGATGCGGGAACCAGGCGCTGGAATACATCATCGACGAGTCCAGGAACAGCGCGAAGAGCTCATTGCCGAGGTCGTAGTGCGCACTGATGTTGCGCCGGCTGCCGAGCTTCGAGTTGCGCTTGAACCAGTGCGCGAGGCTGCGCAGCGGACGCAGGATGGTGTTCACGCCGCCTTCCATCTCGCTCATCGCCTGGCGGTTGCGCGTGAAGATGCGCATCACGGCGGTGAGGTTGTCGCACGTCCAGTAGCCGGCCACGTACGCGTCGGCGGCGCCGATCGTGCCGCCCCACACCACATGGCTCCACAGGGTCGGATCGAGGACGCGGATGGTGGCGGTCAGCGCGGGATCCGCCTCGGCCTGCCCGACCGTCAGGCGCTGGCCATCCTCGATGAAATTCAATTGGCCGCTGGTGATCAGGCGCAGGCGGCGGACCACCGCCTCGCGCGCCAGGCGCACCGGCAGGCTGACCGTGGAAGCGGGAGCGGCGTGGGCGATGGTACGGTTCATACGGCGGTCGCTTCACGAAGGAGGGTGGGTGCGGGTGCGGGTGCGATCGGGGAGTTCGGGGCGGTGCCTGAGAGCGATGAGGTCATTGAGGTTGAAGACGTCGATGCGGTAGATGACGGCGATGAACAGGAGGACGGAGAGCCGGAGGCGATGCCACCCTGGCCGCGTTGCCCGCTGGCGGGATGGTCGTGGACCGGCACGCGCTTGCGCCACAACCGTGCGGCCTGGAGGTAGATGCCGCCCACCACCTGGACGGACATCAGGGGATAGCGCCAGAACAGCGCATTGAGCGCCGGACCGCTGAGCGCATGCCGGCGCAGCGCCAAGCTTGCGGTGAAGCTCGGCGCCACGCCGGCGGCGGCGGCCTGGTCGGTGCTGGCCATGTGCACCCGCAGCTCGCGACCGGGGGTCGAGAAGCGCCAGCGGTAGTCCATGGCCATGGGCATGAAGGGCGAGATGTGGAACTGCTTCTGCAGCAGGAACTCATGCATCGCCTCGGGGTCGGATGCGGTTCCCGCACCGATCGGCAGGACATAGGCATGGCGTTCGAGCCAGGGGATGTTGGTGATCTCGGCGACGATCGCCTCGAGGGTCGAACCATCCCTGGCGAAGCAGTAATAGAAGGTCACCGGATTGAAGCACAGGCCGAAGGTGCGCACCTGGGTGAGCATGCGGATCGGCCCGAGCGGCCGCGTCCCGGCGGCGCGCGCGACGGTCTCGCGCACCGCGCTGGCGAGATCGCCGCTGCGTCCATGGTAGTCGGCGCGACAGAAGCTCGCCGGGGCGGGGCTCTCGAGACGCCACAGTCGCGACAAGGCGAAGACCTGCGGCAGCTCGTCCAGGTCGAGATAGAGCATGAACAAAGCGGCGCCGAAGGCGTGTGGGGTCGGAAGCGTGCGGTGATGATGCACGCGGCCTTCGAAGATGGCGCTGCGCAGGCCGCCGGCTGGCTGCGCGCCGGCGCCCGATGGGCCCACGGTCGCGGTCACGTCGGGTGCCGGGGGCACGCCATCCGACCAGCGCGCGGATGCATGCAGCGCGCTCATGGGACCATGATCCCGAACTGACGGGCGACCGCCAGGGCGCTGTTGACCCCATCCTCATGGAAGCCGTAGCCCCAGTACGCACCGCAATACCAGGTGCTCCTCTGGCCGCTGATCTCGGCATGGCGGCGCTGTGCGGCGACCGAGCGCACGGTGTAGATCGGATGCCGGTAGGTGACGCTGCGCAGCACGCTCTCAGGCGCGATGCCAGCCTGGTTGAGCGAGACCAGGAAGTGGCTCGGGCTGTCGAGCCCCTGTAGGACGTTCATGTCGTAGGTCACCGAGCAGGCCTCGTGCCCCTGGGACGGGATGCGGTAGTTCCAGGCGGCGCGGGCCAGATGGCGTTTCGGCAGGAAGCGCTGGTCGGTATGCAGGACCGCGCTGTTCTCCTGGAAGGTGAACGCGCCGAGGACCTGCTGCTCGGCCTCGGAGGGATCCTCGAGCAGGCGCAGCGCATCGTCGCCGTGGAGGGCCAGCACGCAGCCCTCGGCGCGCAGCACCTCGCCCGAGGCCAGGGTGACGGTGGCGCCATCGCTGCGGCTGATCGAGCGCACCGGGGCGTTGGTGCGCGTCGTCGCGCGAAACGGGGCGCTCAGCACCCGGGCATAGCTCTGCGAGCCGCCCTGGATGACGCGCCACTGCGGACGGTCGTTGACGCTCAGGAAGCCGTGGTTCTTGAAGAACTGCACCAGGTAGCGCGCCGGGAACTCGCGCATGCGGCCCGGAGTTGCCGACCACACCGCGCCGCCCATCGGCAGCAGGTAGTACTCAAGGAACTCGCGGCTGTAGCCGTTGGCCAGCGCGTACTCGCTGATCGTCGTGGTGTGGTCATCGCCGCTAAGCAGCTTCGGCGCCTCGCGGTTGAAGCGCATGATGTCCATGACCATGTGCCAGAAGGCGGGGCGCAGCAGATTGCGGCGCTGGGCGAAGAGCGTGTTCAGCGAGGTGCCGTTGTATTCCAGTCCGCTCTCGTCGTCATGGACGCTGAAGCTCATGCTGGTCGGCTGGCTCGGGATGTTGAGCGTCTGCAGGAGCTTGATGAAGTTGGGATAGGTCCAATCGTTGAAGACGATGAAGCCGGTATCGATGCTCCAGTCCCTGCCGCCATGGGCGATGGGGTGGGTCTGGGTGTGGCCGCCGACGTAATCGTTGGCCTCGCAGACGATGACCTGATGGCCATGGCGGTGCAGCAGCCACGCTGTGTACATCCCGGCGATGCCGCTACCGATGACGATCAGTTTCATCCGCAGGGGTGTCCGCAGGGGTGGAAAGGGCGGAGAAGCGCGATCTGTACGATATTACGATCAGCGCTTGCAGACGGATGTGAGGGCATGGACGGCAGCACAGCGGGGCTCGTCCTAAGCCAATGGCGGCAAGTTACTTATGCTATGTTAACGACAGTATACGGCTGCCCGACCCAGGCGTCCAAGCAGCCCAATACCATGGATATAGTATTATCCTGCTGCACGTCGCCTCGCTACCACCGTCGGCGCCATGCGCAGCGTCATCCAGACGCCGCCCAGCGAGCGCTCCAGGCAGTGGCGTGTCCTGACTGGCCACCAGTCAGTGGCGGCTCAGATGATCACATTGCCGCCGGTGACCCCGTAGATCTGCGCCGTGGTGAAGCTCGAGTCGCTGACCGCGAGCAGCACGTAGGTGCCGGCCAGCTCCGCCGGCTGGCCGGCGCGCTTGAGCGGGGTCTTGGCACCGAATTCCGGCAGCTGCTCGGGCGGCTGCCCGCCGCTCGGCTGCAGGGCGGTCCAGACCGGACCGGGCGCGACGGCGTTGACGCGGATGCCGCGCGGCGCCAGCTGCTTGGCCATTGATTTGGTGAACGAGACGATGCACGCCTTGGTCTGCGCATAGTCGACCAGGAACGAGGACGGGTCGAAGGCCTGTTCCGAGGCGGTATTGATGATCGCAGCGCCTGCCGGCAGGTGCGCCAGGGCCGCCTTGGTGATCCAGAACATGGCATAGACATTGGTCTTGAAGGTGGCGTCGAAGTCATCAGTGGAGAGATCCTGCAGCGCGGTGCGCGCCTGCTGGCGCCCGGCGTTGTTGACCAGCAGGTCGAGTCCTCCGAGCTGCGTCACCGCGTCTGACACCAGGCGCATGCAGAACGCCTCATCGCGGATGTCCCCAGGCAGGGGGACCGCGGTGCGACCGGCCGCGCGGATCAGGGCGACGACCTCGCGCGCATCGGACTCCTCGGCCGGCAGGTAGCCAAAGGCCACGTCCGCGCCTTCGCGCGCGAAGGCGATCGCGGCCGCCCGGCCCATGCCGCTGTCGCCGCCGGTGATCAGCGCCTTGCGGCCAAGCAGCCGGCCCGAGCCGCGGTAGCTGTGCTCGCCATGGTCGGGACGCGGGTTCATCTGCGAGGCCAGCCCGGGCCAGGGCTGGCTCTGCTTCGGGTAGGGAGGCTTGGGGTAGGCATCGAGCGGATTGGTGAGCACCGCTGCGGCCGGGCCACCGGCGGGTGGCTGGGCGGCGTTGCCGGACCCTCCTTCGGCTCCGGTCAGCACGCCGCCGGCCAGGGCGCCGACCGGCAGGCTGATCAGGCCCAGGGCGCCGGCGCGCAGCAGATCCCGTCGGGTCGGTCCACCGGAGGTGGTGCTGGAAGTAACCGTGGGATCCGTGGGGGTGGCCATGTGGGCTCCTGGAGGGGCCAATTGCAGGGCGGGGACCCGGTTATCCAATCATGACCTCGCCTGGTTTGCACGGTGTTGGCCAGCCTTAGTTGCCTGAACCATCGTGGTCTGACCGGTCAGAGCCGAAATACACCGGCGGTCCTGCGGGGTACGGACGGCCTGACGGCCGGACAGTTGAACAGTTGGTGCCGTGTCTGTGCTCCCCAGGTGCGCGGTGCGCATGAGGAGTATGGCATTCATCCCAGGGCAGGGGGCGTGGCGACCAATCCCAACAGTACGGACGTCCTGATATGGGCCCGCAGTGGGAGATGACGGCAACGTGAACGCCCCACCCCGCCCAAGTGCAATCTGCATAACCCTGCACGGTGAGTGCTGGCGTGGCGCGCTATGGCCATATGCGATACGCAGAGGTCCTGCATGAGCGACGTTCCGCCACCTTCGACCCCGCCCCCCGCGCTTCCAGCCCCCGCAGCGTCGGCGTCCGCGCCCACGGCGCAGCAGCTCGCAGCAAGCGGCCCTGCCATCCAGCCAGGCCAGCTCGCCCCGACCGGTGCCACCCAGCTCGCGCTGCCGGCGCCGCCCCAGCCTGAGCAGCCGCACCGGCATCGTCGCCATCGCCTCTGGCCCTGGCTGGTGCTGGTAGCCCTCCTCATCCTGGGCGGGGCGGGGTTTGTCGTCTGGCATCACCGGCATGCGCAGTCGGGAGCCGCCACGCCAGGCGGGGCGGCCGCACATGGCCCGGGGCAGGGTCCGGCCGCGATCACGGTCGGCAGTTCGCACAGCGGCGACATGAAGGTCTATGTCCGTGCCCTGGGCACCATCACGCCGATCACCACGGTCACGGTCTTCAGCCAGGTCACCGGGCAGGTCACGGCGGTGTCCTTCCACGAGGGGCAGATCGTGACCAAGGGCGACCACCTGCTCGACATCGATGCCCGCCCCTTCCAGGCGACGGAGCTCCAGGCGCAGGGCACGCTGCAGCATGATCAGGGGCTGCTGGCGGAGGCGCGCATGGATCTGCAGCGCTACCGCGCCGCCTTCGCCAAGGGCGCGATCGCCAAGCAGCAGCTCGATGACCAGGAGCAGCTGGTGGTCCAGGACCAGGGTTCCGTCGAGGCCGACCAGGGTTCCCTGGCGTATGACCAGGTGCAGCTCGGCTTCTGCCACATCACCGCGCCACTGACCGGACGCATCGGACTGCGTCTGGTGGATTCGGGCAATGTGGTCTTCTCCGGGACCGGCACCACCCTCGCCGTGGTCACCCAGCTGCAGCCGATCACCATGGTGTTCAGCGTCGCCGAAGATGACCTGCCGGCCATCGAGGAGCAGCTGCAAAGCGGCAAGACGCTCGCCGTCGACGCCTACGACCGCAGTGATGAGCATCGCCTCGAGAGCGGGCACCTGACCGCGCTCGACAACGAGGTCGACACCACGACCGGCACCGTCAAGTTCCGCGCCGAGCTGCCCAACGCCAAGCTGGCCCTGTATCCCAACCAGTTCGTCAATGCGCGTCTGCTCTTGAAGACCCTGCACCAGGCCACGCTGGTCCCGACCGCGGCGGTTCAGCACAACGGCCCCACTGCCTTCGTCTACGTGGTGAAGGACAATGCGGTCACGATGCAGCCGGTGACGGTCCTCTCCAGCGATGACAAGAACACCGCGCTCACCGGTCTGGGCCCCGGCGTGCAGGTGGCGACCACCGGCTTCGACCGCCTGGAGAATGGCGTCTCGGTGCAGGTGCGCGAAGCCGGCAACAAGGCTCCGGGTGGGGACGCGTCCGCCGCTAAGGGAAGTGATCGCGGCGGCGATCAGAGTGGCACGTCGGACAAGGGCGACACGGCGGATACGAACGACAAATCCGACAAATCCGACAAGGCTGACAAGGCTGACAAAGGCGATCAGTCCAGCACCTCCGGCCAGGACCAGGACGGCCATGGCGGCAAGAAGGATGCATCGGATCACACGGGCGGAGGCGCCAGCTCCGCACCATGAGCCCATCGCAGCCCTTCATCGTTCGACCGGTCGCGACCGCGCTGCTGATGGTGGCGCTGCTCCTGGCGGGCGCTGTGGCCTACTTCCAGCTGCCGGTCTCGGCGCTGCCGGAGGTCGACTACCCGACGATCCAGGTGCTGACCTTCTATCCCGGCGCCAGCCCGACCGTGGTGGCGACCGGGGTGACGGCGCCGCTGGAGCGGCAGTTCGGCCAGGTCGCCGGGCTGAGCCAGATGACCTCGACCAGCTCCGGCGGCGTCTCGGTGATCGTGATGCGCTTCCAGCTGTCGCTGAACATCGATGTCGCCGAGCAGGAGGTGCAGGCCGCGATCAATGCCGCGCAGAGCTACCTGCCGGCCAACCTGCCGACGCCGCCGATCTATTCCAAGTCCAACCCTGCCGACGCCCCGGTGCTGACCCTGGCCCTGACCTCCAACGAGATGGCCCTCTCCCAGGTCGAGGATCTCGCCGATACGCGCTTCGCGCCGAAGATCTCGCAGATCACCGGGGTGGGCCTGGTGTCGATCTCGGGCGGCCAGAAGCCGGCGGTGCGCATCCAGGCCAACCCCATGGCTCTCGCCGCCTATGGCATCAATCTCGAGGACCTGCGCAGCGCCCTGACCGGCAACAGCATCAACGCCGCCAAGGGCAACTTCGACGGTCCCGCGCAGGATTTCACCATCAACGCCAATGACCAGCTGCTCTCGAGCCAGGACTACCGCAAGGTCGTGGTCGCCTTTCGCGACGGCGCCCCCGTCATGCTCGATGCGGTCGCGCGCGTGATCGATTCGGTCGAGAACGACAAGCTCGCGGCGTGGCTTGATCAGACGCCTGCGGTGATCCTCAACATCCAGCGCCAGCCCGGCGCCAACACCATCCAGGTGGTCGACAGCATCATCAAGCTGCTGCCGCGCCTGCAGACCTCGTTGCCGGCCTCGGTGCATGTGCATATCGTCACCGACCGCACCACGGCGGTGCGCGCCTCGATCCGCGACGTCGAACTCGAGCTGCTGCTGGCCATCGGGCTGGTGGTGCTGGTGATCTTCGTCTTCCTGCGCTCGATCGCCGCCACCATCATCCCGGCCGTCACGGTGCCGTTGTCGCTGATCGGGACGTTTGGCGTCATGTACCTGGCCGGCTTCAGCCTCAACAACCTGGTGATGATGGCGCTGACCATCTCCGCCGGATTCCTGGTCGACGATGCGATCGTGATGATCGAGAACATCAACCGCTTCATCGAACAGGGCGAGAAGCCGATGGATGCGGCACTCAAGGGCGCCGAGCAGATCGGCTTCACCATCATCTCGCTGACCGTATCGCTGATCGCGGTCTTGATCCCGCTGCTGTTCATGGGTGATGTCGCCGGCCGGCTCTTCCGGCAGTTCGCCGTCACCCTGGCGGTGACCATCCTGCTCTCGGCCTGCATCTCGCTGACCTTGACGCCGATGATGGCCGCGCGGCTGTTGCGCAAGGTCCCCGAGCAGGGGCAGAACCGCCTGTACCGCGCCTCGGAACGCGTCTTCAAGGCGATCGTCGATTTCTACGGCAGGACCTTGAAGACGGTCCTCCACCACCAGGTCCTGACCCTCATCGTGGCGGTGGCGACAGTGGTGCTCACCGGGGTGCTCTACGTGGTGATTCCCAAGGGTTTCTTCCCGACGCAGGACACCGGCATCATCCAGGGCATCTCGCAGGCCGGACCGGCGACCTCCTTCCCGGCCATGGCGCAGGGGCAGCAGGCCCTGGCGAAGGTGCTGCTTGCTGATCCCGCGGTCGAGAGCGTCTCGTCGTTCATCGGCGCGGACGGCACCAACACCACGCTCAACAGCGGCCGCATCCAGATCAACCTCAAGCCGCTCGCCAGCCGCGGGATCAGCTCCACCCAGGTGATCGCGCGCCTCGGACCCAAGCTCAGCGAGGTGCCGGGCATTCGCCTGTACATGCAGCCGGTCCAGGACCTCACGGTCGAGGACCAGGTCAGCCGCACCGAGTATCAGTACACGCTTGAAGATCCCAGCCAGGGTGAGCTCGATCGCGTGGTCCATGGCCTGACCGTTCGCCTGGCCAAGCTGCCGCAGTTCGAGGACGTCGTCACCGACCAGCAGCTGGGTGGACTGGCCGCGTCCTTGACCATCGACCGCGCCACGGCGTCGCGCTTCGGCATCACCCCGGTGACCATTGACAACACCCTGTACGACGCCTTCGGCCAGCGTCAGATCAACACCCTCTATACCCAGCTCAACCAGTACCACGTGATCCTCGAGGTCGATCCCCGTCTGCAGCGCAATCCGCAGAAGCTTCAGGAGCTGTACATCCAATCCTCATCGACGAGCGGTACGTCCAGCGCAACCGGGCAGAACTCCGCCGGCTCGTCCTCCGGTGCCGGTTCCGGCGCCAGCCAGGACGCCGGCAATGCCCTGCTGAGCGCCACCGCCACCACCGGCGTGGGAGCGGTGCGCGCCGCCCCGGCCCTGTCGCCCACAGCGGCCGGTCCGGGCAGCTCCCCGGCCACCACCTCCTCAGCCCTGACCACCTCCGCCAGCCAGGCGGCGGGCGCCGGCGTCCTGAGCACGCAAAGCCGCTCTACCGGCACGGGGTCCGGCAACGATACCGCCACCGCCGGCACGTCGCGTGCGACCGCCAGCCATGGCTCGTCCGCCACGGCAAGCGGCGGGGCCGGTTCCTCGGCCGGCGGAGCGGGCGTGGCGGTGGCGACCCCGGTCCCCTTGAGCGCCTTCACCCGGCTGCAGATGCGCAATGAGATGCTGTCGATCAATCACCAGGGACAGTTTCCGGCCACCACCATCTCCTTCAATCTCGCTCACGGCTACTCCCTGGGCGCGGCCCTGACCGCTTTCAATGCAGCGGTCGCCCAGGAGCACCTGCCGCCCAGCGTCATCGCCGGATACCAAGGCGCGGCGGCTGCCTTCGAAAGCTCGATCTCCAATGAGGGGCTGCTGGTCCTGGCGGCGCTGGTCACGGTCTATCTGGTGCTCGGCATCCTCTACGAGAGCTACATCCATCCGATCACCATCCTCTCGACCCTGCCCTCGGCCGGGGTCGGGGCGCTTCTGGCCCTGATGCTCTTCGGCATGGATCTCGATATCGTCGCCATCATCGGCATCATCCTGCTGATCGGCATCGTCCAGAAGAACGGCATCATGATGGTCGACTTCGCCCTCGACCTGCAGCGGCGCAGCCACAAGAGCGCCGAGGATGCCATCTTCGAGGCCTGCCTGCTGCGCTTCCGCCCGATCCTCATGACCACGCTCGCGGCCCTGCTCAGCGGCCTGCCGCTAGCCTTCGGCACCGGCATCGGCTCGGAACTGCGCAAGCCGCTCGGGGTGGCGATCATCGGCGGGCTGCTCTTCAGCCAGATCCTCACCCTCTATACGACACCGGTGATCTACATCGTCTTCGATAAGCTGAGCCAGCGCTTCTCGCGCCGCGGCAGCCAGCCGCACGCGGATCAGGGACCGGGAGCGCCGACAGCTCCGGCGCCTGCCACGCCATGAACCCGTCGCGCATCTTCATCGACCGACCTGTCGCGACGACGCTGCTGACCGCGGCGGTGGCCCTGGCCGGGATCATCGGCTTCCTGGTCCTGCCGGTCTCGCCGCTGCCGCAGGTCGACTTCCCGACCATCAGCGTCGCGGCCTCGCTGCCGGGGGCGAGTCCCGAGATCATGGCATCATCGATCGCCACCCCCCTGGAGCGCGAGTTCGGACACATCGCCGGGGTGACCGAGATGACCTCGACCAGCACCCTTGGCACCACCGGCATCACGCTGCAGTTCGACCTCAGCCGCAACATCGACGGGGCGGCCCGCGACGTCGAGGCGGGTATCAACGCCGCGCGCAGCTACCTGCCCGCGAACCTGCCGGCCAATCCGACCTACCGCAAGGTCAACCCGGCCGATTCGCCGATCATGGTCCTGGGCCTGCAGTCGGACGTCTACGACATCCCCACTCTCTATGACGAGGCCTCGACCGTGATCGAGCAGCGCGTCGCGCAGATCCCCGGGGTCGGCGAGGTGCTGGTGGTGGGGGCATCATTGCCGGCGGTGCGCGTCGAGCTCGACCCGATGCAGCTGGCCAGCTATGGCATCAGCCTGCCGGCGGTGCAGGCGGTGATCAGCGGGCAGAACTCGAACCTCGCCAAGGGCCAGGTGTCCGATGGGGAGGTCAGCGCGGACATCATCGACAATGACCAGCTCGGCAAGGCGGTCGACTACCGCGGCCTGGTGGTGGGTTACCATGCAGGCAGCGCGGTGCATCTCTCCGACGTGGGTGACGTCATCGATTCGCAGCAGACCGTGCGCCAGGCCGGCTTCCTCGATGGCAAGCCCTCGGTCAACATGCTCGTCTTCCGCCAGCCCGGCGCGAACATCATCACCACCGTCGACGCCGTGAAGGCGGCGATGCCCTCGCTTCTGGCGACTATCCCCAAGGGCCAGCACCTCATCACCATCCTCGACCGCACCACCACCATCCGCGCCTCGGTCGACGAGATCGAGAGTACCCTGGTGATCTCGGTGCTGCTGGTCATAGGGGTGGTGTTCCTCTTCCTGCGCAGTCCGCGCGCCACCATGATCCCGGCGGTGGCGGTTCCGGTGTCCCTGATCGGCACCTGCGGGGTCATGTACCTGTGCGGCTTCTCACTCGACAACCTCTCGCTGATGGCGCTGGCGATCTCCTCGGGCTTCGTGGTCGATGACGCGATCGTGGTGATGGAGAACATCACCCGCCATGTCGAGGCCGGCATGGAGCCGAAGAAGGCCGCCTATCTCGGCGCCCAGGAGATCGGCTTCACCGTCTTCTCGATCAGCATGTCGCTGATCGCGGTCTTCATCCCGATCCTGCTGATGGGCGGTATCATCGGCCGACTGTTTCGCGAATTCGCGATCACGCTCTCGGCGGCGATCCTGGTCTCGATGCTCGTCTCGCTGACCGCCACCCCGATGATGTGCTCGCGCATCCTGCGCTCCAAACAGCAGCAGGAGCAACGCGGCGGCCATGGGCTCCTCTACCGCTTCAGCGAGCGGATCTTCACCGCACTTATCGCCGGCTACCGGCGCAGCCTGACCTGGGCGCTGGACCATCCCTGGATCCTGCTCCTGATCTTCGTGGGCACGGTCGCATTGAACGTGCTGCTCATCGACCGCATCCCCAAGGGCTTCTTCCCGCAGCAGGACACCGGGGTGATCCAGGGCGGGCTGCAGGGTCCCCAGGACACCTCCTTCATCGCCATGCGCGGTGCGGTCCAGCAGTCGGTGTCGATCGTCAAGGCCGACCCTGCGGTCGAGCACGTGATGGGCTTCACCGGCGGCCAGGGCGCGACCAATTCCGGCTTCGAGTTCATCGCGCTCAAACCGCTGCCGGTGCGCAAGGCCAGCGCGCAGGCGATCATCACCCGCCTGCGCGGCGCGCTCACCAAGGTCCCCGGAGCGGCGACCTTCCTGCAGCCGGTCCAGGACATCCGCATCGGCGGCCGCCAGACCAACGCCATGTACCAGTACACGCTCCAGGCCGAGAGCTCGGATGATCTGCAGCACTATGGCCCTGCCCTGCTGACCGCGCTGCGCAAGACCAAGGGTTTCCTGGACGTCAATTCCGATCTGCAGAACCATGGCCTGCAGGCCGGGTTGACCTACGACCGCCCGACCGCGGCGCGGCTCGGGGTGACCCCGGCGCTGCTGGACCGCACCCTCTATGACGCCTTCGGGCAGGCCGAGGTCTCGACCATCTACACGGAGCTCAACCAGTACTACGTGGTGATGGAGGTGGCGCCGCGCTACTGGCAGTCCCCCGGCGGCCTTGCCGACACCTACCTCGTCCCCAACCCCGCAGGCGGGGCGATCCCGCTGCGCGCGGTGGCGGCCTATGCACCGTCGACCTCGCCCCTGGTGGTCAACCATACCGGGCTGTTCCCTTCGGTGACGGTGTCGTTCAATCTCGCGCCCGGCTACTCCCTGGGCCAGGCCACCGATGCGATCGAGGCGGTGAAGACCGCGCTCGGCCTGCCGCCATCGATCCATGGCCAGTTCGCCGGCACGCTGCAGGCCTTCCAGGCTTCGCTCAAAAGCGAGCCGTACCTGATCCTGACCGCGATCGTCGCCGTCTACATCGTCCTCGGCATCCTCTATGAGAGCCTGATCCATCCCCTGACCATCCTCTCGACCCTGCCGCCGGCGAGCGTGGGTGCGATGCTGGCGCTGCTTGTGACCGGCGAGGAGCTCGATGTGATGTCGATCATCGGCATCATCCTGCTGATCGGCATCGTCAAGAAGAACGCGATCATGATGATCGACTTCGCGATCACCGCCGAGCGCACGGATGGCAAGAGCACCCGCGATGCGATCTTCGAGGCGTCTCTGCTGCGTTTCCGCCCGATCCTCATGACCACGATGTCGGCCCTGTTCGGGGCGATCCCGCTGGCCCTGGGTGCGGGTATCGGCTCCGAACTGCGCCGTCCGCTCGGCATCGCGATCATCGGCGGTCTGATCGGCAGCCAGATCCTCACGCTCTACAGCACGCCGGTGATCTACCTGATGATGGACACCCTGCGCTTGAAATTCACCCGTCCGCATCCTGTCCCTGGCACCGCGCCGGCGCCCGCCGGCGGCGGCGCCGGACCCTCCCTGAGGCCCGCATGAGCATCCGTTCTGGTCATCGCGCCATCGTCGCTGGTTGTGGACCCTGGGGACTCGGCATCGCCCTGGCGCTGGCGCTGAGCGGATGCGGCGGTCCTGATTACCAGCGTCCGACCCTCGCCGTGGCGCCTGCCTACCAGGAGACGGCCACGGGTGCGCCCCTGCCGCCCGGCACCTGGCAGCCGGCTCGGCCGGGGGATGCGCTGCCGAAAGGCGCCTGGTGGGAGATCTTCCACGATGCGCAGCTTGATGCGCTTGAGCGGCAGCTGGAGTCCGGCAACCAGAACATCGCCGCGGCCTACCACAACCTCATGGCGGCGCGCGCCCAGGTGCGCGAGATGCAATCCGGTTATTCGCCGACCCTGTCGGTGGCCCCCGCAGTCGGTCGCAGCCATGTGCCATCGACCATCGGGCCGGCGGCGGGCGGGGACGGACATGGCGAGACCGGCAACACCTTCTCGCTGCCCTTCGACGCCTCCTGGGAGCCCGACCTGTGGGGACGGGTGCGCAACCAGGTGCGCGAATACCAGTACGCCGCGCAGGTCAGTGCCGCCGATCTGGAGAACGAGCGCCTCACCGAGCAGGCCGACCTCGCGGTCTTCTACCTCGAACTCCACGGCCAGGACACCCTGCAGGGGCTCTACGACCGCACCATCGTCGATGACCGGCAATCGCTGGAATTGACCCAGAGCCTCTTGACCACCGGCATCAGCAGCGAGGGCGATGTCGCCGCCGCGCAGGTGACCCTCGCCCAGGCCGAGGCCGCCGCCTCGGGCATCGGCACCAACCGCGCGGTCTACGAGCACGCCATCGCCACCCTGATCGGCCGTTCAGCCTCGCAATTCCGCATGCCACCCGGCAGCCTCGATACCCTTTTGCCGCCGATCCCGGTGGGCGTGCCCTCGCAGCTGCTCGAGCGCCGTCCGGACATCAGCGCGGCCGAGCGCACCATGGCCCAGGCCAATGCGCTGATCAACGTCGAGCGCACCGCCTACTATCCGACCCTGACCCTCAGCGGCAGCGCCGGGCTGGAGTCCTCGGCGCTCTCGACGCTGTTCTCGGCGCCGGCCGAGTTCTGGTCCCTGGGCGCATCGCTATCCGAGCTGCTCATCGATGGCGGCCTGCGCAAGGCGACCGTCGACCAGTACCAGGCGCTCTTCGATGCCGACGCGGCCGCCTACAAGCAGGCGGTGCTGACCGCCTTCCAGCAGGTCGAGGACGGCCTGTCGACACTGCGCATCCTCTCGGGGCAGATCCAGGGGCAGGACGCGGCGGTGCGCGCCGCGAGCCGCTACCTCGACCTGGAGCTGGTACGCTACCAGACGGGCATGGACCCGTATCTGTCGGTGATCAGCGCCGAGACCAGCCTGCTGGCCACCCAGGAGACCGTGGTCGGCCTGCGCGTCAACGAACTCACCGCGGCCGTGCAGCTGATCCAGGCCCTGGGTGGCGGATGGGATGCCAGCCAGCTCAACGCCTCCGGGGAGCCGCCGCACCCACACGGCTGAGGGCGAGCCGTCGCAGCGAGCGCTTCCGATGGGGCGCTCACCGGGGTGCGATTGCACGTCGGGAGCGCCGAAGCCGCGCATGAGAACGATTGTCGGTCGACACTCCGCTGGCTAGCCTGCGGGCTGGTGCCGCCCGCCGCGCCGCCAGTCCGATCCGACCGCTTCCAGGAGACTGTCATGACCCCATGCTGCCGGTTCGCATCCGTCGTGCTCTGCGCGCTGCTCTCGGTCGCGATCTGGGGCGCCGATGGCCAGACCGCCACCACGCCCGTCTCCGGGCTGGGCGGCTCCCAGGACGGCACCACGCCGCAGACCGTGTCGGATCATGATCAGCAGTTCGTCACCGCCGCCGCCCTCGATGACCTCTTCGAAGTGAAGAGCGCCCAGGTCGCGCTGAACCTGGGTGTGCCCAAGCTGGTGCATGATTATGCCCTGCTCATGGTCGACGAGCATCATTCCGGCGCGACCCGTCTTGCCCAGATCGCCAAGGCCCAGGGCGATCAGCTGCCGACGGAACTCGATGCGAACCGGCAGCATGATCTCGATGGTCTGGAAAAGTTCCAAGGCGACGACTTCGTCACGCTCTATGACAAGGGCCAGCGCCATGACTACGACCAGGTCCTGGCGCTCTACCAGGATGAGGCGGCGCACGGACATGATCGCGCGCTGATGGATTACGCGCAGGGGCGCCTGGCGATGATCCATCATTACCGCGATATGATCGATGGCCTGCCGGGCCTTACGGACAATGGCAATGGCAGCGGCAATGTGCCGCAAGCCCATTGAGTGCCAGATCCGGCACCGTGGCGTGGCAGGATATCGCCTCGGAATCCTCAAGAACAACCAGGCAAAAAAGGAGGGATGCAGCCGTGCCGCATCCCTCCGTCGCATGCATCAACGCCGGTGCCGATGTCGCCAGGTCGCCATCATCGGCTCAGCAGTCAATGACCGTGCGCGCCGTGCGCATGGATCGCCGCTTCGGCGAGGGTCGAGAGCTTCTCGTCGGCCGACTCCTCCTCCTCGAGGGTCTCCTGGAGCAGCTCGGCGGCCTCGCTCAGGCCGAGCGCCTGGGCCCAGGTCACCGCGGTCTCGTACAGCGCCATCTCATGATGCTCGACCGAGCGGCCGACAGCGATCAGCACAGCGTCCTTGACGCTCGGCTCGCCCTTGGCTGAGATGATCTCATCGCCCTCGGCAACCAGCGCCTTGAGCACCGAGGCGGTGACCCGCTGCGGCTTCTCGTTGAGCATCTGGAAGATGCGCTCCAGGCGGAGCACCTGTCCCTCGGTCTCGGTGAGATGGCTGCCGAAACCCTGTTTGAGCTCGGGATTGGTGGCCGCCTCGCGCATCTTGGGCAACGCCTCGACGAGACGCAGTTCGACGTCATAGAGGCATTGCAGCTTGTGTCCGAACGCCTGCTGGAGCGATTCAAGTTTCACGGTGGTGAAGAGTGCCATGGGTGGCCTTTCCGTACGGGGGGTGCGGTATGCGGGGATAGGTTCTCGACGAGACGGCATCCGGGATCCATCCATGCGATGGGAAAGCCCGAATCGGCCGACCGGCCACTGGTGCCGACGTATATTGTAACCGGGCCCTGGGCGCCTCCGGGGCTACGTTTCCCAAAAGATTGGACGCTGTCTACCAGGTCCTTCGCCTGGGCACTGGATAGGTGTGGCGTGTGCATGCCAGCCCGCGCAGCGGGCGGCGTGGAAGCCTGGGTGGCTACCGTTCCGCCCCGGGGAGCCGGGTCATGGCCGCAACGCAGGGGCTCGCGCTGAGCGCGCCGACGACCGGGTCCGCTTCGTGGCGGCAGTTGCTGCTGTGCGTCGGACCGGGCTTCCTGGTCGCGGTCGGTTACATGGATCCGGGCAACTGGGCGACCGACATCGCCGCCGGGTCGGCCTACGGCTATGGCCTGCTGTGGGTCATCGTCCTGGCCAATGTCGTGGCCATGGTGCTGCAGCGCCTCGCGCTGGCCCTGGGCATTGCCAGCGGTCGCAACCTGGCGGAGATCTGCCGTGAGCGCTATGCGGGACCCGTGGTCATCATGCTGTGGCTGGTGGCGGAGTTGGCGATCATCAGCACCGATCTGGCCGAGGTCATCGGTACCGTGATCGCCCTGCAGCTGCTGGTCCATCTGCCGCTGGTCTGGGGCCTGGTGGCGAGCGTGATCGAGGTCTTCCTGGTGCTCGGCCTGCAGCGCTGGGGGGTGCGGCGGCTCGAGGCCACGGTGCTTGCCCTCATGGCGATCATCAGCGCCTGCTTCGTGCTGGAGCTGCTCTGGGCGCCGCTGCGCTGGGGGGCGATGGCGCAGGGCCTGCTGCCGGGCATGGCCATCTGGCATGATCCGGCCATGGCCTACATCGCCATCGGCATCGTCGGCGCGACGGTCATGCCGCATAACCTCTATCTGCATTCCGCGCTGGTGCAGAACTGCGCCGCTGGCGTGCCACGTAAGCGCGCGATGACCCTGGCCGGGATCGACTCGAACGTAGCGCTCGGCGTGGCGATGCTGATCAATGCCGCGATCCTGGTGGTGGCCGCGGCCGCCTTCCATGCGCATGGAAGGCATGACGTGGCCAGCCTCTCCCAGGCCCATGGCCTGCTGGCGCCGCTGCTCGGCGCGCCCTTGGCAGGCACGGTCTTCGCCATCGGCCTGCTGGCCTCGGGCATGAACGCCACCATGACCGGGACGCTGGCTGGCCAGGTGGTCATGGAGGGATTCATCCGCCTGCCGCTGCGTGCGGTGACGCGCCGGCTCGTGACCCGGGGCGTGGCGGTCATCCCGGCCGCGGTGATGATCCTGCTTGGCGGTGTCGCCGGGCTCGACCATCTGCTCATCCTCAGCCAGGTGGTCCTGGCCATCCAGCTGCCCTTCGCCGCGATCCCGCTGCTGTTGGCGACCAGCGATGCGGCGGTGATGGGCAGCCTGCGCATCAGCCCGGCTCTGCGCCTGGGCGGCTGGGCGATCTGCATCGTGCTCTGCGCGCTGGCCGTGGTCGCGGTGCTGTTCTAGCCTCTGGCGATCGTCGCGCTGCGCTGGTCCGGGACGCCCGCCGCCCTGCCGACTCAGCTGCGGGGATGGATGCGCACCGGCAGGCGGCAGGCGGCGGCGAGGACCAGCGCCTGCAGGGCCATGAGCACCATGAAGGGCAGGAGGAAGCCGTTGGGCCCGATCGCGCCACGCCGGGTGGCCGTCGCGCCGAGCACGATCGCCATGAGCGTGGTCGCCACGGGTCCACCGAGGCGCTGCGCGATGTTGGTGGCGGTGGTCGCCTGGGCGAGGCGCTGCGTGGGCACGGCCGCATAGGCGGCCGAGACCGAGGGGATGCCAATCGCGCTCTGCCCGGCGCCGCGCCCGATCATCGCCAGGACCACCATAGCCGAGCCCACGTGGTGCCCGGTCATCCACAGGAAGGGTAGTGTGCTGATCCCCGCCACCAGGATGCCGGTGACGGACACCGCACGGCAGCCGAAGCGCTCGGTGAGCGTACCCATCAGCGGATAGATGCAGAGCATGCCCAGTCCCATCGGCGCGAGCAGCCAGCCGGCCTGGGTGGGCGACAGCGCGCAACCGCTGATCAGGAACAGGGGGATCAGCAGCTGCCCGGCGAAGGTCGCGCCATTGGAGAGGAACTGGGTGCGGGTCGCCGCGGCGAAGACCGGGATGGCGAAGAGCCTGAGATCGACCAGGGCCGTCTCGCCATGGCCCAGGGCGTGCGCGATGAAGCTTCCGATCAGGGCCAGCGCGGCGAGCAGCGCCATCATCCCCGGCAGCCGGGTCGCATGCTCAAGGCCATAGAGCAGGCAGACCAGCCCGGGCGAGATGAGCAGGAAGCCGCGCAGGTCGAAGGGCCGGCGCTCCGGCTCGGCGCCATCGGCGGGCAGCATGACCGCCGCCAGGGCGACCCCGAGGATGCCGACCGGCAGGTTGATGTAGAAGAGCCACGGCCAGTGCGCGTACTTGAGGATCGCGCCCGCCACGGTGGGGCCGGCGATCGGCGCGAGCAGGATCGGCACGGCGGTATAGCCGATGATGCGCGCCAGGTGCTTGCCGGCGATCCTGGCCAGCATCAGCTGGGTCATCGGCGCCAACAGCCCGCCGGCGACGCCCTGCAGCACGCGCGCGCCGATCAGCTCCGGCATGGTGGTCGCGGCGCCGCACAAAAGCGAGGTCAGGGTGAAGGCGCTGAAGCACAGCAGGTAGAGGCGCTTGGCGCCGAGCCGCGCCACGCACCAGGCGTTCAGCGGCAGCATCAGCGCCAGGGCCAGCAGGTAGCCGCTGATGATCCATTGCGCCGCCTGGATGGTGGCGTGCAGCTGGTCGCGGATCGTGGCCAGCGAGAAGTTGACCACGGTCGCGTCCATCTGCGACAGGAAGGGTCCGATGCAGACCACGCAGGCCACGCGCCAGACGCGTGGATCGAGGTGCTCGAGCGCGGACGGCGCTGGTGGGGCGGGGGTCTCAGCCACCGGTGTGGCCGACGGGCTCGGCGAGCACGCCGATCAGGAGGCGGATATGCCCGGCCAGGTCCGCCTGGCGCGCCCTGGGCAGCGTCGTGAGGCGGTTCTCGATGGAGGCCAGGGCGCGGCGGTAGTTGGTCTCAAGCGACGAGACCGCCAGGGGAGTCAGGTGCAGCTCGATGCGGCGCCGGTCGGTGGCATGCCCCACCCGGGTCAGGAAGCCCTGTCTGACCATGGTCTCGACCATGATCGAGGTGGCCGGCTGGGTGGTGCCGAGGGCCTCGCTGAGCTGGCCGACCTGGCTGGTGCCATTTTGGATAGAGCGCAGCATGCGGTACTGGGTGAGGTTCGGGCCGGTACCGGCGCCGCCTACCGAGGAGCGGAACTCCTGGCGAATCAGCCGCTTCAGGATCGATGACAGCTCGACCAGCTCACGCGCCAGGGGTGATGCATTATCCATATAAGATATAATAGACATAGTATATATGCATGTCAACCTGGGCCCGCTGGAGACCACGCATGCCGATCGATCCCGCCACGACCGCCGTCTTGTCCCTCGACGTCCAGCAGGGCCTCCTGGGCTTCGCCCCCGAGGCGCAGTCCGCCATTCCCGCCGCTGCCCAGACCGTTGCCGCAGCACGGCGTCTCGGCTGCCGCGTGTTCCACGTCGGGCTTGGCTTCGAGCCGGGCTATCCCGAAATCCAGCCGGGCCATCCGCGCTTCGGCATGATCAAGGATCGCGGCTTGTTCCTCATGGGCTCGGACTCGGCGCGGGTCCATGCCGCCATCCATCAGGAGGGTGACGTGTTCATCGCCAAGCACCGCGTCAGCGGCTTCTCCGGCAATGCCCTGGAGATGATCCTGCGTGCGCAGGGCATCCGGACCCTGGTCCTGTTCGGCTTCACGACCAGCGGCATCGTGCTGTCGACGCTGCGCCAGGCGGCCGACCTCGACTACCTCTGCATCGTGGTCAAGGATGCCTGTTATGATGGCGACCCGGAAGTCCATCGCGTGCTGACCGAGAAGGTCTTCAGCGCGCAGGCGACGGTCCTCACCGCTGCGGAGTTCGCCGTCTCGCAGGCGACCTAGCCTGTCAGTGGCGGCCACCGCGTGGCCGCGGGCAGGATGAATCAGCCACATCCGGACGCGCGCACGGTCAGGTACAGTCCTGCCGCCATGAGCACCGCCCCGATGGCGCGGGCAACGCGGTGTCCTGTCGCGGGCAGGCGTTCAATGGTGATGGCAAGCGCAACGACCGCCATGACCCGCAGGTCCATGACTCCAACGACCAGCAGGATGACCATCAAGCCGGCGCAGCAGCAGCTGCAGTGCAGGCCCAGGTGCAGGCCTTGCCGCCAAGCGGTGCCGGCATCGGGCGGGAGACTGCCGCCGCGAACGGGTTGCGCCTGGCAGCAGGCGAGATGGCGCGCCTTCCATGGGGTCCATTGCAGGATTCCTGCCAGCAGTACCGCCACCCCGACCGCGATCGGCACCCCGCGAGCCATCGCCGGCATGCGCATCACGGCTGTCGCCAGGCCGATGCCCAAGGGAAAGCTGGCCAGGCCGAAGCACATCCAGACCAGGAAATAGGCCGTGCCCACCAGCAGGGTCAGCCGCCCCAGGCGGTTCGGTGGCCTGCTGCCAACCGCATCGCGATAGCGACGCAGCATGGGCACCAGGGACGGCAACATCATGGCGACCATCATCACCGCCCACATGCCAAGATAGGTCATGGTCGCGCCGGTCCACGTCTGGCCCGGCATCCGCATCCAGGCCATGGACAAGGTCCAGCCGCCGGGCATCGGCATCCCGCCCATCGCCGCCATGGCGGCGCACCAGAGCGTGGTGAGGATTGCGCTGCTGGCGAAGAGCAGGGCCGCAAGGCCCAGGAAGAGCCATTCCGAACGGCGCTCCGCCAGCACCTGATCCTGGCTCACGGCCGGTCATACTCGTCATGGCGACGCCACCAGAAGCCGTCCTCGTTGCGGCCCTTGGGTGCCCGGTCGAGCCACTGATAAGCGCCCCACAGTCCGTCCAGTCCACGGGTATAGGTGGAATAGGTATGGTAGACCACCCCATCCTCGCGCACGAACGCGCTCATGCCGGGGCGATCGAGGGCGTAGGTGGTCGCATCCGTTCCGCAGGTGCGGGCGATCTGGGCGACGGTCGGCGATACCGGCTGTTCGTCCATGGCGTGTCCGGCGTGTTGGTAGTTGTAGTCGACATCGCCCAGGCGCTGCTGCTCCTCGGTGAAGGCGACATGGAAGTCGGCGTTGAAGTCGCTCCCGAGCGAGGACGCCCAGGGAAAGGTCCAGCCCATCCGCCGCTTGTAGGCCTGCAGCGTCGGCAGTGGCGCCCGCGATACCGCGTGGAGCGTCACGTCGTGGTTTTCCAGATGGGTGACGAAGCCGTTGAAGCCGTCGGCGATCGAGGAGCAGGACGGACAGCCGGCGCTATAGCCAGGTCCGAACATGAAGTGATAGACCAGCAGCTGAGACCGTCCGTTGATGAGGTCCGCTAACCGCCTACTCCTGCGATAAATCCACTTACTAACGATTATTTAAATATTCAATACGATTGTCGTAAACTGGATTAGTAATTATATTTTTCGATGCTGAGCTGAATAGCGGTGCGTCACCAAGCCATTTACTGGCGATCTGTGACCTTAGGTCAGGCTAGATGCCATTTTCGCAATATGTAATCTTAGTTCAATTGTTTTCGTTGATTGTCGTCCTTAGTAATACATTTGTAATAGTTACGTGAATTTACGGTCGTCACAAGATTATTTATGGAGATTCCAGCCGATAGAGTTTACCATAAATCCATGGACGTCACCATCGGTATTCCGAAACGACTTGGCTACCTTCCGCTTGTTGTCGATGTCCTGCGACGCACGGGACTACTGGACATCATCGATCAGGCCGTTCCAAAGCATCCACGTAGCAAAGTTGCCACAAGCGACTGCGTGGCGGTCATGATGTGCGCCATCTACTCTGGACATCATGACCTCTGGCGGATGTCCGATCGACTCGCGCAGTTTGATATGCCAACGATTATGCAATGCGCTGACTTTGATCTCTCAGCCTTTACCGAGGAACGGCTGGCCAAATCACTCGATCAGTTGTACCTCAAGAATCCTGACATGTTGATGACGACTCTCGCCGTCCAGGCCATCTCACGATTCGACTTGAATACGGACTTCCTGAATTTCGATACGACATCTTTGATATTTTACGGCTGTGAGGACGACGATGACCTGACGGCACTCCACGACGCCACTCAACCATTTCCGCCGCCACCTATGATAACTTTTGGCCATTCGAAGGATCATCGCCCCGATCTGAAGCAGATCATGTTCGGGACACTCGTTACCGCAGATGGAGGCATCCCGATTTTCGGTAAAGCTCTAGATGGAAACGCCTCCGATTCAGCCTCAGCCGCAGCATTCTTTGCTCAGGTGCGTCAACTCGTTAAATCACCCCGGGAAGTCTGCTGTGTCGCAGATAGCAAGGGATGGTGTGCGCGAGTACTTCATTTGGTTAAACGAGAGAAGCTGCGCCTGCTTTCCCGTCTCCCACGTAATCATTCCACCCATCAGTGGGTGATGGCCCAGCCGAGAGGTCGACTCAAGCGTGTCGATCGGACCAACAGTCGAGGAAAGAAAACAGACGAATTCTACGAGATCGATGGATTTGACTGCGAAGAAATCCTCGATCTTCCGAAGGATCTCCATGAGGAGGGCCAGCCGAAGATTGTCGATGTCAAGGCTCGCGCCGTGCGAGTGTTCTCAAGCGCACTGTTTCGGCGCAAGGAGCGAACCCTGAAGAAAACGGCGACTCGCGAAGAGGCCCTGGCGAAACGCCGCATCGCCGACTGGCAGGGAATTGCCTATGCCTGCCAAGAGGATGCAGATCGCGCAGCCAGTCGCCAGCAGGCCGAAGATGAGTTTATTACCTTCGACATTCTTCCCAGTGTACGCTCAGTCAAAGGACCATTTAAGCGTGGACGAGGACGTCCTCGCAAACATCAGGAACCGGCCCTGGAATCCAACCACTTTCGAATAGATTACACGCTCCGGCCCACATCCGATAGCGAACGCGCTGAGCGCTTGCGACAGCAGGCAACTTTCGTCCTCATCCGAACCAGAGATTCATCGTGGCACATCAGCGACGAAGAAATGATCGAACGGTATAAGGGCCAGTATTACAACGAACACGGATTTGCCTGGCTCAAGTCAGGACCGAGTTACAAAGGACTGAATCCACTCTTCCTGGAAACGCCTCATCGAATTGCATCGCTGTGTTTTCTCTATGTCGTAGGGCTGATGATATGGACCATCATTCAAAGGACGGTTCGGGGAAATCTCGCAAAATGGAAGCAGGGATTGCCATATCATCGTAACAAGCCAAGTGATCGCATTACTACCAGATTTTTCTTCGAGCTCTTTCCAGCAGTCCAGACGGTCCCCTACACGACACCCGATGGCGAAGAGAAGGCCCAGCTGGTGGGTGTGACCGAAACCATTCAATTGGCGTGCAAGGCGCTAGGATCCAAGCTCGAGGTGTTCAAAAACGTTGGCGGTCGAAAATAGGGGTTAATAGACATGCCCGATGCAGGAGCATGCGACAAGAGGAATGGCAGCCTATGTCGCGATAACGGATAGCCGGCACATAA
>Ga0302314_10003134_pt1 | contig 30599 bp, 36 predicted proteins | sample III_Palsa_N2_3_FD_200533 | JGI IMG/M metagenome (GOLD analysis project Ga0302314, IMG submission 200533) | Peat permafrost microbial communities from Stordalen Mire near Abisko, Sweden - III_Palsa_N2_3 | ecosystem: Environmental > Terrestrial > Soil > Palsa > Peat permafrost | place: Sweden... | reverse complement strand
CGTTCTCGGCTCGCTGCCCACCTCGCGACCCCAACGTCGCAGCGACAAGCGCGCAGCCAGAGCCGAAGCACCCGCAGGCTTAGAAGCCGCCGCCACGGACACGCCCAAGCCGCCAGCCAAGCGCAAGCCGGTCGCCAAGCCGCAGCCGGCCGCAAAGGCTGCCGCCAAGCCAAAAACCCCTGCAACGACACGACCGATCGCCGCCGTCAGCCCCGCTGCCGCAGCTAAGCCCCGTGCCGTGGCGAAGCCGAGAGCAGCCAAGCCCAGGACCGAAGCCAAGCCGACGGCAGCCGCCAAGCCCACGGCCGCAACGAGGCCCCAGGCACCCAACCTCAAAGCCGTCCCGCAATCGAAGGCCCGCTCGCGCCCCGAGCCGCCACCGCGTCCAGGAGCCCCGCGGCCGGTCCGGCCAACGCCGTCGATCGACCTCACAGATATCGCCGGGACGGCGATCAAGGCCGCGGCCGAACTCGCCGAGATCGGGCTTTCGGCCAGCGCCCGCGCGCTCAAACTCGCTGTCTCCCGTCTCCCGCGTCCGTAGCGATGTCTGATCGGATCACCCGCCGCATATCGGCGCTGGGGGTCACAGCTGCAGTCACAGCCAGGAGAATCGAGCCGTGGCTGCAGCCGCGACAGCTCTCGGTGCTTTCATAGCGTGGTTCTGGGCGCGGGGACAGCGCCGCAAGCGCCTGCCCGGCCGCACGCTGATCGTCTCCCAGCGGAAGTCGACGGTGATCGCCGCCGACGGCGCCGTGCGCTCGGTGCAGTCGGCTGAGCTGACTCTGCCCCAGGCCGAGTTCGCGCGGCTCTGGACCCCCGCGAACCTCGAAAACCTCGGACGCACCTACTGGCTCTTCCTGAGCCGCTCGACCTTGGGACTGATCCGCGTCAAGTACACCGAGAGCGACCGCTCGGTGGTCTTGCTCACCCGGCCGCTGGTGCTGCTGCGGCTCGCCGCGCCCGAGTACGAACTGGAGTCGGGACGCGGCCGGATCCGGTGGCGGATCGTCGACGGCCTCCTGGTCTCCCGCTCGCGCGGCGAATCCGGCTGGCTGGCGGTTGACGTACGCAGCAAGCAGCCTGAAGCTGATCCGGCAACGGTCTCAGTCGCCGTTGAGGTTGCGAACTTCTATCCGGCCATCGCCTCGCGCATCAGCAAGAGGGTCTACCAAGCGACCCAGGCCTTCTTCCACGTGCTGGTGACCCACGCCTTCCTGCGCTCACTGGCGACGCTCGAACTCGCCGAGTCGAAAGTCGGCAAGCTCCGCGCCGCGGACCCACCCGAGCCGCCCGCACCCGCGTAGCCGCCCGCACCCGCGTCGCCGCCCGCACCCGCGTAGCCGCCCGCACCCGCACTCTGGGGGAGTTGGTCGTTCCTACGACCACTAACTCCCCCAGAGTGCAACCCACAAGGCGGCGACCAACCGCCGGTACTTCTAGAAATCCAAGCGCTGGGCGTTGAGGTCGCGCAGCTTCGTGCGGTCGTGGCGGGCATAGACCCGTCGAACGGTGCCCGAGCGGGTGCGCATTACCAGAGACTCGGTGGTCGCCTTGCCACCGGGGGCGTAGCGCACGCCTTGCAGCACATCGCCGTCGGTAACACCGGTCGCCGCGAAGAAGACGTCATCGCCCTTGATCAGGTCATCGGCCGTGAGCACGCGGTCGAGTTCGTAACCGGCTTCCAGGGCACGTCCGCGCTCGTCATCGTCACGCGGCCATAGGCGCCCGAGCAGCTGGCCGCCCAGGCACTTGATCGCCGCGGCCGAAATCACGCCCTCAGGCGTACCACCGATGCCCCAGAGCAGATCAACCGGCGAGTTGTCAGAGACCGCCAAGAGTGAACCGGCCACGTCTCCGTCGATGATCAACCGCACCCGGGCGCCGGCCTCGCGCACCGCCGCCATCTGCGCGTGATGGCGCGGACGGTCGAGCATCACGACCACGACGTCACGGATATCGACAGCCCGGCGGGCGGCAACCAACTTCAACGTCTCCGGCAGCGGGCGCTCCAGGTCGAGCAGATCCGCGATCTCGGCGCCACCGGCGAGCTTCTCCATGTATACGCAGGGCCCCGGATCGAACATCGCACCGCGCTCGGCCAGCGCGATCACCGTCACCGCGTTCGGCAGGCCCATCGCGCAGAGCCGCGTGCCCTCCAATGGGTCGACGGCAATATCGACCTGCGGCAGACTGCCGTCACCGATTCGCTCGCCGTTGTAGAGCATCGGCGCCTCATCCTTCTCGCCCTCGCCAATCACGACGACGCCGTCAAACGAGACGCTGTCAAGCACGTGACGCATCGCGTCCACCGCCGCCTGGTCCGCGCCCTCCTTGTCACCGCGCCCGATCATGCGCGCCGCAGCCAACGCGGCGGCCTCGGTCACACGCACAAGTTCAAGCGCGAGGTTGCGGTCTGGTCTGGTCGATGAAGATTCCATGGCGCCGGAGGCTAGTGGTTTGTCCTGTCGAGCGGTACCGATCGCAGGCTGATTAGCTAGCCGTGAGGACGCCGTACCACTAAGTTTCGGCGCATGGAGGCGATCGTCTACCGGCAGCTATTGCCGACCGTCGGCACGCTCAGCGCCGCTGAGCTGATCGGCTCGCTGCCGCTCGTCCACGACGATCCGAAGGTCGAACGCCCTTACACGGTCGTCAACTTCGTGGCCAGCGCCGACGGCCGCACCACCGTGGATGGGCGCTCACGTGGGCTCAGCGACCCGGGCGACCGCGAGCTCCACCGCACGCTCAGGGAGCGGGCAGACGCGGTCTTGGCCGGCACCGGCACGGTCGCGGCCGACGACTACGCCCGCATGCTGCCGGCGCCCGAGCGACGGCAACGGCGCCTCGCAGCGGGTCGTACAGCTGAACCACTTGCCGTGATCGTCACCCGTAGCGGCCGGCTGCCGCTCGGTGTGCGCCTGTTTTCCGAGCCGGAAGCCAGAGTGCTCGTCTTCTCGCCGCAGCCAGCAGCCCCCAGTGAGCCGCCAGAGAGCACGGCTCAGCTTCAACATGAACTACTCGACCCGGATACTCCGCGGCCGCTCACAGCGGCGCTGAGCACGCTCAAGCGGCGTTATCAGGTCCGTACGTTGCTCTGCGAGGGTGGTCCGACGCTGTTCAGCGCGTTACTGCGCGAGGGCCTGGTCGACACGCTCTTCCTGACGATCGCCCCGACCTTGGTCGGCGGCCCAGGGCCGGCGGTGGCCAGCGGGCCACCGCTCGAGTCACCGTTGGACCTACAGCTCGCGGGGCTGCTCGAACGCGACGGCTTGCTATTCCTGCGCTACGCCCTCACTCGGTGATGCCGAGGCGGTGAGAGAGCTCGCGGCGCACGGTGCGCAGCACCTGCTCTCGCAGCGCGTCGGGGTCGCGTCCGAAGTCGCGTACCAGCGTGTCGCGGAAGATCACGATGCGGTCGTGGAAGTAGTCCTCGGCGACCGTGTCGCCCTGGTACTGCCCATATACGGCGCGGCGGCCGCGACCGACCCGGACCCTGGCACCGCCGTCGGCGACGACGATCGCGACGTGCTCGAGCGCCCGGTGGAACTCGAGCGGTAGCTCATCGACGGCGGAGCGCACGAGCGCCTTGAAATCCTCTTCGTCACTCGGGTCGATGTAGTCGCTGTCGTCTTCCCAGTCGTAGGCATCGTCGTGGTCCTCCCAGGGACTCTCGACAGCCAGCCGCTCGGCGCGACGCACGATCTGCTCAAACTCGTCCTCGGGGGCGTGCCAGCCACCGAGCTTGATCAACACCAGCACGATCGCGCCGCCGATCACGATCGCGCCAAGCCCGACCACGGTCAGGAACTGCACCGTCTCCACCACTGGAGCCGTGCTGAAGCCCATCGCCAGCGTCATGATTCCAACCGCGACGGTCAGCGCGGCCAGCGCCGAAGCGAGGACCCCACGCAGACTCGCGGCCGGGCGCATACCGCTACCTCAGGCTTCGGGCGATCACGAGACGCTGAATCTCGTTGGTGCCCTCGTAGATCTGGGTTATCTTGGCGTCGCGCATCATCCGCTCAACCGGATACTCCTTGACGAAGCCGTAGCCGCCGAGGATCTGCACCGCTTCGACAGTGACTTCCATGGCGGTATCGGAGCAGAAGAGCTTTGCCATCGCTGAATACTTGCCGAGGTCGGCGTCGTTGCGGTCGACCTTGCAGCACGCCTGATAGAGCAGCTCGCGAGCGGCGGCGCACTTGGTCTCCATGTCGGCCAGCTTGAACTGGATGCCTTGGAACTCGTTGATCGGCTTGCCGAACTGCTTGCGTTCACGTGCATAGGCGGCGGCGTAGTCGGTTGCCCCTTGGGCGATCCCCAGCGCTTGGGCGGCCACACCAAGGCGTGAGCGGTCAAGCGTGCTCATCGCGACCTTGAAGCCGCGGTTAACCTCACCGATGACGTTTGCTGCGGGCACTCGCACGTCATCAAACATCGGCGTGCCTGTCGGAGAGGCACGAATCCCGAGCTTGTGCTCAAGCTTGCCGACGCTGAAACCGGGGCGATCCGCCTCGACCACAAACGCCGTGATCCCGCGCGAGTGACTGGCCTCCCGATCGGTGACCGCAAAGACGCAGTAGAAGTCGGCGATGCCGGTGTTGGTGATCCAGGTCTTGGCGCCGTTGACGATCCACTCGTCGCCGTCCGGAACGGCGTTGGTGATCATGCCGCCCGGATCGGAGCCTGCCTCGGCCTCCGAGAGCGCAAAGGCCGGGGACCACTCGCCGGTCGCGCACCTGGGCAGAAAACGCTGCTTGAGTTCCTCGGAGCCGTGCAGTTTGATCGGCAACGTCCCGAGCTCCTGAATCATCAGGATCAGCGCTGTGGAGGCGTCGGCCTTGGCGATCTCCTCAACCGCCATGTTCAGCATCAGCGTGCCGGTGCCGGTACCGCCGTGCTCCTCATCAAATGGCAAACCGAGGATGTCCTGCTCCGCGAAGAGCTTGCGCAGGTCGTGCGGGTACTCCGCCTTCTCATCGATCTCCGCGGCGCGCGGAGCGACGCGCTCCCGCGCGATCTGGGCGATCGTGTCGCGGAAGTCCAGATGCTCCTGAGGGATCGTGTAGATCTCGGCCAGCGCGGACACAAGCTGAATCCTACCTAGGGCGCGACGGCGCAGCGCGCGGCCGTTCCCAGCCCAGGCTGTGAGGTGCTGCCAGGGCCGGGTTACGGGTGCTCACACGTAACCCGGCCCCTGCAGATGTTTACGGAGGTGCTGTTACCAGCCGGCCGGGTGCCGCACGACCCAGCCGGGGCCGGTCGAGGTGCGGGTGGTCGACCAGCGATCGTTGCCGTTCTGCGCGCTCTGGGTGGCGGTGTCGAACCAGAGACCCGCGACCTGCATGAACGTGTGGTAACCGGCCTTCGAGTAGAGCGTGATCCAGTTGCCCGCGCTTGCGGTCCCGTAGTTCACAAACTGAGCCGAATCGAGCGGATCGGCCAGTAGCGTGCCGCCGTGCAGCGCGAAGCTCACAGAACCCGAGCAGTCATACCCGGCGACCAGCTGGGTGATGCCGTTGGTGACCGCGTAGTCCTGGTGGCCGCCCCCGTAGATGTAGGGCAGGAACGCGATCTGATTGGCGGCATCGATCACGTTGATGATCGTTTGCGGCGTGCCCGGAGCGGGTATTGCAAGACCATCAACCAGAGTTGCGCTGATCTCCGAAGTGCTCTGCGGCGTGGGAACGAAGCCAACGCCACCGCTGTCTGCGCTCGGCAGCACGTCACTGGTGGGGACCGCATCGCTCGTAGCGTTGGTCACCACGCCCGTCGAACTCATCCCCGAGCCGCCATTGCCGGACGCTGGCGCTGCCTCGGTGATGTGGTTCACGGAGTTGAGCAGCTTCTCGAGCTTCTTCCAGGTCGCCGGACCGGCGACGCCATCGACCTGGAGGTTGTACTTGACCTGAAACTCGCGGACCTCGCGGACGGTTGCCCTTGTGAAGCTACCTGTCGGCAGCACGCTGAAGCCGGTCGCGGTGAGGTCGCGCTGCAGCGTCATCACGGTGTTCCCACGCATTCCCAGCGAAACGGTTTGCGTGCCAAAACCCTGCGTGCCCTGCTTAGCCGCTGCGATCGCGGCCGCGGGCGCTACGACGAAAAGCGCGACCAGCGAGACAGTGAGTGCTGCTACGCGGCGGTAACCGGGCACAGCTTTGTAATACGACAAACCAACCCTTTCTCTTTCTGGTGCCTACGGGGTTAGCTGTCGGGCTCGCGCTGAAAGAGCTTGCGCTACGCCGCACCTTCGCGGCGATTCGCCCCTCGAGCCGCTACTAGCGGCTCAACAACTGGGTTCCCCCGCTCCCTGGCAACTGTGTGCAAGGGACTCGGCTGGGTATGACTGCGCGGCAGCATAACACGACACAAACACAGAATGGGCCGCTCCTGCATACAACAGGTGCCAAAGGCATACAAAAAAGGCCAATTCCGGGCTTCAAAAGGACCGGCTACAGTCCTTTTGGTGGATTACACGCCCCAACAGGTTGCTGAACTGATCGCCAATGGTGACATCCAGCTGATCGACGTGCGCCAGCAGCATGAGCACGACGCCGGGCACATCGCCGGGTCGCGATTGATCGAGTTGGCGGACCTGCCGGCTCAGGCACAGACGATCGAGAGCGACCTGCCGGTGGTCTTCTATTGCCGCAGCGGTGGGCGTTCGGCGATGGCAACAGACGCACTCGTCCAAGCTGGCTACGACGCCCACAACATGGCGGGCGGGATGCTCGAGTGGCATTCAGACGAACTCCCGATGGAGCCTGCCGACGGTTTCGTCGCTGAGCCCTAGCCCAGACCGGGCCGTAGGTCCACAGCCGTTAAAGACCAACGGCCGCGAGCTCGACGAGCTGCGGCCGCAGGGCAGGACTACCGTGAGGCCCGTGCGGGCCTCTGTGGCTTACAGACGCGTGACGTTGATGGCCTTCGGTCCCTTGGGACCAGCCTCTTCCTCGTACGACACCTTCGCGCCCTCGGCCAACGAGCGGTAACCGTCGGCTTCGATCGACGTGTGATGCACGAAGAGATCGCGGCTGCCTTCGTCAGGCGTGATGAAGCCGAAGCCCTTCTCGTCACTGAACCACTTAACTGTGCCTGTTGGCATGCTGGAGTACTCCTCCGTAGCTCACAGTGCTGCTCCCGCGAGGACGTCTCCCGTCACCATCGGTGCCTGCACCTGCTCTGTCCCGTCTCCTAAAGACGAGCTTACGTTCGGGACGCTAGCACGCGATAAGCGCGGATACGAACAGAAATCACCAGTGTTTACGGCGTGAACACAAGCTTTCTTCGACGCTGCGATCAAGATCGCGCCAACACCGCGCCGATAATCTCGACCCGAACGCTTGAAGACGCTCTGGGGGCAATAGTTGCGCTGGCTGGTTGACGGCATGAATGTGATCGGCACGCGCCCAGACCAGTGGTGGCGCGACCGCGACGCCGCGATGCTGCGTCTGGTGGATCAGCTCGAACGCTGGGCCGCCAGTGAAGGTGAAGACGTAACGGTCGTTTTTGAACGAGCGCCCTCCCCTCCGATTCGCTCGACCGTGATCGACGTGGCCCACGCTCCCAAGCCCAAGCGCGACGCCGCCGACGATGAGATCGTGCGGCGCCTGCGCGCCGATCCCGACGTGCATGCGGTGCGCGTCGTGACCTCCGACCGGTTGCTCGCCGACCTCGCCTATGCCGCGGGCGCGACCGTCGAAGGCTCGGACTCATTTCGGCTGCGGATTGAAGGCGCGTAGCTGCCCAAGCCACACGCTTGTCACAATTCACCAGGATGGCCGAGGAATCACCGCGTCGGCAGCAGAATCCGACCCGTCCAGGAAGCAACCCACCAGGCACGCCAGGACCGCCTGGCTGGCGTGTGACGCCGACGCCGAACAACGGCAACCGGGAGCGCAGCGCCATGCGTGGAGGACCACGCAATCCGCAGAACCAGCGGATGCTGATGATCGCGCTCGCGATCGGCATGTTCGCGATCCTGAACGTCCTGATCGGCAGCAGCGCGCTCTCGCCGAACCGCATCAGCATCCCTTATAGCCCGACGTTCATCACACAGGTGGACAACGGCAACGTCAGCTCGCTGGATACCACCAGCCTCGCCTTCCAAGGCACCTTCCGCAAAGCCCTCAGTTACCAGGGATCCACCAAGACCGCTGACTTCTCGACCCAGGCACCTTCCTTCATCGACGGCTCCGCGCTGATCAAGCTGCTGCGCGAGAAGAACGTCACGATCAACGCCAAGAACCCGAACGCGAGCCCGCCGTTCATCGAGTCGCTCCTGTTTGACCTCGGGCCGACGGTGCTCATCATCCTGGTACTCGTCGTCGTCATGCGGCGTATGTCCGCCGGTGGCGGCGGTGCCGGCGGTCTGATGTCCTTTGGCCGCTCGCGCGCCCGACGCGTCGAGTTGACCGATCAGCAGATCACGTTCGAGGACGTAGCCGGAATCGACGAGGCAAAGGAGGAACTCCACGAGATAGTGGACTTCCTCAAAACTCCCGAGAAGTATCTGGCGCTTGGCGCCAAGATCCCGCGCGGTGTGCTGCTCAGCGGCCCCCCCGGAACCGGTAAGACACTGCTGGCACGGGCTGTCGCTGGCGAAGCCGGCGTGCCCTTCTTCCAGATGTCCGCCTCAGAGTTCGTCGAGATGATCGTCGGCGTCGGCGCCTCGCGTGTTCGTGACCTCTTCTCCCAGGCGAAGGAAGCCGCCCCCGCGATCATCTTCGTGGACGAACTCGATGCCGTCGGGCGCTCGCGTGCTTCGGGCGGACCGAACGTCGGCGGCGGCCACGACGAGCGTGAGCAGACGCTCAACCAGATCCTCACGGAGATGGACGGCTTCGACGCACGCACCGGCGTGATCGTGCTGGGCGCGACCAACCGTCCCGAGATCCTTGATCAAGCGCTGCTGCGCCCAGGCCGCTTCGACCGTCGCGTGGTAGTTCAGCCGCCTGACCGCGTCGGCCGCGAGGCGATCCTCAAGGTCCACACGCGCTCGGTCCCGCTCGCCGGCGAAATCGACCTCGGCGCGATCGCCTCCACCACCCCGGGCATGGTCGGAGCGGACCTCGCGAACCTCGTCAATGAAGCCGCCCTGCTGGCCGCCAAGCGTAGCCATCCCAACGTCACGCGTGAGGACTTCACCTCCTCACTTGAGCGGATCGTGCTCGGTGCCGCGCGCAGCGTGATGATCAGCGACGACGACCGCCGCCGCACCGCTTACCACGAGGCCGGCCACGCCATCGTCGGGATGCTGACCCCGGGCGCCGATCCTGTGCGAAAGGTCTCGATCATCCCCCGTGGCCAGGCCCTCGGCGTGACCTTCTCGGCCCCGGACGCTGACCGCTTCAACTTTGACGAGCGCCACCTGCTCGCACAGATCAAGGTCGCACTGGGCGGCCGCTGCGCCGAGGAAGTCGTCTTCGGCGACCTCACCACCGGCGCCGAGTCGGACATCCAGCACCTGACCCGCATCGCGCGCTTCATGGTTGGCCGCTGGGGCATGAGCCCCGCCATCGGCCCGATCGCCGTGCTGCCTTCCGAGGCCTCGAGCATGCTGCTGCCGGGCGTCTCGGAAACCTCCGAGATGACTCAGCAGTTGGTCGACCAGGAGGTCCGCCGGATCGTTGAGGCCGCCCATCATGAGGTGCTCGACCTGCTGAGCTCCAGGCGCGATCAGCTCGACTCGCTGGTCGCGGAACTGCTCAGGCACGAGACCCTGGACGAGGCTGACGCCTACGCGGCGGCCGGGCTGACGCGCGCCGACGCCGCGGTTCCGGCGCAGCTCAACGGCACCAACCCCTCCGAAGGCCCCGAGCCGATCGGCGCGGTTGGCATGCCGAGCGAGAACGACAACCTCGCCTAGCGAGCGGCTGGCACCGCTTCGCCGCTAGTCGCCCAGGCGGGTCATCTTGGCGAGTGCCTCATGGCACTCGACCACGCGCTTCTTGACCGGGTCTGAGTCGGGCCGGTCATGCACCAGGTCCCACGTGCGGTCGGCGATCTCACGAGCTGTGTCGGGGGTCGCGCGCTCCCACAAACGGTTGACGAGCTTCAGCTCAAACTGCTCGATCTGATCGATCGGCTTGCCGGGCTCGAGCTTCGGCAGCGGGTCGCCTGTCGCTTCCTTCCACATTCCGGTGGCTACAAGCAGGCGGTTGCGCATCTGAATCTGGTCCATGTCCCCAATGATCCTAAAGCGCAGAGATTCGTGCGTTCCGGGCGGACGGGAAGCTAGAAGGGCCGCCTGAAATGAGCGTGCGGTCGGGCCGCGCGGTTCTCTAGTCTGGCCTCGATGCTGATCGTTTCATGGAACGTCGCCTCGCTGCGCGCGCGGATGCCGAGGGTGCTTGAGCTGCTCGCTCAGCACCAGCCCGACGTGGTCTGCCTCCAGGAGACCAAGTGCACAGCAGAGACCTTCCCGCTCGCCGACATCGAAACCGCCGGCTACAGCGTCGTTCAGAACTCCGGCGGCCAGTGGGCCGGCGTGGCGTTGCTGATCCGCTCACCCTTGACCGCGGCCGACCCGCTGGTCGGCCTTCCAGGCGACCCGGTGCCCTCGGAGGCGCGCTGGGTCGAGGCGACGGTCGAGGGCATCCGGATTGTCAGCACCTACGTGCCCAACGGCCGCACGCTCGACAGCCCCGAGTTCCCACGAAAGCTCGCCTTCCTCGAAGCGGCAGCCGTGCGGGCCGCCGCCCTCAAGGACGGGCCGCTGGTGATCGCCGGTGACATCAACATCGCGCCACAGGACGTTGACGTCTACAACCCTGCCGCGTTCGTAGGCTCGACCCATGTGAGCGCCGAGGAGCGCGCCGCGCTGGCCGGGATTCTGACGCGTGGCAGCCTCGTCGACGCCTACCGCCACCTGCACCCCAGCGATCAACATTTCACCTGGTGGGACTACCGCGCCGGCAACTTTCACAAGAACCTTGGGCTGCGAATTGATCTGGCGCTGGTCAGTCAGCAACTCGCGCCGGCGCTCAGCGAATGCGGCATAGATCGTGATTTTCGCAAGGGTTCTAAGCCTTCGGATCACGCACCGCTGCTCGTGCGCCTGGACCTGGAGTAGCCTCAAACTATGGCTGAGCGATCGGATCTGACCCGACCAGACTCCCAGAACTTCCGCCAGGTGCTGGGGCGGCTGCCGACCGGCGTCGTGATCGTCACCGGCGGCGATCCGCAAGATCCGAGCGGACTGGTTTGCGGATCCTTCATGTCGGTCTCACTTGAGCCGCCACTGGTTGCTGTCTCCCCGTCCAAGACATCCACAAGCTGGCCGGCGATCGAAGCTCGCGGAACCTTCTGCGCCAACGTGCTGGCTGAGGGCCAGCAGGATCTCGCACAGCATTTCGCGGTTTCCGGTGGCGACAAGTTCGCTGGCGTCGGCTGGGAGCCCGCGCCAGCGACCGGAGCGCCGATCCTGAACGACGTCGCAGCCTGGATCGACTGCCGGATCTACAAGCAGATCGAAGCCGGGGACCACTGGCTGGTGCTCGGGGAGGTCATGGAACTGAGCTTGCACCGTGAGGGTGGCGCGCTGGTTTTCCATGGCGGGCAGTTCCACCCCCTGACCTGACGGAATCGGTGCAAAAAACCGTGTTCTTCAGCTATTCATAGATCGACTCCCGACTATTGAGAGCGATGGGACACATTCTTGTAGTCGACGACGAGCCAGCGGTGAGGCGGGCGCTGGAGCGGGCGCTGCGGCTCGACAGCTACGACGTGGAGCTTGCGGAGGACGGCGAGCAGGCGCTTGATCGCCTCGCCGAGCGCCCGGCCGACGCCGTAATTCTGGACGTGATGATGCCCGGGATCGACGGCCTCGAGGTGTGCCGTCGGATGCGCGCGGCCGGCGACAAGACCCCGATCCTGATGTTGACCGCACGCGACGCGATCGATGACCGCGTGATCGGCCTCGACGTCGGCGCCGATGACTACCTGATCAAACCGTTCGCGCTACGCGAGCTGCAGGCGCGGCTACGCGCGCTGCTGCGCCGCTCCGGTGAAGGCGATGAAGGCAGCGAGGTCCTGCGCTTCGCCGACCTCGTTTTGGATCCGGTTGCCCACGAGGTGCATCGCGCAGAGCGGTTGGTCGAGCTCTCCAAGACTGAGTTCCTGCTGCTCGAGCTCTTCATGAAGCACCCTCGCCAGGTGCTCACCCGGTCGACGATCTTTGAGAATGTCTGGGGCTATGACTTCGGGCCCACCTCGAACGCACTGGGCGTTTACATCGGGTACCTGCGGCGCAAGACCGAAGACGGCGACGAGCCGCGACTGCTGCACACCGTGCGCGGTATCGGTTACGTGCTGCGTGACTGACAGGCGCTGACTCATGACGCTGCGCAAGCGCATCAGTCTGGTGGCGGCGGCAACCGTGGCAGTCGGAGTCGCGATCGCTGTTTTGATCTCGTACTTCGCGGTGCGCGGTCAGCTCGACGGCCAGATAAACAACGAACTACATGCGCAGGCGGCCCAGATTGAAGGCCACTACCAGGGGCCCCACACGGAACTGCCGGGGCTTGGTGCCAGCGCCGGGGGGTCAGCTCCCTACTACCAGGGTGTGCTCCCCAACGGCACTGTGCTCCCCGGCCCAATCTCACTGCCAGACACAACCCGCGCCGCCGCTGTGGCTGCCGGCACTCGCGGTGGCTTCCTGTCTCAGGTGACAGTGCGCGGTGCGCCTGCCCGCATGTATACGTTCCAGCTGACCCTGCGGGGCGCTTATGACGGGATGACCTCTCTCGCCATCCAGCTCGCGCGGCCGCTGACAGCGGTTGACAACGTCCTGCGCACATTGCGATGGGTGCTGGCGCTTGTTTTCCTCGCTGTGGTCGGGCTAGCCGCCGGCCTCGGGCGGCTAGCGGCGCGGCGTGTGCTAACTCCGCTCGCCGAGGTGACAGCCACCGCTCAGCTGATCGCCGAGACCGACGACCTCAGCCAACGTCTGGAGGTCCGCGCCGACGATGAGGTCGGTCAACTGGCACAGCGTTTCAACTCGATGCTCGAACGGCTGGAGATATCACGAGCGGCACTCGACGCCTCGGTGGCCGCGCAGCGGCAGCTGGTGGCCGACGCATCGCACGAACTGCGCACGCCCGTCACCAGCCTGCGCACCAACATCGAGGTGCTGCTGAGCGGCGGCGTCGTCGATGAGGAGGACCGGCGACAGCTGCTCACGGACGTTGTCGAGCAGAGCGAGGAGCTGAGCACGCTTGTCGCTGACCTGATTGACGTGGCCCGCGGCGATGTGCCGCCTGAACACGTCGAGGACGTTCGTCTGGATCGCCTGGTCGAGTCGGCCCTGGAACGGGCTCGCCGCCACAAGCCGGGAGTCGCGTTCAGCGGTGATCTACAGCCGGTCGTGGTCAGCGGGAGCGCCGAGCGATTGATGCGCGCGATCAACAATCTGCTGGACAACGCCTCGGGACACACCGCTCCTGGAACGCCTGTGCATGTCACCGTCGACGGCACCGGCGTGACCGTGCGAGACCACGGCCAGGGGATCAGTGAGCATGACCTGCCGCATCTCTTTGACCGCTTCTACCGGGGCGAGAACTCACGCGCCCGGCAGGGCAGCGGACTCGGCCTCGCGATCGTGCGACAGGTGGCCGAGCAGCACCGTGGGACGATCAGTGCCGCGAACGCCCCCGACGGCGGTGCTGTCTTCACCTTGACGCTGCCTGGTGCGGTAGTTATTGACCAGGTGGACGCGACAGATTCAGCGGTGCTCGATGAGGCGGGCGTGCCGAGCCAGACGGAAGTGTCGGCGTAAGGCCCAGTAGCAGATCGCGAAGATCGGAACCACCGGCGCCAGCAACAGGATGCGCTGTGTGGGTACACCGATCACCAGCGCGTAGATCGCTTCGACGATCACCGCCGGCATCAGCGCCAGCATCGTCGTGTGCGACCGGAAGCCAGAGAGATGCTCGCGCGCCGCCACCTCAGTCGTGCCGAGAGCTACCAACAGGATCGCCACTTCGATCGTGGCAGCGCCATGATTGATCCCGGCCACGACCAGGCAGATCAGTCCGGCAAAGATCGCGAACTCCGAGATCGGCAACCCGCCGAAGACCCCCGGCGGACGCTCCCCCACCTTGCCGAGATTGCGTGCGACGGATGCTGGAGCCTTCGTACCTTGACGCTCCGCCACACCACGCGCCTGGCGTCGCGCGGCGCGGGCCTTCGGCGTGCTGCCACTCGGCTTCCGCGTACGGCGCCGCTTCGGCTTAGCCTGAGCCACGATCGCCTACTCAGGCTTGGTCGTCGGAAGGTCCTCTGGCAGCGTCGAAAGACCTTCTGGCAGCGTCGGCAGCTGATCCGGTGCGCTGGCAGCGGCTTCGTTCTCCTGCTTGATCTCAAGCCAGAGTTCTTCACGGTAGATCGACACAGACCGCGGCGCGTCGATGCCGAGCCGGACCATGGCACCACGTACCTCCAGGACCTCGATCACGACGTCACCGCCGACGATCACCCGTTCGCCCGCGCGGCGCGTTATCCGAAGCATTGCGGGCGATTCTAGACCGCTCGCGCAGTCCAGAACTCCTGGCGGCAGCGCTGTCCCAGCAGGTCGGCTCTAAGCCGGAAACAGTGGCGTCTTCACAGCAACGCCGGCCGCCTGGTTCAGGACCTGATATCCGCGGCGTTCGCGGATCAGGATCGGTGCCTTGGTGTTGATCGTGCAGTCGGCAAGAATGCTGGTGGCCGTGACCGTCACAAACACCTCGGCCGGCTCGCCGTCTTCAAAGCCAAGGTGCTCGCCCTCCTCGTCGGAGAGCTCAACCTTGAAGTCGGAGACAAAGCGGTGCGGGTTGGTCACAGGCAGAGCCAAGTTCGGGTCAGTCAGTGACTGGAGCCACACAAACGGGCTCGCCTGGTCTGTACGCAGCAGTGCGTAGCGGCTACCACCGACCCCGATCAGCCCATCCGGAAACTCGACGATGCTGTCGACCAACACTTGGATCTCACCAAAGCGCGTAGTCAGGTGCATCTCAAACTCGCCCCCGGCATCGGAAGCTTCAGCATCGGCGATGTTGATTGGCGTCGCGATCATGTCTGCAGGAAATTCAGCAAGGAGGTCTGGATGATGTCGGAAGTCGACTGCAACGCAGCCTCGTATCCGGCCTGTTCAGTCGTGAAGCTCGTGGTCGCCGCTGGCATGTCGGTGTCGTAGACGTCGCCAAGCTCGACCGTGTCGGTGCTACTCAGCGACTGGATCCTTGATGAGGCCATCTGTAGGCGATCCTGAGTGGCACCCACGTCAGCCTGCACCGACTCCAGCGCACTGAGGTTCGTGCTCAGGTTGGTCAGCTGGTTGCCGAGATCTGACTGGTCGTCGGTCGTCATGTCTGTGTAGATCGTGCGCAGCGTCGAGAGCAACCCGCCTGTCCCTGTGGCGCCGGGAGTCGCGCTCGGCGTGAATGCCCCACCGGTTCCAACTCCGTCACCCAACACGCTGTACAGGTTGGCACTGACCGGCAGCTGGGTGCTCGGACCGATCGAATAGTTGACCGAGTCCGTATTGCCGGCGAAAGTGTCGGACTGACTCGCATCCGCCTGCCAGGGCGCGGTGTCGACGGCTGAGCCGCTGAACACATACGAGCCGTCGTATTGCGTGTCGGCGGTCTGCTTGATCTGGGCGATGTACTGCTCAATCTCCGCCGCCGCGTCCTGAAGATCGCCCGAGCTCATCGTCCCGTTGGACGCCTCAACCGTGAGCGACTGCGCGCTCTGCAGGACCTGCTGAATCTGCTGAAGGCTGGTGCTCTCGGTAGCGACGGTCGCGACACCCTGGCTTATGTTCTGCTGGTAGGAGGCGTAGGCACTGACTTGGTCCTGGAGCGACAGCGTCATCGCGGCGCCGGTCGGGTTATCCGACGGCTCGTTGATCTGGAAGCCGGTGGACAGTGTCTCCTGCGTCTGGTCGAGCTGGTTCAGATCGTTGTCGATCGTGTTGACCGTGGTGTTGTCCAGCATCTGGGAAGTTATGCGCTGAGTCATAGTTGAGTTCCTCCGCGGATCGCCGTCTAACCCTGGCCGACGACGCTCATCAGTGAGTCCATAACGGTGCTGAAGGCGTTCATCACCTTCGCCGAAGCTTGGTATGACTGCTGTTCGCTAATCAGGTTGGCCATCTCGTTTGAGAGATCCACGCCCTCGACGCTCTGACGCTGGTTGGTGATCTGCGTCTGGAGTGCCGACTGCGTGGTGTCATCGTTGTTGGCACCCTGCGCGAGGCTACCGACGCTCTGCACGAACGAATCGAATCCGAGGTCGGCACTGCCGCCGCTGTTGTTGGCTTCATCGAGCGCTACGTCATTGTCGCTCGAGTAGTTGCCGGCAAACGTTGTGCCAAGCGTGCTGGTTTGGACGTTGTTGACGCCAGTGTTAGCGCTCGGGTAGGTGCCTGTACTGCTGAAGCTATCTGGGGTGATCCCGGTCTCTGCTGCGGTTTGCAAAGTGCCGGCGACCTGGATGTTGGCGGCGGCGCCGCTACTGCCGGCCGAGGCAGTTGAAACGAAGAAGTCGCTCAGCAGGGTGACCGCACCGTTGGGTGCGGTCGTAGTGGCGGGCGGCGTCGGTGCCGGTGTGGTGGTCGTGGAGGTCTGCGTTGCACTGCCGTTGTAGTCGACCGAGGGGTTATTGACCTCGTCGATCAACGAGCTCGCGACGCCGTCAAGTTGCGAGCTCAGCGTGCCGATCGTCCCCAGCACCGTCGCAGGCGTACCGGCCGTTGCCGAGGTCGGATAGGTCGTGGCACTCGTTGCCGTCGCCTGGATCGGCTGCCCGAGGCTGCCGAATCCGTCAGTCGAGTAACCAGCGAGCCCGATCAGCGAACCGAGCGTACCCCCAACGGTGTTGGCCAGCGAGGCGGCCGGGGTACCTGCGGTTGCGGCCGTCGAATATTGACTCTGGAAGGCGCCGACCCAGCCCGTTCCGGCAGTGCCGGCAGTAGCGGAGTACGAGCCGAAGTTATCTCCTGGAGGAACGGTCCCGCCGGGCGCGATACCTACAGGATCGTCAACCAAAGCCGTGCTGGTGACACCACCGAAGTACACGCTCGCCGAGCCGTCCGAGTTGTTCTGCACCGTCACGTTGCCCAGCGACGAGAGGTTGTCGAGTACTGCGGCGCGCTGGTCGATCAGGTCGTTGGCGGTTTGGCCCGCCGCCTGCGCCTGGACGATCGAGTAGTTGAGCGAGGAGATCTGGTACGCGTCGTTATAGACGGATCCGCCTGAAGCCCCGGACGCAGTGGGCCCTTCCATGACGTCCTGGTACTGGGTGTTGACCTGGCCAAGGATCGAAGAGCTGTTGGTCGGATCGGTCGGGTTGTTCGGGTCTGGACCGTTGAGTTCGTTGCTGAGCGTGTTGAACGACGATGAGAGGTCCTCACCGTCGTCGACCACCGCCTGCTGCGCAGCGGCGCTAGTAGGGTTGTCGGCCAAGGTGTTCCAATCGCTCCAGAACTTCGAAAGCTGCGTACTGATCCCCGTCGTCGAAGGCTCGTTGACGGCGGACTCGATTTGGGCCAGGTAGCCCTGGCTGGTCGTGGCGGCCGTGGCGGTCGCGTTCTGAGCGCGCCAGGCGGCGTCAAGGTACGGATCGCCCGAGTTGGAGATGCCGGTCGCGTTGACGCCGGTGCCGAGCTGCATCGCGCCGTCAGCGCCGCTGCCGGCAAGATCCAGCGACGGCGACTCCACCAGGTTGACGGTCTGCTCTTCGTAGCCGGCCGTATTTTCGTTACTGATGTTCTGGCCGGTTGTGTCCAGCTCTTCCTGCGCGGCTTCCACGCCGCTCAGTGCGGTATTGAGTGTCAGATAGCTTGAGACGTACATGGTTTCCGCTATGCGTCCAGCTCGAAGACCGGCTGCCGCATCATTCGGTTGCGCTGCTTGGTTGAGACCCGCTCGCCAGCTGAATCGTAGCCACCGGGTCCCCCGGCAAGCCTCAACAGATGGTCCAGAAACGCGAGTTCCTGGTGCATCAGCGCACGGTTGGTCTCGTGCTCGCGCCGGATCTCCTCAAGCATGTCCCGGAGTTCGGCGGTGCGGTTGCGCGCGACCATCGCTGAGTCCTCATCCATGACTGTCGTGAGCATCGCGATCGTCACGTCCGCGGGGCTGACCGCCAGTCTTGATCCGGCCCGCTGCATCAGCTCGCCACGCTCAATCTCAATCACTTCACGGCGATGCATCTCGGCCTGCAGGGCGCCTGCGAGGCGCACGATGTTGGGTATCGCACGCTGACGGATCGCCGTCGCCTGTTCGAGCACGACCGCAAGCATCCGCCGTGCGGAGGCTAGTTGCGTATTCAGGTGAGTAAGGATCTCAGCGGTCAGCAGCGGATCAACTCGCGGGTCGCTTTGTAGAGCCGTCATCAGCTGCTCACCGCCGCGCCGCCGGATTGCGAGTCATTTGAAGTGGCCGCCGTCGCTGCGCCTGCTGCCGACGGAGTATTTACCGTCGTTGAGCTGGCCGCCGGATCGGTGAGTGCCGGATCGATCGTCTCGGCGAACTGGTCAGCCAGCCCGAGTCCGCCGCCGTCCATGATGCTGCTCGTCAGCGTCGACGGGATCAAACTTGAGTAGGCGCTGCTGCTCGATCCGCCGAGGAGCCCGCTGCTATCACTTGAGCTGTCGCTCGAACCGTCTGCTGTGTCTTGCGAGCTTGAGCTCATCGTGTTGGCCATCTGGGTCGTCAGCTGATTCACCAATACCTGCTCAAAGGCCAGCCCCTCCGTATAGGCCTGCTGCGCCTGCTTATTGCCATTGCGGATGTTCGCCGGGATGGCAGCGACATTGAGCGCTGGAATCCCGGCATTCACACCGATGCTCGATAGGGAGCTGTCTGCGGACGAGAAACTCATCACTTGAGAGTGGCCGCGATTTCACCGAACTGTGACTCGAAGCTGATCGCCTTGCTGCCCATGTCGTAGGCCTGGTTCGCCGTTTCCATGTTCGTGATCTCGCTGTCGAGGTCGACGTTCGACTGTTCAAGGTATCCCTGCTGGACCGTGACGCCCTTGGCGGCGGTGATCGGCCCGCTCGCCGCGGTCGCGCTGTAGACGCTGTTCCCCTGTGGGAGAAGCTTGTCGGGAGCGGTCACGTTGACGATCTGGATCTTGCCGATCTTCTGGTTGTTGACGCTGACAGTTCCGTCGGCGGCGATTGAGACCTGACTGGCGGTGGCGCCCTTGGGCAGCGTGATCGGCGGCTGCAGCTCCATGCCGAGGTTGGTCGTGATCTGACCAGCAGCGTTCAGCTCGAAAGTTCCGTTCCGGGTCAGGCCGGTAGTCCCGTCCGGCTGGCGAACCTCGAAGTAGCCGCTGCCGTCGAGCGCCAGGTCGAGCGGGTTACCGGTCTGCTGGATGGAGCCCTGCGTCTGGCTGAAGCCGACGGTCTGAGCTGTCGATCCTGATCCGACAATCGCGGTCGACGGATCGTCGTCATCAGTGGTGTAGAGCAGATCACTGAAGCCGAGCAACTGCGCCTGATAACCGGGCGTGTCCTCGTTGGCGATGTTGTTGGAAACCGTGTCGAGCTGCGTCTGGGCGGTTTCCATACCTGCTGCTGCGGAATAAAGACCTTCAAGCATCGTTGAGCCTCACGGGAGTCAGCGTCACGGGATCGATCCGACCTGAGACGCGCTTTCTTGCATCGTCTGGCCGATGGTTCCGATCGTCTGCTGCCCCGCCGTGTAGGCGTCCAGCGCAGATTCCATTTGAACCATCGCCTGGATCGGGTCAACACCCGATCCCTCGAGCTGTCCTGATTCGACCTCACCGGTACCTCGACCGGTCGCCGTGCCCGAGAAGTTGTTGTTGCCAAGCTGGGACGGGTTCTTAAGCGCGAAGACCCCAAGTGCCGTGCCCGGCACGGTGCCGCTCCCGCCTACCTGGATCGGCGAGCCGTTCTGTGAAAGAACGTTGTCCCCGAACTGGTCGACCAGAACCCCCTGGTCGTTCTTCGAGAACTGTCCGTTACGCGTGTACTGGACCCCGTTGGCCGTCTTGACCGCGAAGAACCCTGAGCCGGTGATCGCAAAGTCGAGCGGGTCTCCGGTGGGATCGAGTGGTCCTTGGGCCAGATCCGTGGCGCCCTTCTTGACATCCACACCAGTCTGGATCTGACCGACGTACTGCCCGGTCTTGGTGTTGTACAGCAGCATGTCGCCAAAGCTCTGCTGGACAGAAGAGGACGCCTTGAATCCAGGTGTGGACGCGTTCGCCAGATCATTCGAGAGCTGGTCTTCCTGCGTCTGCTCGGCGAGCATGCCCGCCGAAGCGATATTGAGCCCGAGATCCATGTGGACAATGTATTCGGACGACCGGCGTCTTTCTTGAGAGCAAGCCCGCGGTTCGGCAGACTCAGGAGCAATGGAACCGATGGCGGTCGACGCCGCGCTATTGCGGGCAGTGCTGACACCCGATCTGAAGCTGGATGTCGGGCGCCTGCTGATGGTGCGCGTCGCGAGCATCGAGCCAGATGGACGTGGCGTTTTGAGCCTAGCCGGGATGCTGCTTGAGGCGGAGCTCCCAGAGGGCGTGAGTCCCGGGCAGGAGCTCAAACTCGAGGTGCGCGAGCTGACGCCACAAAAGGTGGTACTCGCGATCCAGAACGAGGAGTCCCAGACACCGGTCCCGCTGATTGCCGCGCTGATCGTACCGATGCCGCTCGGCGGCTCCCTGCTCGTGCAGGAGCGCCAAGCCTCGGGTTCGACCCAGCTCCCCGACGGCTCGCATTCACTCAAGCTTCGTTACGACGCACCGACCTTCGGCCCGATTGACATGCATTTCATCCTCGACGCGCAGGGCGGACTCCGGCTCGCGATGGTCGTGCCTGCGGGCGAGCCTCTCGCGAGCGCCCAGGCGACTTCCGCTGAACTGCTTGAGTCGCTTACGGACGCCACCGGCCAGCTTGCAGCGGTAACGATCACGCCGCGTTATGAACCGCTGGAGGTGTTCGCGTGAGCGAGGAGGACTACGACGAGGAGTTCGATCCGCCGATCGCCGAAGATCGGCGGCCGCGCCAGGCTGCGGCTCTCCACTACAACGCCGGAGATCGCGCGCCGCTGGTAGTGGCGACGGGTCAAGGCTACGTTGCGGACCAGATCATCGCCGCCGCGAACGACGCCGGTGTCCCTGTACGCGAGGACCCTGCGCTAGCCAACGCCCTATCAGCGCTCGACCTTGGCGCCGAGGTCCCAGAGGCGCTGTACCGAGCGGTTGCCGAAACCCTGGCCTGGGCCTACCGGCTCGATGCGGCCGCGGCTAAACCACTGGCGGGAAGCTAAGCGACTTCACTGAAGAGCTGCTCGTCCTGCTCGAGCAGCTCTCGCAGGCGGCGCCGCAACTGACTGTGGATCTGGCAGACGCGACTCTCGGTCACGCCCAAGGACTCACCGATCTCCCGCAAGGTCAGGTTGTGCAGGTAGAGCCGCACCGCGACCTGACGCTCGCGCTCGGGAAGCTGCTCGAACGCTTCGCGGAACCGCTCCTTTGCGTGATCACGTACCGCGCGCGTTTCGGGGTCAAGATTCAGGTCGGTGCTTGAAAGCGTGTCGATCCGCTCGATTGTGGTGTCGTCCTCACCGAGAACCAAGACGTTGAGCGATCCGACTTCAGAGCGCTGAATGTCGCCGAGCCAGCGATCCAGCTCGTCAGGTGTCAGATCGACCGAGGTCGCCAGCTCCTCGCGAGTCGGCGCGCGGCCATAGAGCGCGATGAACCGCTCACGCGACCTTGAGATGTCGCGCTCCCAGCGCCGCAATGAGCGCGGCGCCCAGTCGTTGCGCCTCAACTCATCCAGCACGGCGCCGTGGATGCGGGTCCAGGCAAACTGCTCAAGCGTCGCGCCACGCTCGGGGTCGTAGCGGTCGATCGAACGCATCAGCGCCTCGAGACCACAGGAGATGAAATCTTCTACCTCACAGCGTGCAGGGATCTCGCGCACCTTGCGGTAAACGATGTACTTGACCATCGGCGCAAGTGTCAGTACGAGGCGGTCACGAAGCGCGATGTCTCCGGTCGCGTGGTACTGCCCCCAGAGCTTCTGGACGCTCTCACTTGTGGCCCGTTCCGTCCTACCTCGCGTCACCTACGGCTCCTTGCAACCGAAATCACCAATCAACCCGCGACCGAACTTTCCGGGCGTTACCGGCACACACTTCTAACGAAGTCGTAACCGGATCTGCGTCCAGAGCCGCCCCTCAGTATATGTACGCATTTTGCGCAGTGGAGGAAGTTCTCGAATTGACTGTTCGTCCGGCGCCCAGATATGCCGCCGCGCCGAGAAGTCGCGCCTCAGGATCATCCGGCCCGTGCCGATCACCTGATGACCGCCTTACCCGCCACACTTGAAAGTTCATGGCTCTACGTCTGACCACCACACAACTCGAACCGGAACCTGAAACGCCGCAGTCGCTCGAAGCGGCGGCGACGGCGATGCTTCAGAGTCTGGTTGAACGCGCCGCCGCACTGCTTGTCAGCGACGAGATCCCTGCATATCTGGAACTTTTCAGCGAGGCGCAGGAGATCGCAAACGAGCACCGCAGGTACCAGGCCCGCAAGCACTTGATTGAGCAGGCGCTCGTGGCAACGCGCGCAGTCAACGAGCGGCGTGCGATCACGATTTACCTTGCCGTCGTGACGGCCGCTGTGGGCGTTCTCGAACAGACGCCGGCGGAGCCACTGCTGCTCAACTATGCGGGAATCGCCTTCTACGAACTCTGGGGATTGGAGGGCGCTCGCGCGCTGTTCGAGGCGGCGAAGCGGCTCGATCCGAACATCCCTCACCTCGACCGCAACCTCAAGGAGCTCTCGCTCCGCGGCCGTTCACACGGGGTCAAGCGCCCCGCGCTGCATCCGGCCCTCAAGCGGCTGACGGCGCGCGCCGCGGCCGTTGCCCGCCGCGCCAAGCCGGCAGCTGGCCTGACGATGAGCCTCTGCATGATCGTGCGCGACGAGGAGGAGATGCTGCCGCGCTGCCTGGAAGCCGTTGCGCCCGCGGTCGACGAGATCATCATCGTGGACACCGGTTCTCAAGACGCGACCGTTGAGATCGCCAAGTCCTTCGGCGCGACCGTGATTTCGCGTGATTGGACCGGGTCTTTCGGCGACGCACGGAACACCTCGTTTGACGCTGCCACCAGCGATTGGATCGTCTACCTCGATGCCGACGAGGTCCTGAACAAGGACGACACCGTGCGACTACGGGCTCTCCGCGGACAGACCTGGCGCGAAGCCTTCTATCTCTCCGAGACAAACTTCACGGGCAGTGAGGATGCCGGCGCAGCGGTTCAGTTCAGCGCTTTGCGCGTCTTCCGTAACCGCCCCGAATATCGCTTTGAGGGCCGGCTTCACGAGCAGATCGCGCAGACCCTTCCCGCTTACGTGCCCGAACGTCTGGTCGAAACCCCGATTCGTGTCGACCACTTCGGATACCTCGGCGTGGTCCGCGACGCAAAGGACAAATCTCGACGAAACCTCGAGCTGCTGGAGGCTCAGCGACAAGAGGGCGGCAGCACGCCGTTCCTGCACTTCAACATTGGTTCTGAGTACGCCGCCATGGATGAGATGGAGCGGGCGCTACCGGAATTCGAAGAGGCGTGGCGTCTAGCTGAGCAGATGCCCGAAGGCATGAAGCTGGAGTTTCTGCCGTCGCTGGCCAGCCGGATCATCGCGGCGCTGCGTAGTTTGGACCGTCACCAGGACGCGATTGACCGCGCCGACTTCTTCCTCCAGAGGTTCCCCGGCCTTACCGACGTCGTCTACTACCAAGGGTTCGCCGCGTTCGCCCTCGGTCGCAAGGACGACGGCTTCGCCTACATGGAGAAGGCGATCGCGATGGGTGATGCGCCCAACAAATACACCGCGCTTGTTGGCGCCGGCACCTACCTGCCGCGGATCGTTATGGGGATGACCCACCTTAGCCACAACGAGCCAGACCTGGCGCTGCCTCTGATCGAGTGGTGTGTGGCCAACCATCCGACCTACTTCGGCGTCATGGAGCCATACGCAATCACGCTTCTGAGAACCGGCCGCTCAGGTAGCGAGACGGTCGACGAGGTTGAGCGACGCCTCGGACCGCTCACGAAAACCCAAAGGTTCATGCTCGGCGCCGCACTTTTTGAGGCGCACGCTGCAGCCGAAGCCGAGCAGCAGTTCCGGCTCGTACTCACGGCTCAACCCCACAGCGGGCCTGCGCGCGCGGCCCTGGTGGAGGCGCTCCTCTTCCAGCGCCGTTACGCCGACGCTGCGGCTGAAGCGGCTTCGGTCGAACAAGACAACCCGGTCGCGATGCGCGTGCTCCGGAGCGAGCTGTTCGCGCGACTGCTCGACGGCGACAGCGCTGGTGCGCTCGCAGCGTTGGCGCGAGCCCCAGGGCTCGGGCTCCCAGGACCTGACGAGCTCCTGTTCCGCAGCTGGCTTGCCAGCATCGTGGGTGACACACCCGCCCCGCTGCCGGAGGCGTCGGCTCCGCTGCTGGAGCTGATGCTCGAAGCATCGCTACGGGTCCAAGATTTCGCGAACTTCGAGGTGCTGGTCGCACTCTATGGCGCCAGCAACGTGCCGGAGCGCCAGCGTCGTGAGCAGTTGGCGCAGATGTACCTACGTCGCGGATTCGTCAAGTCCGCGGCCCGCGAGTGGCTCGCCGTCTGCGATCAAGCGGCCGACACACGGGCGCTGACTGGGCTCGCGCGGGTCGCGATCGCGAATGGTCAGCCGGAAACCGCGCAGACTTTTGCGGAGCAAGGTTTGGCGCTCGATCCGAACGACAGTGAGCTGAGAAGGCTCGTCGAGCAGTTGGCAACGCGCGGCGCGCCTTAAGTTCAGGCCCATACGCGTCGAATAGTCAGGATGAAGGCGGCAACAGCACAAGGAGTGCAACGTCCGATGGGCTTTGAGATTGGTGGTTTTGGGTCGGCGCTAACGCCCGGCGTTTACCTCTCCGCGGTACGCGGTGCAGGAGACTTCGGGGCCGCGCTTAAGGCTGCAAGAGAGGCTGCAGCTGCTGCAGGAAACCCGTCAGTACCCTGCACGCCGCCGCTCGAGGTGACGGCGGCGATCGGGGCGGCATCCGCGGCTTACGAAGCCCTGCACGCGACCGGCCAACAGTTGCATTTCACCGTTGATCAGCCGACCGGCGCGCTAAAAGTAGAGCTTCGAGATTTGGCCGGGAACCCGTTGTCTACCATTTCCGCAAGCGAGGCTTTGCGGATAGCCGGCGGCAAGAGCCTCAACTAAAACGACAAGGAGTCGAACCGTGTCCACGTCAGGTGTCTCCAGCAGTAACAGCGCCGTCTCGGGGCTGCTCTCGGAACAGCTCATCAATGAGAGCGGTGGCCTGACCTCTGGCTCGACCCTCACGAATGCCGGTGGCACGCTCCAGCTGACCGGCCTCGCCAGCGGCATCAACACCACCGAGCTGATCCAGGCGGAGCTGGCTGAGCAGGAAGAGCCGCTCACCAACATGGAGGATGAGGTCACTGCGCTTGGGACTGAGAACAGCCAGCTCAGCACGATCCAGACCCAACTTGAGTCCGTTACCGGCGACGCGCTGCTGCTCGGCGAGCCATCGACGTTCTTCCCGGTTCAAAACATCACGTCGAACAACACCAACCTCGTGACGGCCGCCACCACCAGCGGCCCCGGAGCGACGATCGGCTCCACCTCGATCACGATCACCTCGCTGGCCGGAGCCTCCCAGACCGCGTTCTCTTACAGCGCCGGCAGCGGTACCGGCGACAACACGCTGTCGATCACCACCGGGACCAACGGGACTCCTGTCACACAAAGCCTCCAGGTCGCCGACAACGCAACCGCCGACGACATCGCAGAGGCCGTCAACGACGCCGGCAATCTCGGCATCTGGGCGACGGTCAACACCGCTGGTGAGCTCGTGTTCTCGTCGCAGGGCACTGGCACCGGCAACGAGGTCAGCGCCTCGCTCACAGCAGGAAGCGGTTCCACGGCGACGCTGGCGCAGGCCGGCGCGGCAAAGGACGGCACCGATGCCGTGGTGAACATCATCAACGGCGATGGCACGGTCACGACCGTCGACTCCCCGACGGATACCGCGACCAACGTTATCCCGGGCGTGACGCTCACCCTCACCGGCATCACCGGCAGCAGCGCCACCGATAACCCGGTGACCATCACCTCAGCAGCTCCAGGCCCCAATACTTCAGCTATCACGACGCTAGTCCAGCAACTGGTCTCCGACTACAACACCGCGCTGAACACGATCGAGGGCGACACCGACGTCACCCCCAGCAGCGAGTCAACACCGTCTGACTACAGCCCCTATAGCGGCTCGCTGTTCGGTGATGACGACCTTGAGAACCTGACGAGCGATCTTCGTACGAGTCTCTATCAGAACTACTCCGGTACCGGCATCTCATCGACTATGAACTCGCTGCAGGACGTTGGCATCAGCACTGGAGCACCGTCGTCTTCGCCGACCGCGAGTCAGGTCGATGGCGATCTCACGGTCAACACCACGCAGCTGGCTGCTGCGCTTGAGAGCAATCCCAGCGGCGTGCAGTCACTGATCACCAAGTGGTCGCAGAGTTTCCAGACTGTGCTGAATGCCGCAGCGGGTCCCGCGGGAGCGCTTCAGACGCGGATCAACGGCAACGCGACCGAGGTGACGAGCCTCAACAGCAACGTGACGAGCCAAGAGGCGCTCTACGACCAGGAAGAGAAGCAGATGGAAGCGCAGTGGGCGACGGTCGAGTCGACGCTTGAGGATCTGGACAATCAGAAGTCAGACCTCGCGAGCTTCTCGGACGGTCTCACCAGCTCCTCCTCCTAGTTGCCGGAGCTCAAGCAGTCTCGCTCGAGCGGTTACTAAACCTCGTCGTCCGACGGCCGATCAATCATTTAACGATATGACTCCAGACGCCACCGCATCACGCGCCGCTTATCAGCGCGCCGCAGTACTGACCGCATCGCAGGGACAGCTGATTGTGATGCTGTACGACGGCACCTATCGCTTCCTTGCGCAGGCCTCGGCCGCCATGAACGAGCGCCAGTTCGAGGTTGCCCACAACAAGCTGCGTCGTGCCGAGATGATCATCAGCCACCTGCAGGCCTCACTTGACTACGAGAACGGCGGCGAGATTGCCTCGCGGCTCTACCGGATCTACGTCTTCTGCACGCGCCATCTCAACCAGGCGAGAATCAACGCCGACCCTCAGCAGATTGACGAAGTGCGCCAGCTGTTAAAAACCCTTCGCGACGCCTGGGCACAGGTCGCAGGGTCGTGACGCAACTCGAGACCGCACCGTTCAATCGGCTCGTCAAGATGATCGAGCACGAGCTCGAGCTGGCGGGTCAGGGTCGAGTGAAGGAATTGCAGGAGGCCGTGGCGAAAACGGGTCTGTACATGGCAACGCTTCCCTCCCCGGCGCCCGCGTCGGCAGCCGCGCTTGTGTATCGCGCCCAGGCGATGCGAGCCCGTGTGCGGATCGAAGCGCGGCGATTGGGAGAGAGCATCCAGATCTCTCGGGCAACGGCACGGCGTGCCCGCATGGTCAGCAAAAAGTACGCTCCGAAGCGACGCACCACTCGTTATTCCACGTCGGCTTAGCCGCGCTCCCGGCTAAAGCTCGTCGTCTCAACCGCCGATCGAAACATTCGATGCGACTGATCTCCACAACCAGAGCACAAGACGGCGTTGAACTAGGCCGCGACGTAATGATCGGACGCCCCGACGGCGTGCCGCTGCTTCGCGCAGGCGTCAAACTCACAACTCGCTATCGCGACTTGCTGGTCAAGGCCGGCGTGTCCGCGATCTACGTCGAAGATGAGCTCAGCGAGGGCATCCTCGTCGAGCCAGTGGTGGACGACATGACGCGCGCGATCGCAACGCGCGCCGTCTCTTCCGCCTTCAAGACCGCACGCGACGCCATGAGCCGCGGGAAGCGTCTCGCCCCGGACACCGTTGAGGCACTCACGGACGTCGTGCGCCGCATCCTTGAGCAGATCGAGAGTTCTGGTGGCGTGGCACTGGCGCTGGCCGACCTCTCATCCGCGGACGGCTACACCTTTCAGCACTCGATCGATGTGACCGCGGTTGGGTTGATGGTCGGGCACCGCTATTTCACGAGCCAGGGCTGGACCGACTTTCGCGGCGAGCGCCATTACGACCAGGTTGAGGAGCGTCTTTCGACGCTTGGGCTTGGGCTGCTGCTGCATGACATCGGAAAGCTCGCGATCCCTCTGGGCATCCTCAACAAGCCAGGTAAGTTGACACCCGAAGAGTGGACGATCATGAAGAGCCATCCACGCGCAGGCGTCGACATGCTCGACGGCAGCCAGTGGAGCCCGCTGATCAAATCCGTCGTCTTGCGTCATCACGAACGCTGGAACGGGAGCGGCTACCCCGATGCCAAGGCCGGCGCCGAGATCCATCCGATGGCCCGCATCGCCGCCGTCGCGGATGTCTACGACGCCATCACCTCGGAGCGTCTCTACGCGCCGGCCCGTCCAGCCGCAGACGGCGTGCGGGCGATCATCGAGGGTCACGGAACGCTCTTTGATCCTGAGGTGGTCGATGCTTTCTGTCGGGTCGTAGCCCCGTTCCCGGCCGGCACCTCAGTGGAGCTGGCGGACGGTCGCAAGGGCATAGTCGTGAGCGTGCCCGACGGCGCGCTCGACCGGCCAGTGGTGCGGATCCTCGAAGGCGAAGGCGCGCGCACCGAGATCTCTCTGCTGCACGATCCCAGTATCCGCATCAGCGGCTGGGACCACGTCGCACCGCCGTCGCCGATCGCAGCCTGAGCCGCGGCACCGGCCCGGCGCCGTCGTCGCTGCAGCCGAGGTAGTCGCCCCAACCGATCGGTCCGACCCTCTCCTTACAGTTCCTGCTCAAGGACGGTCGGCTCCTGCCGATTCCCTTGAATGGCCCCAAAGGAGCGGGGTCTACGCAGAAGCCCAAGGAGGGCTTAAGAAGTTCACCCAACTCGTTTTATGTCCCTCCTTGACAACACTCAGCTCGCGCTCGAATCCGCCATGAGCGGGTCGATGCTTCAGCAGTCGGTGCTGGCCAACAACTTGGCCAACGCCGACACTCCCAACTTCGAACCGTCGAACGTCAACTTCCAGCAGACGCTGGCGGACGCTGTGGCTTCCGGCAAGTCGCCGACCTCGGTCACCTACGCACCGTACGTCCAGCCGCAGGTCACTGCCTCGGACGGCAACGGTGTCGACCCCGACACGACCAACGCCCAAATCGCCGAGAACGGCCTCCTGTACCAGGACATGGTCCAGATCGCCGCGCAGCGCGAGGGCATCCTCGAAACCGCGATGAACACCACCACCTCCGGATGAGCTTCTTCGACGCGCTCAACATCTCGGCCACCGGTCTCACTGCCGAGCGCACGGAGATGGACGTCACCTCCGAGAACCTGGCCAACGCACAGTCGACCAACGACGGCACGCCTTACAAGCCCCAGGCGGTCGAGCTCCAATCGGTCGGCTCCGGCGGCTCGTTCCAGACGGAACTTGCCAGTGCCATGGGCACAGGCGGTAGCGGCACTCCCGGCGGCGTCCAGGTCTCGAGCATCGTCAACGAGAACGTGCCGGACCAGCTCGTCTACGACCCGGGCAATCCCCAAGCGAACAAGCAGGGCTACGTGAAGGAACCAAACATCCAGCCAGTCACGGAGATGACCAACTTGATCCAGGAGTCGAACTCTTACCAGGCCGACGTGACCGCGATGTCGACGTCGAAGCAGATGTACTCCGCGACCCTGGACCTGCTCAAGTGATCCCGGCAATCGGCATCGGGCCGCTGGGCAAGAGCGAGTGGTCAGTTGGGGGGCTCGGCACGAGCGTTCCCAGCGTGACTGGGGCTTCCGCGGGCACGGGCCAGAGCTTCGGAGACGCACTCACAAAGGCCGTCGGCTCGCTGGAGAACACCCAGGCGACGGCTTCGACGGCGTCTGAGCAACTCGCCACCGGCCAGATCACCGATCCCACCCAGGCCATTACGACCGTCGAAAACGCGAGCCTCGCAATGGACTTCGCATCGCAGATGCGCAACCAGATCGACGCTGCGGCCACCACGATCTTCCAAACCCAGCTCTAACCCTCCCCACCCCGACTTAACCCTCGATGAACCTAAATTTCCGCCAGATCAGTTCCAAACTCTCCACCCGCGGCTGGATCACAATTGGAGTCGCCGCACTCGTCGGTGTTGCCTTCGTGTACCTACTGATGAGCATGGCTTCGGCGCCGAGTTACACCACACTCGTGGCCGGTCAGAGCCCGACGCAGGCGGAGAAGATCACCAGCGCACTGTCCGCGTCCGCGATCACGTACCAGCTCGAGAACAACGGAACGGCCGTCAAGGTCCAGACCTCGCAGATGGGCCAGGCGCGCGACCTGCTGGGCACCCAAGGGCTGCTCACCGGCAGCGGCACGGGGTCGAGCTTCGAGTCAGAGTTGGGCAACCAGCCGCTCGGCGAGAGCAACTTCCAGCAGGAGCAGCAGAACACCTCCGCGAGCGAGCAGTACCTGGAGCAGCAGATCGAGGCGATGAACGGGATCAACTCCGCGCAGGTGGATCTGGCGATCCCCGATCAGACAGACGA
>Ga0302314_10003132_pt1 | contig 30603 bp, 27 predicted proteins | sample III_Palsa_N2_3_FD_200533 | JGI IMG/M metagenome (GOLD analysis project Ga0302314, IMG submission 200533) | Peat permafrost microbial communities from Stordalen Mire near Abisko, Sweden - III_Palsa_N2_3 | ecosystem: Environmental > Terrestrial > Soil > Palsa > Peat permafrost | place: Sweden... | reverse complement strand
CGACGGATCGCGAGTGACGGGCGACCTGCTCTCGAGTGACGGCTCGACGGATCGCGAGTGACGGGTACCCGGCTCTCGAGTGATGGCTCGACGGATCGCGAGTGACGGGCAACCTGCACTCGAGTGACGGCTCGATGGATCGCGAGTGACGGGCGACCTGCTCTCGAGTGACGGCTCGACGGACCCCGAGTGACGGGTACCCGGCTCTCGAGTGACGGCTCGACGGATCGCGAGTGACGGGCACCCGGCTCTCGAGATAAGACTGCCCCGCTCTCGAGAGCATACCGGTCGGCCGGACGGAGAGCCCCGGGCGTCACGAGCCGCCCGTCCCCTCCGCTGTCGAGGCCGGTGACGGGACGCCACGTTGTACCTTCGCTCGTCCCCGTGTTCGATCCCCAGGGACCCACGTCACAACGTGCCCTCACGGAGCCGAGCAAGGAGAAGATGCGCCGCGGCGGTATAGTTCGACCGCGTTTTCCCTTCGGGCGAGCGCGGAGGACACGATGACCGAGAGGGGCACGGACGCCGTCACGGACGGCGCGTTCGACGCTGTCTCCGTGGCGGACACCGAGGCGCCGGGGCGTGGCTCGTTGCATGAGGGCTACCGGTCGATGTTCGAGAGCAGCCCGCTGCCGATGTACGTCCTCGACCTGTCGACGCTCCGGTTCCTGGAGGCCAACGACGCCGCCGTGCGGCACTACGGTTACACGCGTGAAGAGCTTCTGAAGATGAGCGCCGCGGACCTCTGGCCCTCCGAGGACGCCGGGAAGAACCGCGAAGTCGCCGCTCACCCGCTGCCTCTGGCGCGGCGCGTGCGAGGGGTCGCCTCGCGAGAGACACGCGGGGCGAAGGAGAGAGACCATGTTGCGCATTTACACGGTGATTCTCGATGTGCTGCGGGAGCTGCGCCTGCGCCCGCGCCCGCGCCCGCGCGCCTTGGCCCGCGCGCTGCAACGCACGGGCTCATGGGGCATACTCCGCCTGCTGCACTTGGAACGACTTCGTGGCGCTCGACCAGGACGACGTGCGCGGGCGAGCGCCCTACCGTGTGCCATCCCATGAGGACACCATGAACGACAAGCTGCGCTTCGAGGGTCTGACGCTCACCGTGGAGAGCGTCGAGCGGTCGATTGATTTCTACAGCGGGAAGCTAGGCTTGAAGGTCGAATGGAACGCCGCTCCGGCCTTCGCCATGATCCGCCACGGGGCGGTGACGCTCGGTCTCCTCTCGGTGGTCGAGGCGCGCAAGGAGGGCGTCGAGGATTCCGCGGCCGCGCAGAAGCGAGCCATTCACGTGGAGCTCAGCACGGACGACCTGGACGGACTCTTCGAGGAGCTGAAGTCCAAAGGGGTCACGTTTCATCAGCCGCCCCACGACGAGCCGTGGGAGCGCTCCATGACCGCCCTGGACCCGGACGGTTACTCCGTCGAGTTCGCCCAGGGAAAGCGCGGGCACAACCAGACCAGGCCGTGACGTCACCGGCAGCGGCGGAGGCCGTCCTGCCCGGGCGCGGCGGCCCGTTGCGGGTGCTCAGGCACCGGGACTTCCGGCTCCTGTGGCTCGGTCTGGTCGGTTCGGCGATCGGCACCTGGATGCAGATCGTCGCGCAGGCGCTGCTGGTCCTTCGGCTCAGCGGGGGGTCGGCGCTCGCCCTCGGGGTGGTCGCGCTCGCGCAAGCGCTGGCCTTCCTGGCGTTCTCGCTCTTCGGAGGAGTGGTGGCCGACCGCGTCGACAAGCGCCGTCTCATCTTGCTGACGCAGACGCTCTGCATGGCGTTCGCCGCGACTCTCGGCGTGCTCACCTGGCTCCACGTCGTACGGGTATGGATGGTCGTGGTCCTGGCCTTCCTCCAGGGGGTGGCGCTGAGCTTCGACCAGCCGACGCGCGCGGCGCTGGTGCCCGACCTGGTGCCGAAGGAGGACCTTTTCGGCGCCTTCGCGCTGCAGTCCATCGTGTTCACTGGCGCCTCCACGATCGGTCCGGCGCTCGCCGGGCTCTCCCTGCCGGTGATCGGCTTTGCCGGCATCTTCTTCGCGAACGCCCTCAGCTATCTGGCGGTCCTCGGCGCCCTTCTCGTCCTCCGCACGCGGACCGCCAGCGGGCAGACGCGCACCCCCACCCCGCGCGCCATCGCCGACGGGCTGGCGGCGGTTCGCGCGGACGCGGCCCTCCCCTGGCTTCTCGCCGTCTACGGCGCGCTCCTCTTCTTCGGTCCGTCGCCGGCGTTGCTGCTGCCGGTGATGGGGACGCGCGTGCTTGGACTGGCCCCGGTGCGCCTCGGCATCCTTTTCGCGAGCTCCGGCGCCGGGGCGGTGCTGGGGGGTCTGGGTCTCGCGTGGGGCCGAAGCCCGTCACGGAAAGCGCCCCTCTTGCTGGCCTCGGCGGTGCTCTGGGCCTTCTCGCTGGTCGGTTTCGCCTGGAGCCGGTCGTTCGGGCCGGCGCTCACGGCCCTGCTCTTCGTCGGGGTCTTTCAGGTCGGCGTCGGCGCGACGATGATCACGCTGCTCCAGACGCGTGTCCCGCGAGCCATGAGCGGGCGGGTGATGAGTCTCAACACCCTCCTCATCATGGGCCTTCGCCCCCTCGGGGACTTCTTCGCAGGCGCCGTCATCGGCCGCCTGGGGGCGCCCGTCACCGCGACCGCGAGCGCCGCGCTCGTTGCCATCCTGTCGGTGGCGGTGGCGACGCGGCGGACGGTGCGGGCGGCTTGACGCGCGACGCCCACGCGGAGACGCGGCAAGGCCGCTCCGAGAACGCCTACTTCTTCATCCCTTGGAGATACCGCGTCAGTCCCTTGGCCGTTTCGACCAGGTTTGGCTGGATCTTCGCGCCGAGAAACTCCTCCACCGTGCGCCCCACCTTGCCGGCCAGGAAACCCGGTACGCCGCGGATCTTCTTGGCGTCGATCTCCATCGTGCCGCGAATCTCCATCAGCGTCTTCCCCGGCCCCTCGTCCAGGAAGACGTTGACGCCCCGGCAGAGGACCGCCTCGCGCAGGGCGTGCGTCTCGATGCGCCAGTCGCAGCGCAGCTGGTCGGCGTCCCAGGTGGCGTAGTCCGTCCAGGAAAGCATCGCCTCGCTGAGGACGGCGCGCGCGGCGGTCGGGATTTCCCCTCCACCGTGCCAGACGTTGACCAGCTCGGACACCGCGCCGACGTCCTTTCTGGACTGCACCTCGATGCCCCGCACGTTGGGGAGATAGGGAAGCATCTTGGCGATGTCGTCGCGATAGGCGGCGAAGACGACGTCGCGCGGGAAGGGGATATGGGCGTCGGCGCGGAGCTCCATGCCCGGCCGAGACTAGTGCACCGCCATTGATGTGCCATCAACCATCGCAAGCGATGGTCTCGCTTCGCGAGACGGCGATGCACTAGACGATTCCCTTGGGCTTCGCCCAAACCCCGAATTCGCTCCCGCGAATTCGCTAGCGCACCGCCTACCGCGACACCCAATGCTACCTCGACGGCGCCGCGCTAGTCAGTACCCCGCCCGGGCGCTATGTTCCCTGCGCCATGAGCGTACGCATCGTTTACTGCACCGCCTGAGGGTACGAGCGCTACGCGGTCAGGTTGGCCGCGGAGATCAAGAAGGCACGCGGCCTCGACGCGCTGCTCGTCAAAGGCTCGGGCGGCATCTTCGACGTCTACCAGGGTGAGACGCTGCTCTTCTCCAAGCACGCCGAGCATCGCTTCCCGGAGACGGACGAGATCGTCGCCGAGCTGGTGTGACTACTCGTCGAGCTCGGCGCGATCGAGACGGTCGAGGCCAGCATACGGGTCGATGATCCCATCGACGCGCAGCGGGGCTACGATCGATAGGAGCCGGCGCGCCGACTCGGCGCGGAGCCTCCGCGACGGGGGGCGGAGCCCGCGGAACTCTGCCGCCAGACGCTGGTAGGGTTCACGCAGGAGACCGAAGAGCATGTGCGTATAGTAAGCAAGCTTCGATCCACGTTTGTTCCCGAGGGGCACCGATCGGGAAGTCGCCGGCCCATCGACGTGGAGGCGCGCGGAAGAGCGGACCCTGAATGACAAATTGCCGCACTGCGGCGGAAAGCACCGTTCGGTGCGACCTCGTCCGTCATGCGAGCTCTGGACCCTGCCTGCCCAATTCGCGCTGGGCTATGCATCGCAGGAGGGGAGACCTCGACCATGACCCTGAAGGTGGGCGACCACGCGCCGGACTTCACGCTTCCTTCGTCGGGCGGCAAGTCCGTCACCCTCTCGCAGCTCTATGCCGACAAGACGGTGGTCCTCTTCTTCTACCCAAAGGACGACACCCCCGGCTGCACCGTCGAAGCATGCAGCTTTCGCGACCGTTACGAGACGTTCGTGGAGGCCGGGGCCGAGGTGGTCGGCGTCAGCTCCGATTCGACCGCCTCGCACCATCGCTTCGCGGAGAAGCACCGTCTCCCGATGACGCTCCTCAGCGACACGGGCGGCAAGGTGCGCGCGCTCTTCGGAGTCAAATCCACGCTGGGGCTGATGCCGGGCCGGGCGACGTTCGTCATCGATCGGCACGGGGTGGTGCGTCATCGCTTTTCTTCCCAGCTCCGGGCCAGCGCCCATGTAGGGGAAGCGCTGACGGTCGTGAGGGAGTTGACGGCCGCGCGCTCTTGACCCGACCATCCAGGCCGTGCCGCCTCGCACCTTCGCCATCGGGGACATCCACGGGGATCTGGAAGCGCTGGTCCGTGTCTTCGGACGTCTGCCGGCGCTCGAGGCCACCGACACGGTCGTCTTCCTGGGCGACTACGTGGACCGCGGCCCTCGCTCGGCGCAAGTGATCGACTTCGTGCGCAGCCTCGAGCGCGAGACGCCGGCGCGGATCGTCCCGCTGCGCGGCAACCACGAGGACGCGTGGATGCGGGTCATGGCGGTGGGATGGCCCGAGTTCGTCCTGCCGCCGGGCAATGGTTGTCTGGCGGCCATGCGCTCGTTCACCGGCCTGGCGATGCCGGTGCCCGAAGAGAGGCCGCGCCCCGAGGAAGAGCGCCCGCTGATGACCGGCGGATTCTTTCCGCCCGACGTGGTCGAGTGGCTGCATCGCCTGGCCTACTGGTACGAGGACGACCACGCGATTTACGTGCACGCCGGCCTGCCGCGCGGGCCGAGCGGATTTGTCCATCCCTCGCAGGTGCAGACCCCGGCGGCGCTCCTCTGGCTGCGTGACGAGGACTTTTTTCGCAACTACCGCGGCAAGCTGGTGGTGTTCGGTCACACCGCCACCGCCTACTTGCCGCCCGAGCTGAGCACCTACACGCCGGAGGATCCGCTCGACGTCTGGGCGGGGCCCTGCTGCGTGGGGCTGGACACCGGGGCCGGCAAGGGAGGTTTCCTGACGGCGCTCGAGCTACCGTCGATGCACGTCTACGAGTCGAGGTGATGGCGTGGCAAGCTCCCCTATCCAGCTTCGCATCCGCAACCTCCAGTCTCGCGAGGTGGGCGTGGCTGCTTTCGAGACCGAGTCCGAGGCCCTCCTCTGGCTGAGCGCGCGCCCGGCCTTCGTCGAGGTCATGGGGATGGCCGGCCAGGTCAGCGTCCCGACGGAGGTGCAGGAGCGCCTGCGCGCCGCCATGAGGCCCATGGACGGCGACGAGCGTCTGGCCGAGCGCGAGATGGAGCTCGCCGTCGAGAAAGAAGACCTGGAGCGCGAGAAGGCGGCGCGCGCGCACGAGGTGGAGGCGCAGGCCCGCCACCAGGAGACGATGCGCACCGCCGACCCCGAACGCCTCATGGAGATCCGCTGGCGCTTCGACAGCGGGATGATCCTGACCGACGCGCACGACCCGCGATCCATCCCCGACGTGGCGCGCGACGCCGTCCTCGCCTGGATCGCCGAGCGCAACGAGTGGGTGGCCGCCCGCGGGCAGACGGTGGGCGAGTGCACGGTGAAGGTGTGGCCTGGCAAGATGCCGGCGAAGGAAGACGAGCGCGTCAAGGAGGGACGCTTCGTCCCCGTGACGGCCGACGAAAAGAGGTAGCGCGCGGAACCTGGCGAGGGGCGCCCGGCTCAGACGCCCGACCCGGCAGGGAACCTGGTCGGCCCGGCCGGAGCCCAGGTAAGAAACTCCCCGACCGGTCGCGTGTCCGCGTGTCCGGCCTGCGCGGGGTGAATCACCAGGTGGGTGCGCGCCGCTTTGAAGGACGCCGGCCGGTCCGCCTCGTCTTCCGCCTCGTGCCACGAGCCCACGTTCACGTAGGTCGACGTCCCCTGGGCCACCGGGACCATCACCGGCGAGTGCGTGTGGCCCATGACCACGAAGGCGGCGGGGAAGAGCGTCGCCAGGCGCCCCGCGCGATCGACCAGCGTGGCGTCGTTGTCGAGCTTCTCGCCGAACCAGACGCGACGCTGCGCGCTCAGCTGGCGGTGGGCGACGAGCGTCAGCAGGGCCACGGTCCCCATCGCCGCCCAGGTCCACCAGTGCGCCCCCGCGAACAGCGCCAGGCCGCTCAGGGCGATCCCCGCGGAGACTCCGAGCATCAGGCGGTCGAGCAGGACGCCGGCGAGGATCTTGGGGATCGAGCGAGTGACCGGAGGGACCTGCAGCGCCGCCAGCTCGCGTAGCTTCTCGATGCCGATGCGCATGGTCACCGCCAGGGCGTCCATGCGCCGCTCGTGCTCCTCGCGCACCGTCTGCGCCGCCGCGGTCAAGTACCCTCTCCGAAGGCGGAAGAGCTCCCGCACGCCCGACACGAAGCGGGCCACCAGGCGGAGCAAGCCGCCGAAGCCCATGTGGGCCCCCATCATCACGTAATCGTGAATGCCCAGGCGATCGTGTCCGTACTCCGGCACGCCCCTGGTCGGGCGCACCACCCAGCGCAGAAGCACGTCGGAGAAGCTCCGCGCGATGCGCCGCGGGTCGACCGGCGAGAGCGGGGCCATGACGTGCTCGGTCGAGCAGAGCGTGTCGTACTGGTGGCCATGCTCGATGTACGCCACGCCGGCTGCGTAATAGAACCATGGCGCGAACTCGATGCGCGACGCGAACTCGCTGGCGAACGATTCGCCCTTGCCACCGGCCGCCAGGGCCATGCGCACGAGGAGCGCCTCGAGGTCGCGCTTCACCCCGTCCCAGTGGAACTCCATGTCGTGGTTGCCGTGGATGAGCGTGAGGGCGTGCCCTTGCGCGACGAAGGCCGCCAGCGCCTCGAAGACCCGGCGATGGCGCGCGACGACGGCGCGCAGCTTGAGCCGACCGTGGTCCGAGGCGTTGCCCAGCCCGTGCTCGCGTTCCTCGTCGCTCGGCTCGGTATCGAGCTGGTGATCGGCCGGCAGGATGGCCATGCCGATGAAATCGATGAAGTCGCCGGCGATGACCAGCCGCCATCGCCTCCCCGATGGAGGCGTGCGCGCGTAGTGAATCAGCAGGTTGGCGAGGTCCACGTCGACCTGCTCGGAACGACGCTCACGCGAGCCGGGCCCTCGAGGCCGCAGGTCGTTGAGGTCGTTACCCAGATGGACGTCCGACAAGATGAGCAAGCTCTCTTCGAAAGGGATCAAGGGTTCACCTTCCCCCCATGACTATGGCTCGGGGTCACGCGCCAGCAAGACGTATCCGTCCCGGTCGAGGCAGGTTTCGTCAGGGACAGTGCACCTCGGACTGCGTCAAAGGCTCGACCGGGCCCGTCGTTTCCTTGAAGACGCAGATGTTCTGGGTCGGATCGAGGGGGAGAATCAGCGGCTCGGTGACGTCACCGCTCAGCTCCGCGCAGAGCTGGGATCCGGGGCCGACCTGGAAGTGCAGCGTCGAGTCAGTGAACTGGATGTCGGTCCCGGTGATGGGATTGGCCGCCCCGGGGACGCTGGTCGGTCCGAACACCACGTCGCAGTGGCCATCGGGGGTCACCGGCGAGCCATTGACGGTCACGACGTTGCCGATGCCCGGGGACACCCGGGTCGGCGGCGAGCCGCTGGGATAGCCGGGCATGGGCGGTCCCAGCGCGAGGGCCTGGTCGGTGAAGTCGAGCGTGCCGTCCTCCCCCGGCGCTCCGGGGGTGTAGGCCACTGTCACCATGAAGTACGTGGCCCGCGCCGCGCTTCCGTTGGCGAGCTGAGAGGTGCAGGCCATGACGTACTCTTGCGTGAACCCGGCGTCGGGGCTCGCGCCTTCGGAGATCGGGCCCCCATCGCCGGTGGGAGACGAGCCCGCCTCGGTGCGGGCCAGGTAGTTGTCGTAGTCACTCTTCGGGTCCACGCAGGCGACGAGTGCGAGGGCGGTACCCGTAGCAACGAAGCAAACTGTGGAGAGAACGAAAGTGCCGGCGGGCCGGACCCGCAACATGGACCTCGTCGTCCTCGGCATGCTTTCATGCATACCATCGCTGGATGGGGGCCGCCTGAACATGTCGAGACGCCCCCGCACGCGCCGCGCGCACCAGAGCGTCGTGCGCTTCTTTCGCCGCGCGCTTTTCCCCGCCCTCGTCGTCACCGGCGCGGTGCCTGAAGAGTTCGCCCGCGCATCGGGATTTCTCACCGACCAATTCGGCAGTGACCGCGGGCAACCGGCGCTCCCTTCCACGTACTCCGTTTACTTCAATCCGGCGGCCATGGCCGGCCTCGACGGCTCGCAGCTCACCGTCGACGGGGTCGTCGCCGCCCGCTTGCTCGATTACACCCGCAGCAGCTCGGCCCTCTCGTACAGTGGCAGTCAGCCGGGCGCGGATCCCTATACGCAATCCAATACCGGACCAGCGCATCTCTTCAACGTGCTCACCGCTCCGTTCGGTGGGTTCGTGACCGACTTCGGCGGCTCGCGTCTGCGGCTGGGGGTCGCGGTCTACGTGCCCTTCGGCGGCGAGGTCAGCTGGGGCAAGAACAGCGCGTACGCGAGCAGCGCGCTCGCCCCCGGTGGGTACGACGGTCCGCAGCGCTGGTCGAGCATCAGCGCCATCACCTCGTCCGTCTATTCCACCGCCGCGATGGCCTATCGCTTCGACGAAGCTCGCCTGGGCCTCGGCGCCAGCGTGAGCGTCATTCGCACCGGGCTGACCGACGTGCGCGCGCGCAACGTCGACGGCTCGGACGACATCCAGTCGAACGGATCGCTCAAAGAAGGTCGCACCTTCCTCGACGTGAGCGGCGTGGAGGTCGGCGCGGCGGTCGGCGCGTACTGGGAAGCGACGGCGGACGGCGCGCTCCGGTTCGGGGCTTCGTACACCAGCCGTCCCAACTTCGGGACCATGCGCCTGAAGGGGACGTTCAAGGTCGACCCGGCCTCCCCCGGCGGTAGCCCCGCCGACCTCCTCCAGGCCTATCCGGACATCATCCGCCTGGGCGCGGCCTGGCGGGTGAGCCCGGCGACGGAGGTGCGCCTGGACGGCAACTGGCAGCGCTGGAGTGCCTTCAAGGACCAGTGCATCGTCGACCCAGGAACGCCGTGCGACGTCAACTCCGGCGGCGTCGCCTCCGGCCCCTCCAGCAACGTGAAGCTCGACCTCCCGCGCGACTTCAAGGATAGCTTCAAAGTGCGCCTCGGCGTGGCGTACTGGGCAGAGGCGCAGACGGAGCTCTTCGGGAGCATGGCCTTCGAGTCGTCGCCCACCGACACGAAGAACGAAGACGCGCTCATCTTCGACTCGACCCGCCTCTCCTTTACGCTCGGCGCGCGCCACGCCTTTGGCAAGCACGTCGAAGTGTCCCTCAGCAATACCTTCGTGTACCTCCTGCCGGTGACGGTCGACGATAGCGCCTACTACACTTATCCGGAGCCATCCCGGTCGCCTTCGGCCAACGGGAGCTACTCGTCGCAGATCTACATCGTCGATGGCGCGGTGAGCTACCGCTTCTGAACCGCTCTTATTCGACGTGCGTGCGAAGGCGCAGTCCGAGCGGGACGATGGCCCGCTCGAGGAGCGCAAAGGCTCCCTGGGCGGCGAGCGCGAGGAGCGCGGACGGGATGGCCCCGGCCAGGATGAGAGGCGTACTCCGCAGGGCGATGCCTTGCAGGATGGGATCGCCGAGGCCGCCGGCTCCGACCAGTGCTGCCATGGTGGCCGTCCCCACCGCGATGACGGCGCTGGTCCGGATGCCCCCCAGGATGGCGGGGGAGGCCAGGGGGAGCTCGACGCGCAGGAGCCGGGCGGCGTGTGGCAGGCCCAGCGCCTCGGCGGATTCGGCCAGCGGGGCGGGGATGGTGGAGAGGCCCAGGCAGGTGCCCTGGACGATGGGGAGCAGGCCATAGAGAAAGAGCGCGACGCCGGCGGGCACGACGCCGATGCCGAGCGCCGGAATGAGCAGCGCCAGGAGCGCGAGCGAGGGGATGGTCTGAAGAACCCCCGCCGCGCCGAGAACGAGGGCCGCCAGGCGCCTCCGCCGGGCTGCCAGGATGCCCAGGGGGACGCCCACCAGCACGCACGCCGCCAGCGAGGAGGCGACCAGCTCGAGGTGACGCAGGAGGGCGGCGGAGACCACCCGCGCCATCGACGGACCGACCGCGTCGACGTCGGGGACGCCGGCGCCGAGCGCGTCGCGCAGCAACCCCGCGGCGGCCGCGCGCGTGCTGCCTCCTTCCGTGGTCACGGCGGCGTTGCCGCGAGCCATGGTGCGCCGGTCGACGCGACCGACCAGACGGAGCATCGCCGCAAAGGCGGCAGGGGCCCGGGCCGGCAGGTCCAGGCGGTAGACCACGACTGCCTCGTAGCGCGGGAAGAATGCGCGGTCGTCGTCGAGGACGCGCAGCGAGAGCCGGTCGATCTCCGGATCGGTGGTGTAAGCGTCGACGACGTCGGCGCGACCGGCGGCGAGCGCCTCGAAGGCCAGGTGATGCTCGACGCCGCGCACGTCGGAGAGGTCGATGCCGTAGAGCGCGCGCAGTCCCGGCCAGCCGTCGGCACGGCCGAGGAACTCCTGACTGAAGGCGCCACGCAGCCCGGCGCGGCTCGCCACGCGCGCCAGATCGGAGATGGTGCGCAGCGATTCGCGCTCCGCCACGCCCGGGGCGACGGCGAGCGCGTACGAGTCGTCGAAGCCCAGCGAGTCGGTGATGCCCAGTCCGTCGTGGGCGAGGGCCGAGCGTAGCTCGTCGCGCGTGGCCTTCGGTGCGTGCAGGACCACCTCGCGCAGCGTCCCCGTGTACTCCGGGTAGGCATCGATGGACCCTGCGCGCAGCGCCTGGGCCACGATCTCGGTCCCGCCGAGGTTGACCCGGTGCTCGGTGTCGGCGCCGGTCGATGACGCGAGCAAGGTGAGCGCCTCCCCGAGCACCCAGGACTCGGGAAAAGCCTTGGAGCCGATCACCACGCGTTCGCGCCCGGCGCTCGCGGTGGTCGTGGCCAGGGCGACCAGCGAGAATGCCGCCGCCGCGAGCTTCACGGGCTCCCCGGGACCAGCAGCTCGCGCACGAACTCGTCGGCCGGGGCGCTGGCCATGGCTTCGACCGCCCCCTGCTGGACGATGCGTCCGCCGCGCATCACCACCGCGGTCTCGGCGAGGAACGCCGCTTCGGCGACGTCGTGGGTGACCAGAAGGACCGTCTTGCCCAGCGCCCGGAAGAGCCCCCGTAACTCCCCTTGCAACCTGCGGCGCGTGATGGGGTCGAGCGCTCCGAGCGGCTCGTCCATCAGGATGACGTCGGGGTCGAGGAAGAGCGCGCGCATGACGCCGACGCGCTGGCGCTGTCCGCCGCTCAGCTGCACCGGCCAGCGGGCGAGGGCGTCGCGGTCCATCCCGGTCATGGCGGAGAGGTCGTCCAGGCGCTTGCGCAGGCGCCCCTCCTCCCAGCCGAGATGACGCGCCACCAGGGTGACGTTGCGCTCCGCCGTCAAGTGCGGGAAGAGCCCGCCATCTTGCACCACGTAGCCAATACGGCGCCTCACGGCCAGCTTGTTCTCGTCCCGCAATGGCTCGCCGGCGACCACCACGCGCCCCGCGTCCGGTCGCACCAGGCCGAGGATGACGCGGAGCAGGGTCGACTTGCCGCAGCCGCTCGGGCCGACGATGGCCACGCGAGCGCCGGTGGGGACGTCGAGCGACAGAGGCCCCAGCACGTGCCGTCCGTCGTAGGTCTTCTCCACCGCCTCGACGGCGATCATGGGCCGCGCGCCACGCGGTCGAGCGCGCGCCGCGCCTCGGCGACGAAGGCGTAGCAGTCGAGGGCCTCGCGCAGGGTGGGCTCCTTCTTCACGCGGGCGCCGCGCGCGACGCTGCGGAAGGCCATGTAGCGAATGCCGTCCAGTCCGAGGAGCATCACCAGGATGACCGGGTCGCGCGGATGCGGCTGCCCTCCCAGCAGCACCGAGCCCGCTGCAAGAACGCGCGACAGCAGGTCCTCGCACGCGGCCACCGCGCCGCTGAAGTCGCGCGCGCCGATGAGATGCTCGGCCACGCGCACGCTCTCGCGATCGGCGGCCGGCCAGAGCTCGGCGAGCGAGAATCCGTCGCGACCGCTGCCGGGCGCAGGGGTCCTGGTCTGCGACAGCCCGGACGGGACGGTGAGCGGGGCGCGTGGATCCGCCGCCGGCTCCGGAGAGGCCTGCGCGCGCGTGGGTTGCGAGTCGGCGAGCCCGCGAATGGCGTCGCTGAGCCCCACCTCCTCCGGGTCGATGAAGACGGGCGTTCCCTTCGGGCGTCCGGACGATGTGGCGGGGAGCTCGGCACGGTACGCCTCGACCACCACCCGCGTGATGCTCTCCAGCATGTCGAAGACGCCTTCGCCGCGGGTGGCGACGGTGCCGACCGAGGGCACGCCGAAGAGGTTGAGGCGTCGATCGAGCTCGTCGAGCGGAAGGACGTCCGGGAGATCGCGCTTGTTCCACTGAAATGCGTGGGGAATGCTGGAGAGCTTGCGGCCCTGATCGGCCAGGTTGGCGTTGAGGTCGTCCAGCGACTCGAGGTTCGCGTCCATCCGCGCCGCCTGCGTGTCGGCCACGAAGACCAGGCCGTCCGCGCCGTTGAGCAGGAGCTTGCGCGTGGCCGCGTAGTACACCTGCCCGGGCACCGTGAAGAGCTGGAGCTTCACCGTCACGTCGCCGATCTGCAGGAGCTTCACCGGCAGGTAGTCGAAGTAGAGCGTGCGATCGGTGTCCGTCGCCAGCGACACCATCTCGCCGCGATTCTCGGCCCTGGTGGCCGAGTGCACGTGCTGCAGCGTGGTGGTCTTGCCGCCGAGCCCCGGCCCGTAGAAGACCACCTTGAAGAGTAATTCGCGCTTGAGACGATAGAGCGAGGGCATGAGCTCACGTGCTCCCCCGGATCACGCACTGAAGATGCGTTTGATCTCCTCGGCCATCTCCGCCTCGGTCTTCTTCTTCGCCAGGGCGAGCTCCCGGAGGAGCAGGCCGCGCGCTTGATCGAGCAACCGCCGTTCGCCGAAGGACAGATCCTTGTCGAACTTCAGCCGGTTCATGTCCCGCAGAACCTTGGCGATCTCCACCGGGGACCCGCTCTTGATCATCTCCGTGTACACGCGAAACCGCCGGCTCCAGGGCTGCACGTCGACCGCGACCTCGCGGGCGCGCATCGTCTGGAGGATGTTGTTGGCTTCCTTGTCGCTCATGATGCCGCGCAGCCCGACCTGGGTGGCCGCGCTGATGGGAACCATGACTTTGTTGTCCAGGATACGAAGGATGTAAAACCGCGCGCGGGTGCCCCCGATCTCGCGCTCCTCGATGGCCGTCACCTCGCCGACGCCGTGGGCCGGGTGAACGGCCTTGTCGCCCACCTTGAAGTCCGGCGCGGGAGCGGGCGGGGGAACCTGGATGGCGATTCCGGGCGGGGGACCCGGCCGTACCGACTGCCGGCGGCCAGGCGGGGGAGGGGGCGGAACGGATCGCTCGGCGCGCGCGGCGGGGGGTGCGGGCTGCGCCGGCGGAGGTGCGATCTCCCGGCTTTGCACCTCTCGATCGAGCGCAGGTCGATCGAGCGCAGGGGCCGCGGCTTCGCGCGCGGCAGATTTGCGTGCCGCAGCACCAGGTGCGCGGGCGGCGGGCTTCACGGGGTGCTTGCCGTTCGATTTCACACGGGAATTCGACGCGACGGCACTGCCGGGCGAGGGGGGGACAGCGCGGGTGGCGAAGCCTGTGCGGGCGGGGCGGGGCATTGGATGGAGGTTGGAGCGAGCCGGGTCCGCTACCATCAGGTGGCGGGCGGCGTCAACGTCGGCGGCGAAAAGAGCTTCAGTAGGCCATGATCTCGCTGATTCTCGCCTGCGTGACCGCCACGAGACCTCGGGCCAGGGCGAGAGGATCCAGGACCACCTGCAACCGCAGAGCCTCGTCGTCACCGGAAACCCGTGTCTCTTCGAGGGGATGGTCGATTCCCAGTAGCTTGCCGAGCGGGTCTCCGGCCAGCCGCTGAAAGGAGGCGGCGAGCCGCTCGGCCGCGCGCGACGCATCGCCCCCCCAGGCGCCGGCGAGGACGGCCTGCACCTCCAGCGCGCCGTGGGGAGGCCGCTCCAGACTGCGCAGGGCCGCACCCACCGCCGTGGTGACGCGAAGAAGCCCCCCCAGGCCACCCCCCCACTCGCCTTCGAAGGGCCCGGGAGCAAAGGCGCGCAGCGGCGCATCGCCGAGGAGGGCCGCGGTCCGGACCAGCGGCTCGGTGCGCAGGGCCGGGAGCGCCCGCTTCAGCTTTCCCTGGGCAAAGTAGATCGACGCGCGCAGGGGCCCCAGGTGCCCGCGCTCCAGGCCCACCGCCTGACCGTCGAAGAGCGCGATCTGCTCTCGTCCCTCGCCGACACTTGCCCAGAGGCGCGTCACCCCGCCGTCGACCGCGCGGCCGTCCACCTGGACCGCGCGCGCGGCGAACGCCGCCTCGATGCGTGCGGCCTCCAGGGGCGTGCTCGCCAGGGCGAGGGTGGTGTCGGGGTAGCCGGCGACCACCAGGCTGGCCACGCGGCGGAGGTCGACCCCCCCGTGGGCCTCGGCGAAGGCGTCGAACCGCGCCGGGGGCAAGAGCAAGGTCAGCGCGGCGGCGGTGAAGGGGCCGGCGAGGAGCTCCTGCACGCGCGCATCGAGGAGCCAGACGAGACCCGCGGCGGGGACCAGGTCGACCAGTGGCTCGAGCTTCAGCAGAGGCCCGCGCGGCGCTTGCGGCGCCGGTGCGGCGCGGTGCCCGCAGGCTGCCAGGAGCAAGCAGCCGAGCAGCGTTCGACGGCCGATCACGTCTTTTGCTGGACCCGGATGCGCTTCCACCGACGGTTCTTGGAGCCGAACCGCACCACGTGCTCGCTGCCGCCGGCGATGGGCGTCCTCCACTCCAGCGCGACCTCCCCATCCAGCACCACGCCGCCCTGCTGGATCACCGCGTTGGCCATGCTCGTCGTGGGTGCAAGACCGGCGCGAGCGAGGATGACCCCGAGAGGCGCCGTGGGCGTGGTGATGACCACCTCGGCGGACTCGATGTGCTCGGGTGGCCCGTCGTTCGCGTACACGCGCTGGTACTCGCTCGCCGCGCGCTCGGCAGCCTCCCTTCCGTGGAAGCGTTCGACCATCTCGCGTGCGAAGAGCGCCTTGATCTCCAGGGGGCTGCGACCGGCCTCCCGCTCCTTCTTCAGCGCGGCGATGTCCTCGTTGCTTCGTCGCGATAGAAGCTCGAAGAAGCGGAAGACCACGTCGTCGCCGATCTGCATGGCCTTGCGGAACATCGACCCCGGCGATTCCTGGATGCCGATGGTGTTGTCCGCGCTCTTGCTCATCTTCTTGCCGACCACCGCGCCATTCTCCATGCGCGCGTCGGTCCCCTCCAGGATGGGCGTGGTCATCACGATCTGGGGGCGCTTGCCGTATTTCCCCATCAGCTCGCGCCCCATCAGCAGGTTGAAGAGCTGGTCGGTCCCGCCGAGCTCGACGTCGCACTCCAGGGCGACCGAATCGTAGCCCTGCAAGAGCGGGTAGAGAAACTCGTGCTGGTGGATGGGCTTCTCCTGCTCGAAGCGCGCGGCGAAGTCCTTGCGCTCCAGCATGCGCGAGACTGTGGTGCGAGACATCAGCTCGACGGCATCGACCAGGGTCATGGCGTCGAGCCACTCGCTGTTGCGCCGCAGCTCGACGCGGCGCTCGTCCACCACCTTGAACGCCTGCGCCAGGTACGTCTCGGCGTAGCGGTTCACCTCGTCGCGCGTGAGGCGCGGGCGGCTCTCGTTCTGCCCGGTCGGGTCGCCCACCATCGCCGTGAAGTCGCCGACCAGGAAGATGGCGGTGTGTCCGAGGTCCTGGAACTGCCGGAGCTTCTGCAAGAGGACGGTGTGACCGAGATGCAGATCCGGACGGGTGGGATCGAAGCCCGCCTTGATGCGCAACGGCCGGCCGCTGGCGATCGATTCTTCGAGACGCGTTGCGAGCTCCGCGCGTACATGAAGGTCCACCACGCCGCGCTCGAGGAGCGCCAGCTGCTCGAGCACCGGCGGAAACGTCGCCATGACGCCGACGCTATAGCATCAGTGGTCGTCGTCCTTGCCTCCGGTGATCGGCAGGTGGCGACTGCCGTTCACGATCTCTTTCAGCTCCTTGCCGACCTTGAAGAACGGCAGGCGCTTCGCTGGCACGTCGACCGGCTCGCCGGTGCGCGGGTTGCGGCCCGAGTAGGGCTTGTACGGGCGCACCGTGAAGCTGCCAAAGCCGCGGATCTCGATCCCCTCCCCGCGCTGCAGGGCCTCGGTCATGGCGTCGAACACGCAGTTGACCACGAGCTCGGCGCGCGCCTTCGTCAGGTCCGGGCGACGTTCCGCGAGCGCGTCGATGAGTTCGCTCTTCGTCATTCGCTTGTTGGCTCCATGGCTCCGCGGCTAGGCCCCTAAACCATCGATACACCATGCATTTCCGCACCGTCAACGGTGGTCGTCATCGAGCACGCAGCGTCGTCTTGTCGATCGCCACCGCTCCCCCGTGGGCCCGGAGCACCAGCCAGGCCCGAGTTCGCTCGCCTCCGAGCTCCACTTGCTGCGCGGGGAGGTCGAGGCACGAGGTCGATCGGGAGGCGTCGTTCCAGCTCCATGTGGCCAGCGGCGGCCCATCGAGCGCCGCCAGCAACACGAGCGTCGCCGACCCCTTGCCGCCCCGCTGCAGCACCCGCGGCGTCACCGCCCACATCTTCCTCTCGGCGGGCGTCGGTCCGCGCGGAACCGGAAGAGCCAGGGTGACGGAGGCGTCTCCCGAAGTCGACGGCGACAGCGAGAGGACCCGCCCGTCGGACGCGCAGGCGGCGAGCCCCTCGACCACCTCCGGTCGCCCCCCCCACGCGGCCACGGGCGGCCAGTCGCTCTCCGCCTCGAAACGCCACGAGTCGCTGCCGGCGCCCCCGGGCGTCCAGAGATTGGCCGAAGCGCTGGCGGCGCTGGCGAGGTAGCGCCGGACCGTTCCCGGGTGTCCCAGCGAGTCGTAGAGCAGGCGATCGTGATCGTCGCCCCGCATGCGCACGGCCTGCACGTCGTGGCTGGCCAGGGCGGTGGGATCGTAGGCCAGCTCGAAGCCCTGATCGTCGTCGAAGAAGAGCAGCCCTGCGCTGATGCTCGTCTGGCGGGCCACGTCCGGCTCGTACCGCGGCCGACCGAGATCGCTGGCCGCCAGCGTCTCGTGATCGCTGGATGCGTGCACGGCGAATCCGGCCAGCATCAGCGCGAAGGCCACCAGCGTCGCGCGGGCGAGCGAGACCGGGAAGACGCGCCCCAGCGCCAGGGCCATGAGCGCGTGCTCGATGGGGATGACGGCCACGACCAGCCGCGCCCCGGCGCCGGGCGAAACGGCGCTGGCATCGAACGGCGCGGCGAGAAGCAGCTGGCCCGCGACCACCAGGGCGATGAGGGCCGCGCCCGGTGTCCGCCGGACCACCGGGACCAGGGCGAGCAGCGCCAGCGGCTCGAGGTTCGCGACGTCGAGCAGGTGGACGCGCAGTCGACGGAGCGTGGTCACGACGGCGGCGCGGAGACCGATGGAGGGATGCGGGTCGAAGGCGTTGCTGTAGGCGGTCAGCGGAGACGCGAGGGTCCGCCCGAGGGCCGCGTGATGGGCCGCGAGCAGGAGCAGGATGCCCGGCAGCGCCGCGACGCATCCCCACCCCAGCGCGCGTCGCCGTTCCGGGGAGCCAAATGCCATCGCGGCCACCACCGCGCCGCTGGCGATGGCGGCAGCCGGCTGGGTCGCCAGGAGAAAGCCGACCGCGAGCCCGGACGCCCCGAAGAAGCGTGCCTCGCCCATCCGGCGTGCGCGCATGGCGAACCCCAGGGCCGTGGCCACGGCCACCGCCGCGGACCCGTAGGGAAGCACGTCCGCGGTGTGGTATCTCAGCGCTGCGCAGAGGACGGAGAGGCCCACCGCGATCCGCGCCAGGATCTCCGCGCGCCTATCGCATTCGCCCGCGGCTTTCGCCACCTCGCGCGCGAGCATCCAGGTGGCCACGACCAGCCCGGCCGCCAGGACCGGTCCCACCAGCATCGGCGCTCCCACGAGGAAGCCGGGGGCGAGCAGGAGCGCATAGCCCGGGGGAAAGATGGCGGCGACGCGATCGGGGGCAGTGAAGAGCAGATCGCGCGCGCGGAAGCTGGCGGACGGCTCCGGGACGGTCCATCGAAGCTCGCCGTGCGACAGCGCGCGGCCCTGCAGCCAGTACGCCGCGGCGTCGGCGGCGCGCGGGCCTCCGCGCAGGTAGAACGCGACGTAGCCGAGGGAGAGGAACGCCGCGGCGAACGCGGCGATGGTCAAGAAGCGGCGTCGGCGCGTGACGTCGACCACGCTGGCGAAGTCCACGGCCGATCCCAACCAGCGCGGACCTCCGGGTACGACGGCGACGGCGAGCAACAGCGCCGCCAGGCTCAACGCCAGCTGCGCGGGCCGATCGGGTGGTCGCGACCAGGTGCCGATCCATGCTGCAGCGGCGGGTACGGCGGGAGGGGGCGGGAGCATCGCGCGGGCGAGGAGGTGTCGCCTCATAACACTCCGAACCGGCCGATGTCCCGTGCACTTCACCAAGGCAGGCGCGAGCATCCTCGATGCCGCCCGCCAAGAGACCGAGCGTCGCGCGCCCTGGTTGAGGTGCGGGGCCGGCTCGGCTATCCCGCCCTACCGCGCGATGCCGTCGCCGCGAACCCGCCTCCGCCCGCTCGTTGCACTGGTCGCGGCGCTCTGCCCGGGCCTCGCTCGCGCGCAAGGAGCCGCCGCGCCGTCGCCTCCTCCCGACGCCACGGGCGGCGCCGCTCCCAAAAGCGCACCCGACGTGACCCTTCCGGTGGTCAAGAAGAACGACGGGGCCGCCTATCCGCGGCAAGCGCTCGACGACGGCTTCAGGGCCCCGGCGGAGGTCGCGCTCACGCTCACCCTCGATGCCATGGGCCTGGTCACCAAGGCCGTGGTCGAGAAGCCGGTGGGGCACGGCTTCGACGAGGCGGCGGTGTCGGCGGCGCAGAAGCTGGAGTTTCAGCCGGCCCTGCGCGACGGCAAGGCGGTCGCCGCCCGCATTCGCTTCGTGTACCGGTTCGTGCCGCCGCCGGGGGTCCTGTCCGGACGTGTCGTCTCGCTCGCCGCGGAGCGTCCGCTGGCGGGAGCCGTGGTGGTGGTGCGTGATGCGTCCGGCGCGCAGCGATCGGTGACCACCGGGGCGGACGGCGGGTGGCGCATCGAAGTCGTCGCGCCAGCCAGCTACCACGTCATCGTGAGCGCCGTCGGGATGGCCCCGCACGAGGCGGACGAGACGGTCCAGGCCGGCGAGGTGGTGAGCGCGACCGACCGCCTGGAGCCACCCCGCGCCGGGCCATCGGTGACGCCGGGCGTTCCCCCGTCGGGAGACATCGAAGAGGTCGAGGTCCGCGGCGCGAAACCACCGCGCGAGGTGACCAAGTTCACCCTGGACCAGCGCGAGATCGCGCGCATCCCCGGGACCAACGGCGACGCGCTGCGCTCGCTGCAGAACTTGCCGGGCGTCGCCCGATCGCCGGCGCTCTCTGGCCTGCTGGTGGTGCGCGGGTCCGCCCCCGAAGACACGCAGTACTTCGTCGATGGCACGCCCGTCCCGCTGGTCTACCACTTCGGCGGCCTCTCCTCGGTCGTCCCCACCGAGATGATCGGCCGGATCGACTTCTACCCGGGTAACTTCAGCGCGCAGTACGGGCGCGCCATGGGCGGCATCATCGACGTCGGCCTGACCGAACCCTCGAGCGATCGGTTGCACGCCATGGCCCAGGCGGACCTCATCGACACGCGCCTGCTGGTGCAGGGACCGGTCTTCGATACGGGATGGAAGTTTGCCGTCGCCGGTCGCCGTTCATGGTTCGACGTATGGCTCGCGCCGGTCCTCCACGCGGCGAAGGCCAACGTGAGCGTGGCCCCCGTCTACTACGATTACCAGGCCATCGCCGAGCGCGACCTCGACCGGCACTCCAGCCTTCGTTTTGCGCTCTTCGGCTCGGACGATCGCCTGGCCATTCTCCTCCAGAGCCCCTCCACCGGCGCGCCCGATCTGGCGGGGGAGATCGGCTCGCGCACGGGATTCTGGAGGGCGCAAGCGCTCTACAGGAACAAGATTTCCAGCACCACCGAGCTCCGCGTGGTCGGGGCCATCGGCCAGGACTACCTGGAGTTCAACGCCGGGAGCATCTTCTTTCACCTCGACGACTATCCCATCACCGCGCGCGCCGAGGTGGCGCAGAAGCTCGATCGGCAGCTGACGCTGAACATCGGCCTCGACTTCTACGAAGCAGCGTACTCCGGCGCGGCGCAGCTCCCCCCGCCGCCCAAGGCCGGCGTCCCGCCCACCGGTCCGTTCGCGTCGCAACCCTTGCTCGCCACCACGGCCAAGGGCACGCAGTTCGAGCCAGCGCTCTACGCGGAGCTCGAGGCCACGCCCTGGACCGGCGGGCGCATCGTTCCCGGTCTGCGTCTCGACTACACCCAGGCCACCAACGCCTGGGACTTCGCGCCGCGGGTGGTCGTGCGGCAGGACGTCGCCAGCGATCCGCGCACCACGCTCAAGGGCGGCGTGGGCCTCTTCGCCCAGCCTCCCCAGGCCCAGGAGACGAACGCCGTCTTCGGCATGTCCGGTCTGAGCAGCAACCGCGCGCTCCATTACGACCTGGGCGTCGAGCACGTCTTCACGCGCAACATCGAGGCGTCGCTGGAGGGGTTTTACAAGCAGCTCGACAACCTGGTCGAGCAGGGGCTGGGGAACACCGGGAGCGGCGTGGTCTACGGCGCGGAGACCCTCATTCGCTACAAGCCCGACGAGCGCTTCTTCGGATGGATCGCCTACACGCTGTCGAGGAGCGTGCGGCGGGACGAGCCGGGCGCTCCGCTGCGCATCTTTCAGTACGACGAGACTCACGTGCTCACCGTTCTCGGGAGCTACCGCATCGGGCGCGGATGGGAACTGGGGATGCGCTACCGCCTCTCGAGCGGGTTCATGTACACGCCCAACTCGTACGGATTCTACGACGAGAACGTGGGCACCTACCTTCCGCTCTCGGCCTATCCCGCATTTCAATCTCGATTGCCGCTCTTTCATTCCCTCGACATTCGCGTCGACAAGGCCTGGCAGTTCGGCTGGGGCAGGCTGAGCGCGTACCTCGACGTTCTCAACGTGTACAACCAGGGCAACGTGGACGGCGTCATGTACGACTTCAATTACACTCACCAAGCGTACACGAACGACCTGCCAATCATCCCGAGCCTCGGCCTCCGGGTGGAGCACTGACCATGAAGTGCCGGGGCGTGACATCGACCCGAACCCGCGCGGCCCGGAGACGCGGGGCGACCCTTCTGGGGCGAGCGCTGCTGCTGGCCGGGGCGTGGACGGCGTCGTCGTGCGCGCCCAGTGGTTTCGCCTCCGAGACGCTGGTCACGACCGTGCGCATCCTCGCGTCGAGCTCCGATCCGGGGTACGCCCAGCCGGGCTCCACGGTCACGGTGCAGGTGCTCGCCGTCGACGGCCGGCCCAACCCGCCGGAGCCCATGACCGTCTTCTGGCTCCCGGCCGTATGCGAAGACCCCGTCGACGACGCCTATTTTTCGTGCTTCCAGGGGCTGGGCAGCGGAGACGCGGGAGCCCCCGCGGGAGACGGCGGCGACGCTTCGTCCGGGATCGACGGGTTGCCGGCGGGGACCGACATCACTCCTTTCCTTTCCAGGGGCCCGAGCCAGTCGTTCTTCATCCCGTCCGACGTGGTCAGTCGGCACACCCCGGTGCCGGGCGAGGCGGCCCCCTACGGTCTCGGCATCGTGTTCAACATCGCCTGCGGCGGCACGTCTGTCCGGCTCCTGCCGGTGGATCCGACCAGCGACAACCCGCAGCGCGTGCCGGTCGCTTGCTTCGACGCGCAAGGGAACCAGCTCGGTCCGGACGACTCGGTCTTCGGTTTCTCGCGGATCTACGCCTTTGCGCCGGACGCCGGAGCGAACGGCACGCCCATCACCAACGCCAATCCGACCATCTCGTCCGTCGACGTCGCCGGCAGTCCATTCGCGGTCACGCTCATGCCAGGCACGACGGTGGGCTACGACACGCCGACGTTCACCACCTCCCACTGCGGCGGGACCGGTGCCCGCTGCGCCAACGTGAACATCGGACCGGTGGTGCCCGAGTCGAGCTGGGAGCTGACGCAGCAGACGGACGTGAATGGCAACCCGCAGCACGAGGAGATCTGGGCGGACTTTTATTCGACCCTGGGGCAGATCAGCGGCGGCGCGACGCTTCTCTACGACGCCACCACGGGATCGATCGGCGCCCCCAGCGTCACCGATCTCCAGTTCACGCCGCCGGACGAGCCCGCGGTGGGCACCCTCTGGATCGTCGTCCACGACAACCGTGGGGGCGCGAGCTGGGTGACCATTCCGGTCGACGTGCAGTAGCGTCGCGGCAGAATGGGTCGAGCGGGGTCTCGCTACAGCCAGACCAACCCTCGCAAGGCGCCCGCGGCTTCGACGGCGACCTGCCCGGCCGCGAGGATGGCCTCGTCGTCGGGGCAAAGGGCGAGGTGCGCGCGCACGCGCACGAAGGCCTCCAAGTAGACGCGCTCGCGGCCGAGGCCGGGGCGAACGCCGTCGCCCCCGCGGAAGACACGCTCGGCCACGATGACGGCCTGGAGGGCGTCGAGTTCGTGCTCGACGGTGAGCTCCCGTGCCACCTCGCCGAACGGGGCGCCTCGAGCCATGGCGTGGTAGGCGCGGTGACGCGCAGCGAGCTGGCGCCGGCGGGGCGTGCCGAGGAGTCCTGCGCGCTCTTCCAGGAGGAGGGCGCGGCCCTCTTGATCGTCCACCCCTCGCGCCGTCCCCGCCCGGACCAGAGCGAGGCTCGAGCCCTCGGAGCGGGCGCGGGGGCAGGCGTGCCCCACGACTTCGTGGAGGATCGTGCGCGTTGCTTCTTCCTCGGTGACCGGGCGCCCGGGGGCCACGAAGATGACGCCGTCCCCCGTCGCCGCCAGCGGCGCCAGCGTGGCCTGGGTCACCACCGTGAAGGGGAGCCGGCGGCGACCCACCTCGGCCCGCATGCGCGACAGGAGCGAACGCGGGTCGTCGTCGTCGCTGGCCAGCCGCTCCGCACATGAGCTCTCCGAGGGTTGCGCCAGCCAGGACGCGCAGAGCTCCGAGGCTTGCCGCGCCACGTCCTCGTCCGCCGGGGCGAAGCGCTCGCGCGCCAGGCGTGCCACCCGAGGAGTGCCCGCCGCCGCGCACAGCTCGGCCTCGAGCGACAGTTCGCGCACCCGCTCCAGGTAGAGGCGATCGAGCGACGTCTCGGCGTCCTCCGCCAGCACGCGCTCCGCCTCGTCGAGCGCCCGTCGCAGCTCGTCGTGCGGTGCGCGGGCATACCTCCATCGGGGGACCGCTTCTCGCCCGGCTTCGAGCGCCTCGACCAGCCGCTCGCGCTCCCGGTGTGCGTCGAGGGGCGTCAGCGACGCGAGCAGCTTGATCTCGCGTGCCGCCAGGAGGACGAGGCGCTCGATGGCGCCGCGCTGCCCGTCGCCGTTCTTGGTCCGCGCTCGGGGGAGCATCGTGCGAGCATAGCCTCTCCGGGCGTCAGGCTTGCGTGCTGCCCGCCGTACGGCTACTCGGCTAGCGGGGACCCCCTTCCGCACACCCATGAAGAAGAACTACGTCCTCGACACGAACGTCCTCCTCCACGACCCGCACGCCATCTTCCGGTTCGAGGACAACAACGTCATCATTCCCATCTACGTCATCGAAGAGGTGGATCAGTTCAAGCGCGAGGGGTCGGAGCGCGGGCGCAACGCGCGCTCCATCGCCCGCGTCCTCGACGAGCTGCGCGAGCGCGGAGGGTCGCTCTCCAAGGGAGTGCTGCTCGATTCGGGGGGCATGCTGCGCGTCGCCGTTCCTTCCAAGCGACTCGAGCTTCCGAGCGCCATCGACCACACGGCGATGGATCAGGCCATCTTGCAGACGGCGTTCGACGTGCGCGAGAACGACGGCGGACGGCCGACGGTGTTCGTGACCATGGACACCAACCTGCGCATTCGCGCCGATGCGCTGGGGATGGTCGCCGAGACCTACGAGCACCAGCGGGTCGACGTCGAGCAGCTGGCGAGCGGGATGATCGAGGTCGACGTCGACGGAGAGGAGGTCGACACCTTCTTCCGCGAAGGGCGGATGACGCCGCGCGAGGGCGGCCCCGCCTGGTCGGCCAACACCTGCCTGCTCCTCCGCGATCGCACCAACCATTCGCACACCGCGCTGGGACGGTTCGACGCCGTCAAGCGCGCCATCGTGGGCTTGCGGGTGCCTCGCGAGGGGGTCCTCGGCGTCCGTCCGCGCAACAAGGAGCAAAGCTTCGCCCTCGATCTGCTGCTCGACGAGTCCATCCGCCTGGTCACGCTGGTGGGCAAGGCGGGGACCGGCAAGACGCTCCTGGCGCTCGCCGCCGGCCTGAAGCGGACCATGGAGGACGGCGCATACACGCGCATGCTCGTCTCGCGTCCGGTGATGCCGCTGGGTCGCGACATCGGGTTTCTGCCGGGCGATGTCGACGAGAAGCTGAACCCCTGGATGCAGCCCATCTTCGACAACCTGGAGTTTCTGTTCTCCACCGGATCGCGCAAGGGTCCACGCGCCTACGCCGAGCTGCTGGAGAGTGGGCAGATCCAGGTCGAACCCCTCACCTACATCCGAGGGCGCAGCCTCCCGCAGCAGTTCATCATCGTCGACGAGGCGCAGAACCTCACCCCGCACGAGGTGAAGACCATCATCACGCGCTCGGGCGACGGGACCAAGATCGTGCTCACGGGCGACCCCGGGCAGATCGACAACCCCTACGTCGACAGCGCCTCGAACGGTCTCAGCATCGCGGCCGAGCGTTTCCGGGGGGAGAAGCTCGCGGCGCATATCGTCCTCGCCAAGGGCGAGCGGAGCGAGCTGGCCGAGCTGGCGGCGAACGCCCTGTAGTTTTCCGTTTCCACGCGCCGTTTCCACGCGCCGCGGCAAACGTTGTGCAAGGTCGAGGAGTGGTATTGCGTCGTGGAAGCGGGCTAGACTATGCGCCTCGATGTCCTCGCGCTCCTCCACCGGGCTCGTGATCGTCGTCGCGGCGGTCACCGGTGTCGTGCTCGCGCGTGCTGCGGGCGGCGCGTCGGCGCAGCGCTCGGTGCCTGCCAGCGCGCCACCACCTCTCGCGGCGCAGTCCTCCGCGCCCGCGGCGACGGCCTCCGCCCCCGCGGCCATGGCCTCCGCCCCCGCGGCAGTGGCCTCCGCGCGCGACGACGGGGAGGCCGACGAGCCGCGCGCCGCTCCCGGGGACAACCCGTACGAGGAGTCCGTCCCCAGCCGCTCGGCCATGGTGCGGCAGCCGGTGATCGCGCAAGACGGCATGTTGCGCCTGCCGGGCGGCCGGTTCGTGATGGGGTCGTCCAGCGCGCATGCACCGCTCAACGAGCGCCCCGCGCGCGCCACCAGCATCGCCGCCTTCTGGCTCGATCGCACCGAGGTCACGGTGGGCGCGTACCGCGCGTGTGTCGACGCCGGCGCATGCCCGCGTCCGGCCCGTGCCAGCGCCGCGTGCACCTTCGACGCCGGCGATCCCGAGCTCCCGGTCTCCTGCGTGCACTGGAGCGATGCGGACGCGTACTGCCGCAGCACCGGCCGGCGCCTGCCGACCGAGCGCGAATGGGAGTACGCCGCGCGTGGCGGGTTGGCCGCATCGTTCCCCTGGGGCGGCGGCGCCTCCTGTGCCAACGCGGTGACGCTGGTCAACGATCAGTCGGGCAAGAGCTGCGCGGTGCGTCCGGCGCGCGTGGGCACGCACCCCTCGGGGGCCAGCGTCTTCGGCCTTCAGGACATGAGCGGCAACGTCGAGGAGTGGACGGGCGACTGGTACGTGGAGTCGCTCGGGCCCGGGCCGGCCCCGCGCGCGGGCGCCGCCCACGTCCTGCGCGGGGGGGGCTGGCTCTCCGCTCCCTCCCAGAGCCGGACCACCTCGCGCGACTGGGGCTCCGCGCTGGAAGCGGGTCCCAACGCGGGCTTCCGCTGCGCCAGAGACGCGGAGTGACGCGCCGCCGGGGACCGCTAGCGGCGGCAGAGCGTGCGATCGGCGATGACGTACGCCACGTCGTCGTTCATCGTGCGCGCAACGAAGCACACCACGAACTCCCCGACGGGCTCACGCACTCGCACGTGCTCACCGACATGGACCACGTACTCTAGCTTTTCCGTCCCGAAGACCAGCGGACCGCCCGGGCGCTGCGAGAGGGCGATGCGCACCCGGGATCGGCCGAGCGCGTGCACCTGACCGGCCTGCCCGAAGCGCGCGAGCAGCAGAGGCCGTCCCGTCTCGTCGGCGATGGTGAGCATCTGCGCGCGGCGCCCCGCTGCGGTCAGCTCGTCGGTCAGGGTCACCTTCACGTACGCGCCTCGCAGCGGACCCAGATCGATGTGGGGAGGGACGACGTAGGAGAGGGAAACGTCGTCGGTCAGCACCACCCGTCGAGCGCGAACGTCGCCGACCCATCCCTCGGCGAGGGTCAGCCAGCCGCGGCGTCCCAGGTCGCGACCGCGGACGGCGCTCACCCCTTCGATGCGGAACAGAAGGGGGGGTACGGCCTCCACACGTCTCCAACGCTGGGTATCGTGCAGCATTCCGGGCACCCGAAATGAAGGTCCGAACCCCCCCCGACCCCCCGGCCCCTCGCGTGCACCTTTGGGGTGCAGCGCTCATGCCACACCACACGCGGCGCGTAAGTCTTCGATTTTGGCCGCGGTCCCCTCGACACATCGTGGAGTTCGCGTTCGCTGCGTACGCACCTGCGTTTGATCGGAACGCGAGCCGGGCCGAGCTAGGGGAAGCCTACCGCTCCGATCCCTCGCCCGATCCCTCGTCGCCCTCGACAAAACGCGACACGGGACTCTGCGACGTCGCCGACAGCACCAGACACAGCGCCTCGACGCGCTCGATCTCGCGACGCAGCACCTTGTGGTGGTTGCGACTCTTGACCAGCGTCTCTTTGCCGAAGAGCTGGAAGACGCGATCGCGGTCGCGATCCTCCTCGAGCGCGGCGGCGAGAACGAAGCCCTTGAAGGCCTCCGCCAGATCGAGATCGAGCGTGCCGCCGTCGTTCCAGCGGCGCCTCGCTTCCGCCAGGAAGGCCGCGGCGGCGGCTTGCATGGCCGGGAGCACCTTCGCCTCCGGGTCCTGCCATTCGTAGGCGAGCGAACGACGCAGGTGCTCTTGGCCGATGGTCATCGCTCGTTGCGGTAGACCGCCCAGCTCCGTGACCGCCAGCGCGTAGGCCCGCCGCACGATGTTGTCGAGCTGCCGCAGGTTACCGGGCCAGGGCTGCTGGACGAGGAGCGCGCTGCCCTCCGGCGTCAGCTCCGCGCGGCCATCGGGGATGCTCTCCTGGTGGCGGCGCTGCACCATGAAAGCGCCCCACGGTGCGATCTCGTCCTTGCGCTCGGTCAAGGCGGGGATCTGCACGGGGAGGACGTTGATGCGGTAGTAGAGATCCTCGCGCAGGCGCTTGTTGCGGACCGCCTCCAGCAGGTTCGCGTTGGTGCCGACGATGAAGCGCACGTCCGCGATCTGCTCGCCGCCGGTGTCACCGAGCGCACGATACCCGCGCTCTTCGAGCACGTGCAGGAGCCCGGCCTGCGCCCGCAGCGAGAGCTTGTCCACCTCGTCGATGAAGAGCGTTCCTCCTTCCGCGCGCCCCAGCGCCCCGGGGTTGTCGCGGAGAGCCCCGGTGAAGGCGCCCTTGCGCCAGCCGAACAGCTCGCCCATCTGCAGCTCCTCGGGAACGCTGGAGAGGTCCAGCACCTCGAAGGGGCCCGCGCTCCGCCCGCTGGTCAGATGACACCAGCGCGCGAGCCGCGACTTCCCCGACCCGGTGGGGCCGGCGATGAGAACGGTCTCGCGCTGCTCGCGAAAGACACGCAGGACGCGCACCAGCGCCGCCATCGACGCGCCGGCCACCGGCAGCAGCGGATCGGTCCACGGCCCCTGGGACGGTCGCAGCGGGAGCTCGGTCAGGAACGGCGCTCCGAGGGCGGTGAGCAGCTCGAGCTCCTGCGCGCAGGCGGACCATCCGAAGCTCTGGCCCACGGCGGCGGCGCTGTGCGCCTCGATGGAGACCAGACCGTCGACGGTCCCCCGCGGCCCGAGGAGCGGCAAAACATAGACGTGCGTCGCGCCGCGTCGGAGGAGACGGAGCCGGCTCTCGTCGGTGGTCACGCCGGTGTTGAGCAAGCCCGGATCGGTGGTCGCTTCGGGGCCTTCCGGACCCTCGGTCTGGATGAGCGCCAGGTTGACGTCGATGGATGCCGGCCGCCTGTTCTCCACGATCCATCGCCAGGCCGTCGCCGAGGGCAAGAAGGCTTCTTTCAGGCCGGTGGTGGTCACGTCCGAGGCTCCGAAGTCCATCACCGCGAGGCGCCGGTATCCGACCGGGGGACGGTCGTGAATCATCGCGCGCAGGATGCGGCCACCGAGCGCGCCGGGGCCTTCGGTGACCGTCGCGGCGGCGTCCATCACCGCGCGCAGGAAGAGGGCCGCTCCGTCCTCGAAGTGCGTGCGCTCGCGGAGTGCGCCGAGCATCCCCATCCATCGCTCGAACATGGGCGCGACTCCTCGGGGCGGCTCACGGCTCGAGGTCGAGCATCGCTTCGTCGATGCGCACCTTCACCGCTGCAACCGGGGTGAGCGGTCCATCGTCGAGACCCAGGCAACGGGCGATGGGGTGGCTGGCCAGGCGCTCGATCTCGATGGTGTGCGCCGCCGAGAGCGACTCCAGCGCAACGTGGCCAAGGCGCATGCGACCCCGCGTTATCTCTCGGAACGCCGCGCGGTGGGGATCTCTCGTGTCGCGGAGCTGACGGAGGGAGAAGAAGAAGACCTCCCTCGCGCCGAGGAGCCTCTCGAGGAGCTCGTGCACGATGTCGCTTCTTCCCGTCGGGGCGATGGAGGCGACGACCGCGTCGATGCCCCGCCGCGCCTCGTTCCAGAAGCCGCGTGACCTTGCGGGCGTCCCCACCGCCACCCCGCGACGTACGCGCAGGAGAGGCAAGGACTCGACCGGGCTGTCGCGGCCGAGCACTCGGACTGCCATGGTGGACATCGTGGTCTGGTCCAGGTTGTCGGGCATGACCGCGTCGAAGCTCGCCAGGTGCTTGGCCATGCCGAGGACCTCCCGCCCCGCGACGACCGACAGAGGGTGGTCGACGAAGATGAAAGGCGCGAAGAACCCCACCTCGACGGGCAGCGCGCCGGGTCGGTCCCATCCACGCCAGCGAGCGCAAGGAACGAGGAAGGTGGCGCTGGTCTCCTGCCCGGTGCCGTAGACGTCGCCTGGCGGCGCGGAGACGTTGCCGGCGATGTGTCCGGTCTGGAAGAGCACCCATCGGCCGAGGGCGCGGAAGCGATGCCCGCCGGCGGACGCGTTGAGATAGGTGTCGAGCGCCTGCTGCAGTCGCCTGGGATCGGCCTTCAGGACGAATTCGCAAAGCGTGATGCCGGTCTGGCGATAGGTCGGCGGATAGACCGGCATCCCCGGATACTCGACGAAGGGCGCCTGGGCGGCCGCCGGGGTCTGCGGTTCTGCCGGTGTCTCCACAAATACCGCGCTGGCGACGGCCGCTCCCGCGCGGAGGCCCGACATGACGGCGTTCTCCGCGCAGCCGAGGTCGAGCGGCGATCGAATCCAGTCGCCCGCCAGAAGGAGGTTGTCGAAACCCGACTGGTCGTGGGAAAGGCGGTATTTCGTGCTCCCGGCGACCGAGAGGGTGTACCGCTGGTCCATGTTGACGTTGGCGCGCGAGTACTGGTCGACGAACGCAGCCCCTGCGAACGGGCCGGTCATCCAGCCGAAGATTCCCTCTTGCCACTTCGCCAGCCACTCTCGCGACTGGTCGTAAACGACGGCGTCCTGCCTGCCCTGGTATCCGTCGTCAGGCACACCCGGCGCGTCGGGATCTTCCTTCATGGCCGTGGAGAAGTAGGTCACCCCTCCAGGCCTCGCCCCGGCGGGCCAGTCTTCGAAGTCCAGCGTCTGCCGCATGTCGGCGACCGAGTTGAAGTCGTTCTCGTAGACGTCGGTCATGATGAGATGGTTCCGTTGCCAGGCGGCCTGCGCGTCGTTCGCGGCCAGCCAGACCTGGAAGGACTTCGTGCGAATGGTCTTCACGTTGTCGACCATGCTCTGCCACGCGGGCGAGGTGGCCAGCAGATCGCTGCAGATGGTGCGCAGC
>Ga0302314_10003131_pt1 | contig 30610 bp, 23 predicted proteins | sample III_Palsa_N2_3_FD_200533 | JGI IMG/M metagenome (GOLD analysis project Ga0302314, IMG submission 200533) | Peat permafrost microbial communities from Stordalen Mire near Abisko, Sweden - III_Palsa_N2_3 | ecosystem: Environmental > Terrestrial > Soil > Palsa > Peat permafrost | place: Sweden... | reverse complement strand
CGGGGCAACTCCGCCGCCGGGCGGGGGCCGTGGTCCGGAACCAGCGTCAGCAGGAACACGGCGGAGACGGAGAACGCGACGATGGTCACGATCACCGCCAGCAGGTCGGGCGAGAGTGCCGCACCCGGCTGGCCGGCGTGGTCGCCGAACGGGGTCAGCGTCAGCCCGGCCATGGCGACGTAGTGCATGCCGGAGATCGCGAGGCCCACCAGCACCGCCGCCACCGCCGCCGGCACCAGCGGCCGGGGGGCGAAGGCGAAGTGCAGGCCGAGCGCGGAGGCGACGATCGCCACGAGGAAGCTGGCAGCGACATAGGCCGGGTCGTGCTGCATCAGCGCGCTGTGGTGCAGCGCCAGCATGCCGATGTAGTGCATTGTGGCGATGCCGATGCCCATGATCACCGCCGCCAGCGGCACGGCGAAGCGCGACACCGCGGCGTGGCTGGCGACGAACACGGCGATCCCCACCACGAACACGCAGACCACGAACGAGAGCAGGGTCGGCAGCACCAGATAATCCAGGCGGAACGGCACCCGCAGCGCCAGGATGCCGACGAAGTGCATCGACCAGATCGAGACCGCGAAGGTCAGCGCGGCGGCCGCGAGGTTGAGGCGGCGCGGCGTGCCCTCGCTGCGCGCGACCTTCAGCGTCAGGCCCAACGCGACATAGGACCCCTGTACGGCGACCAGGATCGACAGCGCCACGATCCAGGCCTCGTGGCCGACGGCATACACGGCGTCGCGCCTCCCGCGCTGGTTTCTTGCTTGGCGCGGAGTGTGGCGCGGCGCGGCGCAGGTTGACAACCGCGGCGGGTGCCGGCGCAAGCCCCGGAGGGCGGCGGCCGGCGCGGTTCGTTATACGGCACGCATGACACGCATCGTCGAAAAACTGGCCGCCATCGACTGGCCCCGCGCCGAAGCCGACCTCGATGCCGAGGGCTGGGCGGTGCTGGATGGGCTACTGACGCCGTCGCACTGCCGCGACGTCGCCGGCCTCTATGACGACGGGCCAAAATTCCGCAGCACGGTGGTGATGGCCCGGCACGGCTTCGGCCGCGGCGAATACCGGTATTTTGCCTATCCGCTGCCGGATCTGGTCGCCGGGCTGCGCACGGGGCTGTATCCGCGCCTCGCACCGGTGGCCAACCGCTGGAACGAGGCGATGGGGATCGGCATCCGCTACCCGCCGGCGCATGCCGACTTCCTGGCCCGTTGCCACGAGGCCGGGCAGACGCGGCCGACGCCGCTGCTGCTGCGCTACGGCCCCGGCGACTACAATTGTCTGCATCAGGACCTGTACGGTGAACACATGTTCCCGCTTCAGGCCGCCATCCTGCTCTCCGCGCCGGGCGAAGATTTTGTCGGCGGGGAGTTCGTGCTGACCGAGCAGCGGCCGCGCATGCAGTCACGGGCCGCCGTGGTGCCGCTGCGCCAGGGCGACGCCGTGGTGTTCGCGGTGCATCACCGGCCGGTCCAGGGCACGCGCGGCCCCTACCGGGTGGTGCTGCGCCACGGCGTCAGCAAGCTGAGGTCAGGCCGGCGGCAGACGCTCGGCCTGATCTTTCACGACGCCGCCTGAGCGGCGATCCGGTTCTGATAGACCGAAAGCTGGCTCACCGCCGCCGCCAGGTTCGGCGCCGACACCCCGAAGCCCTTGGCCCGTGCCAGCAGGTCGCCCAGGATCTGGTCGGCCTCGACCGCGCTGCCCTTCACCAGATCGCGGTACATCGAGGAGGTCATCGGCGAGCCCGCGGCCGTCAACTGCGTGCGCGCGGCGGCGAGAAACGCCTCGCTCGGCGGGTGGCCGGCAGCGGTGACGGTCGCCACGCACTCGCCGAGCAGCGCATGCACGAAGTCGGCGCCGCCGTTGGCCGCCGCGATCTCGCCGATCGTGCCGCGCATCAGGCAGGTGGCGGCGCCGAGGCCGGCGAGCATCACCCATTTTTCCCACATCTCGCGCTCGATGGTCGGCGACAGTTTTGCGTCGAACCCGGCGCCCTGCATGGCTGCGTCGAGCCGCCGGATGCGCGCGGTGGCCTCGCCGCTGATCTCGCCATAGGCAAGGTCGTGCAGCGGGTTGAGCTGGATGATCCGCCCCTGCTCGTCGAGCGTGGTGGCGATCTTGGCGACGCCGCCGACCAGCACCGCCGGCCCGAAGCGGTCCGCGATCACCTCCATGTGCCGCATGCCGTTGAGCACCGGCACGATCATGCTCTCGGGTCCGACGGCGGGCGCCACGTCGGCGAGTGCGGCGCCGAGCGAGAACGCCTTGACCGTCAGCAGGACCGCGTCGAACGGCGCGGCGATCTGCCCGGCCGTGACCAGTTGCGGCCGCACAGTGACATCGCCGTACGGGCTGACGATCCGCAATCCGTCCGCGCGCAGGCGCTCGGCGCGCGCGGGCCGGACCAGGAACGTGACATCGCGCCCGGCCTGTGCGAGGCGGGCGCCGTAGTAACCGCCGGTCGAGCCGGCCCCGACGACGAGGATGCGCATCGGCTTTTCCTTCCGCGTTGCGTGGCCCAGCCGCAGCGGGGTCGGGCCGTTGCCGGTGCATATCGGCCCTGTCGGACCGGCGACAACAGGGCAGCGCCTTGCACCCACGCTGCCGCGCCGTTATAAGCCGGCCCCTTGTCTGCGCGCCGGGCCTGTAGGGCATGCCCGGCCGCGACGCTTGCGCTCGGCCGTCGGCCGCTGGCGCAAGGCCCAGCCATAAGGAGACCCAAATGCCCAAGCTGAAGACCAAGTCGTCGGTCAAGAAGCGCTTCAAGATCACCGCCACCGGCAAGGTTCTGGCCGGCCCGGGCAAGAAGCGCCATGGCCTGATCAACCGCCCGCAGAAGATGAAGCGGCAGGCCCGCGGCAGCCAGACGCTCACCCACGCCGATGGGCTGACGGTGAAGCAGTGGGCCCCGTACGGGCTCGGTTGAAAGGGGCATAGATCATGGCACGAGTTAAGCGCGGCACCACGACGCACGCCCGCCACAAGAAGGTCATCGACGCCTCGAAGGGCTTCGTCGGCCGGTCCTCCACCAACTACCGCATTGCGCTGGAGCGGCTGGAAAAGTCTCTCCAGTACGCCTATCGCGACCGGCGGGTGAAGAAGCGCGAGTTCCGCGGCCTGTGGATCCAGCGCATCAACGCCGCGGTGCGCGAGCACGGGCTGACCTACTCCCGATTTATCGACGGGCTGAAGCGCGCCGGGATCGAGATGGACCGAAAAGTGCTCGCGGCCATCGCCTTCGACGACCCGGGCAGCTTCGGCGAGATCGTCAAGAAGGTGCAGGCCGCCCTGGCCTGATCGGTTTTCTGAGCATTCCGATCGAACCGCAAAGGGCTGCCCGCACTCGGGCAGCCCTTTTTTGCGCCCAAGCTCGCGTAACAGGTGAACAATGAGCGACGATCTTGAGGCCCTGAAGCAGCGCACCGAGGCCGAGCTGGCCGAAGCCGCCGACCTGCGCGCCTGGGACGCGATCCGCGTCGGCGTGCTCGGCAAGAGCGGCAGCCTGACCGCGCTGCTGAGGGAACTCGGCAAGGTGCCCCCGGAGCAGCGGCGGGAGCGTGGCGCTGCCGTCAACCGGCTCAGGGACGAGCTTGCCGCGGCCATCGAGGCACGGCGGCTGGCACTGGAAACCGCCGCCCTGGAAGCGCGTCTTGCCGCCGAGCGCATGGACGTGACCCTGCCGCCCCGCCCGCGGCCGACCGGGCTGATCCACCCGATCAGCCGCACCATCGAGGAGATGGCGGCGATTTTCGGCGCCATGGGGTTCGAGATCGCCGAGGGGCCGGACGTCGAGAGCGACTGGCACAATTTCGGCGCGCTCAACATCCCGGCGCACCACCCCGCTCGCGCCGACCACGACACGTTCTACCTGCCACCTGCCGCGCCAGGGGCGCCGCCCCCGGTGCTGCGCACGCACACCTCGCCGGTACAGGTGCGCAGCATGCTGGCGCGCGAGCTGCCGTTCCGCGTGGTCGTGCCCGGCCGCACCTACCGCGCCGACCACGACGCCACGCACTCGCCGATGTTCCACCAGATCGAAGGGCTGGCGCTGGGCCGCGACCTCACGCTCGGCCACCTGAAAGGCTGCCTGATCGATTTTTTGCGCACCTTCTTCGGCATCTCGACCCTGCCGGTGCGGTTCCGCTCCAGTTACTTCCCGTTCACCGAGCCCTCGATGGAAGTGGACATCGGCTGGAACCGCAAGACCGGCGAACTCGGCGGCGGCGGCGACTGGCTGGAGATTCTGGGCAGCGGCATGGTGCACCCAAAGGTGCTCGCCAATGTCGGGATCAATCCGGCCGAGTGGCAGGGTTTTGCCTTCGGCATGGGGGTGGAGCGCGTGACCATGCTGAAGCACGGCATCCCCGACCTGCGCCCGTTCTATGAAAGCGACATCCGCTGGCTGCGCCATTACGGGTTCAACCCGCTGGCCCCGGCGACGCTGCACGAGGGAGTGTGACGCATGAAATTCTCCCTCTCATGGCTGCGTGACCACCTGGAGACGACGGCCAGCCTGCAGGAGATCACCGACACGCTGACGCGCGTCGGCCTGGAGCTGGAAGGCGTGCACGACCCTGCCGCCGCGCTGGCGACGTTCCGCATCGCCCATGTGGTGGAGGCGGTGCAGCACCCGAACGCCGATCGGCTGCGCGCCTGCAAGGTCGATGCGGGCGACGGCAAACTCGTCTCCGTCGTCTGCGGCGCGCCGAATGCGCGCACTGGCATGAAGGCGGTGTTCGCGGCCCCCGGCAGTTTCATCCCGGGCACCGGCATCACGCTGAAAGTCGGAGAGATCCGCGGCGTGCAGAGCGCCGGCATGCTGCTCTCGGCGCGCGAAATGGGCCTCGGCAACGACCACGACGGCATTGTGGATCTGCCGGCAGATGCGCCGGTCGGCATTTCGTACGCCATCTGGGCCGGCCTCGATGATCCGGTGATCGACATCAGCGTGACGCCGAACCGCGGCGATGCGCTGTCGGTGCGCGGCGTGGCGCGCGATCTGGCGGCCGCCGGCGTTGGCATGCTGAAGCCGTGGGCTCCGGTGGCAGTGCCATCGACGTTCCCAAGTCCGCTGCACTGGGCGCTGGAGGACGGAAAAGCCTGCCCGTGGATTCTCGGCCGCACCGTGCGCGGCGTGCGCAACGGGCCGTCGCCGAAATGGCTGGCCGACCGGCTGGTGGCGATCGGGCTGCGGCCGATCAACGCGCTGGTCGACGTGACCAACTTCTTCACCTTCGACCTCGGCCGGCCGCTGCACGTGTTCGATGCCGGCAAGGTGCGAGGCGGCGTGCTGACGCTGCGCCCCGGCGCCGGCGAAAGCTTCGCCGCGCTCAACGGCAAGACCTACATCGTCTCGCCGGACGACTGCGCCATCGCCGATGCGGTGGGCGTGCAATCGCTCGCCGGCGTGATGGGTGGCCAAGCGACCGGGTGCGACGAAACCACGACCAGCGTGTTCGTCGAATGCGCGCTGTTCGACCCGATCCGCGTCGCGCTGACCGGCCGGCGCCACCAGATCACCTCGGACGCGCGCCAGCGGTTCGAGCGTGGGATCGATCCTGCCCTGATGCCGGCGGCGATCGAGGCGGCGGCGCGCATGATTCTCGACCTCTGCGGCGGCGAGGCCAGCGAGGTGGTTTCGGCGGGAGCGGAGCCCGCGTGGCAGCGCACCGCCACGCTGCGGTTCTCCCGGCTGGCCGATCTCGGCGGCCTGGACGTGCCGGCGGACGAAGCGGTGGCATCGCTGGAGCGGCTCGGCTTCTCCGTGGTTGCCCGCGATGCCGGGCGGGTGACGGTGAACGTGCCGTCCTGGCGCAACGACGTTGCGGCCCGCACCGACCTGGATTTCGCCCCAGGGCTCGACCCGGCGCGGGCGGAAGCGGCGGCAGCCGGGCGTGCGGCCGTGGAGCCGGAAGCCGACCTCGTCGAGGAGGTGCTCCGCCTAAAGGGCCTGGACAGCGTGCCGCCGGTCTCCATGGCCGTGCCCGGCCCGGTGCCGCAGCCGACGCTGACGCCGCGGCAGACCCGTGCGGCCTCGGCCCGGCGGACGCTGGCGGCGCAGGGGCTGGCCGAGTGCGTGACCTTCAGCTTCATGGCCGAGAAAGAGGCCGCCCTGTTCGCCGAGCCGGACCCGGCGTTGCGGCTGGTCAACCCGATTGCCGCCGACCTCGACCAGTTGCGGCCGACGCCGGTGGCGACGCTGGCGCTCGCGGCAAAGCGCAACGCCGCGCGCGGGTTTGCCGACGTGGCGCTGTTCGAGATCGGCCCGGCGTTCCGCGGGGTTGCACCCGAGGTGCAACCCATCATCGCCGCCGGGGTGCGGGCAGGTGCAACCCCGCGCAACTGGGTTGCACCTGCGCGGCCGGTCGATGCGCTCGACGCCAAGGCCGACTCGCTGGCCGCGCTGGCCGCGCTCGGCGTGCCGATGGAGGCGCTGACCATCACCGCCGACGCGCCCGGCTTCTATCACCCTGGCCAGTCCGGCGTGGTCAGGCAGGGGCCGAAGACGGTGCTGGCAACCTTCGGCGCGCTGCATCCGCGCGTGCTGGCCGCGATCGACTCGGCGGTGCCGATGGTCGCGTTCGAGGTCTTTCTCGACGCGATCCCCGAGCCGAAGCGCCGTCGCAAGGGCGCGCCCGACCTGCCGGCGTTCATGCCGGTGCGGCGCGACTTTGCCTTCGTTGTCGACCGCGCCGTGACGGCCGAGGCCGTATTGAAGGCCGCGCGTGGGGCCGAGCGCCAGCTTGTCGCCTCGGTTACCCTGTTCGACGCCTATGAGGGTGACAAGGTGGAGCCGGGCAGGAAGTCGCTGGCGATCGAAGTGGTGTTCCAGCCGCGCGAGCGCACGCTGACCGACGCCGAGATCGAAGCGGCCTGCGCGAAGGTGGCGGCGGCGGTGGAAAAGGCGACCGGCGGCCGGTTGCGGTAGCAACCGCCAACGGGCCTCACGGCGCCGGCACGGGCCTGACCACCACCGCCTTCGGATCGCCGGCCAGCACCTCTACGTGGGTCGCGTCGCCCTCGCGGCGGAAATGCAGGTCGAAGCGTTGGCTGCCGAACCGCAGGTCGCGCAGCGTTATCTGCGGCAGCCAGTGCGGCAGCGCCGGGGCGAGCCGCAGCACGCCGTTCGGCGCGTCCGGCTCGATGCCGAGCAGGGCTTGCAGGAACGAGAACGCCGAGCCCGCCGCCCAGGCCTGCGGCACGTTCGCACCCGGCACCTGCACCGGGAACGGCGCTATTTCGCGCGGCAGCCCGGCATACAGTTCCGGTACCTGGTGCAGCGCGAACGACGCGGCCGCGCCGCTGATCGCGCGCGCCACCTGCGCCGCCTCCGCGTGGAAGCCGTAGCGGGCGAAGCCCTGTGCGATCAGCCCGTTGTCGTGCGGCCAGACCGAGCCGTTGTGGTAGGCGAGCGGATTGTACGACCGGTGTCCGGTCGACATCGTGCGGATGCCCCAGCCGGAGAACATGTCCGGTGCCATCAGACGCGCCACCACGCGCCCGGCGCGCTCCGGCGGCACGATGCCGGACCACAGCAGATGCCCGACATTGGACACCGAGGTCAGCACTTTCTTCTTCTCGCCGTCGAGCGCGAAGGCGTAACCGCCCCACACCTCGTCCCAGAACACCTCGTTGAACTTGTCGAACAGCGCCGTGGCCTTGGTGCGCATGTCGTCGGCCCGGTCGGCGCGGCCGAGCGCGTCGTAGATTTCCGCCATGCCGGTCCACGCCGCAAAGACGTAGCCCTGCAACTCGCACAGCGCCTTGGGCCCGCGCACCAGCGTGCCGTCCGGATAGGGCACGGCGTCGCCGGCGTCCTTCCAGCCCATGTTCTCGTAGCCGCTCGGCGAGCGCGTCTGGTACTCCTGGAACAGATCGCCGTCGCGGTCGCCAAAATTGTCGATCCAGTCGAGGCAGTGTTCCGCGGTCTGCAGATGCCGCTCCAACAGCGCGTGGTCGCCGGTCCAGCGCCACGCGGCGTGCAGCAGCACCAGATACAGCGGCGTCGCGTCGGCGGTGCCGTAGTACGGCGTGTGCGGGATCAGCTTGAAATAGGCCAGTTCGCCGAGCCGCAGTTCGTGCAGGATCTTGCCGGGTTCGGCGTCGCGGTAGTCGTCGCGGCCTTCCGATTGCCAGTCGCCGAGCACCGTCAGCGCGCCGAACGCGAATTCCAGCGTCACCGGCGCGCTTTGCAGCGCCACGATCAGGCTGTCGCGGCCGAACAGGGCGACGAACCAGGGCAGGCCGGCCGCGGGCATCACCGCGGTGCCGTCCATCCGCTCCCGCGGCAGCCGCAATGCCGCCAGATCGTCGATCGCCTGATGGTAGTACCGGTAGAACTCCTCGTTTGGCGTCATCAGCTTGGTGGCCGCGCCACGCCATGCCGCGAGCGAGGCGGCACTGGCCGAGTTGCCGCTCGCGTGGGCGCAGGTGCCGGGCGCGGGCAGCGTCTCATCGCCGTCGTGCAGGTCGGTCAGCAGGCAGGCGTGCCAGGCCTGCCCCGGCTCCAGATCGACGTCGAAACTGATCCGCCCGTTGGCCGAGATCGCCGGCGTCGCCGCGTGCGCGGTCATCGTCAGCCCGCGCAAGAAGGCGCCGTCGCTGTAGCTGGTGGTCAGGCGCTGCTCGGCGTCGGACCATTCCGTGGTGATGCGGCCGCGCCGGACCAGCCGGTGCGACTTCACCTCGAACAGGTCGGCGAAGTCGCAGCGGAGCACCAGCTCCAGATTGAACTTCGCCCGCGTCGGGCCATTGTTGACAATGTCAATATCCTCGTGGACGCCGCGCTCCAACCAGCGGGCGAGCGTGAGCTGCAGCGAGCGGGCCGGGATTTCGCCGTCCTGCGTCGGGATCGCCTGGTTGGTCAGGAACGCCTGCATGTGGAAATGCGTCGGTGCGCCGCCGTTCAGCGGCTCCCATTCGGCGACGTTGGCATAGAGCCGCCACACGCTGATCAGGCGCGTATCGCGGAACAGCAGGCCGCGCTCGCCTTCGGTCGCCACCTGCCCATCGGGCTCGGCGAGCCAGACCGCTTCGCCCTGGTGGATGACAAGCTTCGGGCTGCCGACTTGGATGTCGATGTTCATGCGGGGTCCGGGGTCAGGAGGTTGTCGGGGCGACGTGCGGGGCGACGTGCGGGGCGGGACGGGTGGCCGGCAGGTGCGCGGTCTCGGGCATGATCAGCCAGACCAGCGCGGTCGCCCCAGCGCCGGAGATGGCGAGCGCGACGAACGCGATGTGCAGCCCGGCCACGTCGGCGATGGCCCCAGCAAGGACGTTGCTCGCGGCGGCCCCGACGCTGGCGGCGACGCCGACGAGGCCGAGCGCGAAGTTGAAGCGGCCACCCTCGTGGGTGATGTCGGCCACCACAAGCGGCATCAGTACGCCGAACACGGCGGCGCTGACCCCGTCCAACGCCTGCACCGGCACCAGCAGGTCCGGCGTGCCGTCGAAGGCGAACAGCAGCGCCCGCGCCGGCAGGGCGGCGAAACCGAGCAGCAGGATGAAGCGCCGGCCGCGCCGGCCGGCCATCCGCCCGACCCAGGGCGAGAGCACCGCCACCAGCGCCTGCGGCACCACGGTGGCCGCGCCGGTGATCAGGTCGGCCAGCCCGTCGGCCCGGCGCGCCGCGTCGGCTGCGGCGAGCGGCAGCAGGGCCGCGTTGGTCAAATGGAAGGCGGCGACGCAGGCGATGAACGCGAGCAGCCGGCGATCGACCAGCACCCGCCATTGGGGCTCCGGCGGGCAGCGCCGCGCCGATGGGATCGGGGCGGTGTGGTGGCCGGTGCGGGCCGGCGCCTGCAGCAGGTCGGAGCGGCGGATCCGGAACAGAGCCAGCAAGGCCGGCACGCCGACGCAGGCGGCCACCACAAACACCGCCGCCGTCGAGACCGAGGTGCCGATCAGTCCGAGCAACCCTGCGCCGATGGCCGCCCCGATGGCGGCAAAGCGCGCGTTTTCGCCAAGCCGTTCGCCGAGTTGCGATTGCCGGGTCAGCGCGAGCGTGATCGCGGCGATGGCCAGCATCAGCACCGGCCCGGAGGCGCCGCCGAGCAGTTCGGCCACCAGCACCGGCACGAAGCCGGGCGCGGTCGCCAGCAGCAGCAGCGCCACCATCGCCGCCACGATCGCGGCAGCAGCCACGTTGCGCTTGTAGGATGTGCCGTCGACCAGCATGCCGGCCGGCACCTGCGCGATGATCGCCGCGATCGTGCCCGCGCTCAGCACCGCGCCGATATGCCCGGGGTCCCAGCCGGCCTTGATCAGATGCACCGACACGAACGCGCCAAAACCGGTCTGCATATCCGCGACCAGGAAGTTGACGAGGCTCAGGCTCGCCAGGCTGGCACTTGCCACGTCGTGTCGTTCCTCCCGTCGCCGCACCCGCAAAAATGACCGTTCCCGCTCAGGCCGGCGGGAGGCCAACGGTCAGTCTATCTTCGCCTGTCGCGGCGCGCCTTGCACGTCCGTGCCATGGGCAGGACGTTTGCGGGCTTCATGCCCGTCCGCGCCGCCGCTCCGTGGCGACCAGCCAAACCCCGGCGGTCAGGATCAACCCCGCGCCGACGAAGACGCTGGTACGTGGGATGTCGCCCCAAATGATGAAGCCCAGGACGAATGCCCATACAAGGGCAGAATATTCCACGGTCGCCATCACCGACGCGGTGGCGTGGCGCATGCCTTCGAACAGGGCAAGCTGGGCGAGCGAGCCGATGCAGCCGACCGCCAGCAGCAGCACCAGGTCCGTCCAGGTCGGCGTCTGCCATTGCACGGTCGCGCAGCCGATCGCGGTCGCCACCAGGAACACGCCGTTGGTGTAGAGCATCAGCAGCAGGTTGCTCTCCGCCATCGCGGTCTGCCGCATCAGGATGATGGCATAGCCCCAGAACGTCGCCGCCGTCAGCACCAGCACGGTTGCCAGCGACAGCGGCACGCCGCCGGGGTCGCACGCCACCACGACGCCGGCGAAGCCGCATGCCACCGACCCCCAGCGCGCCGGCGGCACCCGTTCGTGCAGCAGCGGCACCGAGAGCAGCGTGGTGATGATCGGTGCCGCGAAATACAGCGTCAGCATCTGCGCCAGCGGCAGGGTGCGGGCAGAACTGTAGTAGCAGAGCCAGGCGACCAGCGTGATCAGCGCGCGCAGCAACAGGATGCGCTTGATCGGGGTGACGACCGCGCGCCGCAGCACCGGCCGGCCGCCGAAGGTCGCGCAGAAGGCGACGATCATGGCGCTGCGGAACATCAGCACTTCCCAGGGCGGGATGCCGTGCCCGACCAGGAACTTGATCGAGGCGTCGTGCAGCGCGAACAGGAAATAGGCCAGCACGCCGAGTCCCATCCCGGTCGCGGCACTGCCGCGCACCCGTGCATCGGCGGCAGCCGCCAGCGGCGCCCGCGCGAACGCGATCAGGTCGGAACGGAGGCGCGGGAGCGACACGAGGGGAAACTGCCGGCGATTGGCGGGCCGCGACTGTGGCGAAGCCGGCGCGCCGGCACCCTCGCCCGACCGGCATGGCAGCGCCGCGCGCCGCGCGCGGCTTGAACACGCTGCGAGCCCTCTTGCCGCCTGCGCGCAGGCGCGCGACTACTGGCCCAACCGTCAGGAAGAGAGCCGCATCGTGACCCTGGTGAACCGCCAGACCTATCGTGAGGCCATGGCGCGCTTCGGGGCCGCCGTCAGTGTCGTGACCACCGATGGCCCGTCCGGCCGGTTCGGTTTCACCGCCTCCGCGGTGACCAGCGTGACCGACGATCCGCCGACGCTGCTGGTCTGCGTCAACCGGCGCAACGACTCGCACCCGGCGCTGATCGCCAACGCCGTGCTCTGCGTGAACACGCTCGCCGCCGGGCAGGAGGAGATCTCGGGCGTGTTCGGCGGCAAGGAAGCGACGCAGGAGGCGCGCTTCGGTGTCGGCCACTGGCACACGCTGGGGACCGGCGCGCCGGCGCTGCTCGGCGCGGTGGTGGCGTTCGACTGCCGCATCGTCCAGGTGACGGAGATCGGCACGCACAGCGTTGTGTTCGGCGAGGTGGTGGCCATCGAGCATGGCACGGAGCATGACGGGCTGGTGTATTTCGGCCGCGGCTACCACCGGCTCCGCCGGCCGGAACTGCTGTAGCGGGCCGGGCCGCCTGGACCCCCGCTTTCGCGGGGGTGACGTATCCAACGCGAATACCCGGGCTTTTCCCGAACAGGCAGCAAGATGCCCGACTACATCTGGCTATAGTCGCCGTTGTGCCAGATGTACCAAACGTAGTCGACCTTGGTCACGTCGCCCTTCTTGTCGAAGCTGACGTCGCCGAGCACGCTCGGCCATGTGCCGGCCCGCAGCACTTCGGCAACCTTCTTCGGGTCGGTGCTGTTGGCCTTGGTGGCGGCTTCGGCCCAGACCTGCATCGCGGCGTAGGTGTAGAGCACGTAGCCTTCCGGATCGATGCTCTTGTCCTTGAACTCCTTCACCACCGCGGCCGCGGTCGGGCGGTTGCGCGGGTCGGACGGGAAGGTGAACATGAGCCCTTCGCCGGCGGGGCCGCTGATCTGCCAAAGCTCCTTGGCGGTCAGCGAATCCGGCCCGATCAGCGTGGCCTTCAGCCCCTGCTCGCGCGCCTGCCGTGCGATCAGGCCGATCTCCGAATGGTAGCCGCCGAAATACACCACGTCGATACCGGCTTCCTTCAGGCGGGAGACCAGCGCGGTATAGTCGTGCTCACCGGGCACGTAGGCCTGATACAGTGCCTCCTTCTTGCCCTCGGCGTTCATCGCCTTCTTGGTTTCGTCGGCGATGCCTTTGCCGTAGGTCGTGTTGTCGTGCAGGATCGCGACCTTGCGGTCCTTGAACTCGGTGGCCAGCGTGTGCCCGGCGACCTTGCCCTGCTGGTCGTCACGCCCGCAGGTGCGGAACGTGTTCCAGGAGCCTTCCTCGGTGAACTTCGGGTTCGTCGAGGCCGGCGTGATCTGCAGGATGCCTTCCTCGGTGTAGACCTTGCTGGCCGGGATGGAGCTCGACGAGCAGAAATGGCCGTCGACGAACTTCACGCCTTCGCTTGCGAACTTGTTGGCAACCGAGACCGCCTGCTTCGGATCGCACGCGTCGTCGCCCTTCAGCACTTCGATCTTCTGGCCGAGCACCCCACCTTTGGCGTTGATGTCGGCCGCCGCTAACTCGGCGCCATCGGTAAGCTGCTTGCCGAAAGTGGCGTATTCGCCGGTGATCGGCCCGGCGACGCCGACTTTGATCTGCGCGCTGGCCGGTGCGGCGGCAAGCGCCATCGCGACCGCAAGCGACGCGGCGCCGGCGAACAGTGTCCGTTTGATCATGTATTGGTTTCCCCTGGTGTCCCACCGCGAGCAGAGCGCGCGGCTGCCATGCAGCCTATTCGCAAGCGATCACGCCTGGAAGCCCTGTTCGGAACGATGCTTGACGCGGCGCCCGGCGTGCCCTGATGCAGGGTCGCGCATCATGCGCAGGAGAAGAACCAGGATGAGCGGACCAGCGATCGGCGTGATCGGGCTCGGCGGCATGGGCGGCGGCATGGCCGGGCGCCTGCTGGAGACCGGGCACAAGGTCACGGTGTTCAACCGCACGGCAAGTGTCGCGGCGCCGTTCGTCGCGCGCGGTGCCACGCAGGCGGCAACCCCGGCGGCAGCGGCGGCCGGCGGCGTCGTCATCACCATGGTCGCCAACGATGCGGCCTTGGAGGACATGGTGAGCGGCAAGGGCGGCCTGCTCGAGGCGCTGCCCAAGGGCGGCGTGCACATCTCGATGAGCACGATCAGCGTCGCCCTGGCGAAGTCGTTGGCCGAGCGGCATGCGGCGCATGGCAGCCATTTTGTGGCGGCGCCGGTGTTCGGCCGGCCGGACGCGGCCGGCAGCGGCAAGCTGTGGATCATGGTGTCCGGCGCTGCCGAGGCGAAGGCGAAGGTTCGCCCGGTGCTGGAGGCGCTGAGCCAGGGCATCGAGGACCTCGGCGAGAGCCCGGAGGCGGCGCCGACCGGCAAAATTTGCGGCAACTTCCTGATTGGTGCTGCGACCGAAGCGATGGGCGAGGCGTTCGCGCTGCTGGCGAAAAGCGGCGTCGATGCGCGGGCGTGGCACCGCCTGCTCACCGCCGGGCCGTTCGCCGGCACGATCTACACCAACTACGGCCGCATCATCCTGGACAAGAAATTCACCCCGCCCGGCTTCAAGCTCTCGCTCGGCGCCAAGGACATCGGGCTGGCGCTGGCGGCGTCGCAGGACAAGCAGGTGCCGATGCCGTTCGCCTCGATCCTGCGCGACCGGCATCTGGCCTCGATCGCCCAGGGCCGCGGCGACTTCGATTGGGCGTCGCTGGCGATCAACGCGGCGATGGATGCGGGGTTGAAGGAAGAAGGCTGAGGCGCTGCCACCGCGGCGGCGCGAGGCAGCGCCTCACGCCGCCGCGTCGGCCTCGCGGCGCTCGAAGCGCTTGCGCTCGTGCGGGTCGAGGTAGCGCTTGCGCAGGCGCACGGCACCCGGCGTCACTTCCACCAGTTCGTCGTCCTCGATGTAGGCGATCGCCTGCTCCAGGCTCATGCGCCGCGGCGGGATCAGCAGCATCGCGTCGTCCTTGCCGGCGGCGCGGACGTTGGTCAGCTTCTTTTCCTTGATCGGGTTTACATCGAGGTCGGACCCGCGCGCGTGCTCGCCGAGGATCAGGCCGACATAGACCTTGTCGCCCGGATTCACGAACAGCGTGCCGCGCTCCTGGATGTAGAACAGCGCATAGTGGATCGCCTCGCCGTTCTCGGTGGAGATCAGCGAGCCGTTGCGGCGGCCCTCGATCGGGCCCTTCCACGGGCCGTATCCCGCGAACAGCCGGTTCATGATGCCGGTGCCGCGCGTGTCGGTCAGGAATTCGCCGTGGTAGCCGATCAGGCCGCGGCTCGGCATGTTGAAGGTCAGCCGCACCTTGCCGCCGCCGGAGGGGCGCATGTCGCGCAGTTCGCCCTTGCGGCGGCTGATCTTCTCCACCACCACGCCGGCATAGGGCTCGTCGACATCGACGAGCACCTCCTCCATGGGCTCCTCGCGGTCGCCATCGGCGGTGGTCCGCGTCAGCACGCGCGGCCGGCCGATGGTCAGTTCGAAGCCTTCGCGGCGCATCTGCTCGATCAGCACGCCGAGCTGCAACTCGCCGCGCCCGGCGACCTCGAACGCCTCGCTCTCCTGGCTCTCGGTAATCTTGATCGCGACGTTGCCTTCGGACTCGCGCAGCAGGCGGTCGCGGATCTGCCGAGACGTGACTTTCTTGCCCTCGCGGCCGCCGAGCGGGCCGTCGTTGACGCGGAAGGTCATGGCGAGGGTGGGGGGATCGACCGGAATGGCGTGCAGCGGCCCGGCGAGTTCCGGGGCGCCGACGGTGTCCGGGATGGTCGCCTCCGACAGCCCCGCGACGGCGACGATGTCGCCGGCCTCGGCTTCTTCCACCGTCACGCGGTCGAGGCCGCGGAAGCCGAGCAGCTTGGTCAGGCGCCCGGTTTCCACCACCGAGCCGTCCTGGCGCAGCACCTTGACCGGCATGTTAAGCTTGGCGCGACCCTGCTCCACGCGTCCCGTCAGCACGCGGCCGAGATAGTTGTCGTATTCGAGGATCGAGGCGACCATGGCGAACGGCGCCTCGGCGTCCAGCACCGGCGCCGGCACGTGCCGCAGCACCAGGTCGAACAGCGGCGACAGGTCCTTGCGCGCGCCCTCAAGCTCCAGATCCGCCCAGCCTTGCCGGCCGGAGGCGTAGAGCATCGGGAAATCGAGCTGCTCGTCGGTCGCGCCGAGCGCGGCGAACAGATCAAAAATTTCCTCGTGCACTTCGTTGGGGCGGCCATCCTGGCGGTCGATCTTGTTGACCACGACGATCGGGTGCAGGCCGCGTTGCAGCGCCTTGCCGACGACGAACTTGGTCTGCGGCAGCACGCCTTCGGCGGCGTCCACCAGCACCAGCGCGCCGTCCACCATGTTCAGGATGCGCTCAACCTCGCCGCCGAAATCGGCGTGGCCCGGCGTATCGACGATGTTGATGCGCGTGTCTTTCCACACCACGCTGGCGACTTTCGCCAGGATGGTGATGCCGCGCTCGCGTTCGAGGTCGTTGCGGTCCAGCGCCCGCTCGACCACCTGCTGGTGCTCGCGGTAGGCGCCGGACTGCTTGAGCAATTGATCGACCAGCGTCGTCTTGCCGTGGTCGACGTGGGCGATGATCGCGATATTGCGGATGTCCATGGGGGCCTGCCGGAACGAGAACGAAAGCCGGGTCGCGAACAAGCGACGGCGCCGGGCGATTCCCCGGCGCCGTCATGCATGCTGCGGCGCACACTTAATGATTAAGCTCGAAAGATGCGAGCAAAATCCGGCACCCGCGCGACAGACCTGCCCGGGTCGCCGGGCAGGGCAGCGTGTTTGGCCCGACTTACTGGATCGTCGTCGTGCCGCCGCGGGAGCCGGTGTCGGGCGCCGACGCGCCGGGGGCCGGCATGCTCGTCATCCGCGGCTCGCCCGTCGTTGCGCCGCCCCAGGATCCAGTGTCGGGCGCCGACGCGCCCTGCGCCGGCGTGCCCGTCATCTGGATGCCACCCATCGTCGTGCCGCCGAAGGATCCGGTATCGGGCGCCGACGCCCCAGGGGCAGGCGTGCCCACCATCGCCGGCTCGTTTGTGGTGCCGCCCACGGACCCGCCCGGAGCCGCGTTCGATGCGGCGCTCGACTGGGCGAACGCCGGGGCTGCCACCGCCAAACTCAGTACGGCGGCGGCGGCAAACATTTGACTGCGCATAGTAACTCTCCTGTTGCGCACAACGCCCGGAGTCCGGGCGGTGCGCCGATGCTGGTGTGTTGGGGCGGGATGCCTCGTTGCTGCGGCCGTCCCGCCCGACCGCTGCATAGACTCGGTAGCGATCTTCGGACTTCCACCACACAACTTCGCGAACAGGTCGCGGCGCGCGGCAGAGCGACGGCGCCGCAAGTGTCTCGACGCCGTCGGTCTGCGCCGCGTGCACACCGAGCATGCGTCGATGATGAGGACCATCCCGCCCTGCCTGCCGGGGCGGGAGGCAACTCCCGGCCAGCTAGCCGAGTTTCGCCGCCGCCCCGCGCAGATCGCGTTGCAGCCGCGCGCCGTAGTGGCTGATGATTTCCGCCGCCGCGATGCTGCCGAGGCGACCGCAGGCGGCGAGCCCGCGCCCCGCGGTGAGCGCGGCCAGGAACCCGGCGGCATAGGCGTCGCCCGCGCCGGTGGTGTCGACGACGGTGGTCGGCTCGGCCGCGATGTCGACCGTTTCCTCGCCGCGCACCACGGTGCTGCCGTCCGCCCCGCGCGTGATCGCGGCCAACGCCACCTCGGCACGCACGCGCGCAATCGCGTCATCCAGGTCATTGCACTCGTAGAGCGCACCGATCTCGGCCTCGTTGGCGAACAGGATGTCGATGTGCGAGCGCACGAGGTCGAGAAACGCGGCGCGGTGGCGATCGACGCAGAACGGGTCCGACAGGCTCAGTGACACTTTCCGCCCGGCCGCGTGCGCGACCGCGGCGGCGTGGCGGAATGCCGCCTGCGCGGCCGGCTCGTCGAACAGGTAGCCTTCGAGGTAGGTGACGGCGGCGTCGGCCACCACGGCTTCGTCCACCTGCTCGACCCCGAACGCGACGCAGGCGCCGAGATAGGTGTTCATGGTGCGCTGCGCGTCGGGCGTCACCAGGATCATGCTGCGGGCCGTCGGCGCGCCGCCGACCAGCGGGGCGGTCGGGAATTTGACCCCGGCGGCGGTGATGTCGTGACGGAACACGGCGCCGAGCTGGTCGTCGGCGACCCGCCCGAGATAGGCGACGCGGGCGCCGAGGCCGGCGGCGACCGTGCAGGTGTTGGCGGCCGAGCCGCCGCTGGTTTCCTGGCCGGGCGGCATGGCGGCGTAGATCGCCTCCGCCCGCGCCGCGTCGATCAGCGTCATGCTGCCTTTGCGCATGTCGTGTCGGCTGATGAACTGCTCCGGCACCGGGGCGAGCACATCGACGATGGCGTTGCCGATCCCCAGGATATCGAACCGGGGCGATGAAACGGCAGGCGGCATGGCAGAACTCCGGGGCAAAACGACGGTGCCCGCCTATCACCCGCGCCGCAGCCCCGCAATCGAAGACCCAAGGACCGCACAATGTTGCTGCTCGCCGCGCCGCTGAGGGCCCTCGCGCAAATGGACGACCCGGTGTTTTTGGGGGCGGTCTGGCGCAGCGTGGCCTGGACGCTGGCGGGATTTTGCGCGCTCGCGGCCCTGCTGGTCTGGGGTGGCCATGCGGCGCTCGCGGCGCATGGGTGGCTCGGCTGGCTGGGCGGCGCCGTCGGCGGCATCGGCGCCGCGCTGCTGGCGCTGTATCTGTTCCTGCCGCTCGCGGGCGTGGTCGCGTTGCTGTTCGCCAACCGGGTCGCGGCGGCAGTCGAGTGGCGGTTCTATCCCGGCCTGCCGCCCGCGCAGCCGGCGCCGTTCGCGCAGCAGGCGTGGGACGGCATCGCGCTCGGCCTGCGCGTGCTGGCCTGGCAGGTGCTGACGCTGGTGTTGCTGGTGACGCCGCTCGCGCCGATCGCAGCCCCGGTGGGCTGGCTGATCTCCGCATGGTCGGTCGGGCGCGGCCTGTTCGTGGCCGTGGCGATGCGGCGCATGGACCGCGGCCACGCCTCCGCCGCCTATCGCGGGCTGCGGCCGGCCGTACTGGCGCAGGGGGCGCTGATGGCGGTTGCCAGCCTCGTGCCAGTGCTCAACCTGTTCGTTCCGGTGCTCGGGACTGCCGCGATGGTGCACGTACTGCACGGCGGTGGCGGGGTGGCCACGCCGGGGCGCCTGTGATAGGCCACCGCCCGCCCAGTCACCTGAATGCAATGGAGGGCCCGTGTTCAAGCGCAACAAGCCCGCCCAGCCGCCGTCCGCGGTCCCCGACGCGGCGCTCGGGCCAGATAGCTCGCTCGGCCGGATGGAGTCCGGCGGTGCCTCGACACGTCCCGGCGATACCGGCCTTGGTGTGCCTCCGTTTCGTCCTGCCCCTTTCAAGGAGGCTCCTGCCATGAGCCGCGCCCCGTTCCCCGCCCCCCAGGCCCCGGCCGCCCCGCAGGCCCCGATGCCCGGCACGCCGGCGCCGCGCCCGCTCGGCGCCCCGGCCGGCCGCGCCCCCGGCCGCGAACCGGCTGAACGCCGCACCCTGGTGGTTGGCCGCGGCATCAGCCTGCAAGGCGTCGTGCAGGACGCCGAGCGGCTGGTCGTCGAGGGCACGATCGAGGCCACGATGATCCACGCGACCGAACTCGCGATCACCCCGGGCGGGATGTTCAAGGGCGAGGTCGAGGTCGAGGACGCCGAGGTTGCCGGCACAATCGACGGCACGCTGACGGCCCGCGGCAATCTGATCGTGCGCGCCACCGGCCGTGTGCTCGGCACCGCCCGCTGCCGCCGCCTGCAGGTCGAAGATGGCGGCCAGATCACCGGCCGCATCGAGATGATCACCGACAACGCGCCGCGCACAGCGGAGCCCGCCCGCACGGAGCTGCCGACGCTGTAAGCCCCGGATTTTCGCGCGTCGTCCCGGCATCGCGCCGGGATGACGGCGAAACCCGGAGGCCCAGGCCGCGTCGGACTCAGGCCGCGTCGGCCTGGCGCCGCCGTTTGGCGGGGGCGGGCACCGGGGTCGGCACCACGTCGTCCGGGCTTGCCAGCGCCGCCAGCAGCGCCTCGCGCAGCACGCCCAGCTTGCGCTCGTTCTCCACCTTCAGGCCGAACACGTCCTTGACGTAGAACACGTCGACCGCCCGCACCCCGTAGGTGGTGACGTGGGCGGAGGCGATTTGCAGCCCCTGCTCGCTGATCGCGGCGGTCACGTCGTGCAGCAGGCCGGGGCGGTCGCGGCCGTTCACTTCCAGCACGGTGTGGGTGTTGGAGGCGCGGTTGTCGATCACCACGCGCGGCGGCACATGGATCGCCCGCATGCGCCGGCCGAGCAGCGCCCTCCCGACCTTGCGGATTTCCGCCGTCAGCCGCAGGCGGCCGGACAGCGCCTGCTCGATCAACACGTACAGCCGCGCCAGCCGGTGCGGCTGGTCGAACGCGCCGCCGGCGGCGTCCTGCACCCAGAACGTGTCGAGCGCCATGCCGTTGGTCAGCGTGTGGATGCGCGCATCGACGATCGAGGCGCCGGCGACCGCGAGCGCGCCGGCGATGCGGCTGAACAGGCCGGCGTGGTCGGCGGCGTAGACCGTCACCTCGGTCACCGCGCGGGCCGGCAGCGGCTGCGTCTCCACGGTCAGCGGCGCGTGCCGCGCCTCGGCATCGCGGATCAGCCGCGCGTGGCGCGCATGCGTCTCGGGATCGAACGACAGCCAATAGCCGGGATAGCCGAGCGCCTGGAACCGCTCGATGTCCTCGCGCGGCCACTCCTCCAGCAGCGAAGCGGCGGCCGCCTTGGCGCGCAGCACGCGCACGTCGCGCTCGGTGGTGGCGAGGCCGCCTTCCAGCACTTCGGCGACGCGCGCGTACAGTTCGCGCAGCAGCGTCGCCTTCCAGCCGTTCCAGACTTTTGGCGACACCGCGCGCATGTCCGCGACCGTCAGCACCAGCAGCAGTCGCAACCGCTCCGGCGACTGGATGGTGTCGGCAAGGTCGAGGATCGTTTTCGGATCGTCGATGTCGCGCTTGAACGCGGTTTGGCTCAGCAGCAGGTGGTGCAGCACCAGCCAGGAGACGGTCTCGGTCTCCTCCGCCGTCAGGCCGAGGGTCGGGCCGATCTCCAGCGCCAGTTCGGCGCCCAGTTCCGAGTGGTCGCCGCCGCGCCCCTTGCAGATGTCGTGCAGCAGCATGGCGACATACAGCGCGCGCCGCGACTGAAGCTGGTCCATCAACTCGGTGGCGACCGGCGCGATCTGGTCGAGGTCGCCGCGTTCCAGCAGGTTCAGCACGCGCACCGCCTCGATGGTGTGCTCGTCGACGGTGAAGATGTGGTAGGTGTCGAACTGCATCTGTCCGACGATGCGCGCCCAGTCCGGCATGTAGCGGCCGAGGAAGCCGCTCTCGTTCATCACCGCGAGCCAGCGGGCGCCGTCGGCGTGCTTGCGGTGGGCGTCGCTGCCGCAGAGCAGGTCGAGGAACATCTGCGCCGCCCGCGGATTGCCGCGTAACTCGACGGCACGGCGCTCGTTGCGGATCAGCGCGCGCATGCCCAGCGGGTGCAGTTCCAGCCCGCGGTCGCGGGCGAATTGCAGGATGCGCAGCATGCCGATCGGCTCGTTGCGCACGTCGCGGCCCTTGGCGCAGAGCAGTTGTCCGTCCGCCAGCACGAATCCGGCTTCCATGAGCGCAGCATCGGTCTCCTTGGCCACCGCCGGCGGGCCGAACGCGGCGCGCACCAGCGCCGGCTCCATCACGTGGGTCAGGCGGCTGACTTCGCGCGCGGTCAGGAAGTAATGGCGCATGAAGCGCTCCACCCCGTCCTGCCGGCCGTGGCGCGTGTAGCCCATGCGCGCGCCGATCACCGGTTGCAGGTCGAAGGTCAGGCGCTCCTCGGCGCGGCCGGTGACATAGTGCAGGTGAAAGCGCAGGCTCCACAGGAAGTCCCAGGACCGCAATGCCTGCTTGGCCTCGGTGGGCGTGATGATGCCGGAGGCCGGCCCATGCGCCTCGGCCAGCTCGGTGATATTGCGTATCCAGAACAAATACCGCGCCATCCAGTACAGCGTCTGCAGGTCGCGCAGCCCGCCTTTGCCTTCCTTGATGTTCGGCTCGACCACGAAGGGGCTGTCGCCGTAGCGGCGGTGGCGGGCGTCGCGCTCGGCGCGCTTGGCGGCGATGTAGCCAGCGGCGCCGGCCTCGCTGCAGGCGACGCGGAACTGCGCGGCGAAGTCGGCGAACAGCGCGGCGTCACCGGCGATCGGGCGCGCGTCCAGCATCGAGGTGCGCACGGTCGCGTCGCCGTTGGCTTCGGTCAGGCAGTCGGCGACCGAGCGGGTGGCGTGGCCGACCTTCAGCCCGAGGTCCCAGAGGAAATAGAGCGTGAACTCCACCGTGCGCAGCGCCGCCGGGGTCGGCGCGGTCTGCGTCAGGAACAGCAGGTCGATGTCGCTGAACGGCGCCAGCACGCCGCGGCCGAAGCCGCCGGTGGCGGCGACGGAAAGCCGCCCCACCTCGTCGCCGGCCGAGGCGTCGGCATGCAGCACCAGCGCATAGCTGTAGAGCGTGGAGAGAAGGCCATCCATGTAGCCCGCGAGCAGCCGCGCCGCCTTCAGGCCGGGCAGATTGCCCTCCTCGAAGGTGTCGCGGACATGCGTCTGCATTCGCGCGAGGTGGCGGCGGAACACGCCGAGCGCGACATCGCGGGCCAACGGGCCGCCGCCATGCTCGGCGGCGTCCAGACTGCGGTGCAGGAGCGCGGTGGCGGCCCGCGGCTCGGCCGGGAAGGGGGGAGGGGACGACATCATCGCGATGTTAGCGGCGACTCGGCCGGCGCAACAGCGGACAACGCTTTCAGCCGATAGAGTTCGTCCATCGCCGCCCGCGGCGTCAGCCCGTCGAGGTCGATCGCGGCCAGCGCCTCGCGCAATGGATCGTCCTGGGCGGGCGGTTCGGGCGGCGAGTCCGGTTCGGCGGCGGCGAACAGCGGCAGGGCGGCGGCCTCGGTCAGCCGGCCGGCACGTTTCTCCAGCGCCGCCAGCAGCACGCCGGCGCGTTTGACCACGGAGCCCGGCACGCCGGCCAGCTTTGCGACATGCACGCCCCAGCTTCGCCCGGCGGCGCCGGGCGCCACCTCATGCAAGAACACCACGTCCTGTTTCCATTCCTTCACCCGCATCGTGTGCGGCGCCAGCCGGGGCAGCTCCGCCGTCAGTTGCGCCAACTCGTGGAAATGAGTGGCAAAGATCGCGCGGCAGCGAACCAGATTGTGCAGCGCCTCCAGCACCGCCCAGGCGATCGCGAGCCCGTCCAGCGTGCCGGTGCCGCGGCCGATCTCGTCCACCACGACGAGGCTGCGCGGCCCGGCCTGGTTGAGGATGGAGGCGGTTTCGGTCATCTCCACCATGAACGTGCTGCGGCCCCGCGCGAGGTCGTCGGCGGCGCCGACGCGGGAGAACAGGCGGTCCACCACGCCGATGCGGGCGGACGCCGCCGGCACCGGCAGGCCGGCCTGGGCGAGAATGGCGATCAGCGCGTTCTGCCGCAGAAACGTGGACTTGCCGGCCATGTTCGGCCCGGTCAGCAGCAACAGCCGCCGGTCCGGCGCCAGCGCAATGTCGTTCGGCACGAACGCGGCGACGCCGGCCAGCGCCGCCTCCACCACCGGATGGCGCCCGGCCTCCACCTGGAAATCGGTGTCCTCGGTGACGGCGGGGCGAACCCAGGTGCCGCTTTCGGCGAGCCGCGCCGCAGACTGGGCGACGTCGAGTGCCGCCAGCGCCTCGGCGCAGGCGGCCAGCGCGTCGGCCTCGCGCAGTGCCCGCGCGCACAGGACGGAAAAGATCGCGCGCTCCCGCGCCGCCGCGCGCTCCGCCGCCTCGCTGATGCGCCGGTCGAGTTCCGAAAGGTCGGGGGCGGTGAAACGGGCGCCGTTCGCCATGCCCTGGCGCAACACCAGTCCTGGGAAGCCGCGCAGCTTTTCCACGCTCGCGGCCGGCGCCTCGATGACGTAGCCGAGCTGCGCGTGGTGGCGGATCTTCAGGCTCGCGACGCCGTATTTCTGCGCGTAGTCGAGTTGCAGGCTGGCGATGACCCGGCGGCTGTCGTCGCGCAGGCCGCGTTCGGCGTCGAGTTCGGCGTCGTAGCCCGGGGCGATGGCGCCGTCGTCGAGGCGCAGCGGCGCCGGATCGGCCAGTGCCGCCGCAAGTTCGTCGGCCAGCGCGGGCGCCGGCACCAGGGTTGTCCGGGCCGCCGCCAGATAGGACGGCAGCGGCCCGGCGAGCAGGTCCGCGCAGGCACGGCCGGCGCGCAGCCCGTCGCGCAACGCGGCAAGGTCGCGCGGGCCGCCGCGGCCGAGCGAGAGGCGGGCCAACGCGCGGGCTATGTCCGGCGCGCCGCGCAGCGCGGTGCGGATGCGTCCGGCCTCGGCGGGGTTGGCGAGCAGCCACGACCAGCCGTCCTGCCGTTCGGCGATGGAAGCGGGGTCGGTCAGCGGCGCGCCGAGCCAGTCTGCCAGTTTTCGGGCACCCGCTGCGGTCGCGGTGCGCTGGACGGAGGCGAGCAGCGTGTGCGTGCCGCCGCCATCGCGCGCGCGGAGAATCTCCAGGCTGGCGCGGGTCGCCGCGTCCAGCTCCAGCCGCCCGGTGCGGCCGCGCGGCACCGGATGGGACAGATGCGGCAGTTTGCCGGCCTGCGTCGCCCGCACGTAGTCGAGCGCCAGCGCGATCGCCGCCGCTTCGCCATCGGAAAAAGTCCCGAAGGCGTCGAGGCTCGCCGCCCCGAAGGTTTCCGCGACGCGCCGCCGCGCCTCGGTGGAGGGAGGCACCCGGGCTTCGGGCGAACGCCGCCGCTCCCATTCGCCCAGTGGCACGCCCGCGGCCGCCAGCACTTCCGCCGGATCGAGCCGGCCGAGCAGGCCCGGCAGGTCGGCCGCGGCGACGTCTTCGGTCTCGAACAGGCCGGTGGACACGTCGATCCACGCCGCCCCGACCCGCTCGGCCTGCGACGCCAGCGCGAGCAGAAAATTGGGCCGCCCGGCCTCCAGCAGCGCGTCCTCGGTCAGCGTGCCGGGGGTGACGAGCCGCACCACCGCGCGCCGCAGCGGCGCGGTCTTGCCGGATTTGGCGGCGGCGCGCGCCTTCGGGTCCTCCATCTGTTCGGCGACGGCGACGCGAAAACCCCTGCGGATCAGGCGCAGCAGGTAGGCGTCCGCCGCATGCACCGGAACCCCGCACATCTGGATCGGCTGCCCGCCATGCTCGCCGCGATGGGTCAGCGCGATGTCGAGCGCCGCCGCCGCCGCTTCGGCATCGCCGAAGAACAGTTCGTAGAAGTCGCCCATGCGGAAGAACACCAGCGCATCCGGATGCGCCTGCTTGGCGACGAACCATTGGGCCATGGCGGGGGTGGCGCCCTCCGCGTCGGGCGGGCGGCGAGGCAGGGTCATGCCGCTTCTCTATCCCGCCACGGCGAAACTTGCGAAGCACCCGTGTGCGATGCGGCGCTTGTCGGGCTTTGCCCCGGTATCGCACCATGCAGCCCAGCGTCGCTGGAACAAAAACGGGGGATAACGTCATGGCCGATGGCAGCACCGATCCGCGGACCACCCGCGTCTCGGCCGAGGAAGCCCTGGCGCTGCATGCGAGCGGCCGGCCGGGCAAGCTGGAGATCCGCATCACCAAGCCGCTGATCACGGCGCGCGACCTCTCGCTCGCCTACTCGCCCGGGGTCGCCGAGCCCTGCCTGCACATCCACCGCGACCCGAGCCTTGCCTACGACTACACGACCAAGGGCAACATGGTCGCCGTGGTCTCCAACGGCACCGCGGTGCTCGGCCTCGGCAACCTCGGCGCGCTCGCCGGCAAGCCGGTGATGGAGGGCAAGGTCGCGCTGTTCAAACGGTTTGCCGACGTGGACGGCATCGACCTGTGCATCGACACCGAGGACGTGGACGCGGTGGTGAACTGCGTGCGCTACCTCGGCCCCAGCTTCGGCGGCATCAACCTGGAGGACATCAAAGCCCCGGAATGCTTCATCATTGAGCAGCGGCTGCGCGAACTGATGGACATCCCGGTGTTCCACGACGACCAGCACGGCACCGCGATCGTCGCCGCCGCCGGCCTGATCAACGCGATGCACCTGACCGGGCGCGACCTGAAGGCGACGCGCCTCGTCGTCAACGGCGCGGGCGCCGCAGCGATCGCCTGCGTGGAACTGCTGAAGGCGATGGGCATGACGCCGAACAACGTCATCCTGTGCGACACCAAGGGCGTGGTCTACCAGGGCCGTGCCGAGGGCATGAACCAGTGGAAAAGCGGCCACGCCGTCGCAACCTCGGCCCGCACGCTGGAGCAGGCGCTGGAGGGTGCCGACGCGTTCTTCGGGCTGTCGGTGAAGGGCGCGCTGACGCAACAGATGGTGCGCGGCATGGCCGACCGGCCGATCATTTTCGCCATGGCAAACCCGGACCCGGAGATCACGCCGGAGGAGGCACGCGCCGCCAGCCCGCGCGCGATCATCGCCACCGGCCGCAGCGACTATCCGAACCAGGTGAACAACGTCCTCGGCTTTCCCTACATTTTTCGCGGGGCGCTGGATGTGCGGGCCCGCACCATCAATGAAGCCATGAAGATTGCTGCCGCCGAGGCGCTGGCGCAACTGGCGCGCGAGGACGTGCCCGACGAGGTCAGCACCGCCGGCGCCGGCCACCGGTTGCAGTTCGGCCCGGAATACATCATCCCCAACGCCTTCGATCCGCGGCTGATTTCCCGCCTGCCGCCGGCCGTCGCGCGGGCGGCGATGGACAGCGGCGTGGCGCGCAAGCCGATCGCCGATCTGCGCAAATACGCGCGCGAACTCTCGGGCCGGCTCGATCCGACCGCGAACGCGCTCGACGCGATCATGGAAAGCGTGCGCGCCGAACCCAAGCGCGTCGTGTTCGCGGAAGGCGAGGAGGAAAAGATCGTGCGGTCGGCGGTGGCGTTCCGCAACGCCGGCTACGGCACGCCGGTGCTGATCGGGCGCGAGGACCGGGTGCGCGCGACCATGGCGAGCCTCGGCCTCGGCCATGCCGAAGGATTGGAAATCCACAACGCGCGGCTGTCGCACAACAACCGCAAATACGCCGACTTCCTGTTCGCGCGGCTGCAGCGCCGCGGCTACATGTTCCGCGACTGCCAGCGCATGGTCAACCAGGACCGCAACGTGTTTGCGGCCTGCATGGTGGCCACCGGCGACGCCGACGCCATGGTCACCGGTCTGACGCGCTCTGCCTCCGTCTGCCTGGAGGATATCGGGCTGGCGATCGACCCGGTGCCGGGCGGCGTCGCCTTTGGGCTGACGCTGATGGTCGGCGTGCGCGGCATGACGATCTTCATTGCCGACACGCTGATGCATTTCCGCCCCGACCCGAAGCAGCTCGCCGATATCTGCTGCGGCGCCGCCGCCGCGGCGCGCAGGCTTGGCCACGAGCCGCGCGTGGCACTTCTCTCGCACTCGACTTTCGGCAACCCGATGCACGCGACCGTCAACACGATGCGCGAGGCGGTGGCGGAACTGGACAAGCGCGGCGTGGACTTCGAATACGACGGGGAAATGAGCCCCGACGTCGCGTTGGCGGAGTCGTTCCGGGCGCTGTATCCGTTCTGCCGCCTGACCGGGCCGGCGAACGTACTGGTGATGCCGGGCCTGCACTCGGCGCACATCACATCGCGGTTGGCGCCGCGCCTTGGCGGCGGCAGCACCATCGGGCCGCTTGTCATCGGGCTGGCGCACGCGGCACAGTTGGTGGCGATGGACGCATCGGTGACGCAGATCGTGGAGATTGCCGGGCTCGCCGCGCACCAGACGGCAACGCGGGTCGCGGCCCGCTAGGATGGCGGACGCGAGCGGGCCGATCATCGGCGAGGCGGTCGCGGTTCGCCACCGCCTCGCCTCGATCTTCGGCGGCTGCGTCGGCAACCTGATCGAGTGGTACGACGTCTACATCTACACGTTCTTCTCGCTGTATTTCGCCAAGGCGTTCTTCCCCAGGGAAGACGCCACCGCGCAGTTGATGAACACGGCACTGATCTTCGCGCTTGGCTTCATCATGCGCCCGATCGGCGGCTGGATCATTGGCGTCTACGCGGATCGGCACGGGCGGCGCGCGTCGCTGCTGCTGTCGGTGACGCTGATGTGTGGCGGGTCGCTGATCATCGCGCTGTGCCCGACATATTCCACCGTCGGCGTGTTCGCGCCGCTCATCCTGGGCGCGGCGCGGCTGCTGCAGGGGATCTCGGTCGGCGGCGAATACGGCGCCTCGGCGACCTACCTGTCGGAAATCGCCACGTCCAAACATCGCGGCTTCTATTCCAGCTTCCAGTACGTGACGCTGATCGGCGGCCAGTTGCTCGCCAGCATCACACTGCTCGTGCTGCAACGGCTGCTGCTGAGCGGGCCGCAACTCGAAGCCTGGGGCTGGCGGATTCCGTTCTTCATCGGCGCGGCGCTGGCGCTGGCGGGCGTGGCGCTGCGGCGGAACATGGCGGAGACGACGCCGTTCCTGCGCGAGGAAGCACGCGGAACGGTGCCGAACAATCCGCTGCGCGACCTGCTTGCGCACAAGCGCGAGGTCGCGATCGTGCTCGGCCTGACCATGGGCGGTACGCTCGCGTTCTACACCTACACTGTCTACATGCCGAAATTCCTGGTGAACTCGGTCGGGCTGGGCCGCGACACCGCGACGCTGATCTCCACCATTTCGCTGTTCCTCTATATGTGCCTGCAGCCCGTGGTCGGGGCCTTCTCCGATTGGGTCGGGCGGCGGCCGGTGCTGATCGGCTTCGGTGTGCTGGGGACGCTGCTGACGGTGCCGATCCTGAACGCGCTGCTCGCCACGAAGGATGCGGTGACGGCGTTCCTGCTGGTGATGGCGGCGCTGGTGATCGTCTCCGGCTACACCGCGATCAATGCGGTGGTGAAGGCGGAGCTGTTTCCGGCCGGCGTGCGCGCGTTGGGCGTGGCGCTGCCCTATGCCGTCGCCGTCTCGCTGTTCGGCGGCACGGCGGAATATATCGGGCTGTGGTTCAAGGACGCGGGCCACGAGACGTGGTTCTTCTGGTACGTGACCGTCTGCATCGCCGGCTCGCTGCTGGTCTATACCTTCATGCCGGACACGCAGGCGACCTCGCGGATCGACCGCGACGGGTGATCGGGCGGCCCCGCCTCAGTGCAGCCCGATCGCCGCGAAAACCCGTTCGCTGGGCGGCCAGGCGGCCATGACCTGCGTGCGCCACGCGACCGCTGCGCCGGCCAACGCCACCAGCACCAGCACGCTGGCCACCCAGGCGACGATCGCCCGTGCGCCGCCGCGGGGCGGCGGCAAGTCCGGCGGAGGAGGCGCTGGCTCGGCCCGGGCCTCGCCGCGCGGCCGCAACGGGTTGAGCCGGGGCTCGTGCCGACCCAGCGGGTCCGGGCCCATCGGCGGCTCGTCTGCCATCGGCGGTGGCGCCGGGATCGAGGCGACGTCGGCGTCGGTCTCGAAATCCAGGTCGTCGGGGGGCAGCGGCGCCTCGGAAATTGCCGTCGGCGTCCACTCGTTGCTGCATTTGGCGCAACGGACCAGCCGCGATCCGCCGGCCAGCATGGCGTCGGGCACGTCATAGGTCGCATCGCAGGCGGGACAGACGATTCGCATGGGCAAGCTCTTCGGCGGCGCGCGATCCTGCGTGAACCGTCCCGAAGTTGCAACACTCGCCCGATGCAGCCTCCCGCAAGCTATTCCGGCACCCCCCGCTTTGGTGGCAGAACAGCGCGCCAGGGTCGTGCACCCTGGCGCGAAGCACGGTCGGTGGATGCGCGATGGTTCGTCTGGAAGGCGTGGGGCTGCAATACGGGCGGGCCGGGCGACCGGGTACGGATGCATTGCGCGACCTCACCTTCGTCGTGGAGGAGGGCGGCTTCCGCTGGCTGCTCGGCGCATCCGGCGCCGGCAAGTCGAGCCTGCTGCGGCTGATGCACCTCGCCGTCCGCCCGACGCGCGGGCGGCTGAACGTTCTCGGCACCGAAGTCGGCCGCGCCTCCCGCCGCGACCTGCCGGACCTGCGGCGGCGCATCGGCATGGTGTTCCAGGATTTCCGGCTGCTGCCGCATCTCTCGGCGTTCGACAACGTCGCGCTGCCGCTGCGCATCGCCGGCCGGCCGGAGGGGCAGATCCGCGCCGATGTCACCGAAATGCTACGCTGGGTGGGGCTCGCGCGGCAGATGGACTCGCGGCCCGCCGAACTTTCGGGCGGCGAGCAGCAGCGCGTCGCCATCGCCCGCGCGGTGGTCGGGCGGCCGAGCCTGCTGCTCGCGGACGAGCCCACCGGCAACCTGGACGACGTGCAGGCCGAGCGGCTGATGGTGCTGCTCAAGGAGATGAACCGACAGGGTGCCACCGTGATCGTCGCCTCGCACAACGAGACGCTGGTGGCGCGCCATCCCGGCCGGTCGCTTCGCCTGGAGCACGGGCGGCTGGTGCATCATGGCTAGCCGCCGCAGCCTGCGCCCGGCACGCTTCGACGACCTCGGCCTGCGGCGCGCGCTGGGCGACCGCATGCTGCCGGCGCTGGTGGCGGCGATGGCGTTCCTGGCCGCCCTCGCGCTGGCCGGGTCCGCCGGGGCGGCAGCAATGGTACGGCACTGGCAGGACGGCGCCGCGGCGGCGTTGACCGTGCAGGTCACGAACCCAACGGAGCCCTTGCCGCGCACCGGCGACGGGCCGGAGGTGACGCGGCTCGATCAGGCCCTGACCTTGCTCCGCTCGACCCAGGGCATCGTCGGGGTGCGGGCGCTGACGCAGGCGGAACTGGCGGAGCTGCTGCGGCCCTGGCTCGGCGATTCCAGCGGGAGCACGGCCCTGCCGCTGCCCGGCGTGATCCAGGTGCATCTCGGCGGCGCCGGCCCGGATCTGGCGGCGTTGCAGGCGCGCAT
>Ga0302314_10003130_pt1 | contig 30623 bp, 32 predicted proteins | sample III_Palsa_N2_3_FD_200533 | JGI IMG/M metagenome (GOLD analysis project Ga0302314, IMG submission 200533) | Peat permafrost microbial communities from Stordalen Mire near Abisko, Sweden - III_Palsa_N2_3 | ecosystem: Environmental > Terrestrial > Soil > Palsa > Peat permafrost | place: Sweden... | reverse complement strand
TTTGCGTCGCTCGCCAGCAGGAGATCGTTCGGCGTGACGTCGAGTGCGGCGCAGATCTGGAGCAGCGTCGGGTAATCCGGTTCGTGCGTGTCCCGGACGTATTTGCCGAATTTCGAGGTCTCGATCCCGAGGCGCCGGGCGAGCTCGCTGTCGTTGAGCCCGAGAAGTTTGGCGCGCTGGCGCACCCGTTCACCGAATCCTTGCATCCACGATTAATTCCCCGCCGGGGATCGTGCCGCCATGTCGTATTTATCCTGATAAATATGGAGGAAAACGCCTAAGATCGATCCGTGGAACAACCGGCGAAAACTCCGCGCCCGATCGGCGCGCCGACATCGGTGCCGACGCCTCGGCTGACGCTTCGCGAGCTTGAATGTTTGCGGCTGCTCGCCGATGGGGAGAGCACCAAGCGGATCGCGTTCCGGCTCGGTATCAGCGCGAAGACCGTCCAGCACCATGTCGCGGCGGCCCGGGCGAAATTGGGCGGCCGGAATTCGGTGCACGTCGTCGCGATCGCCATGTCGGCGGGGTTGCTGGGCTGAGTCGAAGCGCGGGAATTCGAGACTGGGACGGTTGAAAAACTTGAAGGCGCGAGCCGAGCGCGTCCGTCGAGAGGTCGAGCTTATCGCGAAGGCTCATGCCGATATCGACGCTGGGCTGGGGATTTCGGATGACGAACTCGAGGCGCTGCTCGACGAACTCGATGGTGAGTCGATGCGGGATGACGAAGGCGTCCCTCCCGGCCTCGTCCGCGCGTTGGATGGCAGCTTAAAAGATCTTCGGCATGATCGGACCGAGGAGGTCTATGGTTTCCTAGCGAGGATGGAAGCCAAGCCGCAAAATCACCTGAGGGCGAACGCGGTGCCGTCCATGGGTCAGCCTGCTTCCGTCCGTCCGCCGTCGAGAGCTCGGATTAGCGGCCGCCGAGCCTCAAGCTAAACCGACCGGTTCACGGTGATGTTGTACCCTGTTGCGCGAGATATCGCTCGACGATCGGCCCCCAGACAGCGGAAGCACCAGGCTCAAGGAAGAAATTGTGGCCGTTCTTTGAATAGAGACCGAGCGGCTCGAAATCCGCCTTGCCGCCGCCCGCGGTGAACGACTGCTCGATGGCACGGGCGAGCGGCGGCGCAAAGAACGTGTCGTTGGCGGTCGTCACCCAAAGTATAGGTGTCGACGAGGTGGCACCGTAACGACCTGCCGCCTCGATCAGCCGGTCGGGCGCGCAATTCATATTCGGCACACCGTCGACATGTCCGCCGCGACCGGGCGCCATCGCGATCAACGCGGAGACCTTGGGATGCGGCCTGCTGTCGGAGGCAACGGTTCCCCAGGCACCGGCGGACTGACCCACGACGATCACGCCCCCGGGGCGGACGAACGGAAGTTTGGTCAGGCCATCTACCGCGGCATCAATGTCGCGCGCGGTCTCAAGCCCAGCGTGAAAATAGTCGGCGCGGTCGCATGCGCCGTAATTTTCGGCCCAAGTGCCGCCCGTCGCGCCATAGCCCCGCCGGAGCGGGAAAGCGACGACGTAACCGCGCTGGAGAAACCATTGTGTGGGTTCGTCATCACAGCGTCCGGGCTTGATTGCCGGTCGCCTAGAGGCATCGGCCGGGGAGCCATGATTGATCACGACCAGGCGTGAGGGCTCATCCGTCGCGGGGCGGCACACGCGGGTTTGCATTTGGGTGACGCGACCATCGGCATCGGTCACCGGGATGGTGATAAGGCGGTCCCGACCATCGACCGATACGCTTTCAACCGCATGGTCCGATCCATTCGCGCACGCCCCGAGGCCGAGGCACAGCATGAGGAGCGCAGCCGCGGCCGGAACAAAGGCTCGCGTCGGCATGTGCGGTGTCACGCGAGGTGGCGTTCGAGGTCGAACTCGGCTCGCATGGCGGCGTCGGCCACCATGTCCAGGTCCCGGATGGACCATGTGCCTTTGGCTGGCGGCGAGGCCATTGCGGGAGCGGAGATCGCAGCGGCGAGCACGACGACGAGAGCCGTGGAGCGAAGGTCCTGCATCGTGCTTTCAGGCATGTCGTATCCGATCAAATGCCTGAGCGCCTTGCCGCTTCCCCTTCTCAAGCCGGGAAATGGCGCTATCGACCATGCCTTTCATCGCTGGGGTGACAGGGGTAACCTTGCGATACCAGCTAAGCGCTTGGGCTTCGTCCTTCGGTACACCGGTGCCCGATTCGTACAACTGGGCAAGAGCAAGCTGTGCGGTTGCGTCTCCGGCATCAGCTGCCTTGCGATACCAAAGCACGGCTTGGTCGATATCCCTCGGCAATCTCTGGCCTTCAAGAAAGGCGAGCCCGAGGTCTGCCTCCGCAAGCGGATAGCCCTGATCCGCGGACTTCCGAAGCAACGCGAGGCTCTCGGCGGCGTCCTTGCGGAATCCGAGGACGCCTTGGCGGCAAAAAACGCTGGACGTAAACTGGGCCTCCGCGTCGCCGTCCGCAGCAGCCTTCTGAAGCCAAGTCGCGTACTGAGACAGGTCATGCGGTAGGCCTATCCCGTTCAGATACATGCTCGCCAGGGCGGTTTCGGCCCGTGGGAGCCCCTGATCAGCCGCTTTGCGCATCCATTGGGCAGCTTGGTTGATGTCCTTTATCGCGGTACCATCATCCTCATAGAGAAGAGCGAATTTATATTCGGCCTCGGCGTTTCCCTGTTCGGCCTGCCCGCGAATGGCCTCGAAGTTCGCCGGGACGGGAACCAGCGACGGAATTCTGTGCTCGATCCGGTCAATGTATGCGGCCGCGCGGGCTTTTGTATCTGGGTGGTCGGCCGCCTTGTGCAGCCACACCAGCGCCTCGGCCGTGTCCCTTGGTACGTCACGGCCCTCCGCATATATGGTGCCCAAAGCGTATTGGGCTTCGCCATTTTCCCGTTCCGCCGCCTTGCGGTACCAGAATATACCTTGCGCGATGTCTTTCGGCGCTAGGTAGCCGCCAGAATAGTCTTTCGCGATAGTGAGTTCGGCGTCCAGACTTCCTAATTCGGCAGATTTCCGAAACCATGCGATCGCCTGCGCGCGGTCCGTGGGAACGTATAAGTTGCCCAAGGTGAATGCGCTCCGGGCGTCTCCTTGTTCCGCCGCCTTCTGGAACCAGAAGATCGCCTGCGTCTTGTCGGGGACAACTCCCTTGGCACCGTTGAGATAGATCCCACCAAGTTGCGCTTCGGACGCCATGTCGCCTTGATCGGCAGCCTTGCGGAACCAGATCACGGCCTGGACCCCGTCCTTCTGGGTGCCGTCGCCCTTCTGGTATATGAGACCTAACTGCCTTTCTGTCCCGATGTCCGATGGGTCGAGTCGCGGCCCGGATCGGCCCGCGATAGGCTCCCCGTCGACGTGGGACAAGGCGCCATCCGGCTCATCTCCCTTGGCGTTTTGGCGGTACATGGCGCGAAGCTGTGCCACCGCTTGCCTGTCGCCTTGGTCCGCGGCCTTCCGAAGCCAGATCAGAGCCTGGGCGTTGTCAGCCGGAATGCCGTCGCCCTTGAGATAGATCAGGCCCAACTGTCGCTGCGTGTCGACGTCCGATTGGTCGAGCGTCTTGGAGGGCGCCGCCGTGCCCGTCTGGTTCGGGCCACCCGTGCGCGCATTGGCCTTGTCCTCGGACTGCTGCTCCCCGCACATGTGCGACCGTATATCCGACAGCGTCGGCCAGGCGAGAGGAAGGCCGGTCATCGTATAGGTGCCGTCGTCGCCGGTCACGACGTCCTGGCTACCGGATATTGTGACGGCGGCGATCCTCTTGCTGCTGCGGACGAACCATTCCTGACCTGAAGGACCCGGTCCCGCCAATAGGCCGAACACGTCGGTCTTGACTGTCACCAGGTACGCTGGCGTCGCTTGGGGCGAGACGCCGCGTTCCAATGTGAGCCCTTGCAACGCCGAGTTCACGTCGCTGCCGCGCGCGAATTCGAAGCAGGTCTCCCCAAGAAGTTTGCCCGGCCGCGCGGCATAGGCGGTCAGATACCCGTTCGGCGCGATGAAAAGGTAGTCCTGCTTTAGTGGCTTGGGGTCGATGCCGGGTGCGAGATGGGCCGCACTATAGAGACCGGTCACCGGGATTGGCGGTACGAACTGTGGCGCGTTGTGGGTAGCTTCCGCACACCCCGCGAGAGCTAAGAGGGACGTGGCGAACAGGAAATTGGGTTTCATATGAGCCTAAGGTGCTGCTTGGTTAAGGCCAAGGCGTCCCCCAGTAACGAGGGCTGCGATGTGCTTGGTGTCGACGCCGGGAACGCAACGAGCCCTGGCAAGTTAGACGCGAACTTAGCCTAACTCGAGAGCCGACAGAAGCGGCGTCGGCCATCCGCGCGCCCACCGAAGCCTGAACGAGGCTCGAACGGAACAGATCGGCGCATGTGGCTCACTGGATAGCGATCAATCCTGCGTCGGTCCGGCAGGGTGGGTGCTCAGCCGTCGCTCTCGATCGCCCGGATTGTGCGGTTGGAACAGCGGCCTCAGCGGCCTATAATGCGACCGTTGGCGACTGATCGGCTGAGGTGGCATCGCCACCGATAGCGTCAACCCGCCGGGGTGACCCGGTCACTTGCTTATGGCTGTGGGCCTACGGGCTTGGTCTGTCGAGGCGAATTTTCAGGAGCGAGGAGGAACGCGGCCGCCATCCGATCCTGGGATCGCAAGTTCGTGGTCGCCGTCCAGGTCAGCGAGCCAGGCATCCGCAGCGCTGCCGGAAATGCAGTGACCGGCACGGATGTCGGCGCGGCCTTCTTCGAGCAGTTTGGCCTCGATTTCAAACAGTCGATGCCCGGTCTTGGTGCTCGAAATTTCGGGACGTTCGCGCGGCATGTTGGCGTCCTTCGCTGAGTCTACGTGCGCGCCCACTGACGTCTCGCTGTCGCCCGTGCCAACGTAACGCCGCCGGGACGGGGTGTCAGCGGTCTTCGTGGTCGTGGCGTCGCCGGTCGCGGTCGGCACCAGTCGTCAATATCGGTCGGCTGCCAGAACGTTGGATGGGGATCGGTGCGTCCGGATCGCGGTCCAGTTCATCGAGCCACGCGTCGAGATCCTCGTCGGCGATGTAGCGCCCGGCGGCAATGGCGGCCTGGCCTTCGGCGATAAGGGCGGCTTCGCGTTGGATGCGTTCGGAGTCGTTGATAGGTGCGGTCATCGGATGCTCCGTGGTGATCGATCTGGCGACCATTTTAGCGGACATGGGGAGGGAAGCGATGGCCTTCCTCGGCGAACCGACGTCCTGCGGCATTGCGGCTGAGGCGACTATGCGATCTCGGTAAACAACGTCAGTTCGGCGTACAGCCTGCCAAGGCTGGGCGTGCAACCGGAAGCGTGCACGAGGCTACCAGGCGACCGTGTCTCCCAGCAGGCCTCAAAATGGATTGGGACGGCAGCTACTCAGGAGGATCAAAGCGCCTAAGCCTCAACACAATTGGAACCCAAAAAATCGCATTTACTATCACGGGCACCGCCAAAGCGCGAGCGAACCGGCCTCGAATAGAATCTGCAAAACTCAGCTGTGTCGTCCCCCTGAGAAACGGGGCCATCGGACCGCCAATCCGAAATAGTATCGAATGTCGGATGTCGAGCTTTCGCTCTGCTATCGCATCTGTATTGAAAATAAAGCCACCCCAACGAACAAAATGACCATTCAGGTATTCGTTATATATTGGTGTCAACGACTGTTCGTTAGCTAGGCGCCAGCCAGATGTCGCGACCTCTGCCGCGGGTGCAACTGCTATCGAAAGCTGATTATAGGAGCAAAAAATTCTATTCCCAATGATGTCCAGATCTTGTTTCGGAATATTAGGCAGTTTGACGATTCGAACTTCGTTTAAATCGAGTTCGGAAATCAGCTTCGTTTCTTCTTGGGAGTTGCTGCCCCGTTTGGCCTTGACACACAACCAGAACGGCTCGCTTCGCTCGCCCTGATTCCGAAACGCAATCGTCGCCGTGGCATTCTTATCGTTTTCGAAATGCTCCGTCGGCAGGAAAAGGCTGAAATCCATGGTGGGATCCAGCGGTCGCCAATGCGCGCCCAGGCGTCTGCTCGCCGTCCAGCTTTGGTGCGATGCTGCCAGTGTTGGAGCGACTAAGCGGGTTGCAATCCGCTCGCCGAGCCTCTTAACGAGCTTTCCTAAAATCCCGAGCGGAAAAGAAATGTGCATCAGCGCCATCCGAGTATAGGTTCTGGAAAGAAAGTTGGCGGTGGAGTTGCCCCGTACAAGATCATCGGCGAATTCATTAATATGGGTCCGCCTTGGGATCGGCATGAGGAAGCCGTGCCGTTCGTTCTCGAAATAGCCCATAAACACGGGCTGCATTCCTACGACCCTCAATCGGGTGCCTTCTTCCCAGCTCCAAATTGATGCCAGGGCCAACGGTATCTGCCGGGCGTTTACGATTCAGTCCGAGCACCAGGCGATGCTGCCCTTCCTGATCCAGAAGTGCGACATACACCCGCTGGTCTGGCGGACTGACGGATGCAGCGACGCTCGACCGCGCCAATCGACGCTGACCTTCCACCGCGGACTCGGGCCCTTTCCAAGGCGGAGCGAGATTTTCTGACCGCATCCGCACGGGCACCTCAGAAGTGCCCACTTAGGCTTGGTCCAGGTGCCGACAACCACGATAGTACCGGGCGCGACTTCACGATCTGCCGGGTGAACAGCGACCAGAACGCTCCGAAATTGGGGGCGCCGGACAAAGTCCGTCCAGCTTTGTGCAAATCGGATCGCGGCATGAACGACTGACATTATCCCACCCGATCCAGGAACGGCTCGATATCGCCCCGACCCCACACAGCCTCATCGTTGCAGACCTTACAGTGAGGCTGAGGGGCCGCCCCTGGGCGCTTGTCTTGCATCGCCTGAAACTTGCGCACCCGGTTGGCAACCGGCCGACGGAACCCCTGGAGGCGACCCACGAGCTCCTCGACAGCCATTGCGGCGACCTCGGTCGTAAACGTCACGACTGCGGGAGCCGGTTCGCCCTCGTCGGCGACGTATGCACTTCGCTTGCGTCGGTCGTATTCCGCTGGATTGGAACGGCGGAGCGCCTCGTCCCGCGCCGCGACCGAGGTGATCGTGCCGCGGCACAGGAGGCAGGTGTGGTCCGGAGCGAGGACGGTAACCCGTCCATCGCATACGAGGAGTCGGGGCGGTGTTTCCTTCGACACCTCGATCCAGAGTCCCATGTCGATAATGGGCGTGAGATAGAAATACGCGAAGCGGTTCAACAGAGCGCGCCCGTCATGATCGTCGGTGCAACCGAAGATGACGTCGCAGGACTTCAGGGCATCGCGTCCTGCGGGATCACCGACCCATGCCTTAACCTTCGAGACTCTGCACCCCAGCCCCAGTTCGGTGATCGAACGGGCTACGACATCCACCTTCGGAGCCATGGCGTCCGCGTCGGAGCGCTTCGCGCCATGAAGCCTATTGAGATTCGTCCGCTCGACGACGTCGTCATCGAATAGTACGAGATGTCCGACGCCCAGGCGGGCGAGCAACATCGCGGTTGCGCTCCCGGTACCGCCGCATCCCACGACCCCGATCCGAAGTTTGGCTAGGTCCTGACCCAGGGCGGCCCCGAACGCGAGAGACTGCCGCTGGAAGTCTTCTGGGACTGTTCCGGCACCGCGGCCGTCGAAGTGAAGCTCGAACGCCTCTCCCGCAACCAGGATGTTTCGGAACGGTTCGGGGTGCTTTTGACCCAACCATAGGCGTCCAGCAATCCCGCCAACTCCATTGATCACCAGGCTGGCGATGAGCGCGCCAGAACCGTTGCGGTTGGCGGCCAGCTGCCAGAGATCGGGTTCGTTGAGATCGTCCTGCTCCGAAAACTTGGCGGAGCCGCCTGGGTGGCTATGCACGACGGCGACGACCAGGTTTTCGGCCCGAGCGCGGCCGAGCGCGCGCACGAAGGAATCGGTCTTCCACGACACATGGCTGTCGGAAGCCGATAAAACCTCGGTCTCCGGTATCGCAATTACCTCGCGGGACAGCAGCTTAATATGAGCTCGCCGGTCCCACGGGTCGGAAGAAATGACAGACTGGCCGCAAAGAACGTACGCGGCCCGCTCCGTGCCGTCTGGACGAAGGATCAACGCGGTGATGGCTTCCAGGTGCCGCTTCTGGAGAACAAGGCTGGCCGTGGTCATGCTGCATTCTCCAGAGCGTGCTCGATGCGCTTGATCATCGTCCAGATGCCATCGACACCGGGGCGCCACTCGTTGTTGTGCCGGGACCAACGCTGCCAATTTTTCCCGGCGTACCCGAACGCAACGTTCGCCGCGTTCGGGTACGCGTTCTTACTTGCCAGCTTTACCCAGGGGACCAGGTAGAACATGTCCGGCGGCGTATCGGGATATCCCGCCGGGAGCAGAATGAGGATGTCGACCTCCCCGAAATCGAAACGATTCTCAGGCAGGCCGAACGCCTCAAGGACGACGCCCTTGTTGGCGCCTTCCTCGACTTCGCGGAATTCGATCGCACGGCCTTCGAGGTACCGGCGATCTGCCGAGGGGAGAAACATTGCCATCATCAGCCCTCGGTGGTGCCCTTCTTGCCGGTGAAGAAGCGCTCGACGTGTTCGCGTCGCAGGTGGACTTTCTGATGGTCGGCGATCGGGCGATCGTCTTCGCCGGGGATCTCTTCCCAGACGCCGTACGTCGCCGGATCGACTTTCGCCAAATGCTTCAGCTTCAGCCCGGTGATGGCGCGGATGGGCCACGTGAAGTCCACGCCATCGAGCACGAAGCGGTACTCGTGGTGCCGTGAGCCGACATGGAACGACTCGATCAGCGGTTCGCAGAGGTCGATGACCTCCTCATGGCCGATCTCAACGAACTGTCCGTCGCTCAACCGCTTGAAAACGGTGATCTCTGTCAACTCGGCCTTGGCGACCAGTTCCAGCAAGCGCCCCCTCGACACCTGGGTCTCGCTGATGATCACTGCTTCCTCGTCGATAATCACCCGCAGGTCCGCATCTTCCGGGCGGCGACCCGAGCCGTTCAGCGCGGTCCAGCCTTCCAGGTCAATCACGGTGCGAGATCCGGTTTCAGTCATAATTTCGCCCTTTTGTTGCGAGTCAGGTAGCAAATTGCTAATATGCAATTTCCAAGGTTGAAAATTGCATATTAGGCTATCAATTGCAATATCGCAATTTTGAAGGGGAAGCTTATGGCCAAAGGACAGTTCGACGGCGAAGCGTTCTATTCGGCGTTAGACGCGCAAAGACAATCGAAGAAACTGACATGGAAAAAGGTCGCGGAGCAGACAGGGGTCAGCGCCTCGACGCTGACAAGGATGGCGCAGGGAAAGAATCCCGATCTCGATGGGCTCGCTTCACTCCTCGCATGGTCGGGTCTGAACGCTGATGATTTTGTACGGGTAGAAGGACGCCAGCGGGTGGAAGCTGATTCACTTGCACAGATTACTGCTTATCTTAGGGCCGATCCAAATCTATCAACAGATGGTGCAACCGCGCTTGAAGCGCTACTAAAGTCCGCATATGAAAGGTTGCGGAAGGACTGACGAATGAGCCTGCGCAGAGGGTTTAAAACCGAGGCTAACGCCTATGCCCGAGAGATGCGTCGGGAACAAGGTCTGGCAGACCATGCCCCGCTATGTCCCTGGAAGCTGGCGGAGCATCTGGCAATTCCAATTCTTCGGATTTCGGACCTCTCGGATGAGATCGACGCCACCTCGCTGGCCTATTTCAGCGGGATCGGAAGCAGCACGTTCTCCGCTGTGACGGTGTTCAAAGGTCCGCGCCGTCTCATCGTGCACAACGACAACCACCATCTTCATCGGCAAGCCGCCAACATCGCCCACGAGCTGGCCCACGGCCTCCTAGGGCATCCGCCAGCGCCACCGTTGACCGACGCAGGGTGCCGCAATTTCAACCGAGAACTAGAAGACGAAGCGAACTGGCTCGGACCTGCACTGCTAGTGTCGGATGAGGCCGCATTTCACATCGCGCGCCAGGCCATCCCAATTGCCCAAGCGATCGTAATGTATGGGGTCAGCCGTGAGCTTCTCTCGATGCGTCTCCAGGTCAGCGGCGCAAATGTCAGGGTCGCACGCGCCAAGGCCAAGTTCGGCCGGTGATGCTTACTCGCGCCACATTCCTCGCATTTTTCGCGCCCAGATCCAGCCGCTCTGTCGGCCTTGGTTTCGGAACCTCGGCATCTGGTGTCAACGGAGCCCACACAACCTACTCGAACAAATGCAGGACCGAAGCCGGGATGAAAAGGGTCTCTGTTTGGGGCCTCCGCGCGAAGTGGTGCTTCATTCACACCAAACTGCTCATCCTGGAGGACGGCGCCGAGCGCGTGCCGAACTCGAAGAGCAGCGGAGGCATCTGAACTCGTATGTTCCAACATCTGGGCCCGTTTGAAGCCCTTCGCATCGATCGCTTCGTCAATCGGCTTTGCAGGAATCCAGCCGCGTACGGCGAATTGAACCAATTGCACCGGCTGTTCACGCAGCCGTTCCGCCGGGCGCTCGAAATGCTGCTTAACCGCTCTCTCCAGCAGGACGGGCGGCCCGCCGTGTGCGATGTTCGGCTCGGCTGGATCGACAAGATTCCAATTGCGCGTTCGGCCTCGCTGACCAGGGGCACAGAGCTCGGCGATGCCGTTGTCTTCGCCATCGACGAACGACGCGACCTTACGGGCAACCGTCTTACCGCTACCGCCCAGGCTGTCATTCTCCAGGCGAAGGTTGCCAGGCTCACGTCCCAACTCTCGGCACCATCGGTACCTATTGGGACGGGCAAATCCTCGCAGAACGAACTGACCCTCCTCTCGAGTTGGCCGCCCTTCGACCTGCATGACACCTCCGGAAGCCGATCGCCGTGCTTGACTAACGTTATGGTAGGGCCGACTGCGATTCCGTCTCGCGAGGCTTGGTTCATAGCGGCCCCGGGGCATGCGCTGTCCCCGTTGACCCGACCAAGCTGGCCTTCCTGGTGGATGGCGGGAGAGGCGCGCGGAAGTGCGAACTGTACAACGACGATCGGCGACCTCATCGTCAACTTCCTCGCTCCATCGCCATCGGCCCCGCCTGTGGGCGCACCGTTCATACTTCGTCCGACGCCATTGCCCGGCGGCGGAGCTGCCACTCCCGCCAACTGGAGTGACCTCTGCAACGAAATTCTAAGGATCCTGGGCCTGTATTCCGCGCCACCCAGCTTGTTCGGTACTTCCCAGCCTCGGGTTTATTCGGTCCCCACCTGGGCGCAGCTTTTCACCTGCGTGGCTGCGTCGGACCAAGCTTGGGTGACCGATGCGGCTTCTGGGCGACTTCGCCCGCACCACCGCTATGATCCTCCATTCGGGTACTCTTCCTTCCCAGATTGGCACGGCGAGGGAAGAAAGTTCTTCGTGGTGACGGTCACCATCACGCGTTTCGGGGGTGACTGAGCAAGTCGGCAAAGGCTTTGCGGCGGTTAACGTCAGATCGAGATGGTCTTCGTGGCGCGCGGACATCCGTCCCGATGTTCCTGGGCTTTCATTGAGGCGAAGAAGGCATACCTCTTATCCGGCTCCATAACTTGGCCCAGCCGGTCACTCGATCTCGGAACGGTCAGTTGTAAATTGCAGATCCCGAAGGAACGCCTTTCGGCGGTACGGTTGGGTCATATGGATCAGCGCGAACGCGGGCTTACCGCACGTCAAGATCGCCCGAACGGCGTCGAATATCGCGGGTGGCACGAAGCTGAAGGCCGTCAACACATTCCTTGTGGGCGTCGAACAATCCGACGTCCGGCAACGGCTCCTCCTCGAGTGCGCGAATTCGATCGGGATCCTCGAACCGGCGGTCGCAGCTCAAGTTCAGCTTGAGAACATCGACGCCTTTGTAGGTCCAGTCGGTTAGGCGGCAGGCGACCTCCATCGTCACGATCCCGCTCCAGGGCGTAACGCCGAAGCGGTCGTGATGGCCGCGGCCGAAGGAGACCGAGTGGTCGACGCCGGTGACCTCGCCGACGGCGAGGACGAAATCATCGGCCGTGATCTTGCGTCGGCTGGGCATAATTGCGTCCTCCAAATAGTGGGGGAACGCGATATGTTTGCCGGAAGTTCGAGCCAGACGACGGCCTATTTCGCCCCCGTGTCGCCGCCTGCCGCGATTACGGCGGCGGCCGTCGCCGCGCCGAACTGCTGCTGGGAAAATGTTCAGCGCTCCCTCTACTCATCTGTTGAGAGGCGCAGAAACTCCTTCGTCATCGTTTGGACACGAGCAAGATATGTCGCGGGATCCTGATCGCCGCAGCGTGCGCCCGGTGCCAGTCGAAAGCCACGGCGCGCGAAGTCTGACGCAGGGCCTGCGCCGCAGAGATGAATGACGGCGGCGAGGTCCTGCTTCTGCTGCGAACTCGCAGACGGCACACGCTCGCGTAAGAGAATCGCCGAGGCGGTGCGGTCCAGAAATACCGCGGTAAGTTCAATGGCATGGCTGGGCACAACACGGGTATAGAGGCTGTTGAACCAGCACGAACGCCAATCATCCCATGCGCCGCTTTCGACGACCGTGTGGCGGCGAATACAATAGCGTCGCGCCTCGGCGAAGGCCGGGTCGGTCATCTGGTACAGGCCGACGGAACTCGATGCGGGCTGGTATATCGCGAATGGATTCGTGGCCAGTCGCCAGCGCCAATAAGTGTGAGCGACCGGATTGCCCGCGGCCTCGACCTGGGCCAGCGCCGCCAGTAGCTCCGGCGTGATGGCCGCAGTGGAATATTCGCGGAAGAGCGGCGCGTACTGACGCCAGGTCTCGGCAGGCATCTTGTTGAGCACGCCGCTCACCGGAAAAAACATTTCCGATGGCTTGCGTATCACCTGATAGACGAGATTTGCGGCCGAGAAGACGGCGAGGGCGACCAGGCCGACGGCGACGATGCGCACCGCGAGCGGCGTCGCGTTCAGAATTCGCCAGGCTCGGCGTGTGTCCTGGCGCCACCGTCGAAGCCGACGGCTGAAGGCGTTCCGGCCGCGACGGATACGCCCTTTGCGAGACGGAACTCTGGCCGCGGTCTTCGCCGAAGCTCTCGGCGCAGCGCGTGATCGAGGTGTCGAGGTGCGCGCCATCCTCCACCAATAGCAGGAAAGCCAACGGTGTGAAGCGGCGCGACGTCATAACCCCTCCTGCGCTTTCGAGATTGAACACTTGCGACGCCGATAGGCGCCGGGACCTCGCGCCGATTTACCTCAGTGCCTAGATGCGAGGCGGTCGGCCCCAAGTTCAGCTCGACTGGGCCCAGCTCACGGCGTCAGCACCAGCCGGGATTCGCATTGGGCTCGACGGATCTGTAACCGCGCGCCACACCGCTTCGGCCACGTCCTGCGCGTGCGTGACGGGCCCCGGCTCGCCAAAGCGCGCGAAGACGCCCTTTACGAGATCGGCATAGGGCTCGTGATCAAGGCCCTGTGCGTGGGAGCGCGCGGTATCGCCAAAATGGGTTTCGGGAGAACGCCCCGGCAGCACCAGGCGCACGCGAACATTGAATTGCTGGAGTTCCAGCGCGAGCACTTCGCTGAATGCGTTCACCGCCGCCTTGCTCGCGGTGTAAGAAGCGATCAGCGGGATCGATTTTAAGGTCACGCTCGACGTGACGTTCACGACGACACCGGCCTTGCGCTGCCTGAACTGCGGCAGCACCGCCTGCGTCAAAGCCATCGTGCCGAAGGTATTGGTCTCGAAGAGTTCGCGCACCGTTGACATCGGAATGGCCTCGAAGGGCGACGCCGCGCCGAAACCCGCGTTGTTGACGAGAGCGTCTATCGGCCCCCCAGCCTCGACGGCGCGACGGACGCTCTCCGGATCGGTGACGTCGAGTGCTAGCACGCGCAGATGCTCCGACCGAGGCAACACGTCCTCGCGCGGCGTGCGCATCGTTGCGATTACTTTCCAGTCGCGATCAAGAAAGTATTTGGCGGTTTCAAGTCCGAAGCCGGACGAGCAACCGGTGATCAGGATGGTTTTCATGGGATCCGTGGAGGTGGTTTACGGTATCAAGACGATAGGCCGCCGCGGCCGGATCTTCTATCATCCGAAGTCCAAGATTCGTTTGCAGGAGTCCGGAATTGATCGACCCGCTTGCGGAGGTTGTCACGCTGCTGAAGCCGGGTGCCCGGTTCTCTAAGCTCGTTGTCGCCGCCGGGCTATGGCACATCCGCCGCACGGATGCCGGACAGCCCTTCTACTGCATGGTCCTCGACGGCGCGTGCCGCCTTGAGCTCGACGGGCACGAGTCGATCGAACTTCGGTCAGGCGACTTCATCTTGATCCCTGCTGCTTACGGTTTCGCGATGTCCAGCCTCGCGCCTCCCTCGGAGGAGGCCTCCGAAACGCTGCCCATCGCGCTAGTCACCGGCGAATTTAGGATCGGTGACCAAGACGGCCCGACCGACCTGCGGATGCTGGTGGGCCATTGCACGTTCGGCTCCCCCGACGCGGGCTTGCTGGTTTCGCTCCTTCCCCAACTCGTCCATGTGCGCGGCGAGCCACGGCTCGCCACCCTCGTGCAACTCGTGAGAGACGAGTTCCGTGAACGGCGTCCGGCGCGCGAGGTCATCCTCGCCCATCTTATCGAGGTTCTTCTCATCGAGGCACTCCGCTCGACGGCGGGCACCGCCGCGTCGCCCGGCCTCGTGCGCGGGCTTGCCGACGAGCGCCTTGCCGTCGCGATACGGCGGATGCACGAGTGCCCGAGCCGCGCGTGGACGGTTGCACAATTGGCGAAGGAGGCCGCCCTTTCTCGTTCAGCGTTCTTCGAGCGGTTCAGCCGCGCCGTCGGCGCCGCGCCGATGGCTTATTTGCTCGCTTGGCGCATGGCCTTGGCAAAGGACATGCTCCGGCAGAACGAAAGTGGCGTCGCCGAAATAGCGGAACGTGTCGGCTACGGCTCCGCCAGTGCCTTCAGCGTCGCATTCACCCGGTACGTCGGACTACCGCCCGTGCGGTATGCGCGCGGGCGGACGGAATCGGCCCGCGTGTAGTCTCGACACTCCGCGACACACGACGGCCGCTCGGAGCGATGATCATGTCTCCTTGCGAAGTCGCGCGAGAAGTGGCGAAAACGGCGACCTTGACTATGGCGGTCAGATCCGCTGGAAACGTCGCTAATCGCGCCCAAAGCCCAGCGGCAGCTCCATCTCCGCGATCTCGGCGATCGAGCCCTCGAGCGCCAGAACCGCATCGAGCTTTTCGGCCAATGCGCTGCCCGCCAGGTTCTCGGGGAGTCCGTCCCGCCAGTCGGCGTATTCGTCGAGCAACGACTGCAGTTCGGCTGCGGCGCCCGCCCATCTTTGGGGGCGACTCCTGCGATCCTGCGCCCGTTTGTATCGCACGGGGACCGCGCCCGCTGCTCGGCGCTGTCGGTAGGCTCGCTGCCGCTCCGCGTTCGTCATCGCCATGTTCGGTCAGCCTGCTCGCCGTTACGTAACGGCAGGAGATTGGCGGAATTTCGCCGTTTTCACAAGCGTAACGTAACGTTATCTAGTTGGATGGGCGTGCGGTCATTCGTCAGGACGATCGCAGCAAGCATCCAGATTTCGCCACCTTGCTGCGGTATTCTAGGCCTCTCGCACTCTAAATCTCTGATCGCAGCGGGTTTCCTTACCGGCCGACGGCCATACCTCTGATCACGGACCTCTACATGGCGCTCTGCGGCACCAAATTGTTCCAGACGGCAGTTCTCGGCGTCACCTGGGCGCTGCTGAGCTTCGGTGGCATCGCAATGGCTGAAGGCGCCGCAAAGCATCCGGGCGGAGCACGTGCAGCGATCGAACCCGCGTTGATCGAGTTGATCAAAGCCGCATCCGCTCTATCGGTCGCGCCCCAACCCATCGATGAACAAACGATCGTGTCGACGTTCCGGTTGGACCGGGACAGGAGCGGCACGTCGGCCATCGCCTACTGGTACGTTGGGCATGACAATCCTCTGGTTAGTTCGGTGCACGTCTACGACGATCGGCATATTTTCGGACGCGGGAGCGAGCAGATCATCGAAATCAGACTCGACGATCGTCCATGTGTTTCACCGGAACTCGTGTCGGAAATCACAGGCCTCCGCCCCGTGGAGAATCTCGCCTGGGGCCACCAGTGGGACCCCAACGGACCGTCGGAATGGCGTTTTCTGAAAAGCGGCGTCAAGTTTCCGACCGGCGTTCCCGGCGCCACCGGGATGTTGGTGCTGCCCTATGGTCCCGACTTCCGAAAAGACGGGATGCAAAACTGTTATTCGACACTTCGAATCGAAAAGGCGTTAGGCCAACCCATCAGCAGATGACGTGACTGAACCTGATCGCCCCCGCACGAGGTTAGGTCAGCTGCCCGCGCCACAAGACGGCCCTGCACGTTTCCACGCGAGTGACGCTAGGATGAAATTGCCCGAGCGGCTGTCGTCGCTCACGCCACGATACCCTTGTCGGTCCAGGAGTTCCGATGTCGAGAGCGCGCGCCATGATCGTTCCGGTGACCCCCTTGGCGCAAAACTGCACCGTGCTTTGGTGCGAATCGACCATGCGGGCCGTGGTGATCGACCCGGGCGGGGACCTTGAGCGCGTGCAGGCCGCGATCGCGCAAGCTGGCGTCACGGTCGAAAGGATCTGGCTGACCCACGGCCACATCGACCATGCAGGAGGTGCCGACGCGTTGCGGGAGACGCTGAAGGTCCCGCTCGAGGGGCCGCATCAGGCGGATGAATTCCTGCTGGGCTCGCTCGTGCAGCAGGGTCGCAAGTGGGGCATGCCGGAGGCCCGCAACGTGACGCCGGACCGGTGGCTGGAAGAGGGCGACACCGTTTCGGTCGGCGAGGTTTCCTTCGACATCCTCCATTGCCCCGGCCACTCGCCCGGCAGCGTGGTCTTCGTTAATCGGACCCAGAATTTCGCGCTCGTTGGCGATGTCCTCTTCCAGGGCAGCATCGGCCGATCCGACCTTCCCGGAGGAGATCACGCCGCCCTGCTGCAATCCATCAAGACGAAGCTGCTGCCGCTCGGCGACGATATGGCATTCGTCTGCGGCCATGGCCCAACCAGCACAATCGGGCATGAGCGCGCGACCAATCCGTATCTGCGATGAGCCTCGACTCGGTCCGCGCCTTTTTCGCCGCCAGGGCGCCCGACATCGCCATCATCGAGCTGGCGCATAACACCGCGACAGTGGCCTTGGCCGCAGACGGCCACGGCGTCACTCCCAGGCAGATCGCGAACACCTTGTCGCACAGGGTCGGCGAGCGGAACTTCCTGGTGGTGACCCGAGGCGATGCGCGATTGGACAACAAGAAGGCCAAGGCCGTCTTCGGCAGCAAGGTCCGGATGCTGAGCGCGGAGGACGTGGTGGCGGTCACCGGCCATCCGGTAGGCGGCGTCTGATCGACGCGGCCGGACATGTACTGACCGTTCATCTTGAGCCAGACCAGCCGGGACTCGAAATCGAACAGGCACCACAGGTCGAAGGCGGCGTTGAACGCGTATCGGCCGAGCGCTCCACCAATCGGGCGTGAGAGGTTCCGGGGTCATTTCGGTCGGTCCCCCAAGGGCATGTTGATCGTCTCGTCGGCAGGACTGGTCGCGATAGTCCGAGCGACCGCAAGCGCTGGGCGACCGCTCCGAAAATCAGAAATGCATGCTCCAGGTGCGAAAGAAGTGGGAATTCCGTGCCACGCATTCGGCGAGACCGCGCCCGAGATCGGCTGATGTGATCGGACGCCGCGCAAGCCCCTGGGACCCTTCATACAGGACGCTGTTGGTAGGAGAGCCGTCGGACGGAGCCCAACGCTCGAAGATGGGCGTCTCGATCTCGGCGACGCTACGGGCAAGATCGTCGAAGGTGAATAGATCCCCAGCGTATCGCAGGACGTTGTATCGAGTGAAGGAGCCATAGGCGCGATCGAAGAACGACCCCGCGTCGCTCCAGAGCGGCCTCCCCGTCCAGACGGGCCTGGACATGACGGTCCGCGTCCCCTCGGCTTCGACGCTGGTGATCTCGAGTGTCGGGCAATATTCCGTGCTGTCGTTGGCAAGCCCTTTCAGCATCATCGCCGTGTCCGCCAGATTGTAGGCGACGAACGAGATCTTCGCTCTTCGGTCCCGAGCAGCGATTTCGTCCAGAAGGAGTGGCGCAATGGCGTACCATTCGGAATTCCCCGCCAGGATTGGCAGGATGTTGCCGCGGAACTCTTCCCATTGATCTCCCAGGCGAGGCGTGACCCGCGCGGCCAGCCAGTGCTGGCTGGCCCGGTCGAAGGTGACCGCGATGTCGAGCAGGTCGGCGTCGCTGACGGTCCTGGCACTTTTCTCAAGGCGCCCAGACCTCCGCGCGATGCGGAGCGCCCAGCCCTTCTGAATCATCGTCGCAAGGACATCGGGGCCACCAGCGTCGACCGTTTGAACCGGTACGCGAAGTTTATTCAGGACGTCCGCGCCATGTTCCTCGTCCGCGGGGTCTGGCAGGGACAACAACGTGCAGATGCCGAACGGGAATATGATTTCCGGATTATCTCCACGATAATCGCATGCCACTAAGACATGGTCCGGCACGCCCGCGGAGGCTAGCGCCCTCGACATTCGGTCGAGATTCGCATCACGGGCCTCGGGCGCCTGGTACAGGTAGATCGACTGGTATTTCGAGAACTGGAGCGGGTCGCGCAACTTCTCGGGCTCGATCTTGGTAGCCGAGCGAACGATCCCCAGGCCGTCTACGTCCAGCTTATAGCCTGTCGTGTCGCAGATCGATCGCCTGACGTAGCTGGAGAAGGGAAGGCGAAGCTCGTGCCAATCGGTGGAGGCGACGATCACCCGAAGCCTGCTGGATTTGATCCCGAGCTCGTGCGTCAGGATCGACGCGTACTTAAAGATCTCGTGAAGCGCCTCGCGGGCTGACTGGTCGCTTCTCTTGATCTCGATGACGACGAAATTGTCGAATTCGTCCCGGGCCAGGATATCGACGCGGCCGTCCGCGCCGACCGCACTGGCGAGCGGAGCCTCGGTCCGGACGAGGGTCAAGCCCTCTTCCAGCAGCGATAGGTTTGCGGCCAGCGAATCCCGTATCGTCGCTTCCCGGACTGGCACGGCTTCTCTCATGGATCTGCGGGGGGCGCCTCCGACGGGCCGAAGCTCATGCCTCGATCCGTGTTGCGCCCAACTTCATCACAATCATCTGATGTGTTCGGCCAATCTGGGTGACTTGATGCTATCCGAAGCTGATGCAACCAGAGGGCTATTTTTTCTGCCCCCGTTTGTCCTTCTCCCCCTTCAACCGCGGCCGAGGCCCTTCGAACCGGTTGGTATGTAGCCAACCGGGACTGACGGGCTCCTCGCGGGTCCGGTTGGACCTCGAGCGTTCCTGTGGCCGGACGGAAAAATTGCGGTGGTCCTTTCCGCTCACGATGTGCTGAAGCGTCTCCCGAAAGAGGCCCACATCGCGAAAATAATTTGGGAAAGCCCGTTGAACGGTTTCGATCTCTGTGACGTCGACGAGCACCGCGTCGTTGCCCCGAGACTTCTCATCCGCCAACTCGGCGTCGTAGTAAGACTGGAAAGCCTTTTGGTCGACGTAATGTGGCTCGACGGTCACCATGCGTTCGGCGGCATCGTAACGCAGCAGAAAGAACGTCGGCCTCGACGACGAGGCGATGGCTGTTTTCAGGTACTGGATAGTGTGCGCGAGGCTGTCCAGGCTGTCGGACGCGCCTATGCTACGATCCAGTTCCTTAATTTCGCGTCGCCGTTGCTCGCTCCGGCCGTCTGAGAGACCTTCGATCTCTGCGATTTCCTCAGACATCATGACGAAGAGGTGCCGCCAAGCAGCATCGCCCATCCCACCTTTGATGTTCTCTCGGCGCACTGCGCCCACGGCCTCTACGGCTGTCGCCCAGGCATGTTGGAGCACGGTCCGGACCTGAAGCTCAATGGATTTCACAGGTTCCGACGATCCGGGACGGCGACCATGAACCTTCAGGCATAGGTGATGACTTCGATATCCGTCGAGCTTCGGCTCAACGATATAGTTGTCGCTCTTCCAAACCTCGAAGCGATCGCTTTGATCGACAAACTCGGCCAAGCGCTGAACGTCGGCTATGGAGTTCAGGATCGCCCGGCATCCGCCGATATCCTGCAAGGTATCGAGCTTGAAGTTGGTCCTCGGTCTCGCCAACTTGTCCCTTATCGCGGGCATGCGCTTGAGGCGAGCGGACGTATCGCCCTCAATCGCGCCAATCCGCATGAACGCCTTCACATGCCAACGGATGCGCTTCATCGCGGGAGCGTGAAGGTTGCGCCAATCATTGGCGACGGTGAACGCCTCAAGATACTCCGCCGGGATCTCTTCGCCTTCCACGACCATCTTGGTGGCGAGGATCTTACCCGCTTGGCGAACAGTCATTGTCATGGTGGACCTGATGGATGGAGCGCCGTGGCGATATTCCGCTTCCTACCTCACTGAATAGTGAGTCATGTCAATTGTCTTGTCTTTAAGTGGCCTCTCGCCAGGGGGCCGTCTTCACGGAAGCCAGTCATTGGATCGCTTCCGGAGTGTGCCGTCCTCGTTGAGACAGTTCAGGCGCCGGATTCGGATCGTGTCGAACTCCGGTGCCTCGCCCCGGTGCGCATCCCCAGCCCCGGCCTTAATCATCCCACGGGTACGGTGCGGAACAAGCCGTTCCTGTGGAAGCGCATCACGACCGGACCGCTGAGTTCAACGGGCCTGTATTGGAGTTCGGTTGCCAAGACAGCGCTATTGCTAAGCGTGAAATTCGGCTAAATCTGCACGTTTTGATGGAGACCCCTGGCTCTTCGGCTCGGGGACATGCGCGTGTTCAAAGACCGGTGAGAAACCTTGATTCGAGTCCTGCACACCGCTGACTGGCATATCGGCCAAACCATGCGAGGTTACTCTCGCGAGTTCGAGCACCGCGCGGTCTTCGGTCGCCTGGTCGAGATCGTCGCTGAACGCGAGGTGGACGCCCTGATCGTCGCGGGGGACGTGTTCGACGGCCAGAACCCGTCGGGCGAGTCCCACCAGCTGTTCTACGAAACTTTGGTGCGGCTCCACCGTGCGCGGCCGAAGATGACCATCGTCATCGTCGCGGGGAATCACGACGCGGCAGGCCGATTGGAGGCGCCGCGTGCCTTGCTTCGGTCTTTTAACGTCCATGTCGTCGGTAACATCCGGCGGCGCGACGGCGTCATCGAGGCCGACCGGCATCTCATTCCGCTCCCTGACCCGACAGGGAACGCGGCGGCGCACGTGATGGCCGTTTCCTATCCCACGGCGGCCTGCCTCCCGGCACTCGTGCGTCTCGATGGCGAGGGCGAGTCGCCCGTCGTTCGCGCGGTCCGCTCCCTGTATTCGCAACTTCGGGACACCTTGGCGCCGCGTTTCTCCGGGCTGCCTCTGATCGCGACGGGGCACCTGCATGTGATGGGCGGCATCGAGTCCGAGGGCGCCGAGCGGCGGATCCTGATCGGCGGCCAGCACGCCGTCTCGCCGGAGATCTTCCCCGAGGAATTCGACTACGTCGCTCTCGGACACCTTCACAAAGCTCAACGGGTCGGCAGGGACACGATACGCTATAGCGGCTCCCTCATTCCGCTGTCGGCGACCGAGCTCTCCTACCGGCACGGCGTGACCCTGGTGACGATGGACGGCACCTCGGTCACGTCCGAGCACATTCTTCTCGAGAGACCGGTGCCTTTCCTGCGGCTTGCGGGTGCGGAAGACGTGAGGCTGTCCGAAGTCGGCGATCACCTGGAGGCGATGGCGCTGCCGCCCGATCTCCCCTTCGAACTGCGGCCGTTCCTCCAGATCAGGCTGGCGCGCGAAGGAATCACCTCCGGTTTCCGGGAGGAGGTGGACCGGCTTGCCGAAGCGTTTCCGGTTAGGATCGTCGATGTTCGCGTGGCAGCGGTGGCGGATATCGCCACGAACGACGAAGCGCCGGATGAACTTGTCCGCCTGACGGAAAGGGACCCGGAGGACCTGTTCCGGATGGCCTTCGCCAAGGAATTCGGCCAAGCGCCCGATGCCGCTCATCTCGATGTCTTCCATCGCGTCCGGTCCGAGGCCTGATCATGCGAATCCTCGCGATCCGCGGCCAAAATCTCGCCAGCCTGGCAGCTGCCTTCGAGGTTAACCTCACCGAAGAGCCATTGGCCGGATCCGGGCTGTTCGCCATCACCGGCGAAACCGGCGCCGGAAAATCCACCATCCTGGATGCGCTGTGCCTGGCGCTCTATGGATCGTATCCCAGGGTTTCGGGAGGCAGGCGTGAAGACGCGCCCGATCCGAGCGGCCAGACGGTCTCTTCCCAGGACGGTCGGGCGATCCTGCGCCGCGGCGCAGGCGAGGGATTTGCGGAGGTCGACTTTGTCGCTAATGACACCCGTGCCTACAGGGTTCGCTGGGGGGCAAACCGTGCCCGCGGGAGAGCCAACGGACTGCTTCAGAAAGAGCAGCGCAGCCTCCACCGGTTGGACGACGGCACCGCCGTAGTCTCCGGGAAAACCGGGGTGCTGGAGTCGGTCATCAAACTCACCGGCCTCACGTTCGATCAATTCCGGCGCACGGTCCTGCTTGCCCAGGGCGACTTCGACGCGTTCCTGGTCGCTGCCGACAACGAACGCGCGGCGCTGCTCGAAAAGATCACCGGAACAGAGGTCTACGCCGGGATCTCGATCCGCGTGCACCAGGGAAACGCAGAGCGCTCGCAGATGGTCGCTCGGTTGCGTCAGCGATGGAGCGATATCGGTCTGATGGAAGATGGCGCACGCCAGGCCGCCATCGACGAGCAAGCCACCCTGACGGTGTTGGCAACGGCCAAGGCGACCGAGCGAGACGGACTTGCGGCCAGCCGTGCCCACATCGCTCGAGTGGAAATGGCCCGAGCCAATTTGCTGCGTGCGGAGGGGGAGGAAGCGGAGGCCAAGCAGGCTGTGGAGGCGGCATCCGCCGATATTGGGCTCCTTGGGGAAATCGACGCTGTCGAGCCGATCCGGCCGCTTCTCGTCGAGCTCACGAACGCCGAAACCGCCAGCCGGGATGCCAAAGCGAAGGTTGTCGCGACGGAAGAGGCTCTCCAGAGGGCCAAGGTCGCCGACGACCTGGTGTCGGAGCGGTTCAAAATAGCCTTCGACGCAGACACCCGTTCAGCTGCCGAATTCGACCAGTTCGAGCCCGTCTGGCGCGACGCGCAGACCCTGGATGCTGAAATCGCCTCGGCGGAGACGGAATTCACCAGCAGCAAGGCCGACGTCGAAAGGGCGAGTAAAAGCCTCCGCGAGCAGGAGCAGGCGCTGGTCGACATCGACGGTGCCATCGCGGAACGTGCGAAGCACCGGGGTGAGACAGCCCAGTTGGTTGCCGACCGACAGGCATGGGCCCCGCTCGCCGATCGCGTGCCGGAGGCGACGGATGCGCTCGAAAAGCGGAGGGCGCTTTCGGCTTCGCTTGCGACGAGCCGTCAGGCCGCGGCGACCGCGGAAGCCTCGTCCGCCCAACTGCGGAAGGGCGTTGCCGACGCTGTCGAAAAGATAGCCCTGGATCGGAAGGCCCGGGACGATGCGGCGCTCCAGCTCGCCGCCAGCCGTGCCGCGCTTCAGGCCATCGATGAGGAGGCGTTGCAGGCCCGCGACCAAGCCTTGGGCACCTTGGTCGAGAGCGCAAGATACTGCGCCGAGCTCAGCGAGAAGCATGCGCAGGCGATGACGCGCCTGCTCGCGGCCCAGGCGGAAGATGCCGCCGCCGTCACCGACATCGGGGTTGCCCAGCGACTGATCGATACGGCCGAGGCACAGCGAATCCGCGATGCTACGGCTCGCGAAGAAATCGGTACGTTGGTCGATCTCGCCAACGAGACCGCCTCGGACGAAGCGGCCAGGATGAGAAGCCTGCTCGTCACCGGCGAGCCCTGTCCGGTGTGCGGCGGAACGGAACATCCCCATCTGGCGCAGCCCGATGCGATGACCGAGATGATCGCGGCCATGCGCAAGCGGCGTGAAGCCTTGGACGCATTGCTGCGCGACGCGGCGGAAAAGGCGGCCGAGGGAGCGACCAAGCTCGTCACCGGCCAGGCGAGGCAAAGCGAAGCGCAAGCGTCGAAAACATCCGCGCTCGCCGAGGCTGCCCGTGCGGAACAGGCGTATGCGGAGCAGTTGCCGACGCTGCTCGCCAGCCACGGCACCGTCGCGGCGACCGCCACGGTCCCCCACGAAATCGCGCCGGGCAGCGCCGATGCCTTCGCGGCGCTGATCGCCGAAGCAGCTGGTCTTCGCGCCGCGATCGCGCGTCCCATCGCGGAAGCCCGACGCCTGCGCCCGGAAATCGACGCGCTGCAACGCCAGCAGGATCTGAGGGGCCAGGCCCTCGATGCCCTGGCATCGGAGCTGGAACGCGAGCGAGCGAGCCTTCTGGGTCACGAAGGGACCGTACGCGAAGAGACCGTTCGGTCCCGCGAACTCGCCGAGCGAATTTCGTCAATCGACCGCGAGATTCAGCCTTTCCTGAAAGCCATCGGGCGTACGGCCTCCGATCTCGATCTCGAATCGGCGACGATCGGCGAGGAGATCACGAAGGCGGCGTCTTACTATTCGTCCCTCGTCGCGGAACTCGGTGCGCTGGAACGGCAAGCCCAGGAAGCCGCCGTCGAGCGATCGGGCATCGTAGCTGCCCTGGGCGGTGTGCGGGCGGCGGCTCTCGACACGGCGACACGACTCGGGGAACGGCAAACGGTCTTGGACGGAAGGCGTGCCAGACGAGCGCTGCTGCTCGGGGGAGAGCCCACCGAGAGCCATCGTCAGCGGATGATTGGGCTGCGCCGCCAGGTCCAGGAAGCGCTGTCCAGTGCGCAGAAACTCCGTTCGGTGAGCCAGACCGACCTTGAGGTCGCTCGGGCCGCGCGACATGACGCGGGCTTGTCCGTGACCGTGGCGGAGGCCAGCCATCGGACAGCGCTCGGCGGATTCGAGGCCGCCTGCGCCGGAGTGGAGCGGGCGCCGGATGAAGTGCGTCGCTTGCTCGCCATCGAGCCCGCCGTAGTCGTCGAATTGCGCGGTCGCGTGCTGGAGCTGGCGCGAAACGTCCACGCCGCCGAGATCGGCCTCAAGACACGACGGGACGACCTCGCCGCGGCGCTCGAGGATTTCGATGAGACCGCGGACGCGGATGAGCTGACGGTGGCGATCGACGCGCTGGATCTTGAGCTGAAGGTGATCCAAGAGAAGATTTGGACCGCCCGCCGCGCGATCGAGCTGGACGATCAAGCGCGCCTCGTCGCAGCGACGCTGTCCCAAGAGATTGCGGACGCGGAGGCAGAACTCGCGACGTGGCAGGCCGTCGATGATGCCATCGGATCTGCCGACGGTGGCCGCTTCCGGCGGTTCGCGCAGGGGATCACTCTCGACCACCTGGTCCGCCTCGCCAACGATCACTTGGCGGTCCTCAGTCGCCGCTACCAGCTCGCTCGCGGGTCCGGCGACGATCTCGCGATCCACGTTGTCGATCAGGACATGGGTGAGGAGGTCAGGGCCAGCCGCAGCCTGTCGGGCGGAGAACGCTTCCTGGTCTCGCTCGGCCTGGCGCTCGCGCTATCGGGCCTGGAAGGGCGCGAATCGTTCGTCGACACGCTGTTCATCGACGAGGGCTTCGGTGCCCTTGACGCCGAGACGCTGGATACGGCGGTCGATGCGCTGGAGACCTTGCAGGGGCGCGGCCGCAAGGTGGGTGTGATCACCCATGTCGCGGGAATGATCGACCGCATTGCGGTTCAGGTGCGGGTCGAGAAGCGCGGGGGCGGCAGGTCGGTCGTCAGGGTGACCGATGCGGGGAATGCGGCGTGGACTGGCGCAGATGAGGTGGTTGCGGCTCGGTAGTTGCGACCGCCCGGCCCCCGTATCGACAGACCATGCCCGGAACCAGTAGGGAATTTTTGATGACAAGCATCAGGCAAGAACATAGTTTCGTTCCTCACCAGTTTATGGATTTCTCTGATGTTCGCGCGCTTGATGGCGCTGTGACGAACATAGTTGTCACCAGCAAAACTGGTGATCAGGAGTGGATTGCGGCGAGTACAAAAAAAATAGGTGATTGGCGCTCGCTAATGCGAACGACTTATATGCGCTGGATGTTGTCTTGCCATGCTTTGGAGCGAGCAGCCGCAGAATGCGATTCATTCAGTCTGGATGATCGGTTCCCAATACGGACTCTACGAGTCGGTCCGGCGGGTTTGGAAGAGGCGGTTATCGGTGAGTGGACGGGTGGTGAAGCCGCCGCCAATCAAAGGAAAACTGCCTCGCTTCTACCCGCCTATGGTGTGGTTGACCTCATCGGAGCTTGGGAAGAGACAACATTCGGATTCTATCGTGTTTTCCTGGATGCCCATCCTCAAATCCTCATGAAGGACAATTATAAACATCTCAGGAAAATTTACTGGGACAGAAACAAAGATTCCGAGGCCGCAACGAGCTGGGACGAAGCTTGGCGCGAACGCGTCGATACCTGGCAACGAAAGAAGGTTTATGAAGGACTCGGCAATGTTTTTAGGGCTTATGCAGCACAGGCTTCTCTGAAGCGTCCCAGCTCATTTAAGCACACCGATGTCGAAGACTGGGCAATCGCGATCGAGGGCGTCGCGGAGCTCCGAAATCTCGTTGTCCACGGGGCGCCCCAGGTAACTGAGAAGCTTGCTTCCCTGACAGGACGGACGGCGTCCATGGGGTTCGATTTTGTGCTTGGCGAACGATTGGTGGTCACCACAAGACATCTCCAACTCGTCGAATGCTTCTTCAATCAGCTTTTGACAGCAATCAATATGTCGCTTGTCGAGAAGATCTGGGGCCCGGTTTCGACACTGGGTGTCAGGCCTCGAAGATAAATGGATGGTCGCCGCGGCCGCGTCATGCCCAGGCCGAGGACAAGGCGCTGGCGCGAGTTGCATCACGCGGCAAACATCGTCGCATGGACGCCGTCGGTGTCGCGGTCGGCGTCTTCTCGTCGATGGTGCTATTTTTTCCTCACACTCTTAACCTTGCTCGACGCCGTCACCTTCGCCGGGGCGGCGATTCGACATCCCCGGTCGATCGAGACGGTGAAATGCGTGCTTGACGGTCCTGGTGGGCGCGCTCGTACTCGCGCAGGCAGCTGCGATTCTGCTCTACGGCGACTTGAACCGTGCCGTCCCGGATGTTCAGCGCTCGCTCTCTCGCGGTCAAGCGGTTCTGTCGTGCGAACTCCATCACCGCCCGATCCCATGCTTTTCGAAGAGGCGGCCGAAGAACTTCGCTATGAGTTCGTCCGAGCCGGGGCCGACCAATTCATTGGCGCCAAATCGATAAACCTCGTAGCCCAGCAGGCGAAGGTCGCGGTCGGCACTGACCATTTCGGCATATGCTGGCAGAGACGCGAGCCCGTTTCGCTCGAAGTGATGCTTGCCGTCGACCTCGATCACAATGCGGGAATTGTGCGGAAGCAGCAGAAGGAAATCCATGCGCTGCCGTGGAAACGACGAACGGTCGCGGAGACGGGATACGACGGCCGGATCGTAATGGAGATAAACCTGGGGAATGAGCGCGGGGAGCGCACTCCCCAGGGCCGCCGAGAAGGACCGAAAGTAGGTGCCGAACACCTTTTTCTCGGCGTCTGAATCCAAAGATGCCGTCAAGCGCGTTCCCAACGCATGCCGGTTCGAACTTTCGTCAGCGCCGGGAACGCCGTGCGTGGCCGCGTACCACTCCCCGAGGTCGTGCCAAAGGAGTCCCGCGGCCGGGATCGGCCGGTCGTAGACCAGGCAGCTTTCTTCATTCGACAGGACGACTATGTCGTTGTTGATCGCGTCCGCGAAGCCGATGGTCGGTTTCGGACCGTTCGAGGCGAAAATCAGATTCTTCGGCCGCCCGTGAACACCAGCGGCGATCAATCTCAGTCCGTAGACGGGATGCGTGGATGCGGCGCCCGTGACTTCCAGCCGATACCCGTCGCGCTCCAAAATCGGATTGAGCCTGTTCACGAGATCGAGTTGCTCCGCCCCTCGGCGCGCCAAAGGGTGCACGGCATGCTCGAGCAGCGCACCGAAGCGTTTGCGCGAGCAACTCAGCGCGTTCAGTTCCTGGAACAGCTCCTCGGTGGACCAATCCGGATCCTTGATGAAATGCTGCCGGATCGCGTCGGCGAGCCCGAGACCGAATGGCTGCGATTCGCTCATTGTATCGAGCGGCCAGATGCGACCAAGGAAATCGATGAGGTTCAGCCCGCCCGATAGTTCGACCCCATCCAGACAGAGGGCAATATCGCGCCGTGTTATCTCGGTGATCGGGCGGTCGTCTCGTTCGGCGATAGCCCAAGCTTCCTCGGAGAGCTTCAGATCCCCGAGAGCGTCCGCAATCTCGCCGACGACTTTCGGAAGCCGTTTCGGATCGAGGTTTTTGAGGCGCGCCCGTACTCGCTCCACTCTCGAGCCAATTTCCGGTTCTACGACGATGCTTAGCCCGTACGCTTCGCATGCCTCGTTCAGGTTGGCGTGGCTGCATTTCTCGCCCAGCAGCCTGGCGGCGCTATCGAGGATGCTGACGGGATGGGAAGGCACGTTGGTCCCTTGTGCTGGGTTGCGAATGGCGCGACGGCGACGCAGCGGCCGTACGAGAGATTCCGATCGAAGCATAACGTTAAAAGCGAAAAAAGTTTAGGTGGAGTCCTTGCGGTTACAGGCGACCGCACCAAGATGGTGTGTGTCGGGACATTTGGCGCCCCACATGATGTGGCGTCAGCGTCGATCAACTCGTTTGGAGACGGCCGTGCGGAATCCGCGCCACAACCACTTCTTTATCCAAGGAAGCATCAGCGAAGTTACGCGGCATCAAGAAGGCATGGTACGCCAAGACGCCGCGAAACTGGCAGGAGATGAGTTCGGAAAGCTCTCGGTCGACGAGTTGGCGACGGCTTTGGCCCGACGGCATTCGATCGACGTGCCAGAACTCGATGAAGCCTCCATCACCTCGACTCCTCCTCGCGACGTGCAGATAGACGTCTCCCAGGATCCGTTCCGACATATCAGAGACCGCAGCAGGCCATTCAATATGGCAGGGACCGAGATCAAGATTTCGGTGCCTTTCCAGGGCGATGCCGCGCTCTTTGCGGTTCGTCCGATGAGCTTCACGACATCGTTCCCTATGGGTGATGTCGTTGGATCCGCCGTCGTCTTTACCAAAGCCGGGATTGATCTCAAATCGGATGAGACCCTGCGGGAGTTCAACGGCTGGCTTGCCGAGATCAAGCAATACCTGGGTTGGCATCGCGAGGCGTTGGTCGGCTTCAACGACCGTTTGCTTGGCGTGGCCCGAACCGAGATAGAGCAGCGAAAAGCCAAGCTCGATCGGGACAAGGATTTGGGCGCCGGTCTTGGCTTTCCGATCAAGGGTTGATGGATCATGGCGGCGGACTCAGATAACGAACCAGATGCGCCTGTCGAGGGCAACGGCGCCAATATCGACGGCAAGATAGCCCGCGGCGCACTCAGTGTGGTTGGGGGCGCCATCCCTTTCGTCGGCGGCTTCCTTTCCGCCGCCGCCGCATGGTCGGAGCATGAACAGGAGCAGGTGAACCGGTTCTTCGAACGCTGGCTCAAGATGATGCAGGCGGAATTCGAGGAGCAGCAACGGACGATCATCGAGATCGCGCAACGCCTCGACATGCATGACGAGACAATCGGCGAGCGCGTCGCCAGCGAGGAATATCAGTCGCTGGTACGCAAGGCGTTCCGGGATTGGGCCGGTGCCGAGAGCGAAGACAAGCGCGTGTTCGTCCGCAATATCCTATCGAATGCAGCGGCAAGCCGGATCCAGAGCGACGACGTGGTCCGACTGTTTCTCGAGTGGATCAAGCGGTATTCGGAGCTGCACTTCAGGGTGATCGGCGTCATCGCCAACGAGTACGGCATCACCCGGAGACAGGTCTGGGTCCAGATCGGAAAGGGCGCGGTCCGAGAGGACTCGGCCGACGCGGATCTGTTCAAGTTGCTTTATCGGGACCTAAGCACCGGCGGCATCATCCGCCAACACAGGGAAACGGACCGCTATGGCACCTTCATCAAGAAGGCCCCGCAACGCCAGACGTCGGGCACGGGATCGCGTCAGATGAAATCGGCCTTCGATGATGGCGAGGAATACGAACTGACCGAGTTGGGTCGGCATTTCGTCAGCTACGCGATGACCGAGGTGCCGGTGAAGATCGCATACCAGCCGCAGGAGAAGGCCGAGGCGTGAAATGCCTGGTTAAACGTTAAGCGTACCCGCGTCGTCCATGGCAGGGATCGACACCGCTATCCCACGGCTTCAGTGATTCCGGCCCAGTACCCAATAACGAAAAACCACACGGCGACCGCCTGCCATGGCTCGAGCGCGAGAAACTTGCCCGCGGCCTCCCGCATTTCAACCGGCAAGTCCGTGGTTTCGTCCGGGAGGAACCGCGACTGCTGCCCAAATTTCTGACGATCGGCGAACGCAATCTCCGCTTCCGCCGCGATCTCCGACGCCAAGGCTTCGGCAGTCGGAATGAAGCCGGATTCAGCGGGAAGATAGTTCAAGACGGCTAAGATGAGTTCGCACTCACGGGGTGAAAAGCCG
>Ga0302314_10003124_pt1 | contig 30654 bp, 33 predicted proteins | sample III_Palsa_N2_3_FD_200533 | JGI IMG/M metagenome (GOLD analysis project Ga0302314, IMG submission 200533) | Peat permafrost microbial communities from Stordalen Mire near Abisko, Sweden - III_Palsa_N2_3 | ecosystem: Environmental > Terrestrial > Soil > Palsa > Peat permafrost | place: Sweden... | reverse complement strand
GCCGCCCCGGGCCGGCTGCACGCGCCGATCGCGATCGCCGCGCTGCAGGCGGGCAAGCACGTGCTGTGCGAGAAGCCGCTCGCGAACACGCTGGCCGAGGCCGAGCTGATGGCGGCCGCGGCCGACGCCGCGTTCCCGAGCGGCGCGCGGGCCATGGTCGGGTTCAACTACCGCCGGGTGCCGGCCCTGGCGCTGGCCCGGCGGCTGGTCGAGCAGGGCCGGATCGGCCTGCTGCGACACGTCCGGGCCGTGTACCTGCAGGACTGGCTGGTCGACCCGGACTCGCCGCTGACCTGGCGGATGCAGGCGGACCAGGCCGGCTCCGGCGCGCTCGGCGACCTCGGCGCGCACATCGTGGACCTGGCCCGCTTCCTGACCGGGGACGAGATCGCGGGCGTGTCGGCCGTGGGCGCTACCTTCGTCGAGGAGCGCCCGCTGCCGGGCGGCGAGGGCGCCGGCCGGGTCACGGTCGACGACGCGGTGGTGTTCAGCGCCCGGTTCGGGTCGGGCGCGCTGGGCTCGTTCGAGGCGACCCGGTACGCCGCCGGGCGCAAGAACGGGCTGCGGATCGAGCTCAACGGCTCGGCCGGCAGCCTCGCGTTCGACCTCGAGCGGCTCAACGAGCTCGAGTTCTACGACGGCGACGTCGCCGTCGGCGGCGGCTCGACCGCCGGGTTCCGCCGGATCCTGGTCACCGAGCCGGAACATCCCTACCTCTCCGGCTGGTGGCCGCCCGGTCACACCCTCGGCTGGGAGCACACGTTCACCAACCAGGCCAGGGACCTGCTGACGGCGATCGCGGACGGCGGACAGCCGGCGCCGTCGTTCGGCGACGGGCTGGCGGCGCAGCGGGTGCTTGACGCGGTACAGCGCAGCGCGGCGGCCGGCAGCGGGTGGGTCGCGGTTGACGAGGCCAGAGGCGCTTCGGACCGTTCGAGATAAAGATCTTGATTCTTCTGGAGGATCTATGGCACGGCCGTTCACCCTGTTCACCGGGCAGTGGGCCGATCTCCCGCTCGAGGAGGTCTGCCGGCTGGCGAGCTCGTGGGGCTACGACGGGCTCGAGCTCGCCTGCTGGGGCGACCACTTCGAGGTCGACCGCGCGCTGGGCGAGGACGGGTACCTCGCCGGGCGGCACGCGCTGCTCGAGAAGTACGGGCTGAAGTGCTGGGCGATCTCCTGCCACCTGGTCGGCCAGGCGGTCTGCGACCATCCGATCGACGAGCGGCACCAGGCGATCCTGCCCGCCCGGATCTGGGGTGACGGGTCGCCTGAGGGCGTCCGGCAGCGGGCGGCGGCCGAGGTGGCCGACACCGCGCGGGCGGCGGCGGCGTTCGGGGTGCGGACCGTGATCGGGTTCACCGGGTCGTCGATCTGGCACACGGTGGCGATGTTCCCGCCGGTGCCCGAGTCGATGATCGAGCGGGGGTACGCGGACTTCGCCGCGCGCTGGAACCCGATCCTGGACGTGTTCGACGCCGAGGGCGTGCGGTTCGCGCACGAGGTGCACCCGAGCGAGATCGCGTACGACTTCTGGACCGCGAAGCGGGCGCTTGACGCGGTGGGGAACCGGCCGGCCTTCGGGCTGAACTTCGACCCGAGCCATTTCGTGTGGCAGGACCTCGACCCGGTCGGGTTCCTGCTCGAGTTCAGGGACCGGATCTACCACGTGGACTGCAAGGAGGCGCGCAAGCGGCTGGACGGGCGGAACGGGCGGCTGGGGTCGCATCTGCCGTGGGGGGACCCCAGGCGCGGCTGGGACTTCGTGTCGGCCGGGCGCGGCGACGTGCCCTGGGAGGACGTGTTCCGCACGCTCAACTCGATCGGCTACGCCGGGCCGATCTCGGTCGAGTGGGAGGACGCGGGCATGGACCGGCTGACCGGGGCGCCGGAATCGCTCGCGTTCCTGCGGCGGTTCGACTTCGAGCCGCCCGCGGCGTCGTTCGACGCGGCGTTCAGTACCGGCAACCAGTAACTAAAGCTCTCCCCAGGGGGAAGAGAACAGCCATGGGAGACACGACGCAGTTCACGATCGGGACCGAGGCCAGCGGCAGCGACGGTACGGTCGGCAGGCTGATCCGGGTGATCGTCGACCCCACCGTCGAGGAGGTCACCCACCTGGTGGTCGAGCCGGAGCACCGGCCCGACCTCGGGCGACTGGTGCCGATCGACCTGGTCGAGTTCGGCGCCGCGGCGGGCGGGATCAGGCTCCGCTGCACCAAGACGGAGTTCGAGAACCTCGACCCGGCCGAGGACACCCAGATCATTCCGGCCAGCGACGGCTACGGGGGCTACGGCGCGGGCCAGATCGGCTACATGCCCTACTACGGCCTGGAAGGCGGCGGGATGGCCGTGCCAGGCATCGGCGGCGGCGGGTCCATCGGCCCGCAGGTCGTCGCTACCGACTCCGTCCCGCTGGGCGAGGTCGAGATCCGCCGGGGCGAGTCCGTACAGGCCACCGACGGCGACATCGGCCGCGTCCAGGGGCTGGTCATCGACCTCGGCAGCCGCCACGTGACCCACTTCCTGCTGCAGGAGGGGCACTTGTGGGGGAAGAAGGAGGTGGCGATCCCGATCAGCGCGGTCACCAGCACCCGCGACGGCATCCAGCTCAAGATCAGCAAGCAGGAGGTGCAGGACCTGCCGCCGGTAAACGCCAGCCATCCGGAGAAAAAGCCGTAAATCTTTTCTTCCGAACGGACCGTGGGTGACTGTCCGCAAGCCCAGTTGTCACGGTTGATAAGCAATTAGCATAGGAAAGTGAAGCGATTTCTGCGCGCGCCGGCGCTGGCGCCGCTGGCCGGGCTGGCGCTGCTGGCCGGCTGCAGCGGGACCCACTCGGCGGCCGTGTCCACCGCGCCCGCTGGTTCGGGTCCGGCCAGTTCGGGTCCGGTCAGTTCGGGTCCGGCGAGTTCAAGTCCGGCCGCGAGTTCCTCGCCGCCTGCCGCTCCGGCGGCGACGGCTCCGTCGCCCGGGTCGGCGGCTGCCGTCGTGGCGGCGTCGCTGGCGGCGCTGAAGGCCGGGCGCGCGGTGCACATCACGATCAGCACCACCCTCTCCAACGGGAGCATCACCTACGCCGACGACGCCACCGCCGACGGCGGACGGCAGTACATCACGCTGAGCACCGGCGGCGACGTCACCGTCCTGTACGTCGGGGGCGTGGGGTATGTCAAAGGCAGCGCGCAGGGGCTGGCCGGCTTCATGCAGGTTCCCCTCGCCCAGGCCCAGTCACTGGCGGGCCAGTGGATCGCCGTCCACCCGGGCCAGGAACTGGGCGGGAGCAGCTACGCCGACATCGTCGCCGGGATCACGCTGTCGTCGGTCGCGTCCGAGATCGCGCTGGCGGCTCCGCTCACGCTGACCGCCCCCGCCACCGTGGCCGGGCAGCGCGCGATCGGCGTGCTTGGCCGCGTCCCCGCCAGCCAGCAGCCCCCCGCCTCGGCGCGGGTCACGCTTGACGTGGCGGCGGCCCGCTCCCGCCCGCTGCGCGAGACGGTCGTCGCCAGCGGCGGCTACAAGTCCGTCACCACCTTCAGCGACTGGGGTGAATCGGTTTCGCTGGCGGCGCCGGCGCACCCGGTCGCACCGGCCGCCAGCCCGCCCGCCCTTGACTGAGAAACGCCGTCCTGGTTGAGCTGGGCGGCCGCCTTGTACCCGAGAGCGAATTAGACTATAATTCTGGTCTATGACGATGCTACCGTTGTCCGACGTCAAGGCCAGACTGTCAGAGATCGCCGAGGAAGTGGACCGCACGCACGAGCGGGTCCACATCACGCGCAACGGCCGGGAGTACGTCGTCCTGATCTCGGCCGAGGACCTCGAGTCCATCGAGGCCACGCTTGAGCTGCTGTCCGACGCGGACGCGCAGCAGCGGATAGCGAAGTCCCAGCAGGAGGTCGATCGCGGCGAGGGCCTGTCCCCGGACCAGGTTGAGCAGTCCCTGAGGGAGCGTTTCGGGCAGCGCTGACAGTGTCCTACCAAATCATTGTCGCGCCGACGGCCGCCCGCCAACTGCACGAGCGCCTTCCCGAGGCCGTCGCCTGGGCTTGCTTTGAGTTCATCCGCGGGCCACTGGCGGAGGAGCCGAGACGAGTCGGCGCGCCGGTGCGCAACCCGTACGCCGGCCACTGGCGGGCCAGACGCGGCGAGTACCGGGTGCGGTACACCATCGACGACGACGCGAAGGCCGTAACCGTGCTTGACATCGATCACCGCCGGGACGCGTACCACCGCTGACGAGCCCGGACGCGCGGTACGCTCGGGCGATGCGCGGTTCGGTCACGGTTCACATGGCGGCGTCGGCGGATCGGGTCTGGGATCTGGTGAGCGACGTCACCCGGGTCGGGGAGTTCAGCCCGGAGACGTTCGAGGCGGAATGGCTCGGCGGCGCCAGCGGGCCCGCGGTCGGGGCGCGGTTCCGCGGCCACGTGCGGCGCAACGGCCGGGGGCCGGTGTACTGGACCGTCTGCACGGTGACGGCGTGCGATCCGGGGCGCGAGTTCGGCTTCGCGGTCGGCGGGCCGGGCGGCCGGATCGTGAACACGTGGGCCTACCGATTGGCCCCGGGCCCGGGCGGCGGGACCGATGTCACCGAGTCTTTCGAGCTGCCATCGACGCTGCCTACGCGCCTGTACTGGCTGATCGCCGGGTCCGCCCGCGGCCGCAGTAACGCCGAGGGCATGCGGGTCACGCTGGAGAAGATCAAGGCGGTCGTCGAGTCCGGGTGACTCCTCACTCGACTCGCCCGGCTCAATCGGCCGCGGGCAGCGCCAGCCAGTCCTGCCAGCTGATGTCGCGGCCGAGGTAACGGGGCTGCCGGAACGGCCAGTCGGCCGCGATCCACCGCGGCACCAGCGCGTCGAGCGCGCGCTCGGCGTCGCCGCGGGCGAGGTCGTCCACCACCCACCAGGAGACCTCGCCGTCGGCGCCGGCCCGCTCGGGCGGGTCGATGTAGACGCAGCCGAAGATCGCGGTCTCCCCCTCGTCGAGGAGGGCGTAGTTGAAGGACTGGTGGGCGGCGATCTCTTCCTGATGCCGGCGAAGGTCGCGGCGGTCATCGTCGAAGGTCATCGTGCCCTTGGGCCACGCCCAGGCCGGGCCGAAGATCTCCCACAGGCGCTCGCGCGAGCCCATCACGGCCGGATAGTCGATCTCCGTGTCCGCCTCCGTTATCGGCCGCAGGTGCAGGCCGGTGCCGGGCACCGGGACGTGGACGGGGTGCACGAAATCAGCGGGCAGCCAGCTCATAAGCATCGAGGCTACAGCCGCCCTATAGCCCCGTAGTAATGGCTGGTGCTGTCGAGCGACCTCCGCCATCCGGCGATCGTGGCCCACGAGGCGGCCAGCATCCACCTGATCTCCGGCGGCCGGTTCGAACTCGGTATCGGGGCAGGCTGGTACCAGCCTGAATACGACGCGGCCGGGATCGCGTCCGCTTCGCCCGGCCAGCGGCTTGAGCGGCTCGACGCGTCGCTCGCCATCATCAGGCGACTGCCGGCCCGGACCCCAGTCCACCACGCGGACGCGTCTTACCGGATCGACGGGCTCGACCTCGGCCGACCCGCCCTGGCCGAGATCATTAGCGGCCTGTAGGAAACATTTGAACGCTGTAGCTCATCGCACTACAATGAACTACATGAACCACCCGCTGAGTGTCCGCTTGAACGACGCGACCATCGCGCGTCTGGGCAAGCACGCCCAGCGCGCGCACCTCGCGCCGCGCACCCTCGCGCAACGGTATGTCGAGGAGGGCCTGCGCATGGATGAGCACCCGCTTATCCGCTTCACCGATGGCCCAGCCGGCCGCCGAGCGCGGCTCATGGGAACCGGCAAGGACGTCTGGGAGGTAATCGCCACCGTTCGCGACAACGACGGCGACGCCTCCGAGACAGCCGGCTACCTGGAGATACCACTAGGACTAGTCCAGGCCGCTATCACCTACTACGGCGCCTACCAGGACGAAATCGATCAGTGGATCGAAATGAACGACCAAGAGGCCGCAGAGGCTCGTGCCGCCTGGATAGCCGGACAAGCCGCCGTTAAGCGGTGAGACTCCTCCTTGACGAGATGCTCTCGCCAGCCATCGCCCGCGAGTTGACCGCACGGGGACATGACGTCCAGTCCGTGGCCGGCCACCCAGATCGGGAAGCGCTGTCCGACCCCGAAGTGCTGGCGCTCGCACGGGCCGAGCGACGGGCCGTTGTCACGAACAACGTCCGTGACTTCCGCCCGTTGCACGTCGAGGCGGTTCTGCCTGGCGGGGCGGGCCACTACGGAATGGTCTTTATGCCCGGCAACTACCGGCGAACGAAAGACGACATTGGGCGGATCGTCGCAGCCCTCGAAGCCAAGCTCAATCAGTATCCGGATCAAGACGGCCTAGCCAACGCAGAGGACTAGCTGTAGCTGAGGATGCGCCGAAGGAAACGCCGTTCAGGGATGTCAGTAGCCATTCCCGCAGCCTCCCGGCAGTCTCTTCCCGGTCAGATCCGGCGAGGGCCTCAAGATCCCAGGCCTGCTCGGCTTGCCTGGCCGATGGTAGGGGATGACCAGGCCTCCACCTCAACCACGCGGAAACCCCGCCTGTCCGCTCCATCCCGAAGCCCGAGGTCCCCGCCGGAGGCATAGAGTTCCCTCATCGGCTCGCGGGCATCATCGATATAGGAGGGTGACCACATGGCCTACGACGACGGTAGGGTGGCGTGCACTGATGATGGCCTCGTTATCCAACACTACTACTTTCCGGGTGGTGCGAAGCGCATTCCATACGGCAAGATCCAGCAGGTACGATGTGTGCCACTGAAATCGATGGGAGGAGCGGTCAAAATCCACGGCAGCGGTGACTTTATCCACTGGTTCAATTTCGATATGCACCGCTCCCGCAAAGCCGATGCGCTCATCGTTGTCCTGTCTGGCAGGAGAGTGCGACCCGTGATCACGCCTGACGATGCCAATCGCGTGGCGGCCGAGCTGACCGCCCATGGGGTGAATGTCATTCGCTGACCGTGCGCGTAAAGCGGATGACCGCAGGAAGCGCTAGAGGGTAAGGACCGCAAGCGGCGTTGTTGGACGCCGTTCGATGCCTTGATCACGTCGCCGACCTGTAGATCCGGGGCGATCACCGGCTCGGTGGAGGTATCTTCGCTCACCGCTCCTCGCTTCCACTTGACTCACTGGGGCCGCTTCCCTACTCTCCCTCCCCGCCTTCCTCGCACGGCACACCGGAGGCGGACGGGCGGGCCGACGCGACCCACAGCCGGGAATACCTCAGCCGGTTGTCAGTTATCCCGATCGAGAAGCTCGAGATAACGCTCACCGGGAGGCCGATCATCATGCCCGTGGAATTCCTCGGCATCGCCGCCACCAGCAACGGATCCGAGATCCAGCCGCGCGACGGCGCCGCCTTCGACCGGGAGTACACGCTGCGACTGGCCCGCGCGCACGAGGAGAACGGCTGGGACCGGGTCCTGTTCGCCTACGGGTCGGGCGCGCCCGACCCGAACATCGGCGCTGCCTACATCGCCAGCAAGACCGAGACCCTCCAGCTCCTGCTCGCGCACCGGCCCAACGTCGCCTACCCGACGTTCGCGGCCAAGACCTTCGCCACCGTCGACCAGGTGAGCGGCGGCCGCGCGACCGTCCACTTCATCACCGGCGGGACCGACCACGAGCAGCAGCGCGAGGGCGACTACCTCTCGAAGGACGAACGGTACGAGCGCACCCGCGAGTACATGGCGATCGTCAAGCAGGCGTGGACGTCACGGGAGCCGTTCGACCACGCCGGCAGGCACTATAAGTTCGCCGATTTCGTCAGCGACGTCTTCCCGGTGCAGCAGCCGCGGCCCCGGGTGTCGTTCGGCGGCTCCTCGCCCGCCGCCTACCGGGCCGGCGGCGCCGAGGCGGACATCTACTGCCTGTGGGGCGAGCCGCTGGCGAACACGGCCGAGCAGATCGAATGGGTCAAGCAGGCGGCCAAGGAGGCGGGGCGGACCGACGTGCCCAAGATCCAGGTCGCGTTCCGGCCGATCATCGCCCCGACCGAGGCGAAGGCGTGGGAGAAGGCGCACGACATCGTGGACCGGATCGAGACCCGGGTCGCGGCGGGCGGCGGCGCCCTCAGCCGCCGCCGGCCGGTCGGCAATCCCGAGAACACCGGGTCGCAGCGGCTGATCGCGATCGCGGAGGAGGGCGAGCGGTTCGACCGCGCGCTGTGGACTCGCACGGCGGCGGCGACCGGCGGCGCGGGCAACTCCAACGCGCTCGTCGGGACCCCGGAAACGGTCGCCGCGGCGATCCTCGACTACATCGACCTCGGCGTCGACATCATCTCGATGCGCGGCTACGACCTGCTCGCGGACGCGGTCGAGGTGGGCCAGCAAGTCATACCGATCGTCCGCGAGGAGGTCGCCAAGCGCGACGCCGCGGCCGCGTAATCGCGCGACCGGGCGGTTGTGGAGGATGCCGACCAGCCGGCAGGGGCGAAAGTCATCATCCGGCGCCGTTGGGGGCAGCGATTTCCGGCCGTGGGCGCCAGCGTGTGCTGTTAGGGGCAGCGATTTCCGGCTGCGGGCGCCAGCGTGTGCTGTCGGGGGCGCCCCGCGACCCGAAGTACCCGCAATGACCCGTATGTCCGGCCTGCTTGTTGCGCGTGGTGATGGTGAGGACGGTGTGCCTATGCCGGCCGCCGTCGGCGGCGCCGTCGACCCCGAGGATGCCCGGCTCGGTTAGAGCCAGCCGCGGGCCGTTCGCCGTTGGGGCGCCTCCCGGGAGGAGGGTGCGGCGGGGCGCATGGGCCAAGTCAAGCTCGTCGGCCCGAACGGTCCGCGGGTGACTCTGCCGGGTGACCGCGCCCCGTCAGTCGGTGGAACCGCCGGTTGCGCCTGCATTGCCTGAGCCGCCCGGGGCCACGTTGAAGTCCCAGCTCGCCGACGGGCAGTAGTAGCCGTTGTTCAGGTTGATGTACGGCGCCGAGGCGACCACGGTGCCGGTCCAGTGGCCCCACTGCCCGTTGGATATCTGGCTCTTGTCCGGGACGAGGGTGACCTTGATGCCGTCAGTGGTCACGGTGCCGCCGCATTCCGCGAATTTCGCCTGGGTACTGCCGGTGTAGCCGGCACCGGACGGGGTGACCTTGAGCGTCAGCCCGAATCCCTTCTCCTGAGGACCGGGAACGACGATGTTCACGGTCATCGTGCAGGCGTTCGTGGCGCACTGCGGGGCGAAGTTCCACGACGTGGGGAACGCCTTGCCCACGGTCCCCCCGGTCGCGCCGCTCGGGATGCTGGTCGGCGTGACGGTCACATTCTGCAGGTTGTCGAGCGGCGCCGAGCGGGTCGTCCCTGAGTCGGTCGCGGACAGCGCGGACGAGACCGTCCCCCACTCCGCGACAACCCGGTACTGGAAGGGGGTGTCTTCGGTTAGCCCGCGCTGGACGTACGACGTGGTCGCGCCGTCAAGCGTTGCCATCCGGGCGAACCCGTTGTAGACCACGTACTTGTCCGGCGCCGGGCCGAGCGGCGACGGCTTCCAGGTCAGCGTCGCGCTGGAGTAGTTCGACGCGACCTTCAGCCCCACCGGGCTCGGGGCGAGCGTGGTCACGCTCGCGACCGGCGACGGACCGGACTGCCAGCCGCCGCCTCGGGTCGCGACCTCGTACCGGAACTTGTCGCCCGGCCGCAGGCCCGTGTTCGTCCACGAGGTCTCATCGCCCGGGACCTCCGCCAGCTGCGCGCCGTCGCGCAGGATGACGTAGTGGTCCGGCGTCGCCCCGCCGTCGGCGGCCGGCCAGGACAACTGCACGCTCGTCCCGGTCGGTGACTTCGCGGTGAGCGACTCCGGGGCGATTGGTCGCGGGCTCCACGGCTGCCAGACGAGAAGACCAGCGACGAGGGCGACCGCCAGCACCCCGCCCACGGCCGGCAGCAGCCACCTCGGCGACCGACGCGGCCGCCTTGGCGGTGGCGGCGGCGGGGCGACGAGCGCGAACGGCGGTTCAGCGGCGAACGGGACATCCGCACCGGAGACGGCTTCCGCGGCACCCGGCCCGCTGACGGTTTCGGCAGGCCCGCTCAGCCCGGCATCATCGGCATCCTCGGCGCCTTGCGCGGGCACGGGATCAGGAACGGACGCGGGCGCGTCAGTAGACATCAAGTGACCTTTCAGGGAATCGGCCGCACCGGCGCCTCGGCCTCCGGCAAACCGTACAGAAACGACCGATACCTTACAACTCCGGCAACGAATCCGGCAGACCCCCGCGGGCCGTTCGCCATGGGGCCGACCGGAATGGGCGGGCGGGCGGTGCTGGCCGACGGGCGGTGCTGGCCGACGGGCGGAGGGGCGGTGCTGGCCGACGGGCGGAGGGGCGGCCCGTGTTGGGCCGGCTACGCGAGAGGTGGTCGTGGCGGGCTGACTAGGCGGAGGGCACGGTCCGTTCGAGATAAAGGTTGCGGGTTTTTTCCGGACGGAATATATCGGGCGGGCCTGGGTAGCCGGGGGCCATGGTTCGAGCGAGAACAATTGGCGGGTACGGGATACCCGGTATTGTCATTTTCTTCTTCTGGCTGGTGGTATGCATTGTCGCCATCATCCTCTTGGCGCGGCTCGTGCACTGGGCGGGCGGCGGCGTCGGAAACGTTAAGCTCGGGCACTTCTACCTGAACGTGGGCTTTACCTGATCGCGCGGTAGGGGCGGAAGAACTCGCGCAGCTCGGCCGCGTAGAGCTCGGGTTCCTCGAACGCCGCGAAGTGACCGCCGCGTGGCATCTCGGTCACCCGGGCGACGTTCGCCGTGCGCTCGAGCCAGGCCCTCGGCGGGCGGGTGATGTCGGCCGGGAACAGCGCGAAGCCGGACGGCGCCTCGACCCGGCGGGCGTGCTGCGCGGGCGCGATCGCGGCGTTGGCGTTGTACATGCGCATGGACGAGCCGATCGTCCCGGTGAGCCAGTACAGGGTGACGTTGGTGAGGATCTCGTCCTTGCTGAAGCGCCGCTCGACGTCGCCGTCGCAGTCGCTCCACGCGCGGAGCTTCTCGACGATCCAGGCCGCCAGCCCGACCGGCGAGTCGGTCAGCCCGAAGGCGGCCGTCTGCGGCTTGGTGCGGTGCATGGCGGCGTACGCGCCCTCGGCCCCGCCCCAGGCCGCGATGGCCTTGAACCAGGCGCGCTCCTCGGGCGCGAGGTCGGCCGGGTCGCCCGTGAAGACGGGCACGCCGGCGTCGGTTCGGTGCACCGCGGCCACCGCTTCGGGGTGGTCGAGCCCGAGGTAGCGGCTGACGCCGCTGCCGATGTCGCCGCCGGCCGCGCCGAACCGCGGGTAGCCGAGGACCGCCATCAGCTCGGCCCACCGGGCGGCCACCGCGATCGAGTCGAGCGGCGGGCCGGCCGGGCGGTCGGAGTACCCGTAGCCGGGCATGTCCGGCACGACCACATCGAACGCGTCGGCCGGGTCGGCGCCGTGCGCGGCGGGATCGGTGAGGAGCGGGATGACCTTCGTGTAGCGCCAGAACGAGTCGGGCCAGCCGTGGCACAGCACGAGCGGCAGGGCGGGGCCGGCCTGCTTGTCGTGCGCGGCCGGCCTGGTCCCGCGGGCGTGCACGAAGTGGATCCCGAGGCCGCCCAGCGTCACCCGGAAGCGGGGCAGCCGGGCCAGGGCCGCCTCCTGGGCGGGCCAGTCGAACTCGTCCGCCCAGTACGCGACCAGCTCACGCAGGTAGTCCGGGTCGGTGCCGAGCGACCAGCCGGCGTCCTCGGGCGCGTCCGGCCAGCGCGTCGCGCGCAGCCGCGCGCGGAGGTCCTCGAGCGCCTCGGCATCGGCCTTCGGGTTGAACGGCTCGGGGCGAGGCTGGGCGGTCGGCATGGGACGCATCCTACGGGGCGACGGCCGGCGCCCCCGCCGCCTGGCCGCCGCCTGATCGCCGCCTGCGCCGGCGTTGTTTGAGTCGTTGCGGCCGGGGCAGTTGGGCGAAGCCTGAGCACCCTGCTTCAGGCGCACCGTGCAACGCGGTTCGGTCAGGGGACCAGCGGACGGCGTTGTTGGCGGCACGTGAAGGAGTCGGTTATGGGTCTGGGCAAGAAGGTCAAGGACAAGGGCAAGGAACTCAAGGGCAAGACCAAGAAGAACGCCGGCAAGGCTACCGGCGACAAAAGCCTGCGCGCCAAGGGGAAGGTCGAGGAGCTGACCGGCAAGGTCAAGCTCAAGGGCGAGAAGGCCAAGCACGCCGCGAAGAAGTAACCGGGCCGTACGGCCCGCGCAGTTAACCAGCAGACACGTTCTCGCTTGCCGGCGTTCGCGCCGCAAGCTGTCAGGAGCTCCCCGTGATTATTCTCGGCATCGTTCTTCTCATCATCGGATTCGTCGTCAAGATCGCGATCCTCTGGACCATCGGCATCATCGTGCTGCTGATCGGCCTGGCCCTCGCGCTCCTCGGCATGGTCGGCCACGCGGTCGGCGGCCGTCGGCACTATTTCTGACCACTGCTTCTCCCACCGCCGCTGGCCACTGCCTCAGGTCATAACGGCGGAAGCGCGAGCGCGGCATCGGGTCCGGTCCGCGGACCGGACGCGGTGCCGCGCCGCGCATTGGGCGCGACGCAATGGCCGGCAAGAAGTACTTTTAGCTCATGACGTCCTCAGGGATGCAGTGGACCAAGGCCGAGCCCGGCCACATCTCGCCCGAGATCGACACGACCACGGCCAACGTCGCCCGGATGTACGACTACTGGCTGGGCGGCAAGGACAACTTCGAGGCGGACCGGGTCGCGGCCGAGAAGGTGCTCACCCAGATGCCGGGGCAACGCCGGTCCGCGCTTGCGAACCGCCAGTTCCTGCGCCGGGCGGTCCGGTTCCTGACCGCCGAGGCCGGGATCGACCAGTTCCTCGACATCGGGGTCGGCCTGCCCACCCAGGGCGCGGTCCACGAGGTGGCGCACGAGATCAACCCGAGGTCGCACGTCGCCTACGTCGACTACGACCCGGTCGTCGTGGCGCACGGCAACGCGCTGCTCGCCACCCCCGACCAGAGCGTCGTCGTCCAGGCGGACATCCGCCGTCCGGACGAGCTGCTCGCGAACCCGGTGATCCGCGGGCACCTCGACTTCGGCCGCCCGGTCGCGGTCCTGCTGCTGGCCATCATGCACTTCGTGACCGACGAGGACGATCCGGCCGCGGTCGCCGCCTCGCTGCGGGAGGCGCTGGCCCCCGGCAGCTACCTGGTGCTGACCACCATCTGCCAGGAGCTGCTGCCCGACAAGGCGGCCGCGGAGCGCGCGAAGGACGTGTACCAGAAGGCCGGAAAGCCGATCAAGGCGCGCAGCGCGGCGGAGATCCGCGGCTTCTTCGGCGACTTCGAGCTGGTCGAGCCGGGGCTCGTGCCCAAGCACGCGTGGCGTCCCGAGACCGGCACGACGGCGGCCGACCCGTCGGACATCAGCCTCGGCGGGGTCGCCCGCAAGATCGCCTGACGCTCAGCCTTCAGCGGGCAGGCAACACTCGATGACCGTTTGAGGTTATTGTGGCGCGGGTGAAACTAAGCGTTTGCATTCCGTACAAGGCGCGCTTGGACAACCTGAAGATCGCGCTCGAGGCCCTGGCGCGGCAGACGATGAGCGCGGCCGACTTCGAGGTCATCATCGGCGCGATGGAGTACTCGACCGACTTGATCGCCGCGGGCGCTTCCTTCTGCGATCGGCTCAACCTGGTCACCGTGTGCTCCTCGCGTGAGTTCCACATCCCGAGGGCCAGGAACCTGGCCATGCGCAGCGCCACCGGCGAGGTCATCGTGCAGATCGACGCGGACACGATGCTGGCGCCGGAGGCGCTGCAGCGGCTGTGGGACTCCTGCTTCGCGTTCGGTCAGCGCGTGTGCGCGGTCGGGCAGGTCGTCGGGTACGACAACAATGAAGACGGGGACATCGACTCGGTCGAGCTCCGCCCGTACGACGAGCACCTGGCGGCGCTGCGAGACATGGCGTCGGCGCCGGGCTGGCCGTCCGACCCGCGTTTCCAGGTTGACCTCAACATCCCGTGGGCGTTCGCGTGGACCGGGCTGATCGCGCTGCCCGCCGCCGCCGTGGCTTCTGATCGGCTCTCCTTCGACGAGAGCTTCCGCGGCTGGGGGAACGACGACCTCGAGTGGGGATACCGGGTCTGCGCGAGCGGCATCCCCATCGTGCTGCGGCCCGACGTCTACGGTCTGCACCTCCCGCACCGGCGGGACGCGGCCGCGAACCGGCTGACCGGGCAGGCGAACGCGGACCGCTTCCTGCGCAAGTGGCCGGCGCGCGACGTCGAGCTGGTCCGGCTGGCCGGCGACACCCGGGCGAACGGGCTGTGGCCCGGGTACCGGGCGGCGGTCGCGCGGGCGAGCGGCGCGGCCGGGTTCGGGGTGGCCGTGGGCACTGCCGCCGGAGGGACCGCGCTGCTGATCGGCGTGCCGGTGGACGACGCCGACAATCCGGTCGACCGGGATTATCTGGCCTGGTTCGATGGTGTCGCCGCGGACGTCCAGATTCTGCCGCTGACCGGGATCGCGCTGCCGTTCGGGCCCGGGGAAGTGGCGTCGTGCCGGGTTGGGACGCGCATTCAGCGGCTTCCGGCCCGGTACCGGGATGCGGTTTTGGCGGAGGCGGAGCGGGTGTCGGGGAGCGTAATCGTGGACGGCGAAGTCGTCGTAGACGAGGTAGTCAGCGTGGAGGGCGAGGTCATCGTGGACGACGAGGCCAGCGTGGACGACGGTCGCTCGTGACCGACGTGCTGAGCGAGCGCGCGCTCAACCGGGCCACGCTCGCCCGTCAGTACCTGCTCGAGCGCGCGCCGCCGCGGGCGATCGACGCGATCGGGCACCTGGCCGGGATGCAGTCCCAGGCGCCGCTCGCTCCCTACGTGGGACTGTGGACCCGGCTGCGGGACTTCGCGCCGGGCGAGCTGGCGGCGCTGACCGAGGATCGTCAGGTGGTCCGGCTGCAGCTGATGCGGAACACCGTGCACCTGGTCCGCGCCCGCGACGCGCTGGACTGGGCCGCGCTGTTCACGCCGCTGCGGACGGCCGAGTTCAACGCCAATTTCCGGGCCGGCACCGCCAGGGCGGACCTCTCGGTGGTCCTTGATCAGGCCGGACAGCTGCTGGCGGAACGGCCGCGGAGCCGGGCCGAACTCGGCAGGCTGCTGGCGGAACGCTGGCCGCAGGCCGAGCCGCGGGCGCTGGGGTACGCGGTCACGCTTCATCTCGCGCTCTGCCAGGTGCCGCCCCGGGGCGTCTGGGGCAAGGGCGGCGCCGCCACCTGGGCGCTGCTGGAGGACTGGCTGGGCGCGCCGCTTGGTGCCGGGCCGGCCGACGCGGTGGTCGACGCGCTGGTGCTGCGCTATCTGGGCGCGTTCGGGCCCGCCAGCGTGGCCGACGTCCAGGCGTGGTCGGGGCTGACCCGGCTCCGCGAGGTGGTCGAGCGGCTGTCCGTGCGGGTGTTTCGCGGGCAGGCCGGCCAGGCGCTGTATGACCTGCTGGAGGCACCGCGGCCGGACGAGGGCACGCCTGCGCCGCCTCGGTTCCTGCCCGAGTACGACAACCTGTTGCTGTCGCACGCCGATCGCGCCCGGCTGATCCCGCATCGGCGCCCGGTGCCGCTTCCGCCGGGAAACGGCGCGACCGGCGGCACCTTCCTGATCGACGGCCGCTGGCAGGGGACCTGGCAGCTCCGGGATCAGCAGCTGCGCATTCAGCCGTTCGCGTCACTGCCGGCGACGGACCTCGACGCGCTGCTCGGGGAAGCGGCCGCGCTGTGCGCGTTCATCGCCCCGCAGGCGGCGCCCGACATCGTCGTCGGCCATCCGTAAGATCACCGGACCGGCTGCCGGACGGGGGATCAGCGGGTGACGACCGTGCGTCGCCGCGCCTTAGATGATTCGGCCTTGGCCTGGAACTTGTCGGCTTCGGTCAAGCGGGCGGCGTTCTCGTCTGGAGACTTCGCCAGCGCGGCGAATGACCGCTGGGCGTCGGCCGCGGCGCGGTAGGCATCGGCCGCCCTCCAGTACGCCTGGCTCTTGGCCTGCCTCTCCCGATAGTAGGGAGAATCCTGATCACTCTGTGGGACGTGCCCGGCGGCGTACTCGCCCAAGATCGCCGCTCCCAGCGACACCTGCCCGTCTGGCTCGGCCGCGACGTTGACCGGGCCGCGGGCGGCGACGAGGCTGGCCGCGCGCTCCAGCGAGTACCAGTTTCGCGAGCCCCAGTCCCGCCAGAGCCTCAGGTGCCGCTCGCCGAGGTCGGGGTCGTAGTCGAAGCTCCAGCCGCGGCGTTCGCACGCCCGCGTGACGGCGCCGCGGGGAAAGCCATTCAGGCTGATCGATCGGGCGGTGCCGAGCTGGGTCAGGATGCGGTCTCTGGGCAACTTAGCCCCGAGATTGCTTGGAATGATCAGCAGGCGATCGCCGTCCCCGCGGCGCAATGTCGTCTCCCAGCCGTCGCTCCAGCGCAGGAAGGTGACGGCCTCGCTGGTCACCGTGAGGCGATTGCGATGCCGCAGCGCTTCGCTCGCCGCGACGCGGATGACAAACGACAGCGTGCCCACGGAGATGAGGGACATCACAATGTCAGTGGTCACCCCGCCGCTCTGCGGGAACAGGAAGAAAATAAACGTGCCGGGAACGAACGGGATGGCAAACGAGAGGACGAACATCACCTGGCCTCGGCGGCCTTTGGTGAAAACCGTTTCGCCCGCGTCCGACCGCTTCAGGATGATCGACACACTGGCGAATTCTACCCCGTATCCGCAGACCAGTTAGGCACGTTTTCTTGCGCGCCGAAGCGGGCGGATTCGATTACTGATCCAAATCAACGATTAGTAATTCGGGCTACTGCGCTGTTCCGAGCCGCCTTTGCCAGGCGGCCGGGCTGGCCGTCATCCCTCAGGTGCCTGCGGCAGCCTGACCGGGCCGCGCCGGGCCGGGCGGGCGGAGGGCGGCGGGACCACGGGGCCGATGTCGCCGTCGGGCGCGTCGTCGAGGTCGACGATCACCGGCGCGTGATCGCTCGGCCCGGTGCCCTTGCGGGCCTCCCGGTCGACCCAGGCCGCCCGCACCCGGTCGGCCACCGGTTCGCTGGCGAGCGCCAGGTCGATGCGCATCCCGAGGTCCTGGTGGAACATCCCGGCCCGATAGTCCCAGTAGGTGAAGATGCGCTTGTCCGGCCAGTGGTCCCGCACGACGTCGTGCAGGCCGGTCCCCTCCAGGCTGGCCAGCGCGGCCCGCTCGGGCGCGGTGACGTGGGTCTGGCCGACGTAGGCGGCCGGGTCGAACACGTCGACGTCGGCGGGGGCGATGTTCATGTCCCCGCAGAGCAGGACGCCCGCGCCCGTGGCGAGCTGCTCGCTGACCGTGTTCTGCAGCGCTGCCAGCCAGGCCAGCTTGTAGCGGTAGTGGTCGGAGTCGGGCTCGCGGCCGTTGGGCACGTACAGCGACCACACCCGGATACCGCCGCAGGTCGCGGCCACCGCGCGGGCCTCGGGATCCGGGAAGCCGGGCGCGCCCGCGATACCGGTCACGACGTCGGCCAGCCCGACTCGCGACAGGATCGCCACGCCGTTCCAGCGCGCCTCGCCGTACCTGGCGAGCTCGTAACCCCGGCTGGCGAAGTCGTCGCCGGCCAGCGCGGTGAACGCGTCATCGGCCAGCTTGGTCTCCTGGAGGCAGACCACGTCGGGCTTGCGCTGGTCCAGCCACGGCAGCAGCCTCGGCATGCGCTGCTTCACCGAATTCACGTTCCACGTCGCGACCCGCATAGGCCCAATCTAGCCCTCCGCCGCGTTCGATCCGCTGAAGCCCGGGTAAGGGAGCGTGACGATCGAACGGGAGGTAATCATGAGCGGCAATGTGAGCCCGCAGGACAACCCGGCCAAGGACCCCGACGACTGGACCACCGGAGACGAGCCCATGACCGGCCCGCAGAAGTCGTACCTGCAGACCCTGGCGCGTGAGGCCGGGCGCGAAGTGGATCTCGACGGTATCTCCAAGGCGGACGCTTCCCGGCTGATCGACCAACTGCAGGCCGCCTCCGGACGCGGGACCCCCGACGGCAACCGGTAAGCCCGGATAGCGCCAATGACGGACCAGTCGGCCAGCGCGGAAACGCAAGGAGGATCGATGCCGGCACCGTCTGGCGGGTGCCCCAAGAACATGGTCATGGGGCCGTGCGGCGGGGTCCGCGCGAACGGGGAGTGCGAGCTCGCGGCGCAACCGTGCGCGTTCCCCGTCCCCGAGCGATGGGCCGACCCGGTGCCGGCCGTCCCGCTCCGCTCGGTGCCGCTGATCTTGACCGACTTCACCTCGGAGCCGTACTCGGCCGCCTCGCACCGGTCGGTCGCGGCGGTGCTGGCGCCGGTCTCCGACGCCGTGCTGGTCGGGGATCACCAGCGGCATCCTGACTTCCCGCCCGCGCTGCTGGCGTCGCTCCTGCAAGACGTCGGCGCCCGGCCCTGGGTCACTTTGACCTGCCGCGACCGGAATCGGGTGGCCCTCGAGCAGGAGCTGGCGGCCCTGCATCACTTGGACGTGGACGCCGTCTTGTGCGTGACCGGCGACGGCCGGCCTCGCACCCGCCCGGGCGCGGCCCCGGTCTTCGACCTCGACGGGCCTCGGCTCACCGCGCTGGCCGCCGCCGCCGGAATTCCCGCCGTCGTCCCAGGTGACGCCGACCCAATGGAGGCTGAGTTCGGCATCGTGGCCGAATGGACCGCCGAGGTCGCCTCCCAGCTTGGCCCGGACTACGCCATCCCGGCCGCCTGCCGCGGCAGCGCACAGCCGGCCGCCCTCGACTGGCTGCTGGCAGGGCTGGACCCGGCCCCCGGTGCGCTGCTAGTCGATGTCGGGGCCGGCCTCGGCGGTCCCGACGCGTTCGCGGCGGCCGAGGCCGGCATCCGGCCGCTACTGCTCGAGCCCGAGCAAGCCGCCTGCCGGGCGGCGGCTGGACTGTTCGGCCTGCCTGTCATCCAGGCCGACGCGACCGCCCTGCCGGTCGCGGACGGCCGCGCCGACGCGGCCTGGTCCCCGGGCGTCCTGTGCACGCTGCCGGGCCGGGACGCCCAGCTGGCGATGCTGCGCGAACTGCGCCGTATCGTCCGCCCGGGCGGACGGATCGGCCTGCTGGTCTACGTGGCCGCCCGGCTGCCGCTTGACGACCCGCCGGAGGGCAACCGCTTCCCGGCCGAGGACGACCTGGATGCGCTGGTCCGCAAGGCTGGGCTCGCGGTGCTGGGCGCGGCCAACGCCCACCGGATGAGCGCTCCGCCGGCCGACTGGCGGAACCGCATCGAGGCGGTGGACCAGGAGGATCGCCTGCTCTCATTCGCGCCGGCCGCCGTGACAGGAGCGCGGTTGCTGAAAGGCAGAGCCAAGGGTCCGTTCGGGAGAAAAGATTTAGATCTTCGCTGCTGCCGGCTACGCCATTGACCTGAAAGGGGACCTGTCGGCTACGCCAGAGACACCGATAGGGGCGGTCGATGGCGTAGGTGACAGGAATGGAAGCCGCTCGGTGGCGTAGGTGACAGGGTCAAATGGCGGGGGCGGTTGGTTTGCCGGTCGCGGGCCAGTGTCTGGCGGCGTGGGCGAGGGCGGGGGGCTCGAGGGCGGACACGAGGGCTTCGAAGAGCGCGCCCGCGGCGGGAGCGCTCCAGTCCGCCGGGAGGATCTCGGGGGGCAGGCCGGGATCGCGGAAGGGGAGTTTCCGCCACTGGTCGATGACCCCGAGGTAGCTGAGGAACGCGCGCTGGGGATCGCGGTCGCCGTCGGCGCCGAGCTGGCGGGCCTCGTCCTCAAAGCGGTGCGTGAACTCCCGGTAGCGGCGGTCGATCTCGACCAGGTCCCAGCTCTCGCGGAGCAGGCCGGGCAGGTCCCGGCCGCCGACGTAGTCGCCGACGAAGATGGCGCAGTAGGAGGTGAGCCCCAGCTCGGCGATGGCCTGGTCGGCCGCCGCGCGCATCCGGGCCGGGGCGATCCACATCGCCGCCCCGACGTTGCCGAAGCCGAGCGAGGCGAGGTGGGTGCGGAGCTGATCGCGCTTGCCGCGGGCGGACTCCGGAACCGAGAAGCTCACGATGCACCAGCCGTCGGCCAGGTCGGCGGGCTGCCGGGCGTGCCAGATGATCTCGTCGCCGGCCGCCAGTGCCTTGAGCGCGACCGGGGTGAGGGCGTAGCCGCGGCTGCCGGAGCGGGTCTCCGACGCCAGCCAGCCGCGCTTCTTGAGCCGGAAGACCGCGGTGCGCACGCTCGGCGCGTCGAGCCCGAACTGCCCCATCAGCTCGATCGTGCCGGCGATCGGCATCCAGTTGCCCATCCGCCGCACGACCGCGCCGAGGAAGCTGACCAGCACCGTCCGGGACTGCTGCGGGCCGGCCGCGCTGGTCGGTGTCTGGTCTGTGGTCACCGGCCCCATTCTGCCGGATTGGTCCCGGCCGGACCGCCCGCCGGGGGCGTTGCTCACGACTCGGCCGCCACGGCCGCGGGTCGCCAGCGGACGTGCTCGTCTGCGGCGTCGGACTCGCGCAGCAGGGTCAGCCGCGGGGGGACCTTGTCCGTGCGGGAGGCGGGCGGCCTGCGCCGGCCGGCCGCGAACTGCTCGGGCCAGTCCGCGGCCGGTCCCCGGTAGCCCTGCTCGGCCGCCGCGTGCAGGGTCCACTGCGGGTTGTAGAGGTGCGTGCGGCCCAGTGCGCACAGGTCGGCCCGGCCGGCCAGCAGGATCGAGTTCACGTCGTCGTAGGAGGAGATCGCGCCGACCGCGATCACCTTCACCCCGGCCGGCCCGGCCACCCGATGGCGGATCAGGTCCGCGAACGGGGTCTGGTACGAGCGGCCGAAGGCAGGCTGCTCGGCCGCGGTGACCTGGCCGGAGGAGACGTCGATGGCGGCGGCGCCGTGCTCGACGAAGGCCCGCGCGATCGCGACCGCGTCGGTCTCGGTGTTGCCGTCCGGCACCCAGTCGGTGGCCGAGATGCGGACCGTCACCGGCAGCGTGGCCGGGACGGCCGCGCGGACGGCGTCGAAGACCTCGAGCGGGAACCGCAGCCGCTTCTCCAGCGAGCCGCCGTACTCGTCGGTGCGCTTGTTCGCGACCGGGGAGAGGAAGGACGAGAGCAGGTAGCCGTGAGCGGCGTGAACCTCGATCAGGTCGAAGCCTGCCGCCACCCCGCGCGCGGCGGCGGCGGCGAAGTCGGCCACCACCTGGTCGAGATCCGCCCGGGTGGCCTCGCGGGGCAGATGGCAGCCGTCGCCGTAGGCCACGGCGGAGGGCCCGATCACCTCCCAGTTGCCTTCGTCGAGCGGCTGGTCGATGCCGTCCCACATCAACCGGGTCGAGCCCTTGCGGCCGGAGTGGCCCAGCTGCAGGCCGATCTTGCCGGTCGAGCGGGTGTGCACGAACTCGGTGACCTCGCCCCAGGCGTCACGCTGGGCGTCGGTCCACAGCCCGGTGCAGCCCGGCGTGATCCGCCCCTCCGGTGAGACGCAGACCATCTCGGTCATGACCAGGCCGGCCCCGCCGAGCGCCTTGGACCCGAGGTGGACGAGGTGGAACGCGTCCGGCAGGCCGTGGGTGGCGGAGTACATGTCCATCGGGGAGACGATGATCCGGTTCTTCAGCTCCAGCTCGCCGATCCGGACTGGCTGGAACATCGCCGGGGCGACCTCGGCCAGCCCCTGGGATCGGGCGAACCCGGACTCCATCCGGGCGGCGAACGCGGCGTCGCGGTCCTTGAGGTTCTCGAACGTGATCCGGCGGGAGCGGGTGATCAGGTTGAAGCAGAACGTGGCCGGGTCCTGGCCGGCGTACATCCCGATGTTCTCGAACCACTCCAGCGAGGCCTGGGCCGCGCGCTGGGTCGACTCGACCACGGGCTTCCGCTCGGTCTCGTAGGCCGCCAGCGCCTGCTCCACGTCGGGCTGCTCGTGCAGGCAGGCGGCCAGCGCGAGCGCGTCCTCCATGGCCAGCTTGGTGCCGGACCCGATCGAGAAGTGCGCGGTGTGGGCGGCGTCGCCGAGCAGCACCAGGTTGCCGCCGTGCCAGCGCTGGTTGCGGACGGTGGTGAAGTTGAGCCACTTGGAGTTGTTGGTCAGCACCGCGCGGCCGCCGAGCTCGTCGGCGAAGATCTCCGCGATCCGGGCGACCGCGTGCTCGTCGGACGCGCCCGGGGGGAAGGTCCGGTCTTCGGTCGCGTCGAAGCCGGCCCGGCGCCACACGTCCTCGTGCATCTCGACGATGAAGGTCGAGCCCGAGTCGGAGTAGGGGTAGCCGTGGATCTGCATCGTGCCCCAGTCCGTCTGCTTGACGAAGAACTGGAACGCCTCGAAGACCCGGTCCGTGCCGAGCCAGATGTACTTGTTCTTCCGCACGTCCAGGGACGGCGCGAACACGTCGGCGTACTTGGTGCGGATGGCCGAGTTGAGGCCATCGGCGGCCACCACCAGATCGTGGCGGGCGCGCAGCTCGTCCGGATCCGGCGCCTGGGCCCGGTAGTGCACCGTGACGCCGAGCTGCTCGGCCCGGGCCTGCAGGATCTGCAGCAGCCGCTTGCGGCTCAGCGCGGCGAAGCCCTGCCCGCCGACCGTGAACGCGGCGCCGTTGAACTCGATGTCGATGTCGGTCCAGCGGGCGAATCGGCTCTCCATCTGCCCGTAGACGACCGTATCGGCGCTCTCGATCCCGCCGAGGGTCTCGTCGGAGAACACGACGCCGAAGCCGAACGTGTCCTCGGCCGCGTTGCGCTCCCACACGGTCACCTCGTGGCGCCGGTCGAGCTGCTTCATCAGGGCGGCGAAATACAGGCCGCCGGGGCCGCCGCCCGCGATCGCGATCTTCATCGGATTCCTTCAGCCTCCCGCGCCTGCGCCTCGGCCTCGACCTGCGCCCGCAGCCGGAAGTGCTGGAGCTTGCCGGTGGCGCTGCGCGGCAGCGCGTCGGTGAAGCGGATGTCGCGCGGGTACTTGTACGGCGCGAGCTGCCGTTTGACGTAGTCCTGGAGCTGCCTGGCCTTGGCCGCGTCGCCGGCCACGCCCGGCTTGAGCACGACGAACGCGCACACGGCGGTCCCCCGGTCGGCGTCCGGCCGCCCGACGACGGCCGATTCGACGACGTCGGGGTGGGAGTCGATGACCGCCTCGACCTCGGGACCGCCGATGTTGTAGCCCGAGCTGACGATCATGTTGTCGGTACGGGCCTGATAGTAGAAGTAGCCGTCCTCGTCGCGGACGAAGGTGTCGCCGGTGACGTTCCAGCCGCCGACGACGTACTGCTGCTGGCGCTCGTCGTCGAGGTAGCGGCAGCCGACCGGCCCGATGACCGCGAGCCGCCCCTCGGCGCCGGGCGGGAGCTCCGCGCCGTCGGGCCCGAGGATCGCCGCCCGGTAGCCCGGCACGGGTCGGCCGGTGGCTCCCGGCCGGATGTCGTCCCCGGCCGCCGCGATGAAGATATGCAGCAGCTCGGTGCCGCCGATGCCGTCGATGACCTTGAGGCCGAGCGCGTCGTAGATCCGCTGCCAGGTCTGGAGCGGGATGTGCTCCCCCGCGCTGACGGCCGCCCTGACCCCGGCCAACTGGCCGATCTTGCCCGCGTTGAGGATCTGCTTGTACGCCGTCGGGGCCGTCGCCAGCACGGTCACGCCGGCCTCGGCGACGATGCCGGCCAGCTCGGCCGGCGGCGCCGCCTCGGTCAGCAGCGCGCAGGCGCCGGCCCGGAGCGGGAAGACGACGAGCATCCCGAGGCCGAAGGTGAACGCGAACGGGGCCGTGCAGGAGACGAGGTCGTCGGGTTCGAGCCCGAGGACGGCGCGGCCGAAGGTGTTGTCGATCGAGAGCACGTCGCGGTGGAAGTGGGTGGTGATCTTGGGGACGCCGGTGCTGCCCGAGGTCGGGCAGAACAGGGCTACGTCATCGGCGGCCGTGAGCACGTTGGCGAACTCGCCCGACTTGCCCTCGGCGCGAGCGATCAGGTCGCCCGCGCCCGGCCCGCCGAACGTGACGATCGTCAGCTGGGGAGCGCTGGTGTCGCGCACCTGCTCCACGTCCGCGACGTACCGGTGGTCGACCAGCGCGATGCTCGGCCGCGCCTTCTCCACGATCGGGGCCAGTTCCCGCGCGCGGAGCGCCGCGAGCATGGTCGCGACGATGCCGCCTGCCTTCAGCACCCCGAGCCAGGCGGCGACCGTCCAGGGGTTATTGGGCGAGCGCAGCAGCACCCGGTTGCCGGGAACCAGTCCCAGGTCGTCGACCAGAACCTGGGCGATCTGGTTCGCGCGGCGCTGGAGCTCGCCGTAGGTCCAGACGTCGCCGTCCGGCGTGCGCAGGGCGGGACGGTCAGCGCCGAAGGTCGCGACCGGGACGTCGATGATCTCGGTCGCCGCGTTGAGGCGGTCCGGGTACTGCAGGGCCTCGGTCGTGAACTCCAGCACCGGCCACTGCCCGGCCGGAGGCAGGTGGTCACGGGCGAAGGTGTCGCGATGGGCAGAAGGCGAGAGCTGCATCAGGTGTCCTTCCGATTCCGCACCCGGCTGGCCGGCCAGGCCGCGAGCCGCTCAGCTGGCGCGGATCATTCCTTCCTGGACGACGGTGGCCAGGTGACGGTGGTCGGGGGTGAAGAAGCGACCGGTGGCGAGGCCGCGGCCGTCCTCGGCCGCGACCGCTTCCTGGAGGTAGAGAACCCAGTCGTCAAAGGCGCCGGCCGGGCTGCGGTGGAACCACAGGGCGTGGTCGAGGCTGGCCGTGACCAGCCCCGGCTTGGCCCAGGGCAGGCCGAGGACGCGCAGCACCGGCTCGAGGATCGTGTAATCGCACACGTAGGCGAGCGCGGCCAGGTCGCGCTGCTCGTCGGTGAGCCCGTCGACCGCCCCGAGGGCGCCGAACGGCCTGATCCAGACCGCCTGGTGCGGGACGCGCTCGCCGTCGACGGTGACGTAGAGCGGGCCGGGCACGTGCCGCTGGTCGAAGCTGCGACCGCCGGCCCAGTACGCCCTCGACCGATCGGTCATGGTCGTCCCGGCCGCGGCCCCGTCGGCCAGGCCCCCCAGGTAGGCGGCCGAGCTCGGCAGCCGGTCGGGACCCGGGAGGTCCTCGGGGAGCGCGGCGGCGAACGAGGCGCCCGGCTCCCCCGCCGCGAACGAGGCGAGCGCGACGTAGACCGGCTTGCCGTTCTGGTAGCCGCGGACCTGGCGGGTGCTGTAGCCGCGTCCGTCGCGCAGCAGCTCGACCTCGTAGCGGACCGGGGCGCCGATGTCGACCGGCCGCAGGAAGTAGCTGTGGGTCGAGTGCAGCGTCTTGCCGTCGGTAACCGACCGCATCGCCGCCGCCAGGGCCTGGGCGACCATGTCGCCGCCGTAGGCCTTGGGCCACGGGCAGGGCTGGGTGATCGCGGTGAAGGCGAGGTCGAAGTGCTCCGGCTCGGCCGGGGTCAGGGTGACCGCGGCGGCGAAGGTCGCCGACGAGGGCGCCAGATCGACGGCGGCGCCGGTCACGGTCGGGTCACCCAGTCCGGCAGGTCGGCGTCGGGCACCTCGGGCAGGTTGACCACGATGTTGTCAGGCGTCCGGGTGGTCATCCAGGTCAGCGGGTGGTTGCGGTCGAGGTTGCACTCGACGTGCGGCATGAACGGCGGCACGAACACCCAGTCGCCCTCGGACAGGTCGGTGTAGTCCTCGAACTTCGGGCCGAAGTAAATCCGGGCCCGCCCGGAGAGCACGTAGCCGCCGGTCTCGGCCTCGCCGTGGTGATGCGGGACCGAGCGGTAGCCGGCCAGGTTGTGGACCTTGCCGAACCAGATCTTGGTGGCCGGCGTGTGCTGCGGGCTGACGCCGGAGATGCGCGTCGCCCCCTCGGACTGGGCGGTGCCGCCCGGTTCCCGGCCGGCCCTGGTCACGACCGGGATGACGAGCCCGCTGTCGGTGACGCGGGCCGCATGGTCGCCCGCGCCGGCCGGGCGATTCATGTCAATGTCCATGGTGGCTTCTCCTGGGAAGGTCGTCGAACGTCATCGTCGCGATCTACTCGTTATTACACAATCTTCACGATCGTTGATTTTTTGTCAATAGATGTTACGGTTCGAAGACTACCGACCTCGTCCAGAAGGAGTCGTCCCATGCCGGCCACCGCTCCCCCGCTCGCGATCAATCCGGCCACGCTGCCCGCGCCAAGCGGCTACTCGCACGGGACCCTGGCCGGCAACACGCTGTACCTGGGCGGCCAGACGGCCCTCGACCGGGAGATGAAGATCGTTCCCGGCGGCATCGTCGAGCAGTTCCGGCAGGCGTTCGATAACGTCCTCACCACGCTGCGGGCGGCGGGCGGGATCCCGGAGGACCTGGTGAGCATCACGATATTTCTGACCGATATTCCCGACTATCAGGCGCACGGGCGGGAGATCGGGCGGGTCTGGCGCGAGCTGGCCGGGCCGGTCTACCCCGCCATGGCCGGGATCGGGACCACCGCGCTGTGGCAGCCGGAGGCGATGATCGAGATCCTGGGCGTCGCCGTCATCCCCGACGAGCGGCTGACGATCCCGGCCGCCTGAACCCGCCCGCGTTTGCGAGCCGACGGGCGGGCGGGGTTACTTCAGGAGGGCGCCGCCGTCGACCGGGAGGGTGACGCCGGTGATATAGCGGGCCTCGTCGGAGGTGAGGAAGACGATCGCGTTGCTGATGTCCTCCGGCTCGACCCAGCCGATCGGGAGCACGTGCATCATCTGCGCGATCGGGGCCACGTCGTCCGGTCCGGGGTTCTCCACGTCCGGGCGGAAGAGCCGGTACGTCCCCTCGTTCATGAACATGGGGGTGTTCACGTTGGTCGGGTGGACGGAGTTCACCCGGATGCCGTGCTGGCCGAGTTCCACCGCCAGCGACCGCATCAGGCCGACCACGCCGTGCTTGGCCGACACGTAGTGGCTCATGTTCGGGAGCGCGTGCATCCCGCCGATCGAGCTGGTGAGCACGATCGACCCGCCCCGGCCGCCCGCGATCAGGTGCGGGATCGCCGCCCGGGCGGTGTGCCACAGGCCGGTCAGGTTGATGTCGATGGTGTCCTTCCAGTTGCCGGCCGCCATCGACTCGACCGGGCCGCCGATGCTGGCGATGCCGGCGTTGGCGACCACGATGTCCAGCCGGCCAAGCTCCGCCACGCCGTCGTCGACCGCTGCCTTGACCGCGTCGAAGTCGCGCACGTCGGCCTGGGTGGCGATGATCCGCCGGTCTTGCGCCTCCACCAGCTTTACGGTCTCGGCCAGGTCGTCGGCGGTGGCCATGGGAAGCGCGCCCGCGACATCATGGCAGATGTCGATGGCGATGATGTCGGCGCCCTCCTGGGCGAGCCGCACCGCGTGGCTGCGGCCCTGGCCGCGTCCGGCGCCGGTGATGAAAGCGACCTTGCCTTCGGCTCTTGCTGGCATGACCTACCTCGGTTCCTGAGTGTGCTTGGTTTCCTGAGCTGCCGTCGAGATGCCGTCGGCCGCCGCCCGCACGGCCGCGAGAATGCCCTGGTAGCCAGTGCAGCGGCACAGGTTCCCGGACAGGGCGTCGCGGATCTGCCCGTCGGTCGGGTCGGGATGCTCCCGCAGGAACGCGGTCACCGAGATCACGAAGCCGGGGGTGCAGAAGCCGCACTGCAGGGCGTGGTGCTCGCGGAAAGCGGCCTGCACGGCCGACAGTTCGCGGACCCCGGTGCTCGACGCGCCCGCGCCGATGCCCTCGATCGTGGTCACCTCGCCGCCGTCCGCCTGCACGGCGAAGACCAGGCAGGACCGGACGGCCTCGCCGCCGGGCAGGCCAGGCTCGCTCTCGTCCGCATCGTCGGGATACTCAAGCAAGACCGTGCAGGCACCGCAGACGCCATGCTCGCAGCCGACGTGGGTGCCGGTCAGCTGGCAGCGCTCGCGCAGGAAGTCGACCAGGGTCAGCCTCGGCTCCACGTTCCCCCGCCGGAGCCTGCCGTTGACCCGGATCCCGATGCCGATGTCAGCCACGGGCCGCCTCCTCGCCGAACGTCTCGCCGTGCCCGTATCTGACCACCTGGCCCACTGCCTCGTTGATCGCGCGACGCCAGGCCGCGGTCACCATGGCCGCGCCCACGCGCTTGCGATAGGCGGCCGGACCGTGCCGGTCGGACGGCACCGAGTCAAGATCGGCCATCGCCGCCTGCCCGATTTCCCGCCCGAAGGCGTCCGTGCTCAGGTCGCCTGCGGCGCGGCCGGCGGCGAGAGCTTCCGCCGCCGAGGCACGCAGCGGCGTCGTCCCGAGGCCGAAGAGCCCAATCGCGCACCGGCTGACCTGGGCATCCGGGCCGCCCGCGCCCCCGTCGGGGTCAGCATCGAGCTCGATCGCGACGGCCGCCCCGGCCACGGCGAAGTCGCCCGGCCGGCGGGCGAATTCCTCCACCGCGAAGCCGGCCGGGCCGCCCGGGACCTGGAACGCGACCCCGGTGAGGAGCTCGTCCGGTTCCAGCGCGGTACTCCAGATACCGGTGAAGAACTCGCCCGCGGGGATGGCGCGCTGGCCGCGCGGCGACAGCGTCTCGATCACCGCGTCGAGGGCGAGCGCGACCGCCGGGTACTCGGCGGCCGCGTCGGCGTGCGCGAGCGACCCGCCGATCGTGCCCCGGTTGCGGATCTGGAAGTGGCCGATCAGCGGCGTTGCCCGCGCCAGCAGCGGGACGCGGGCCGCCACCAGCCGCGACCGCCCGATGGCGGCCTCGGTCGTGCCCGCGCCAACCCAGACCGCCCGGGCGGCGCCGGCGCCGGCCCGATCCTCCATCCCGCGCAGACTGGACACCTTGCGCAGGTCTATCAGGTGCTCGAACGCAGCCAGCCGGAGCGCCAGCAGCGGCACGAGGCTCTGCCCGCCCGCGATCAGCTTGGCACCGTCGCCGAGCTCGGCCAGCAGCTCCACCGCCTCCTTAGCGCTGGCCGGCGCGTGGTACTCAAACGGCGCGGGCTTCACGCCCCCGCCTCCGCCAGCAGCGCGACGATCGAGGCCGGCGTCAGCGGGGTCCGGGTGATCGTCACCCCGAACGGCGCCAGCGCGTCCGCCACCGCGTTGACAACCGCGGGCGGCGCCCCGATCGCGCCGCCCTCGCCGACCCCCTTATAACCGCCGACGCCCAAACCGGGCGCATCCTCGACGTGCCCGTACTCGATCATCGGCACATCGGCCGCCGTCGGCAGCAGGTAGTCCATGAACGTGGTCGCGACCGGGTTGCCGTCGCCGTCGTAGGCCAGCTCCTCGAGCAGCGCGCCGCCGATGCCCTGCACGACCCCGCCCGCGATCTGCCCCTCGACCACATTCGGGTTGATCATGTGGCCGCAGTCCTCGCCGACGATGTAGCGCAGCAGCCGCACCGCGCCCGTGGTCAGGTCGACCTCGCAGGTGCAGACGTGCGTGGCGGTGGCCCACAGCATCGGGCTGCCGGGCGCGTAGCGGCCGCTCGCCTCCAGGCCGGCCGACATCCCCGGCGGCAGCGCGTACGGCTGGAAGTAGGCGATGTCGGCCAGTTCGGCGAAGCTCACCGACGGCGCGTCGGGATCGCCACGCACGCCCGCGCGGCTGTTCGCGAGCTCGATGTCGGGCTCGGCCGCCTCCAGCTTGTGCGCCGCCAGCGCGGTCAGCTTGGCCCGCAGGACCGCGGCCGTCTCCCCGACCGCCCCGGCCGTCATCGGCCCGCTGCGGCTGCCGCCGGTCCCGGCCCCGAACGGCGTCACGGCGGTGTCGCCCTGGATCGTGGCCACGTCGTCGATGTCCGCGCCGAGCGCGTCGGCCGCGAGCTGGATCACGGTCGTCTCCAGGCTGTTGCCGGTCGACCCGCCCGCCACGTAGACGTTGACCTTGCCGCTCGGCTCGATGCGGATCGTCGCGCCCTCCGTCGCGTAGTAGCCGAAGGCGGCCGCCGTCGGCTCGGCATAGCAGGAGATGCCCACGCCGAGGTAGCGCCCAGCAGCGCGGGCGGCTGCCTGCTCGGCCCGGAAGCCGTCGTAGTCGAGGATCGACAGCGCCCGCTCCAGCGTCTCGAGCGAGGCCATGTGGTCGTACGGCATGCCGTTGGGGTTAGCGAACGGCATGTCGGCCGCGCTCAGCAGATTGCGGCGGCGGAGCTGGGCCGGGTCGATCCCGATCCGGCGGGCGGCAATGTCAAGGACGACCTCGCGGACGAGCGACTCGAACGCCCACGGCCCCCGGTAGGCGACCCGGCCGACCGTATTGGAGAACACCGAGGCGTGGCTGAAGGTCGCCCGGCTCACCCGGTACGGCCCGGGGAAGTTCATCCCGACGAACGCGCCGGTGCCGACCGGCCACGGCGTCGGGTAGGCGCCGACGTCCTGCACGTGGTCCAGGCTGGCCGCGAGGATGATCCCTTGGTCGTCGAGCGCGACCCGGGCGGTGCCGTGCTCGTGCCGCGCCTGCCCGGCCGCCAGCAGGTTCTCCTGGCGGTCCTCGATCCACTTCACCGCGGCCGGCAGCTTCCTGGCCGCCAGCAGCACGCACATGTCCTCGCGGAGCGGCATCACCTTCTGGCCGAAGCCGCCGCCGACGTCGCGGGCGATCACCCGGACCCGGTGCTCGGCCAGCCCGAGCAGCCGCGCGCTGAACATCCGCACCTCATGCGGCGCCTGGGTGGCGGCCCAGATCGTCAGCTCACCGCTGGCGGC
>Ga0302314_10003123_pt1 | contig 30657 bp, 26 predicted proteins | sample III_Palsa_N2_3_FD_200533 | JGI IMG/M metagenome (GOLD analysis project Ga0302314, IMG submission 200533) | Peat permafrost microbial communities from Stordalen Mire near Abisko, Sweden - III_Palsa_N2_3 | ecosystem: Environmental > Terrestrial > Soil > Palsa > Peat permafrost | place: Sweden... | reverse complement strand
CGAAGGCCGCGAAGGTACCCTCGTCCAGGGCCTTGCGGATCGAGCGCATCAGCTCCTGGTAGAAGTACAGGTTGTGCAGGGTCCCGAGCCGGCTCCCCAGGATCTCATTGCATCGGTCCAGGTGCCGCAGGTAGGAGCGGGAGTAGTGGGCGCAGGTGTAACAGCCGCAGTCCGGATCGATCGGGGACAGGTCGGTGGCGTGGCTGCTGTTGCGGATGTTGATGACCCCGCCGCGGGTGAAAAGATGGCCGTTGCGGGCGTGCCGCGTCGGAATCACGCAATCAAACATGTCGATGCCGCGGCTCACCCCCGCGATTATGTCCTCGGGGAACCCCACTCCCATGAGGTAGCGCGGCCGGTCCGCCGGCATGTGCGGCACCAGTTCCTCCATGACCCGCAACCGCTCCGGTTCGGGCTCCCCGACCGCCAGCCCCCCCACCGCGAATCCGGGCCAGTTGCGCTGCATCAGGGCCTCGAGGGAGGCCAGCCGCAGCGGGATGTGCATGCCGCCCTGGACGATCCCGAAGAGCCCCCCGGGTGGTTCGTCGCGGTAATAGTGCGCATGGCCCCGCGCCGCCCAGCGCATCGAGCGTTCCATCGACTCGCGCGCCTGGGCCTCGGTCGCCGGGTAGGGCGTGCAGTCATCAAAGGCCATCGCGATGTCGGAGCGCAGGATCCGCTGCATGTCCATCGAGCGCTCGGGAGTCAGGTGGACTTCGCTGCCATCCAGCGGTGACCGGAAGCGCACCCCCTCCTCCGTGATCCGACGCAGCTGTGCGAGGCTGAAGACCTGGAATCCCCCCGAATCGGTGAGAATCGGGCGCTCCCAGTGCATGAACCCATGCAGTCCGCCATGGGCCTCGATGATCTCCGGCCCCGGGCGCAGCATCAGGTGAAAGGTGTTGCCGAGCAGGATCTGCGCACCCACGCCCGTCAGATCCTCCGGCGTCATCGCTTTGACCGTGCCGTAGGTACCCACGGGCATGAACGCCGGCGTCTCGACCACACCGTGCGCAAGATGCAGGCGGCCGCGCCGCGCCGCGCCGCTCGCGGTGAGCAGTTCAAATACGGGTTGCATGCTCGGGGGTCACGAACATCGCATCACCATAGCTGAAGAATCTATAGCGCTGGCGCACCGCATGAGCGTAGGCGGCGAGCACCGCTTCGCGCCCCGCCAGCGCACACACCAGCATCAGCAGGGTCGATTCGGAGAGGTGGAAATTGGTCAACAGGCCATCGATGACCTGGAAGCGAAAGCCGGGGCGGATGAACAGGCGGGTGTCCCCGGCCCACGGCTCGGGGATCGGCGCGCCTGCGGCGGCCAGTGACGCGGCTTCCAAGGCGCGCACCACCGTGGTTCCGACCGCGATCACCCGCTTGCCGCGGCGCCGCGTCTCGGCGATGGCCGCACAGGCCTCGGGCGATACCACCGCCCGCTCCTCGTGCAGCACGTGTCGCTCGAGGTCGGGATTGCGCACCGGCTGAAAGGTCCCCGCCCCGACGTGCAGGGTGACGTAGGTGCGCCGCACGCCCTGCGCCTCGAGCGCCGCGACCAGATCGGCATCGAAGTGCAGGCTCGCGGTAGGCGCCGCGACGGCGCCCGGATCGCGGGCAAAGATGCTCTGATAGCGCTCACGATCCGCGACCTCGGCGGCCCGCTGGATGTAGGGCGGCAGTGGCACCGCACCGTGGGTTTCGAAGAACTCCAGGGCATCCCCTGGGGTGCGCACCTGCCACAGATCCCGTTGCTGCCCCAGGACTTCGACCGCCCCGCCGGCGGTCGTGATCTGCATCCCGGGCCGGATCGGCTTGCCGGCGCGCAGCTGCACCAGCGCGGTTCCGTCCGCGAGGATGCGCTCGAGGAAAATCTCGACGCGACCGCCGGTGGGCTTGGCGCCCATGACCCGGGCGGCGATGACGCGGGTGTCATTGAACACCAGCAGGTCGTCCGGCGCGAGGAGCTGCGGAAAATCCCGCATCGAGCGGTCATGCGCACCGCCCTTCCGGTCCAGGACCAGCAGGCGGCTCGCGGAGCGTTCGGGGAGGGGGGCCTGGGCGATCAGCTCGGCAGGCAGTTCGAAAGCAAAGTCAGATAAAAGCACGCGCGCATGGTATCAAGCCGCAGGCCGGGTCACGCGGCCGGAGGTGGCAGCGGCGGGTGATCCCCCGGACCACCGGGCCCGGCATGGTGTTGCGGCAGCGTGCCCTCGAGCTCCAGGGACTTCTTCTGCCGCATGACCTTCAGGCGGATTTTTTCCCCGGGCTGATAGGAGCGCAGGATCCGCGTGGCGTGCGAGCCATTCTCCGGAACGCGGCCATCGATGCTCTGGATCACATCCCCGTCCTGCAGCTTCAGGAACTCACCGTCACGGGGCACGCGGATTACCAGTACGCCTTGGCTGGTGCCGAAGTACCGTCCCAGCGCCGCAGACAGATCGGCAAGCTCCATGCCTTCGAATATCGCCCCGACCCCCGCGGGGCCGCCGGGTGCGCCGGGCGCACCGGGTCGCATCCCGGGCAGGCGCCAGGGTTCATCGAAGCCACTGGGACCACTCGGACCGAATCCGGGAAAGAACTCCGCCATGCCGGCGCGCGGGGTGACCTGGAACTCCTTCGCCTTGCCATCGCGCATCACCCTCACGGTGACCTTGGAATCCGGCTTCACGCCGGCCATGCGCTCGACCACCAGCCGCGGTGCATTCGTGCCGGTCGTCGATTCACCATTCAGCGCCACGATGACATCACCCGCGACCAAGCCGGCCTCCGCGGCCGGGCCGCCGGGACTGACCCCCATGACGCTCGCGCCCTGCTCCTTCGAAGAGGGCTCCGCCTGCAACTGCAGTCCGAGCACCGCGCGGGTACGCAGGTTCTGCACCTGGGCCATCGCCGACTGCCCGAGCTGCGATGACAGCTGCGCGACATCACGCGCCGCCGCCTCGAGCTTCTGCCGCGCGGCGGCGAGCTGGACCTCCAGATCGCCATTCGGGGCACTGCTGCTGCCGGCGGCAGGAGGGATGTCCGCCGCCAGCGCATTCGCGCCGACCAGCAGCCCGGTCAACAGGAGACTCGAAAACTTCGACATCACGCTAATCCTTGAATTCAAAAGACCTGGAAGCCGTGCCTACTGCACCCCGGCCACCAGGATCTGCGCATAGCGCACCTGGGCCAGGGATTCGACCAGCTGCGCACGATCACGCTGCAGCAGCGTCAGCTGCTGCGCATGCGGCTGCGACAGCCGCTCCGCAGTCAGCTGATCATCGATGGAGGCGATCTGATCTTCGAGTTCGGTCACCGCCATCTGCGTGGGCACCCGCACGATCGCGGCGCGCGGCTGTTCACTGAGCCAGCGCTCGGCATTCACCGTGAGCGCCGAAGTGCCTTCCGCGGCCATGGACCCTTGCCATTGCGACAGCGCCGCTGGCGGCGGCGGATCCCTCGCCACATCGGCGCTCGTCGGCACCAGCCCCTGTTTCACCACCCACCCGCCGATCATTACGGCGAGCGCGGCCGCCATCAGCCGCAGCGGCGCCTGAGCGTGACGCGTCCGACGCCGCGCGCGCAGCCGCGAGAACTCGCCGTAGCCGTAGGGCGGCGCATCCGCTTCGGGCAGGGTACGCAGCCGTTGCAGCAGCTCGGGATCTAGGTTGGCGCGCATGTCTGGGATGCCTCCGGTTCGAACCAGGCCCGCAACCGCTGATGCGCGCGAGCCAGCTGGGATTTGGAAAAGCTCACCGTCCGGCCGAAGCTGCGGGCGATCTCCTCGTGCGACCAGCCCTCCACCTCGTACAGCCAGACCACCATCCGCGCCGTCGGGGTGAGACTCGACAGCGCCCGCTCCACATCCAGGGCCTCCGGGTCCGGACCCGGCAGCGAACGGTAACTGAGGGGCAGCATCGCCTCGGCATCGCCGAAGGATCCGAAGCTCAATCGGGCCCGATGCCAGGGCGAGCGCAGGAACATCAGGCTCTTCGAAAGCGCGATCCTGCCGGCCCAGGCACCCAGCGGCGCCTCGCCCCGGTAGCGGTCCAAGTGTTCGAAAACCGTCATCATCGTGTCCTGGAACAGGTCCTCGGCCACCGCGCGAACTCCCACGATCCGACGGATCAGACCGAAGAGGCCCGGCGCCAGCAGCTCGTAGATCTGCGCCTGTGCGCCGGCCTCGCCCGCGCGGGCGCCCGCAATCAATCCCTCCGGTACGCGGATTTCAGTCAATCTGGTCACTTGTGTATAGGATGCGCCAGGGCCGCCAAAGGTTGCAGACCGCGGCGCAGATTGTGAGCCGGAGGCCGAATCGATACGATATCGCCCGCCCCTCTCGCGGCCCGAGTGGCGGAATTGGTAGACGCAGCGGACTCAAAATCCGCCGCCCTTAAAAGCGTGTCGGTTCGACTCCGACCTCGGGCACCAACTTGAAAAATCTGAAGATTTCCCCCGAACGCCAGGCGGCTGGCGGCTGGCGTCAATAGTTCGTGGGACGAGGCAACCAAATGGGCTCGCCCGGGTACTTACCCCACATGGAGCTCAAGACAGGCCAACACCACAATGCTGCCACCCCTCAAGATCGTTAAGGCCGGGTTACGCCGCACTACCGAGGCGCTCGCCGCGCAGCTCGCGTCTCCCCAAACTGGTACCCCCACGCCCGACTGGAGCGAGGTTGAATGGCAGCTGGCCACGGCGGTGGCGGCCGCGCATGGTGTATCAGCGTTGCTTTGCAATACCTCGACCTGGGAAAACCCGCGCTGGCGATTGTTTCTACAACAGCAACGCGAGCACACCGCACGGCGGTACGAACGAATCGCGGCGCTGCTGGAGCGCATTGACTCGGAGGCCCGGGCGGCCGGCCTGGCCATCGTGCCGATGAAGGGCTCTGCGCTGCACGCTCTCGGAATTTACCTGCCCGGCGAGCGCCCGATGGCGGACATCGATCTGCTCGTGAGGGGCCGCGATGCAGAAGCGGCCATGGCCGTGCTGGAAGAACTCGGCTATGTCGCATCATACGACACGTGGAAGCATCGCGTATTCAAGCCGGCGTCAGGCAAGTTGGCGTCAGGGCTCGGCGAACATCGTGACAATCCGATCACTATCGAATTGCATACCCACGTTCAGGAACGCCTACCCGTAGCTACCGTGGACATCTCCCGCTGCATTTTTCCCGTTGCAGCCGTGCCGGGGCTGAATCCCTATCCGTCGACCAGCGCGCTGATGAGCCATCTGCTGCTGCATACCGGCGGCAACATCCGCGGACGCTCAGTGCGCCTGCTTCATCTGAATGATATCGCGCGACTCGCCAAACGTATGACGGGTAGTGACTGGAACTCTCTTTGGGACCTCCATGGTGCCGAATCGCCCTGGTGGGCGCTCCCGGCGCTGTATCTCACGGCTCGCTATTATCGCAACTGCGTACCGGAACCGGTGCTGAGTCGACTCGCCCGCGATTGTCCCGCCGTCCTGCGCATGGTCTCGCGCAATCAGACTTTGACCGCGGCCTCCTGCTCGGCCCTTTGGACTCCGGCGCTGCCCGGCATTGAATGGTCCCGCTCGGTCGGGGAAGCCGCTCGCTATGTCCGGAATCGCTTCATTCCCGGGCACGAGGCGATCAAAGAACGCGCCGCGCAAATGCGTACCCAGGAATGGATGCAAGGGCACGCTCAATACCGGTCAAGACGCGCGAATATGCTCCTCGCCCGGCTAATGGGTCCCATCCCGCGAATGGACACGCTGGATGCACTTCGCCGGGCCTTTGAGGTGAGGGGATAGCGATTCGACGAAACGCGCATCGGCTCGACTGCGGCCTCGGGCGCCATTACCTTAAGCCAATGAGAATTCTGGTCACCGGCAGCGCCGGCCACTTGGGCGAAGCGTTGATGCGCTCGCTGCGCGGTACGCAGCATGAGCCCAGCGGTCTTGATATCAAACCCTCCCCCTTTACGGATCACGCAGGCTCCGTGAGCGATCGTGCGTTCGTCTGTGAATGTCTTCGCGGGATCGACGCGGTCGTTCATACCGCGACACTGCACAAACCCCATATCGCCACGCACTCGCGCCAGAACTTCGTCGACACCAACATCACCGGCACGCTCAACCTGCTCGAGGAGTCCGTGCGGGCGGGCGTCGGCAGCTTCATCTACACCAGCACCACCAGTGTCTTCGGACGGGCGTTGATACCGCCCGCTGGCGCCCCGACCGCCTGGATCACGGAGGATGTCACACCAGAGCCCAGGAACATCTATGGAGTCACCAAGCTGTCGGCGGAGACTCTTTGCGAACTCTTTCATCGCAGCACGGGTCTGCCGTGTCTGGTATTGCGTACCGCACGGTTCTTTCCGGAAGACGATGATGATCGCCGGGCACGGCAGCGGTTCGATTCCGACAACCTGAAGGTCAACGAATACCTCTACCGTCGTGCCGACCTCGAGGATGTCGTCAGTGCGCATCTGCTTGCGATCGACAAAGCACCCGCCCTGGGCTTCGATCGCCTCATCATCAGCGCTACGACGCCGTTCACGCGTGCTGATCTGCCGGCACTGCGCACGGATGCGCCGGAGGTGGTAAGACGCCTCTTCCCCCAGTACGCGGCAGAGTACTCGCGTCGCGGCTGGTCCATGGTTCCCGGTATCGACCGGGTTTACGCGAACGATCGGGCGCGCCTGCAAATGGGATGGCAACCAAGGTACGACTTTGCCGGCGCGCTGCGGCGCCTCACAGCCAATGAGGACTACCGAAGTGCACTCGCGTGCGAGGTGGGCGCGAAAGGCTATCACTCGCAAGCCTTCGCCGATGGTCCCTATCCGGTCAGCGATCGGACCTGAAACCGATCTTGGCGTGAGTGCCATCGCAGAACGGCTTGGTGGCACTGCCGCCGCAGCGGCATAAATTCGCCGCGACCGTTCTTGCGACCACCCGACCGGTGCCGCTGATGATCTGCAGGTTGCCACGCAGCGCGAGCGGTCCGTTGGGCTGCGGATCGATCGCGAGCGGTCCGTCGACCTCGGGAATCGGGTCAGCCTCGGTGGTCGCCGGCTCGCCGCTCGCGCTGAAGCCCACGGCATGATGTGAGCCGTCGCAAAATGGCTTCTGCTTGGAGGCGCCGCAACGGCACAGCGTGGCCCGATAGCCATGCGCCTCACCATCGATGACCAGTGGCGCGCGGAATGCATAAGGTCCTGCTTCGCGGATGCTGGCGAGATTGACCGGCGGCGCCTGCTCCTGCGGGCCGCCATCCAGGCGCTGGTAGCGGATGGCACCCGATGGACACAGATGCGCTATTTCGACGACGCTTTCGATCGGCATCGCCTCGGGGTGGATCCACGGTCCCTTCACGTTCGCGAGGAAGACCTTCGGCGCCCCGGTCACGCAAAAGCGTGAGTGGATGCAGCGGCGACCTTCGAACTCGAGTTCCAGGCCCTGCGTACGGACGGTTTCAACCCCATCCACGGCCGTGGCGGGCGAGTCCTGGGAGGCCGCGGATCGTGACGCCGCGGAATCATCCGCCGCACCCTCCTTTGAGGTGGCCGGTGTAGCGGGCGTTGCGGCAAGCTTCTGGTTCATATCGAAGCCGCGCGTTGCGCGCGTATAGAGATAGGCCAGCTGGTCCCGGGCACTGCGGATCCGCGCGTCCTCGAGATCGGCGAGCTCGTCGGCGGCTTTGGTAAAACACGCGAGCCGCTCCAGGAACAACCGGCGGGCTGCGCGTCCCGGCGCGAGCGGCGCGGCGTCGCGCAAGGCGGTGAACGACATGCCCGCATTGCATCCCGGGTTGGAGGGGCCCGCCGGCAGGCGCGCGGCCTTCTCGGCGAGCGGCGTGATGGCGCGCATCAGTCCCACGGCCAGATCCACCGCCAGCGACTTTTCGGCCTGGGGCCCGCGGATGGCATAGGCATACGCGAGCAACCGCACCATCAGCCCATAGGCCGAATTGGCGAGATCGACCACTGCCGTGGCTGCGGCGTCTTCGATCCATACCCGGCCCTCGGGCCGCGGCGGTTCGCGCAGCACCGGATTCGTGGCGGCCGGAAATGCCGGCGTGAACTGGGGATTCTCGCCCAGCAGCCGCAGATACTCTTCCCGGATGCTGCTGAAGCGCTGATAGTGCGAGTTCGTGGCATCGCGCGGCGCGCCCTCACCCTGAACGACGATGGCGTTGAACGCCGCGGTCGCGGTCTTCAGGCAGATGACCGGTCTGGCGGCCGGCAACGCAACTTCGACCGCCGACAACTGCAGTGCCGGATCCCCGTCGAAGGCCATGTCTTCGCTCTCACGTGCGACCAGTGCGCACAGCCCTTCCGAAATCGCGGCATAGAAGTCGCCGACGGTATCGTAGTTGATACCCATCGGCGTGATGCGGGCACGGTCGTTGCCGCGATGGAAACTGCCGGAGTAGACGAAGCCCTCGCCGTCCTGCTCCGTGGACTCTTTCGGCCGCTCCAGAAAGATGAAGTGCTGCAACGTCGAGAGGTTGAAAGGCGCCAGGCGCACCGTCACGCTCGCCGGCAACGTGCCGGGCTCGAGCGGAAAGTTGCCACGGCCGAAACGTGGCGTGCCGCCGAGCGCCGAGGTGATGTTCCAGACCGCCGTGAGATGGCCCATCTCTTCCACGGAGACCTTGAGCAGCTCGCTCTTCCAGCGGCGCACGGCCGCCACTTCCTGCGTCCGCAGGCCCTCAGCCTCGCAGTCCCTGAGGCTGAAGGCCGCATACAGATACGTGCACATCAGGTCGTGCTCGAGTTCCGCGGCTTCATAGAGCGAATGCAGAATCTCTTCGCGTGTCCTGAGCCGCGTCACCGCCGCATCCATGAAAGTTCTCCTGCCCACGAGAATGGTCTATCTATAGCATAGTTGCTTGTCTGGGCGTGCCGCCCGAGAAGGCTTGCGTGGTCACGAGAATCCTCCTGAAAAGCGTGCTCGCCACGATGGCCGCCTGGCTCATCGCGGATCCGGCGTGGGCGCAGTGCAGGATCGAGCGGATGCTGCTGCTACCGATCACCATGGCCGGCAGCCAGCCGCTGATCACCGTGCAACTGAACGGCATGGAAGCGCACATGCTGATGGACACCGGCTCTTTCTTCAGCTTCGTCACCCCCGAGGCCGCGAAGCGCACCGGATTGAACGTGGGTGCTGCGCCGCGCAACCTCACCGTCGAGGGCATCGGCGGCCAGACGCAGGTCGACATGGCAAACGTGCGCGAATTCACGGTGGCCGGTCAGACCGTGCGTCACGTCGACCTGCTGGTTTACGGTGACCGTCTGTCCGCGGGCGGCGTCGATGGCATTCTCGGCCAGAACTTCCTGCATCTCTACGACATCGAGATCGATCTCGCCAATGGTGTCGCAAGACTGATCAGGACCAGCGATTGCGATCATGCGAATCTCGCATACTGGACCACTCCCGGGCAGGCGAACGTCCTCGAGATCCTGTCCACCGACCGCCACTTCCCGCAGATCGTGGCCAATGCCCAGGTCAACGGCGTCGACGTGCGGGTGATGTTCGACACCGGAGCCGCCACTTCGCATCTGTCGCTGGGCGCGGCTGCAAGAGCCGGCATCACACCACAGAGCCCCGGTGTGAGCGCTGGTGGCCTGCGCTACGGCTTCGGCAGCGCGATGCGCGATACCTGGATCGCACCGTTCAGATCCTTCAAGCTGGATTCGGAGGAGACCCTCAACACGCATCTGCGCATCGGCGATATCGGCAGTGTGCCGCGCGACGTGGAGATGCTCCTGGGTGCGGATTTCTTCCTCTCCCACCATGTCTTCATCGCCTACGGGCAGCGCAAGGTGTTCTTCACGTACAACGGCGGCCCGGTGTTCGACCTCAGTGCCCGCGGCATTGCCGTGGCCCATGCGCCGGCGCTCAGTTCGGCGCCCGCCGGTTCGGCACCCACCGGTGCATCACCGTCCGCTGCGGAACTCGACCGCCGCGCCGAGGCCTGGGCGGCGCGTGGCGAACTCACACCGGCGATTGCAGACTTCGGTCTTGCGGTTGCGGCCGATCCCGGCAACGCCCTCTACCGCCTGCACCGCGCCGCCACCCTGCAGCGCTCCGGGAACGTCAGGGATGCCATCGCGGATCTCGACGAGGCGTTGCGACTGCAGCCGGACTTCACCGATGCGCTGATGCTGCGGGCCTCGATCCGCATCCGCAACGATGATCTCAATGGCGCGCGGGCCGATTACGCGGCTGCGGAGAGCAACGCGCCCGGCAGGTTCGAGCTGCCGCTGACGGAGGCGAACGACTACACGACCACCGGCCGCTACCGGCTGGCACTTGCGGTGTTGAATCGCTGGATCGACGCCCACCCCCGCGATCAGCGACGCTACGACGCCTTGGGCGAACGCTGCCTGGTGCGAGGACTGCTCAACACTGAGCTCGACGCGGCGCTGTCCGACTGCAACGCGGCCCGCCGCAACTCCTCGTCGAATTCACAGATCCTCTATGACCGCGGCATCGTCCAGTTGCGCCGCAAGCAGTTCGACAAGGCACTCGCGGACTTCAACGACAGCCTGGAACTGCAGCCGCGTTTCGCCGCGGCGTTATATGCGCGTGGGGTCACCAGGATCGCCAAGGGCGACCAGACCGCTGGCGATGCGGATCTCAAGGATGCGCTCGCCATCGGCCCGAGGATCGCGACCCTGTTTCACGACGTGGATCTGGGGCCCTGAGATCCCGGCGCATGCAGCGCGACGAAATCCACGATGCGTTCGCCCAGGTAGGTGTCCGCCGTGTTGATGTGCATGGTCGAGGACAGGTGATTGTGCCCGGTCATGTGCACGAAGAACGGCAGGCGGCCGTTGTGCTTGTGGTATTGGTTCAACAACAGCAGGGTCTGGCGCTGAAATTCCGGTGGATCCATTTCGGTCAGGACCAGCAGCAGCGGAATCTTCGTCTTCGTGAGCCCCTGGAGGGTCGATCCGGCCAGATGGTTGGCTTCCTCGTGGCCGAAGTAGGCAATCTTCAAATCGTTATTGGGGGCGCTGACCATGTCATACAGCCCCGACAGCAGTACCAGGCCGGCGAGTCCGGAGTCCCCGGCCGCATGGAACCGTGAGTTGACCGCATAGGCCGCGGCGTGCGCGGCCCCGGCCGACGTACCCATCAGGATGATGCGATCAGGATCACCGCCGTGCTCGGCGATATGGGCGCGCACCCAGGCGACGGCTGCGCCGACATCCATCGCACCGGCAGGCCACGGATGCTGCGGCGCCAGCCGGTAGGTCATGTTCACGCCGATCATGCCGTGCCGCACCGCCCATAAGCCGATGTTGTCGTGGTAAGGGGAACCGGGGCGGCGTTTGTCGCCGGCCACGAATCCGCCGCCATGGACGAACAGCAGCACCGGACGCCGGCTGGCCGTGGGATCCGGTTCGAACACATCGAGCAGGTGGCGCCCGTCGGCGCCATAGGGGCGATCCCGGCTCACCTTCACACCCTTGTAGGGCTCCTGTTCGTGATGCGGGCCATAGAGCTTCGCGGTGCCCTCGATCGTCGCCGGGACGATCTCCTCGCCCAAAGCGCGGATCCTCGCCCCCATCTCAGTGATATCCAGTGACATGCGCAACCTCTTGGACTTGGTGCCTTTCGGGAAAGGCCTGCAGCTTAACGCCGTCACGGGAACAGGTGTGCAGCGGCGATGCGGCTCATGCGAATATCGGTGCCATGAACTTCTGCAGCAACTGCGGTCAGACGGTCGAGCTTCGCGTTCCGCCGGGCGATCACCTGCCCCGCTACGTCTGCGGACACTGCGGCACGATCCACTATCAGAACCCCCGGATCATCGCCGGCTGCGTTCCCGATCACGAGGGTCGGATCCTGCTTTGCCGCCGTGCCATCGAGCCGCGGCTGGGCTATTGGACCTTTCCGGCCGGCTTCATGGAAAACCGCGAGACCATCCAGCAGGCCGCCGCCCGCGAGTCACTGGAGGAGGCCCAGGCGCACGTCGAGATCGGCTCGTTGCTGGCCGTCGTGCACGTCCTCGAGGCCCAGCAGGTACATATCTTCTTCCGGGCGACCCTGCCGCGGGCGGAATTTGGAGTTTCCCCCGAAAGCCTGGAGGTCGGGCTGTACGCCGAAGGCGAGATTCCCTGGGCCGACATCGCCTTCCCGAGCATCGAATTCGCCCTGCGCCGGTACCTCGAGGACCGGGCGGCGGGCCGTGACGATCACCATTTCACCACTGCCCAGCGCCGTCCGCGCTTGTGACCGGGCTTCACGCACCGGTGCGGTGCGTGGCAGAATGACTGGTTCTGACGCGTCGGTTACGCGTGCAAGTCATCTGTGTCGGGGATAGCCAATGACCTTTGTCGTTACTGAAAGCTGCATCAAGTGCAAATACACCGATTGCGTCGAGGTGTGTCCGGTGGACTGTTTCCACGAGGGTCCGAACTTCCTCGTGATCGATCCCGACGAGTGCATCGACTGCACCCTGTGCGAGCCCGAATGCCCGGTCGAGGCCATCTTCTCCGAGGAGGAGCTGCCGGCCGGCCAGGAATCCTTCAAGGCCGTGAACGCGGAACTGGCCAAGAAATGGCCCGTGATCGCGGAGAAGAAGGCAGCGCCCCCCGACGCCAAGGAGTGGGAAGGCAAGAGCGACAAGCGCGACCTGCTGGAGCGCTAGCTGCTTAGCGGTCGATGCCCTTGAGGGCCTGGGCCATTTCCGTCGGATCCAGGTAACCGCCGACCATCTCGCCGTTGCCCAGGATGATGGTCGGGGTCCCCTGCAGGTTGAACTGCTGGCCCAGCTCGTATTCCTTTGCCACCGGGTTGTTCGGGCAGACCTTGCCCGGCAGCGACTTGCCGAGCTTGGCCTCGGTGAGCGCGGTCTTGCGATCCGTCGCGCACCAGACCTGCTCGGCCTTCGACCAGGATGCGGTATTCGGGCCGGTGCGCGGGTAGGCGACATAGCGGACCTTGATACCCTGCTTGTTGTAGTCGCTGATCTGGCTGTGGAGCTTGCGGCAGTACGCACAGTCCATGTCCGTGAATACGGTGATGGTGTGCTTGGGGTTATCCGGACCGAACACCACCATCTGGGATTCCGGGATCGCGGCCAGCATTTTCAGCCGCAGGTCGCGGCGCCGGTTTTCCGTCAGATCATTGTTGGTCCCGGTCTCGTACATGTCGCCGATGATCGCGTACTTGCCGTCGGGGGATACGTAGGCGGCATCCCCGCCGCGCAGCAGCTCGTAAATGCCCGGAATCGGGGTGGCGTGCAGATCCTCGGGCTTCACGCCTCGCATCTTGGCCGCAATCGCAACCCTGGGATCACCGGCAGCCACGGCCGGGGCGGAACTCGGGGCACTGGCGCTCACTGGCGCGGGGGGTGGCGTAACGACGGACGCAGTCGCGGGCGTGGCGGCGCGCAACAGCGGCGCGGCGCTCATGGCCAGCAGTGCCAGGGTGAAGCTGCGGAATGACATAACGTTCGGCCTATCGCGAAGGGCGAGGCACCCGTACCGTACGTCGATAGTAGCGGAAGGCCCGTCGTGGCGCAGCAATCAGCCGCGCGGATGGTGCTGCTGGTGCAGTTCCTTCATGCGCTCGCGCGCCACGTGGGTGTAGATCTGGGTGGTCGACAGGTCGCTGTGACCGAGCAGCATCTGCACCACGCGCAGGTCCGCGCCATGATTCAGCAGATGCGTGGCGAAGGCATGGCGCAGAGTGTGCGGGGACAGCTCCCGGTCCACACCCGCCTTGCGGGCATAGCGCTTGATGATGTGCCAGAAGGCCTGGCGGGTCATGCGATCGCCACGACGGGTCGGGAACAGGTAATCGGTCTGACGCTCGAGCAGGATCTCGCCGCGCGCGGAGCGGGCGAACTCGTTCAGCCAGCGCACCGCCTCTTCGCCCAGCGGAATCAGGCGTTCGCGGTTGCCCTTGCCCATGATGCGGATGACACCCTGGTTCAGATTCACCTGCGAGTAGCGCAGGTTCACCAGTTCGGACACCCGCAGACCGGTCGCATAGAGAACTTCGAGCATGGTGCGATCGCGATTGCCGAGCGGATCGCCGACGGCGGGCGCGCCGAGCAGCGACTCGACTTCCTCTTCCGTCAGCGACTTCGGCAGGGAGCGGCCGATCTTCGGCATGGCGATCTGGGCGGTCGGGTCGTCGCGGATGACGGCCTCACGCATCAGGTAGCGGAAGAAGCGACGGAAACTCGATAATTGGCGCGCCGTGGAGCGCGGTCGGGCGCCGGCCTCGACCCGTGCGGCGATGAAATCCTGGAGATCCGATTTCGTGGTACGCGCCATCTGGATGCCGCGCTCACCCAGCCACCGCGACAGGGCGGTGAGGTCGGCGCGATAGGCTGCCAGAGTGTTCGCCGATAGACCGCGCTCCATCCAAACCGCGTCCAAAAAGCGCGCGACAGCCGGGTCAGCCGGTTCTGGCGTGGTCGTCGCGAGAGCTGTAGCGTGCTTGGACAAGATCGGCCTCACTTGAAACTCGGTGCGCCGTGCGGCCTGGGCCTAAGTAGAGGAACCCATGACCTCCTCGGCGTGTGTTGGGAGTATGCGGAGGCCGGGCATCGATCCGGAGTGACCATTATCACAACTATTCATTCGGCATTACATAAAGAGAACCAGTTCACACAATACGGTGGGTGCTGCAGACTAGAACTGTGGCGCAACCGATGAACAGATTTTAAGCAGCCCCTACGCTTACGCCATAGATGCGCTTTCTAGCCAAATTGCTCTACGGACTATACGCAGGCGTGCTGTTCCTGGTGCTCAGCGTATCGGCGCTGCTGGTGATGATCGTCCTGCCGGGTCTCGAGCGGCGCCGGACGCTGGCGCGCCGCGCCGCGCGCCTGTTCCTGCGCCTCGCGCGAATGCCCCTGACGGTCGAAGGCCTCGAGCGACTGCCCGCCGGACAGTGCATTCTCGTGGCCAATCACTGCAGCTATCTCGACGGGGTCGTGTTCACGGCCGCCCTGCCGCCGCGATTCGGTTTCATCATCAAGCGCGAAATGGCCTCGGTGCCGCTGGCCGGATTTCTCCTCAGCCGCATCGGCTCGCAGTTCATGGCACGCGACAAGGCCGCCCAGACCACCCGCGATGCACGTCGGGTGATGCGCAGCGCCGCGAGCGGCCAGTCGCTGGTCTTCTTTCCTGAAGGGACCTTCACCGAAGAGCCCGGGCTGCTGAAGTTCCATTTCGGCGCCTTCGCGGCGGCACAGCGCGCCGGGTGTCCGGTGGTCCCGGCCGTCATCCGCGGGTCGCGGCTCGCCCTCTCCCCGCGCAACGGCCTGCCGCAGCCGACGCCGCTGCACGTCGAGATCCTGGAACCGGTGACGCCGACGCCGCTCCAGGGCACCGAGGCCGTGGCGGCGCTGTGTCGCAAGGCGCGCAATGCCATACTTGGGAGATTGCAGGAACCGGACCGGGAGGCCGCCTGACATGAATCTCAACGATGTGCGCGCAGTGGTGACCGGCGGTGCGTCGGGCCTCGGCTACGCCGTGGCCGAACTGCTCACCGTCCAGGGTGGCCGGGTGACCTTGTTCGACATCCAGGACGCCCAGGGACAGAAGTCCGCCCAGGCGCTCGGCGCCGCGGCCGGCTTCCAGCGCTGCGATGTCAGCTCCGAGTCCAGCATCGATGCGGCCATGCAGGCCGCGGCGACGGCGATGGGTGGCCTGAACGTGGTGGTGAACTGTGCCGGCATCGGCACTGCCGGTCGCATCCTCGGGCGCAACGGCCCGATGCCGGTCGAGCAGTTCACCCGCACCATCCAGGTGAACCTCGTCGGCACCTTCATGTGCGACCGGGCCGCGGCCGTCATCATGCAGCACAATCCCCCCGGCGTGGATGGCGAGCGTGGCGTGCTGATCCACACCTCATCGGTGGCCGCCTTCGAAGGCCAGATCGGCCAGGCCGCCTATACGGCGACGAAAGCCGCGGTCGCGGCCATGACCCTGCCGATCGCGCGCGAGCTGGCGATGTTCGGCATCCGCTGCGTCGCGATCGCTCCGGGCATCTTTCACACCCCGATGCTGGCGGGCATGCCGCCCGAGGTGCAGGAATCACTCGGCAAACAGATTCCCTTCCCTTCACGCCTCGGCAAGCCTGCGGAATTCGCAGCACTGGCGGCGAGCATCATCACCAACCCGATGCTCAACGGCACCACCATCCGCCTGGATGGTGCGATTCGCATGCAACCCAAATAACCCCGCTACAATCACGGCATGAGCAGAGACGTTCTCGAATACGACGCCGTGATTGTCGGCGCGGGGCCGGCCGGGCTGTCCTGTGCGATCCGCCTGAAGCAGCTGAAACCCGACATCAATCTGTGCGTGCTGGAAAAAGGCGCGACCGTCGGCGCGCATTCCTTGTCGGGCGCGGTCATCGAACCCGGACCGCTGGATGCACTGCTGCCCGAGTGGCGCAAGACCCCGCCCGGAATCTGTGTACCGGCAACGCGCGACGAGTTCCGGCTGCTGACGCGCACCGGCAGCATCCGCCTGCCGACCCCGCCGCAGATGCACAATCACGGCAACCTGATCGTCTCCCTGGGATTGCTCACCGCCTGGATGGGCCAACAGGCGGAGAACCTCGGTGTCGATGTCTTTCCGGGATTCGCCGCGGCGGCGCCGCTGTTCGATGATCACGGCGCAGTGGCCGGCGTGCAGATCGGTGACATGGGACTCACGAAGTCGGGGGAGCCCGGACCCAACCACTCGCCCGGCCCGGAAGTGCGCGCGCCGCTGACCTTCATCGCCGAGGGCAGTCGCGGCAGCCTCGCCAAGGTCCTCACCCAACGCTTCGCGCTCGACGCCAGGTCAGGACCGCAGACCTACGGCCTCGGCATGAAGGAGCTGTGGCAGGTCCCCAAGGGCCGGATCGAGCCGGGACTGATCCAGCACACCGTGGGGTGGCCGCTCGACACGTCCACCTACGGCGGCAGCTTCATCTATCACCTGGACCAGGACCGCCTGTACGTGGGCTTCGTCGCCGGACTCGATTATTCGGATCCGAACTTCATGCCGTTCGAGGCCTTCCAGCAGTTCAAGAATCATCCGAGCGTGCGCCCACTGCTGGCCGGCGGGGAGATTCTCGCCGCGGGGGCGCGCACGATCGCCGCGGGTGGCTGGCAGTCGATTCCGCAGCTCGCGATGCCCGGCGCGGTCCTCATCGGCGATACCGCCGGCGGCGTGAACGTGCCGAAGATCAAAGGCGTGCATCAGGCCATACGCTCAGGGATGCTCGCCGCCGAGGAGTTCGTCGAAACCGGCTCGATGCAGGGTTTCGAAGCCCGCTGGCGCAGCTCCCCCGGCGGTCAGGAACTGAAGTCGGTCCGCAACATCAAACCGGCATTCAAACGCGGACTGTGGATGGGCCTGGCAAACGGAGTCCTCGAGACCGTGACCGGTGGCAGATTGCCATGGACGCTCAAACACAAACCCGATTACCAGCAGTTGAAGACGCTCGCCGAGCAGCCGCCGGTCGATCGTCATTGGGGCGATCGCAGCCTGCCACCGCGTGATCGGCTGGCTTCGGTGTTCTTCGCGGGAACCACGCACGAGGAAACGCAGCCGGCGCATCTGAAGGTGCGCGATCCGTCGGTGTGCGCCGATCGCTGCGCCAGGGAATTCGGCAATCCCTGTCAGCGCTTCTGTCCGGCGAGCGTGTACGAGATGGTGGACGATGGCCAGGGCGGACGGCGCCTGCAGATCAACGCGGCCAACTGCGTGCACTGCAAGGCCTGTGACATCAAGGATCCCTACGCCATCATCGACTGGACCACCCCGGAAGGCGGTTCGGGACCCAACTATCAGGCTTTGTAGTGGAGAGCCTGCAGGAGCTCTACCGCCGGGAACTGCTCGAACACGGTTACCAGTCGGATCCCGCACAACTCGCGGCACTGGCGGCACTCGCGGATCTGCGGCAGCGACTGATCCGCCGCCAGCGCGCCGCCGGCAAAAGCACGAACGTGCTGCGCGCGGTGCTGCGGCGGGCGCCGCTGCCGCCGGAGCCGGGTCTGTACCTGTGGGGCGCGGTCGGCCGCGGCAAGACCTGGCTCATGGACCTGTTCTATGAAAGCCTGCCGTTCGCCCAGAAGCGCCGCCGGCATTTCCATCGTTTCATGCAGGACGTGCACAACGGGCTCAAGCAATACGCGGGGCACCAGGCGCCGCTCGAGCGCGTCGCCGATGACATCGCGGCCGGGGTCGTGGTGCTGTGCTTCGATGAATTCTTCGTCAGCGACATCGCCGATGCGATGATCCTGGGCACCCTGCTCGCCGAACTCTTCGCCCGCGGCGTCACGCTGGTGGCGACCTCCAATTCGCCACCCGACGAACTGTACCGCGACGGCTTGCAACGTCAGCGTTTCCTGCCGGCCATCGATGAGATCAAGCTGCACACCCGCGTGCTCGGTGTCGACGGGGGTACTGACTACCGACTGCGGCACATGACCCGGGCCGGCACTTATCTGCTGACCACCACGCCGGGAACCGCGGCACGTCTGGCCGGTCTATATCGCGAACTGACGCATGGCGGCAGTGCCAAGGCAGGTGCGATCGAGATCGCGGGGCGCCAGATCCCGACGCTTGCGCTGAATCCGCTGGTGGTCTGGTTCGAGTTCTCCGCCATCTGCGAAGGTCCACGCAGCCCGGAGGATTATATAGAGGTGGCACGCACCTGGCCCGCCGTGCTCGTTTCCGATGTGCCCGTACTGGGCGTGAACGATGAGGACGCGGCGCGCCGCTTCATCGCCCTGATTGACGAACTCTATGACCGTCGGGTGAAGCTGATCATCACTGCGGCCGCGCCATTGATGCAGCTTTACCGGGGCGAACGCTTGCAATTCGAGTACCAGCGTGCGCTGAGTCGTCTCACCGAAATGCAGACTTCGGAATACCTTTCAGAGCCGCATCGCCCCTGATCCATTCTCATTCGCCGAGCGTATACTGCGCGCCATGTCAGCCGAGATACCCGCTGCCCGGGTGCGCCTCATCGAGCGCATCATCGTTGCCGCGCGCCGTGTGACGCGCAAATCAAACAGCGCCGAAGTCCACGCATTCCTGAAGCGCTACTTCATGGGCCTTGCGCAGGAAGACCTGGCCGCGCGCCGCCCCGAATATCTGGCGAAGGTCGCACTCGCACATCGGCAGGTCGCCGAACAGCGCGCGAGCGGGCGCTCGGTGGTGTCGATACTGGACACCGAATGCCCGCACACGGTGGTCGCGGTGGTCACCGAGGACATGCCCTTCCTGGTCGATTCCCTGCTGCTGGCTTTCAGCAGACTCGGCATCGGCGTGCACCTGATCATCCATCCGCTCTTCGACCTGAAGCGCGATCGCGCGGGGCGGCTGCTGCAGTTCACCGAGACGGCAAGCGGACGGCGCGAGTCGTGGCAGCTGTTTGAAGTGGATCGACAGATCGATCCGGAACGCCTGAAGTTGCTCACCGATACCCTGACCGCGACCCTCGATGACGTACGGGTCGCGGTGGCGGACTGGCGACCCATGCTCAGCCAGGCACAGACCGCCGCGCGCAATCTGCAGGCCGCGGGCGTACCGCGCGAAGCGGATGCGGCCGAAGCCCGCGCGCTCATCGAGTGGATGGCGGCCGGCCATTTCACCTTTCTCGGCTATCGACGCTACCGGCTGCGCCGCGGCGCGCGCCAGGACCTGCTCGTACCGCAGCCCGCGTCGGGACTCGGCATTCTGCGGGCATCGCGCCCCGGTGTGGCCATCCCCTCCCCGACCGCACTCACCGGCTCGTTGCGTCGCGAGGCGCGCTCAGCACGGGCGGTGCTGGTCACCAAGGCCAATTCGCGCTCGACGGTGCATCGCGGCAGCTACCTCGACTATGTCGGCGTGCGCACTTTCGACGGGCACGGCAACGTCACGGGCGAGGACCGCTTTCTGGGGCTGTGGACTGCTTCGGCGTATGAGAGCAGTCCACGGATCATCCCGCTGCTCACCGACAAGATTGATGCGGTCATCGGTGCCTTCAACGCGGCACCGGGCAGTCATGATGCCAAGTCGCTGCTGCAGGTCCTCGAGACCTATCCCCGCGATGAACTGTTCCAGGCCTCCATTGCCGAGCTCGTGCGCAACGTCCGCGGCATCGTGAACCTCTACGAGCGCGCGCAGGTGCGCCTGTTCGTGCGCCGGGATCCCTTCGATCGGTTCTACTCGTGCCTGGTGTACGTGCCGCGTGACCGCTACGACTCACGCGTGCGCCAGCGCATCGAAACGGTGCTGCTCGCCGAGTTCGGCGGCGTGGCCGTGGAGACCCAGGTACACATCTCCGAATCGACACTGGCACGGCTGTACGTAGTGGTGCGCGCGGGCGCGCCCCACGATGCGCGGGTGGATCTGGCGAAGGTGGAGCGGGCGCTGGCGCGCGCCGCGTCGAACTGGCAGGCCGGCCTGCGCGATGCGCTGACGGCCACCATGGATGAAGCCGCGGCACTGGTGCTGTGGAAACAGTTCGCGACCGTCTTTCCCGCCGCCTACACCGAGCGGGTGGCACCGGCTGCCGCCCTGGCCGACATCGCCGAACTGGTCGCTCTCGGATCCGATCCGGGAGCGATGCGATTGCGGCTGCATCGCGCGAGCGGTGAGGCGGCAACCCAGCTGCACCTGACACTGTTCCGGCGCGGCGCGGCGATCTCGATTTCCGATGTGGTTCCGGTGATGGAGAACTTCGGACTGCGGGTCATTGCCGAGCAGCCGTACGAGATCCAGTGGCCGGCGGACACGCCGGTGCGGATCCAGGACTTCGAACTCGCCCACCCGACGCCCTTCGATATCGGCAAGCTCGGCCCGCGGCTGACCGCCGCGATCGAAAGCGTGTGGAGCGGCGCCACCGAAAACGATGGCTTCAACCGCCTGCTGCTGCTGACCGGACTTGCGGTGCGCGAGATCATGGTGCTGCGCGCCTGCGGCCGCTACCTGCTGCAGACCGGGCTGCCCTTCAGCCAGGCCTACCTCGAGCGCGTGCTGCAGGCCAATCCGCGCATCGCGCTGCAGCTGTTCCAGCTGTTCGACCGGCAGTTGAACCCGGCGCGCTCCGCGGCCGTGCGCGCGCGGACGCAGCCGCTGGAGGATACGATCGCGCACGCACTGGAGGCGGTGACGAGTCTCGATGCGGACCGGATCCTGCGCGGTTTCCTGCATGTCATCCGCGCGATCGTCCGCACCAACTTCTGGCAGACCGTCGCTGGCGTCAGCCGCCCCTGCCTGTCCTTCAAGCTCGACTCGCATGCGATCCCGGAGCTGCCGCTGCCGCGGCCGCTGTTCGAAGTGTTCGTGTACAGCCCCGAGGTCGAGGCCATCCATCTGCGCATGGCCCAGGTCGCGCGTGGTGGCATCCGCTGGTCGGACCGCCGCGAGGACTTCCGCACCGAAGTGCTGGGACTGATGAAGGCGCAGAACGTGAAGAACACCGTCATCGTGCCGATGGGTGCCAAGGGCGGATTCGTGGTGAAGAATCCGCAGGCCACGACCGCCGCGGAACGCCAGCGCGAGGGTATCCGCTGCTACCAGATCTTCATGCGCGGGCTGCTCGACATCACCGACAACATCGTCAATCTGCGGGTGGTGCCGCCACAGCAGGTGACGCGGCGTGACCCGGATGATCCGTACCTGGTCGTGGCCGCCGACAAGGGCACTGCAAGCTTCTCCGACATCGCGAACGCGGTGTCAGCCGAATATTCGTTCTGGCTGGGGGATGCATTCGCCTCGGGTGGCTCCGCCGGTTATGACCACAAGAAGATGGGCATCACGGCGCGCGGCGCCTGGGAATCGGTCAAGCGGCACTTCCGCGAACTCGGCCGCGACATCCAGGTGGAGGATTTCACGGTGGCCGGCATCGGCGACATGTCCGGGGACGTGTTCGGCAACGGCATGCTGCTGTCCCGGCGCATCCGCCTGGTCGCCGCGTTCGATCACCGGCATATCTTCCTGGATCCGAACCCGGATGCGGCGACGGGTTTCGCCGAACGCGAACGCATGTTCGCGCTGGCGAGTTCCTCCTGGGAGGACTACTCGCGCAAACTGATCTCGGCAGGCGGCGGGGTATTCGCGCGCAGCGCCAAATCGATTGCGCTGTCCGCCCAGGTCCGTGAACTGCTGGGGCTGACGGCGGCCGTTGCGACGCCGCTCGAGGTGATCCGCGCCATCCTCACGATGCCGGTGGACCTGCTATGGAACGGCGGCATCGGCACCTACGTCAAATCGACCACCGAAACGAATGCCCAGATCGGTGATCGCAGCAGCGATGCACTGCGGGTCAACGGCGCGGAGCTGCGCGCCAAGGTGATCGGTGAAGGCGGTAATCTCGGTCTCTCGCAACAGGGTCGGATCGAATACGCCCTGAAGGGCGGCCGGCTGAACACCGATTTCATCGACAACTCCGCCGGCGTCAACACCTCGGACGTCGAGGTGAACCTGAAGATCCTGCTCAATCCCCTGGTGCTCGCCGGCAAGCTGCGCCTGAAGGACCGCGACCGGGTGCTGACCCGCATGACCGATGATGTTGCCGAACTGGTCCTGCGCAACAACTACCTGCAAAGCCAGGCGCTGAGCGCCCTCGAATCCCAGGCCGTCGCGCGACTGCCCCTGCATCAGCACCTGATGCGCCAGCTCGAGCACAGCGGCGATCTGAACCGGCGCATCGAATTCCTGCCCGACGACGAGGCGATCGCTGAACGCCACAAGCAGTCGCAGGGACTGACGCGGCCGGAACTCGCGGTGCTGCTGTCATACAGCAAGATCTGGCTCAGTCATCACCTGGTGCAGTCGGACGTACCCGAGGACCCGTACCTGTCGCGGGAACTGGAACGGTACTTTCCCGAAGCGGTCCGCACCCGCTTCGCGCGCGCCATCAGCCAGCATCGCCTGCGGCGCGAGATCATTGCGACGGCGACCACCAACAGCCTCGTGAACCGCATGGGTCCGGCCTTCGTCAGTCGCGCCCAGGAGGAAACCGGCGCGGCGCCGGCGCGGATCGCGCGTGCCTACACCGCCGCGCGCGAAGTCTTCGAGATGCGCACGCTGTGGTCGCAGATCGAGGCCCTCGACAACAAGGTGCCCGCGCAGGTGCAGTACGCCATGGTGGACGAAACCAGCCGCCTGCTGCGCCACCTCACCTACTGGCTGCTGCTGCATCGCCAGAACCTGTCGATCGAAGCCGCGGTCAGTGAGTTGCGCGGCGCCGTACGCACCCTCAGCGGCCATCTCAGTGAGGCGCTGTCCGGCCAGTGGCGCAGCAACTATCAGGCCGTGCTCGCCCGCTACACCGGTGCCGGCGTGCCGCAGGCCCTCGCCCGCCGCGTGGCGCTGCTCGATGCGCAGAACTGTGCGCTGGACGTAGTCGAGCTGGCCGCGGCCGGCAAGGTCTCGGTCAATGATGCCGCCCAGGTGTACTTCGGATTGGGAGCGCGGCTGGGCCTGGATTGGATTCAGGCGCAGGTGGATGCCCTGCAGATCGACGGCAACTGGCAGGCCGTGGCCCGCACCGGGCTGCGCGACAGCCTCTACCAATCGCAGCGCGTCCTGGCCCAGAAAGTCCTCGGCCATGCGAGCCGCGCCAGCCCGGCGAGCCGCACCGACGCCTGGATCAACGCCAACGCGCGCGACCTGGCGCAGTGGGAACGCATGCAGGCGGACATGCGCACGGCGGGTTCGGCGGACTTCGCAACACTGTCGGTCGGCATCGAGGCCCTGAGGCGTCTGACTGTCTAATCTGCTGCCGGCCACCGCGGCCGTGCGGTACAGTACCAAAAATGAAGAACGCGCCTGGAAAACTGATCCTCGTCCGCCACGGCCAGAGCACCTGGAACGTCGAAAATCTGTTCACGGGCTGGCACGACGTGGACCTCTCGGAGCAGGGACGCGCCGAGGCCCGCAGCGCCGGCCAGCAGATCCTGGCGGAGCAGCTGAGCATCGATGTGGCCTTCACCTCGGTATTGAAGCGCGCCATCCGTACCCTGTGGTTCATCCTGGATGAGACCGATCGGATGTGGGTACCCGTGGAGCGCAGCTGGCGGCTGAACGAGCGGCACTATGGCGCGCTGCAGGGCCTCAACAAGGCCCAGACCGTCGAACAGCACGGCGAAGCGCAGGTGAAGATCTGGCGCCGCAGCTATGACATTCCGCCGCCGGCGCTGTCGTTGGATGATCCGCGCCATCCGCGGCACGATCCGCGTTACCGCGACGTGGATCCGGCGCTGCTGCCGGCCACGGAGTCCCTGAAGGACACGTTGGCCAGGGTTCTGCCCTTCTGGAACGAACGGATCGCGCCGGCGCTGAGCGCCGGTCGCAACGTCCTGGTCACGGCCCACGGCAACAGTCTGCGCGCCATGGTCAAGATGCTGGACAACCGCTCCGAAGCCGACATCGTCGAGCTGAACATCCCGACCGGTGTGCCGCTGCTCTACGAACTGGACGCGAAGCTTGCGCCGCTCTCCAGTCGCTACCTCGGCGACCCGGCGGCGATCGCGGCGGCGGCAGAAGCCGTGCGCCGGCAGACCGAAAAGCGCTAGTGCAGACGCGGCGCCGGCCCGCTCTGGGGCACGACCGCCGCCGACCAGCCGTCGTAGTGGCCCCCATGGGCCTTGGCGAGTTCCCTGAAGTGCTTGGTCAGCTCGCGCATGCCCGGCACTGACAGCCGCATGTCCTTGGTGGCATGCAGGCTGAAGGGATGATCGGCAGGGTTATCGGGCGCCGGATGCACATCGACCCGGTACCCTTCCGCCTGCAGGGCCGCGGCCACGGCCTGCCCGGCCGCCTCCGATGGCATCGCCATGAAGAAATCGACCGCATGCGGCTGGAAGGGGTCTGACCCTTCTGCGCGCAGCCGCTCGATGAGCCGGGCGTCCCAATCCTTTTCGGTCTTCTCCTTCATCTTGGCCAGGCCGTAGTAGATGCGCCCGAGTGCAACGGCACCTGCGATCACCAGCAATGTCAGGAACAGGCTCATTCGTCGGGGGCGACGGTGACCCGCAATCCGGCGAGCGCATCCGTGAATTCGAGCTGACAGGACAGACGCGAGTTCGGCTCGCGGTGCTCGAGATCCGCCAGCAGTTCGCGTTCATCGGACATCGCCGCCGGCAGCTTGGCAACCCATTCCGGGTCCACATAGACGTGGCAGGTCGCGCATGAACACATGCCGCCGCAGATCGCCGCCACCCCGTACTCCAGGTCACGCAGGGTCTCCATGACCTTGAGGCCGGTTTTCGCTTCGACCTGGTGTTCCACTCCGTCCCGATCAATCACTCTCAACAAAGGCATGAATCCGCTCCGCGAAATCGCTTGGGCCAAAGCCGCTAGTGTGCCGGGGGCGGGTGGCGGCGGGCAAGCGCCAGCCGCCGGTGCCACAGATCGGCTGCCAGGCCATACACCCAGGCCAGCTCCGCAAGCTGGGTGGGCGTGGCGGACCCGGCGAGGCCGGACCGGTCCAACAGCATCTCGCCCCGCGGCTCGAGCGAGGGGTAATAGGCCAGCAGACAGGCCAGGTCGGTCAGCGGGTCAGCGACCGCGGCGTATTCCCAGTCGATCAGATGCAGCGGCGCCGTGCCGATCATGTTCGCGGCAGTCGGATCACCGTGCACGATGCACGGCGCGCGCCCCGCCGCCTGCTGCCGGGCAAGGATCTCCCGGGCGCGGGCCAGTTGCGGCACGAGTTCGGCTGGCGGCGCAGCGCGTTGCGCCGCCAGCCACGCGGCGTGTCCGGCGAGCAGCCCGGCAAGATCAAGAGCCGGCACCCGGGGTGCGGGCAGCGCATGCAACTTACGCAGGGTGTCTGCCAGTTCCCCGAGCCGGGATTCGTTCGCAAGGTCGCCAGCCTGCCACACCGGCGCGGGGAGATATTCGGTGACCAGAAAACGCCCCTGCGGATCCGCGGCCAGAATCCGACTCGCGAGGCCCGCACCGGCGGCAGCGGCATGCAGGATCGCTTCGCGTCTGCGATCCACGCCGAGGTCCAGGGTATAGGGCTCGTGCAGGCGCACCACGAAACTCCCCTCCCCGGTCTCGACCCGGAAGGTGGCGTTCGCCGTGCCCCCGGCGAGTGGCGTAACGATGAGGTCGGGCGCGCTTTTCCCACCGGGTACCCGGGCCAGCGCCTCATGCCAGGCCACGCTGTCGGCCGGGTTCACGCGCCGACCGGCACCCCGGCGGCAGTTTGCTGCTGCCGCCAGGTGCGCCACCAGGAACGCTGGCCGAAAATGATGACGACCAGCGTCGCCGTCGTCATGAGTCCCACCAGATACAGTTTCTGCTCGAAGAACAGGAATGCCTCCACCGCATCGATCACGAACCAGTAGGCCCAGTTCTCGAGCTTCACGCGCGCCACCAGCCAGGTCGTGAAGAGGCTTCCCCAGGTCGTGAGCGAGTCGAGGTACGGCCATGCGGCCTGGGTCTCGCGCTGCAGGTACTGGGCGGTGAGCACGCTGATCAGCACCACCCCTGCGACCCCCCCCACATGCCACTTCAGCGGCAGGAGTGTCACGGCCGGGTGCGGCACCTGCGAATCGGTCCAGCGCCAATAGCCATAGAATGACACGAGCACATAGTAGACGTTCAGCCACGCCTGCATCGGCAGCGACTTCTGGGCCGACAGCCAGATCAGGATCGCGGAGCTGATGCCACCAGCCACCCAGCACCAGCGGCTGCGCCTGACCGCGAGCACGAGATAGACGACGCCTAAGATCACCGAGATCACCTCGGCGAGGGACATCTCCCGCAGCGCGGCGACGATCGCGTCGGTCACTTGATCAGGCCGGCGTCGCTCAACGGCCCGATGATCTTCATCACGAACACCGACTTGTCGAGGTGGTCGAAGGTGGTCCTGATCTCGCGCGTGAGCGCCGCGAACACCAGGTCGAACGGACCCACGACCTGGGTGCTCAGACTGTTCGTGATCACGCGGACACCGCTTGCGGTGTTCAGGCGGTCGATGAACTCCTTGATCTTCGGCACGGGCTCCTGCTCCAGGGGATACAGGCTCAGCTCAACGGCAATATCCATGCAAGGCTCCATTGCGGTCATTTGAAGGAGTACGAGACCGTGGCGCCCACCTGCCGCGGCGCGCCCAGCTGTACGAACTGCTGATAGTTGAAGTTCGGCGGTACGTCGCCGAAGTAGAAGCCACGCACGGCGTAGTTGCGGTCCGTGACGTTGCGGATCCAGACATCCGCCGACCAGCGCTCGCGCTTCACGCCGGCCTTCAGGTTCAGCAGCACGTAGGCATGGCTGGTGTAGGGATCGAGCGCCGGCAGGTCATAGTAGAAGCTGGCGCGCCCGGTCACGTCGGCGCGCAGGAACAGTCCTTCACGGGCATGCAGGGTTGCTGAGAGTGAGCCCTGCCAGCTCGGGGCATGGGGCAGCGCGCGATCCGGCAGTTCCGCGCCATCGAGCGTCAGGCCGTGATAGCTCGAGTTGAGGAGCCCCAGCGATCCGCCCAGCTCGAGCAGCTTGATCGGCGCCCAGGCCACATCCGACTCGGCGCCGAAATTGCGGCCGCTGGGCGCATTGAGGTTGTACAGCACGAAGGTCGTGGGATTATTCGGTATCAGCTGTTCGCCGGTCTGCAGCTGCAATCCCGTGCGCTGCGTGTAGAACACATCCGCCTCCACGCGCAACTGGTGGGCGAACAGATCCGCCTTGTAGCCCGCTTCGTAATTCACATCAGATTCGGGCTGAAACTGGATCTGGTTCGCCGGCAGCCCCGGCCCCAGGTTGAAGCCGCCGGCCTTGTAGCCGCGACCGATGCTCACATACAGATTTTCCCCGGGCGCAACCGCGTACTCGAGCGAGCTGTTGCCGCCCCAGAGATGATTGACGGGTGCGAACGCATGGGTGAGCGGCGCCGGATCATCCAGATCGTTGGTCACATCGTGATAGTCGGCCGTGCGGCGCTCGGCGCGCGCGCCGAGGTTCCAGTGCCAGCGCTGTCCCAGCGCCCCATCCAGGGCCCCGAACACTGCGGTGTTGACCGAATCGAAGTGGCTGTCGGTGACCAGATAGGATTGGGAGTCATCGGCCGGAGCACTCGGATCCAGGTACAGGCCCGGCTCGGCGTCGGCGAGGCTCTCCCACAGCTCGAGCTGATACAGGCCGAACAGCCAGTTCACAGTCTGCGTGTTGGTGTTCGCGAGCCGCATTTCCAGGCTGTGCGTGCGCCGTTCGCGCACCTGCGAATCCGAATATTCGTAGGTGTAGGGCGCCCACAGATCCGGGTTGCCGAAGTCCGAATCATAAGAATAGCGTATGTGGGAGTTCGCAAAGGTGCCGATGAACGTGAGCGTCGTCGGCCCGAGGCCCGAATAGAGGATCTTCAGGGAGCCCGCCGCCGAATCCTGTGCGTCGGCCCCGGGCTGGTCGGTCTGCGTGACGCGATTGTTGTCGAGATCCCAGGCGTCGTAACCATCGTTGACGCGGATATCGAACACCGTCAGATCCATGCGCAGGTCATCGGAGGGCTGGAAGCGCCAGCGGGCCCGCAGCGTGAATTCATCATCACCGTCCGTGCTGTCGCGTCCGAGATATTCGTTGCGGTAGAAACCGTCGCTCGAATACTGCTGGACGGCGACCCGGAACGATGAATCCAGCGCGGCGACCGGTCCGGTGATCATTGCCCCGTAGGAACGGGTGTCGTAATCGCCACCACTCAATTCCACCCGGCCACCGAACTCATCCGACGGCGCCGCGCTCTGCATCGAGATCAGCCCGGCGAGAGCGTTCGCCCCGTAGCGCGTCGCCTCCGGGCCGCGCAACACTTCGATGTGATCCATGTCGAACAGCGTGCCGACGGTACCGATGCTGCTGAAATCCACGTCATCGATCAGGAATCCGACCGACGGATTGGGCGCCCCCTGGTATTCGTCGAGTTCGCCGATGCCACGAATCTGGAAATAGCGCGGCCGGTTGGTGTCGCCCGACCAGTTCAGGTTCGGCACCATGGCGATCAGGTCTTCGAAATGCTGTTGCCCGGCCGCCTGGATCGTTGCGGAGTCAAGTACCGTGACGCTGGCCGGAACGGTCTGTACCGGCTGCTCGCGCAACAACGTTCCCGAGACGACCACTTCCTGCAAAGTGTTGCCATCGACATCGGAGGCCTGCTCCGCGCGGGCAACCTGAAGGGCCACTAGGGCTGACAGCACAAATGAAATGTAAGCGACGAGCGCCCGGGTCTTCACACCTGCTCCCTACGCCGGCATTACCCGGATCAGGTTCAACGGGTTCGCAGGACGATCCTGCGTCTCAGGCTTTCGAAAAAGCCACCCCAAGGTTCCAGGGTGCGTATGTTAGTGACTGTGGGGCGGTTTGCAAGCCCGCTGCGGCTGTCGCAGGGCATACAATGTCCTCATGAGCAGGAGCAGCCGCGGCATGCCACGCACCATCCAGGTCCATCAGATCGACGCGTTCACGCGCGTAAAATTCACCGGCAATCCCGCCGGCGTGGTCCTCGAGGCCGACGGGCTCGCCGACACCGAGATGCTCGCGATCGCCCGCGAGCTCAACAACGCCGATACCGCCTTCGTCCTGAAAGCCGACGGCGCCGATCATGATCTGCGGGTGCGGTTCTTCACGCCGCGGACCGAGGCCGCCTTCGTCGGTCATGCAACCGTTGCGGCGCACTATGTGCTCTCCAGCGGCGCGAACGGCACGCGGCGCGTGCGGCAGAAGTCGCGCGCCGGGATCGTCGAGGTGGACATCCGCGGCAGCGACGCCCAGCGCCGCATTGCCATACGGCAGAGCCCGCCACCGCTGGGACGCGAGATCAGCGAGCGGGAACGTCTGGCGGTGATGGATGCCCTGGCGCTGGCGGTGCCCGACCTCGATCTGCGCTGTCCGGTACAGATCGTCGGCAGCAGCAGCACCCGGCTGCTGGTCGGCGTGCGCGGCGCGGAGCAGCTGCGGCAGTTGAAACCGGATGTCGCACGCCTGACGACGCTCTCGGCGCAGCTGGGCGCCCAGGGTTATTTCGTGTTCACGCTGGCACCGGAGCTGCCCGACGTCCTCACCGAGTCACGCATGTTCTGTCCGGCGCTCGGCATCGCGGAGGATCCGGTCAGCGGCAACGCGCATGGCATGCTGGGTGTGTATCTCGCGCGGCATCGACTGCTCGCCCCGGGGCAGCGCGCGAATTTCGCAGGCGCCCAGGGGCATCACGTCAATCGTCCGGGACGGGTGGAGATCGAGCTGGAATTCCAGGACGAAACGGTCGCGGGTGTCTGGATCGTCGGCCAGGCGACCGCGATCTTTGAAACGCGGATCGACCTGTAGCGGATCAGCCGTCAGGTCGGCTCCGCGTCCGCGCTGCCGACGCCCTGCGAGCGCCAGATCAGGAAGGCCGCCGGCGCGGTGATGCAGGCGGCGGTCAGGAAGGGTGAGTTCGCGCCCCACAGGGCGTACACCGGTCCGGCCACGAACGGACCGATCACCCGCGCGAGGCTGGTGGCCGACTGATAGGTCCCCATGACGGCGCCGCGATCATCACCACGCGACTGGCGCGATGCCAGCGCCGAGGCGCTGGGACTGAATGCACCCATGCCGGCACCGCAGAACAGCAGCCCGAGCGCCGCCGCCATCAGACTGTTGGCGGCCAGCGCGACGAGCAACAGCCCCACGACGTACGCGGCGATGCCGCACTGGGCCAGGCGCCGCTCGCCCAGGCGCGGCACGAGCACCCGCACCAGGCCGCCTT